>Ga0208490_100606_pt1 | contig 20147 bp, 19 predicted proteins | sample SubbioAug_CSWold_FD_184818 | JGI IMG/M metagenome (GOLD analysis project Ga0208490, IMG submission 184818) | Serpentinite rock and fluid subsurface biosphere microbial communities from McLaughlin Reserve, California, USA - CR11Aug_CSWold (SPAdes) | ecosystem: Environmental > Terrestrial > Deep...
ACCGGAGCCGCCCCCGCCGACGCCGACGAGCGACTCGGGCAGCGACACCTCCATGCGCTTGCCGTTGACTTCGACGACGACGGTCGAGCGCGCTGCGGGCCCGGTGACTTCGGCGCCGGTGAGGGTGCCGCTCCAGGGTTCGAGCTCGCCCGCGAACTCGGTCTCGATCCAGCGGGTGTAGACGCTGAACGGCTCGCCGTTCGACGGCGCGAACGCGGGGTCGTCGACGACGGCGCGGTGGAAGGGCAGGACGGTGGGGAGGCCGGCCACCTCGAATTCGGCGAGGGCGCGGCGCGAGCGCTCGAGAGCATCCTCACGGGTCTTTCCGGTGACGATGAGCTTCGCGAGAAGCGAGTCGAAGGCGCCCGAGATGACGTCGCCCGTGGTGACGCCCGAGTCGACGCGCACGCCGGGGCCGCCGGGGAACCGCAGCGCGTGCACGGGGCCGGGCATCGGCATGAAGCCCAGCCCGGGGTCTTCGCCGTTGATGCGGAACTCGATCGAGTGCCCGTGCGCTTCGGGGTCTCCGTAGCCGATCGCCTCGCCCTCAGCGATGCGAAACTGCTCGCGCACCAGGTCGATGCCGGTGACCTCCTCCGAGACGGGATGCTCGACCTGCAGTCGCGTATTCACCTCGAGGAATGAGACGGTTCCGTCGGCCCCGATGAGGAACTCGCAGGTGCCTGCGCCAACATACTGAGCCTCGCGCAGGATCGCCTTCGACGCGTCGTACAACAACGCGGTCTGTTCAGAAGTCAGGAACGGCGCCGGCGCCTCCTCGACGAGCTTCTGGTGGCGGCGCTGCAGCGAGCAGTCGCGGGTGGAGATGACGACGACAGTGCCGTGTGCGTCGGCGAGGCACTGGGTTTCGACGTGGCGGGGCTTGTCGAGGTACTTCTCGACGAAGCATTCGCCGCGGCCGAAGGCGGCGATCGCCTCGCGGGTGGCCGACTCGAACAGGTCGGGCACTTCCTCGCGGGTGCGTGCGACTTTGAGGCCGCGGCCGCCGCCGCCGTAGGCGGCCTTGATGGCGACGGGCAGGCCGTGCTGGTCGACGAACTCCAAGACCTCGTCAGCCGAGGCGACGGGGTTGAGGGTTCCGAGGGCGAGCGGGGCGCCGACTTTTTCGGCGATGTGCCGGGCGCGCACCTTGTCGCCGAGTGCGTCGATGGCCTCGGGCGAGGGGCCGATCCAGGTGAGGCCGGCGTCGATGACGGCGCGGGCGAAGTCGGCGTTTTCGGCGAGGAAGCCGTAGCCGGGGTGCACGGCGTCGGCGCCCGAGCGGCGGGCGACCGATAGGAGCTTGTCGATGACGAGGTACGTCTCAGCACTGGTGGTGCCGCCGAGCGCGTACGCCTCGTCGGCGAGCACGACGTGGCGGGCGTCGCGGTCCTGGTCGGCGTACACGGCAACAGTGCCGATGCCGGAGTCACGGGCTGCGCGGATGACGCGGACGGCGATCTCACCGCGGTTGGCGATGAGCACCTTCGTAATTCGGGCCATGGTTCTCTACCCTAGGCCCGCCGCCCCACCCGACGGTTGGCGCGCATCCACAAAAGGGGGCGCGGTGCGTTGCGCGAGCCGACAACGCGACCGGGATGCTCGCTACCGGTTCCAGAGGTCGGTGAACCGCCCGCCGAGCTCGTGCACGAGCACGCGCAGGAGCGGCACGCTGAGCCCGACGACGGTGTGCGGGTCGCCCTCGATGCGGTCGATGAAGGGGGCGCCTTTGGAGTCGATGGTGAAGGCTCCGGCGACTTTCAGCGGTTCGCCGGTGGCGATGTACGCCTCGATTTCGGCGTCTTCGATGTCGGTGGCGAAGTGCACGACGGCGCTGGAGGGTCGGCCGACGGCTCCCCGCACCTGGCCGCCGCGGTGGTCGATGACCCAGTGTCCGGAGTGCAGGATTCCGCTGCGCCCGCGCTGCACCTGCCAGCGCTCAAAGGCGACCTCGGGCCGGTGCGGCTTGCCGTAGATGGCGCCGTCGAGTTCGAAGGCGCTGTCTCCGCCGAGGATGAACCCGTCGAGCTCCTCGCCTCCGGGTTTGGCGCCGATGATCGCTTCGGCTTTGGCCCGCGCGAGCAGCTGCACCATGTCGGCGGCGGCGAGCGGGTGCCCGAGCTCTGCTTCGCGCGCGGCGACGGCCGCTTCCTCGTCGACGCCGGGGGCGATGGCGATGGGTTCGATGCCGACGTTGCGCAGGGTGGCGAGCCGGGCGGGCGAGGTGGAGGCGAGGTAGAGGCGCACGCTCCGATCGTAGGCGCGATGCCCCGCCCGTAGGCTGGCTCGCATGACGTCCCCGGGCACTGAGATCGATCTGCAGGTTGACCGCATCGCGCACGGCGGGGTGGCGGTCGCCCGGCACGAGGGCCGCGTCGTGTTCGTCGCGGACGCGATTCCGGGTGAGACGGTGCGCGCGCGGCTGACCGACACGCGCAAGAAGAGCTTTTGGCGCGCCGACACGGTCGAGGTGCTGCAGCCGAGCGAGCATCGGCGCCCGCACGTGTGGCAGGCGGCGAGCGTTGAGCGCGACCCGGCCGAGCGGGCGGGCGGTGCCGAGTTCGGCCACATCGCGCTCGCGCACCAGCGCGAGCTGAAGCGCCGGGTGCTCGTGGAGGCGTTGGCGCGCATGGCGCACGTCGATGTCGAGACCGGCTCCGAGCATCCCGCCGCCGGGGTTACGGTGCAGTCGCTGCCGGGCGACGATGCCGCGAACGGGCTGGGCTGGCGCACCCGCATTCGGATGCACGTGGCGCCCGACGGCGCGCTCGGCCCGATGGCGGCGCGCTCGCACCGCGTCGTGCCCGTCGACGAGGTTCCGCTCGCCTCGCCGGCGGTGCAGTCCGCGACCCCCTTCGGGGAGACATTTTCGGGTGTCCCGACCGTGGACGTGCTCGCGCCGACGGTGGGCGACCCGCGGCTGATTATCGGCGAGCAGGCGCCGTCACTGATTCGTGAGCGGGTGGGCGAGCGCGAGTTTCGGCTCGACGATTCGGGGTTCTGGCAGGTGCACCGTGAGGCGCCGGCGGCGCTGACGCGGGCGGTGCAGCGGGCGATCGTGCCCGACCTGGTCGACCCGAGGGCTCTGAACCTTGACCTCTACGGAGGGGTGGGGCTGCTCGCCGCCGCGTTCGCCGACGCCGCCGGCCCCGACACGGTGATCACGACCGTCGAGGCCGATGCGCGCGCGACCGACCACGCCGCCGAGAACCTCGCCGAGTGGCAGGGGGCGCAGGCCGAGACGGGGCGCGTCGACCGCTGGCTGCGCTCGCTCGAGCAGAGCGCGTCGGCGTCGGACCGCGCCCGGCTGCGCGCCGCGACGGTCGTGCTCGACCCGCCGCGCTCGGGCGCCGGCCGCGATGTCATGGATGCTCTCGGTCGCCTCGCCCCCGCCCAGCTGGTGTACGTCGCGTGCGACCCCGTGGCGCTCGCGCGCGATGTGGCGCTCGCCGCCGGGCACGGCTACGCGCTCGCGCGGCTGGAGGCGTTCGACCTGTTTCCGCACACCCATCACCTGGAGGCGGTCGCCACGCTCGTGCGCGCCTGACGCGGGCACACGCACCTCCCCGCTACCATGGCGGCGTCGGACCCGAACGACCGCGCCGGGTTCGCACGACTCCAGATGCGCGGTTCAGGATCTTCGACAGTCAGGTAATTCGCGTGGCCGGTTCGCACGATAGGCAGCATCGAGTCGCGGTCGTTGACGACCACGAATCGGTGCGTCTGGGCTTGCAGGCCGCCTTCACGAACGCCGGCTTCGAGTTCGTGCTCGCCGCCGCGACGGTGGCCGAGCTGCAGGAGGGTCTGGCCGGGCGCGAGGTCGACGTTGTGGTGCTCGACCTGAGCCTCGGCGACGGGTCGAGCGTTACCGAGAACGTCAAAGACGTGCAGACCCTCGGCGCCGCGGTGCTCGTGCACTCGATTGCCGATCGTGTCGCGCTCGTGCGCGAGGCGCTTGCCGCGGGCGCGGCGGGCGTGATCCCGAAGGCGTCGAGTACCCGCACGGTGATTCAGGCGGCCGAGACGGTCGCCCGCGGCGAGGTGCTGAACAACCTCGAGTGGGCGAGCGCCATCGACGCTGACCGCGACTTCGCGAAGGCGCAGCTCGGTCGCCGTGAGCGCGAGATCCTGCACCTGTACGCGAGCGGCCTGCCGCTGAAGCTCGCCGCGCAGCAGCTCGGTATCGGCTACGCGACCGCACGCGAATATCTCGACCGCATCCGTCAGAAGTATGTCGAGGTGGGGCGCCCCGCGCCGACCAAGGTCGACTTGCTGCGTCGCGCGGTCGAAGACGGAATCCTGCCCGGGCTCGACACGGATGACGACGACACCGACTAACCCGGATCGTCCATCCGGGCTCACGAGGGCCATCGTCCAGGCGCCACTGTCCCCGCCCGACATGAAGGCGCCGCTCGCGCCGCTCAGCCGCCGCCGGGTCGACACGATCTTGTCGCGCGCGGTCGCCGGCTTCGGCATCGTGTTCGGCGCGCAGGCGATCCCGGCCGTGCTCGAGCAGTACGCCTACGCCGACCCGGCGTGGGCGGCCACGGCGATTCCGCTCGTCTACGCCTCGCTCGTGTTCTCACTTCTCTGCGCCATCGCGAAGCGCTTCGTGGTCGGCGCGGCACGCGTCGTCGCGTTCGTCTACATCGCGGCGCTCGTGACCTGGCCGATGTTCGTTTCCGACGCCGAGCAGGTGCAGGCCGGTGACCACTGGCTGTATCAGCTCACGACGGTGGCGACCGCGGCCGCCGCGATCGGCTTCCGCACCCGCACGGCGACGATCTACCTCGTCGTCGTTCCGCTCGTGTATGGCGTGATCCGCGCGCTGCCGCAGGGGGGCACCGGCCCGGTCGAGTTGGGGTTCTTCAACGCGGTCTACGCGATCATCTTGGGCGCCGCCGTGCTCGTCATCGTGACGATGGTGCGGGTGGCCGCCTCGAACGTCGACTCCGCCCAGCAGACCGCGCTCAGCCGCTACTCGCGCGCGGTGCGCCAGCACGCGACCGAGGTCGAGCGCGTGCAGGTGGACGCGATCGTGCACGACAGCGTGTTAACCACCCTGTTGACGGCGGCGCGCGCAGCCGAGGGTCGCGAGAAGAAGCTCGCCGGGCAGATGGCGGCCGATGCGATGCGCCACCTCGAGGATGCCGCGCTCGTGACCCCTGACGACGGCTCGACCGTGCGTTTCCGCCAGCTAGCCGACCGCATCGGCGAGGCGGCACGCAGCATGCCCGTCACCTTCTCGGTGCGGCTGCGCAGCGTGGATGCTCGGGTCATTCCCGCGGGAACCGCCGAGTCGCTTTATTCCGCCGCTGTGCAGGCCATGGTCAACAGCACCCAGCACGCCGGCGGCCCCGAGGTGAAGCGCTGGCTGCATATCACCGGTGCGCGAGCCGGCCATATCGAGATCGTCGTCGGCGACGCGGGGGCCGGGTTCGACGCGGCCGCCGTGCCGCAGGAGCGACTCGGCGTGCGTCGCTCGATCGTCGAGCGCACCGCGAGCGGGGGCGGCGAGGCCGAGGTGGTGAGCACCCCCGGGCAGGGCACGACGGTCACCCTGCGCTGGCCCGCGGCGACGCGCCCTCTGCCATTCGATCCCGACGCGGGCGACTCCGGCGCGGCGGCCGGCGACGGGGGCGACGCATGAGAATCGGTGTCCCCCGCTCCCTGATCGTCTCGCTTGCGGCGGTGTTCTCGGGCTACCACGTCATCCTCGGCCTGTACACGATCGACGTGCCGTCGAACCCCCTGCCGGTTCTCGCCGCCATGGTGCTTTATGTGGCGGCGACGGCCGTCAGCCTGTCGCCCGGTCAACCGGAGCGCATGCCGACGTGGCTGGCCGCCATCAACGTGCTGGTGTGCGCAGCGCTTCCGTTGCTGATCGCGCCCGTGCTCGATCTTGAACGGCCGGGTGGGCTCGGGTACGCCACCTGGTACGTCGCCGCGGTGGGCACGCTCATGACGATCACCTCGACGCGTCGCCGTCACCTGTTCGCGTGGGCGGGCATCGCCACTCTCGTGATCCACACGATCGTGTGGGGCGGTTTCGGCGCCGTGATCGGCATCGGCGTGATCGGCAGCGTGGTGTGGGTCGCCATCTCGCACATCCTGTCGCGCGCGCTCGCCTCCGCAAGCCGTGATGCCCTGCAATTTGCCGAGGCGGAGCGCGAGGCCACCAACTGGCAGGCGGCTCAAGACGCGCACCTCACGGAGCGGCAGGTGCGCCTCAGCACCACGACGGACCGGGCGCTGCCGATGCTGCGGCTCATTGCCGAGCGCCAGGGCGACCTCACCGACGAGGAGCGTCGCGAATGCCAGTACCTGGAGGCGGGCATCCGTGATGAGATTCGCGGTCGCCGCCTCTTGAACGACAGCGTTCGCCAAGCGGTGCTGGATGCTCGCCGCCGCGGCGCTGTCGTGACGCTCTTCGACGAGGGCGGCCTGGACGACGTCGACGAGGCGAGCATGGATGGCGCTCTTACCGAGTTGGCTGAGGCGATCGCGCAGACGCAGGCGATGCGCATCATCGCCCGTACGGCTCCCGCCGACTCGGCGACGGCCATCACCGTGGTCGGGTTGACCCCCGCGGGGGATGCGAGCGCGAGCGAGTTGGGTAGCGACGACGAAGAGGGTGACGACGACGAGGTCGACCTCTGGATGGAGATTCCGAAGCCGGTGTGAACGCTCCGGCGTTCGGCCGGTGTCACGTCTGCGGACCGCGGGCGCTGGGCCCCGAAAAAGATTGAGGGGCCGGAGTACCCATCTCCGGCCCCTCATTATCGAGTGAGTGACGCAACCCGAATGCGTCGCTTACTCGCCCCCCAATCATCGATCTCATACCCAATGGATCGAGACGGGCGATGTGCGTAATGCACTATCGAGTGCCTCTAGTGTGCCAACCCCGCAACCCTGTGGAAAGTCGGCATTTGGGGGGACATGTGGGGGACATTTTGCGGCCGATTGGGGGACAAGAACCCCCCGTTAGGGGGCATTTCCGGCCCTTCGCCGCGAATTTCGGGGGACAAAGTTCTCCACAGGGGGCGAAAGTGTGCACGCTCCCACCGAACACAACTGATTCCGAAGCAAAAACCTTCGGAATTCGTCGTTTGGGCCCGAAATATCCCGGTCTCGCGGGGATCTCCGGGCGACGGAAACCGTCGTCAGCTGCGCAGGCCGCGAGACTCGCGCCAGCGGCCGGGACCAGCCATGAGCGGCGCGCGCATCGCGCGGGCGCTGCGCTCCCACAGGTTGACGGGCGGCGCCACCCGCTCGGCGCCCCGCGCCGCACGCTCGGCCGCAACCGCGGCGATGACGACCTGCACGGCCGCCACCTCCTCGTCGGTCGGATGGCCCGAGACGAAGCGGAGGGCGGGCGCGACGGCAGCGTCGTCGTCGGACGCGCCCCGAGCATCCCGAGTGGTGTCGCTGGTGTCGGTCACAGCGGAATGTTTCCGTGCTTCTTCGGCGGCAGGCTCGCGCGCTTGCCCTTCAGGGCCCGCAGCGCCTTGATGATCGCCGCGCGGGTGGCCGCCGGCTCGATGATGCCGTCGATCTCGCCGCGCTCGGCCGCGAGGAAGGGGCTCGCGACGTTGTAGGTGTACTCGTTCGCCAGCCGCGTGCGCACGGCGGCGACGTCTTCGCCGTTCGCCTCGGCCGCCTTGATCTCGTTGCGGTAGAGGATGTTCACCGCGCCCTGTCCGCCCATGACCGCGATTTCGGCGGTCGGCCAGGCGAGGTTCATGTCGGCACCGAGCTGCTTCGAGCCCATGACGATGTACGCGCCGCCGTACGCTTTGCGGGTGATGACCGTCACGAGCGGAACCGTGGCCTCGGCGTAGGCGTAGAGCAGCTTGGCGCCGCGACGGATGACGCCCGTCCACTCCTGATCGGTGCCGGGCAAATACCCCGGCACGTCGACGAGGGTCACGATCGGAATCGAGAACGCGTCGCAGAAGCGCACGAAGCGGGCGGCCTTCTCGCCGGCGTCAATGTTGAGGGTGCCGGCCATGGCGTTCGGCTGGTTGGCGATCACGCCGACGCTGCGGCCCTCGACCCGGGCGAAGCCGATGACGATGTTCGGCGCGAACAGCGGCTGCACCTCGAGGAAAGAGCCCTCGTCGACGACGTGGTCGATGATGTCGAGCACGTCGTACGGCTGGTTGGGGCTGTCGGGCACCATGGTGTTGAGGCGCCGGTCGGCGTCGGTGATCTCGAGCTTGGCGTGCGACTCGTACTGCGGCAAGTCGGCCAGGTTGTTGTCGGGCAGGTAGCTGAGCAGGGCGCGCGCGTAGTCGAACGCGTCGTGCTCGTCCTGGGCGAGGTAGTGGCTGACGCCCGAGGTGCGGTTGTGGGTGAGCGCACCGCCGAGCTCCTCCATGCCGACGTCCTCGCCCGTGACGGTCTTGATGACGTCGGGCCCCGTGACGAACATCTGGCTCGTCTTGTCGACCATGATGACGAAGTCGGTGAGGGCGGGCGAGTACACCGCGCCACCGGCGGCCGGGCCGCAGATGATCGAGATCTGGGGGATCACGCCGGAGGCCGCCGTGTTGCGGCGGAAGATCTCGCCGTACTTGCCGAGGGCGACGACGCCCTCCTGGATGCGCGCCCCACCCGAGTCGAGGATGCCGATGATCGGCACACCCGTCTTGATGGCGAGCTCCATGACCTTGATGATCTTTTCGCCCGCGACCTCGCCGAGCGAGCCGCCGAAGATCGTGAAGTCTTGGCTGTAAACGGCGACCTGGCGACCGTGAATCGTGCCGGTGCCGGTCACGACGCTGTCCCCGTAAGGGCGCTTGGCGTCCATACTGAAGGCGTGCGTGCGGTGCCGCACGAACTCGTCGAGCTCGACGAAGCTGCCGTGGTCGAGCAGCTGCTCGATGCGCTCGCGGGCGGTCAGCTTGCCCTTGGCGTGCTGCTTCTCGATCGCGGCCTCACCGGCGGCGGTCACGGCCTCATGGTAGCGACGCTTCAGGTCGGCGATCTTGCCGGCCGTGGTCGACAGGTCGGGGGCGGGGGTCTCGTCGGTCACCGTGTCAGCCTATCCACCGGGGTGGGCGGGGTGCCGTTGGTGGTTCCGCACAAAAACGCGGGGTCGCACTGTGGGGGCCCGTGACGATGATATTCACATCACCGCAGTTGACGATAATATTCACATCACATACTCTGACTACGAAATAATCGTCTGAAGGAGTGTCCATGCCGATCTATCGGGGGCGCGTGCCCGACGCAACGACGCTGGGCGCGATCTTGCAGCAGGCACGGATGGCGCGTGGACTAACGCAGCGTCAGTTCGCGGACGCACTCGGCATCTCACAGCGCTATGTCTGGGAGATCGAGGCGGGCAAGCCGACTCTCTACGCTGAGCGGCTGTTTCGCGCACTGCGAATGCTCGACGTCACCCTGAGCGCCGAGTTCGCTGAACCCGACCCGCCGTTGGCGGGGGCGGCCGACGACGAGACACACGCATGAGACGGCTGGCAGTCGAGTTGTATGGAACCCGTGTCGGCTGGCTCGAGGGCGTGGACCCACGAACAGCAGACTTCCGCGCCGACCCTGGCGCGATCGAGACCTTTGGGCTCGCGAGCACGATGGTCTCTGAGTCGCTTCCCCTGGTTCCACGGCCTCCGGCCCGCCGGGCCGCCCGCAGGGTCAACGTGTTCGTCGAGTTGCTGCCCGAGGGTGACAACCGCGCGGCACTCGCCGCGATGGCTGGGCTTCGCGTGGACGACTCGATCGGCCTGTTGGCGCGGTTCGGTCGCGACGTCGCCGGTGCTCTTCAGCTGTGGGACGTCGACGACCCAACCGAGCCGCGCCACCCGTCGCTCGAGCCGGTCTCTGAGACAGAAATCGCGCGCATCCTCGACGATGTTCGACGGGCACCGCTCGGCAACCTCCGTGATCTCGGCAAAACATCGCTCGCGGGCGTGCAACAGAAAATCGTGCTGGTTCGGCAGGGCGTCCGGTGGTTTCGACCAATCGGCGGGTACGCATCGACGCACATCGTCAAGGTCGCCGCGCCGGCTACACCGACGATGCTCGCCGACGAGTGGCTCGGTCACGAGTTGGCGCGCAGGGTGGGCCTCGCGACGCACAGTGCAGATCTCGTCGACATCGCCGGGGTTCCGGCACTAGTGGTTGAACGATTCGATCGTCACGCGGCCGCGCCGGATGGTCGCCTTCACCAGGAAGACATGAATCAGGCACTCGGCGCCTCAGGGAACGAAAAGTATCAACGATTCGGCGGCATTGTCACTCTCGACCGCATCGACCAGCTGATTCAGCGCCGCTTGGGGCCCGACGCTCGGGTCGCGCTCATTCGCCGAGTTGCGCTGACGGTAGCCATGGGTGACCTCGACGCGCACGCGAAGAACATGGGCGTAATGCATTTTCCCGACGGTGGTGCGTCGTTGGCGCCCAGTTACGACACTGTCCCCTTGGCCCACCAGCGCAACGATGGTGAGGTGGCCCTCGCGGTCGCCGGAGAGTATCGACACGCGGCGATCACCCTCGACATGATCGTCGAGCAGTTTGGGGGCACTGACGTGGTGCGCGCTGAGGTCGTTCAGACCGTCGAGCGTGTTCGTGACGCGGTGCGTGTACTTGGTGACGATGACCGGCGTCACCCTGCAGTGGTGCCCGATATCGTGCAGTTCAGCGAGAACTTGCTGGCGGGGCGCCCGGCCGGGCTGTCGGCGGCGCGCGGTCGTTAGGCGGCGGCGCCGGCCGCGATCGCGGCGACCCCGGCGAGCACGAGCACCACACCCGCGGTCTGCACGGGGCGCAGTCGCTCGCCGAGCAGCCGCCAGCTGAGCAGCGCCACGACCGCCGGGTAGAGCGACGCCAGCACCGCGACGACACTCAGCGCGCCCGCTTGCGCGGCGGTCCCGTAGGCGGCGTTGGCGAGGTAGACGAGCATCCCGATCGAGGCGATCGCGACGGCATCGCGACCCCGGATGCGCGTGGGCACGAGCGCGGGCATGGCCGGTCGGCCGCGGTGCAGGTTGGCGGCGGCGCCCCGCAGTCGCACGTGGATCCACGCGGAGAAGGCGACGATGTAGACGCCGAGCACGACGACCGCGGTCATGATGAGCGTGGTGGTGAGGTCGGCGGCGGCGCCGCGGGCGAGGCCGACCTGGGAGGTGCCGAAGCCGGCGGCGGCGATGAGGGCCAGCACGATCGATTGGGCGGCCCGACGCGACGGGCGACCCGCCACGAACGCATAGTCGCCGGACGCGGCGGGTCGGCGCCGCCCAAACTCGGGCCCTGTCGCCAGCACGCTGCCGACGACCGCGACGGCGAGGCCGACGCCGAGCAGCGGCCCGATCGTGTCACCCGTGGCGAGCCCCACCGACACGGGCACGAGCACGGACAGCGCCGACACGGGGGCGACGACGCCCATCGTGCCGATGGCGAGCCCGCGGAACAGCGCGGCGACGCCGACGGCCTGCGCGAGGCCCGCGATCGACCCCCACTTCACCGCGTCGGCGAGGTCGCCCCGAAACGGATCGACCAGCAGCCGGGCGGCGATCGCGATCGAGGCGACGACCTGCGACCCGAGCAAGACGATGATGAGCGGCACGCGGCGCGAGAGGGCCCCGCCGAGGTAGTCGCTGATGCCGAGCAGCACGCTCGACACGAGGGCGAGGAAGGCGAGCCCGGGCATGGGTCCAGTCTGCACGGCGGTGCGCCGCCGGTGCGCCGCCGGCGGGCGCCACAGCGCGCGTCGCGCACCGCGACGACCAGCGCCGTAGCCTGAACTCATGACCGCGCCGCCCCTCACCCGCTCTCGCGCCCTCGCCCCGCACCTCGAGTGGGTCGACGAGATTGCCAGCACGAACTCGGCGCTCGTGGCGCGTGCGGCGCACATCCATGACGGGCATCTCTTGGCAACCGACACCCAGACGGTGGGACGTGGCCGCCTCGGCCGCACCTGGTCGACGCGACCCGGCCAGGCGCTCGCCGTGAGCGTGTTTGTGGGGGCCGGCCCCGGGCATCCCGTGCCGTCGGAAACCCACCTCGGCTGGCTGCCGCTCGTGGCGGGCCTCGCGATGACCCGCGCCGCCCGTGCGCTGGGCGTGCCGGGGGCGGGCCTGAAGTGGCCGAACGACGTGCTGGTGGGCGGGCGCAAGCTGAGCGGCATCCTCGCCGAGCTCACCCCGCACGGCGTCGTCGTCGGCAGCGGCCTCAATCTGACGCAGCAGGCCGATGAGCTGCCGGTCGCGGCGGCGACGTCGCTGGCGCTCGAGAACGCTCCGGATGCTCGCAGCGCTGACATCGCCGACCGCGCGTTGGCGGCGTGGCTGGCCGAGTGGCTGCCGCTGGTCGCCCGCTGGCGCGAGGCGCGCGACCCGTCGGTGCTGAAGCCCGACGTCGAGGACGTGCTGCACACCCGCGGCCGCGCCGTGAGGGTCGACCGTCCGGGCCTCGCGCCGTTGCTCGGCACGGCCGAGGGGCTCGACGACGCGGGCCTGCTGCTCGTGCGTGATCGAGACTCAGTTCTCACGGCGATTGCCGCCGGCGACGTGACCCACCTGCGGTATGAATGACGACATGACGGGGCCGGTGGACGCGACAGGAACGACGCGCGCCCCCGAGCAGGTGATCGTGCGCCTGCGCCCGCACGCGCGCCGCGTTTTCCTGCCGAACCTCCTGCTGCCGATCGTCGTCGGCGCCGCCAGCTGGGCGGCGTTTACGGTCGAGGAGCTCTGGCAGGTGTTCGCCCTGCTCGCCGCGGCGGTCGGTTTCGTGCTGCTGTTCTGGGCGGTGCCCATGGTGCGCTGGCTCAACACCCGGTACACACTGACCACCCGCCGGCTCATCATTCAGCGGGGCCTTCTGGCGAGGCACCGGCACGAGATGCTGCACAGCCGCGGCTACGACGTCGCCGTGCGTCAGGCCGGGTTGCAGTTGCTGTTCCGCAGTGGCGACGTGCTCGTCAACACGGGCCTCGACCGCCCCGTCATGCTGCGCGACGTGCCGAGCGCGCGGCTCGTGCAGCAGGCGCTGAGCGACCTGATGGAGACGTCGACGTCGTCGGTCGCGGCGCAACGGCGACGGGATGCGGCCGAACCGCCGACGGGCAGCTTCCGGCGCGACCGCGATTAACGCGCACCGCCTGCTCACGTACGCGTCGAGAACACGTCGTCACCCCGGCAGCGGGCCGGTATCGACGCGAGTAATTGCCTCGAGGGCCTGGAGTGGGAAACGGTCGGCTGGACACCTCGGGTTCTCGGTCGAGGCTCATCGCTCGCTAGGCTCGCACTACCCACTGCGTGACGATCCCTGCGGTGGGCCGCGTTCATCCCGGAGGTTCACCGCATGCCCGTCGTCGGAGTGATCGGAGGCGGGCAGCTGGCCCGCATGATGGTGCCGCCCGCCGTGGCGCTCGGCATCGAGATTCGCGTTCTGGCCGAGCAGGACGCCTCATCCGCGCGTCTTGCCGCCACCCAGGTCGGTGACTATCGCAATGTCGACACTGTCCGCGCCTTCGCGGAGGGCTGCGACGTCATCACCTTCGACCACGAGCACGTGCCGCAAGACGTGTTGCGCGCCCTCGTTGCCGACGGCGTGAGCGTGCAGCCGGGGCCGGACGCCCTCGCCGCGGCGCAAGACAAGCTGCACATGCGCGAGCGGCTGACCGCCCTCGGCGTGCCTGTGCCCACGTGGGCTCGCGTCACGAACCGCGATGAGTTGGCTACCTTCCTGGCCGACAACGGCGGCCGCGCTGTCGTGAAGACACCGCGCGGCGGCTACGACGGCAAGGGCGTACGGGTTGTCGATCGTGCCGATGCCGATGCCGATGCCGCTGACGACTGGCTCGCCGACGGCCCGGTGCTCGCCGAGCAGCTCGTCGACTTTCGCCGCGAGCTGGCGCAACTCGTCGCGCGCCGGCCGTCGGGTGACCTGAGGGCGTGGCCGCTCGTCGAGACGGTGCAGAGGGGAGGCGTGTGCGCCGAGGTGCTCGCTCCCGCGCCCCGTGCATCCGATGCGGTGGAGCGCAGCGCCGCCGAGATCGCGGCGGCCGTCGCTCACGGGCTCGGCGTGACGGGTGTACTCGCCGTCGAGCTCTTCGAGACGATGGACGGCCATGTGCTGGTCAACGAGCTCGCCATGCGCCCGCACAACAGCGGTCACTTCTCGATTGACGCCGCGGTCACCAGTCAGTTCGAGCAGCACCTGCGCGCAGTACTTGACTGGCCGCTGGGCGACACCGAACTCGTCGCCCCGCACGCGGTCATGATCAACGTCTTTGGCGGGCTCACCGACGACCAGATAGCCCAAGCACTCGGGCACCAGCCGTCGGCGAAGGTGCACGCCTACGGCAAGTCACCGCGGCCGGGCCGCAAAGCCGGTCACGTGACGGCGATGGGTGACGACCTCGACGACGCCGCGTACCGCGCGCGCGCCGCAGCCGCCCACTTCGACGCGTGACGGGTAGCCTGGGCGCCGTGGCTGCCCCTCTCGTCTCCGTCGTCATGGGTTCCGACTCCGACTGGTCGGTGATGGGCGACGCCGTTGCGGCCCTCGACGAGTTCGGCATTGCGTGCGAGGTGGAGGTGCTGAGCGCCCACCGCACCCCCGACCGCATGATTGCGTACGGGCGCGAGGCTGCCGGTCGCGGCATCCGCGCGATCATCGCCGGCGCCGGAGGCGCGGCGCACCTGCCCGGCATGATCGCCTCGGTCACGACGCTCCCCGTCATCGGCGTGCCGGTGCCGCTGAAGTATCTCGACGGCATGGATTCGCTGCTCAGCATCGTGCAGATGCCCGCGGGCATCCCCGTCGCGACCGTCTCGATCGGCGGCGCACGCAATGCCGGAATCCTCGCCGCGCGCATGGTCGGCGCGACCGATGCCGACATCGCCGCCAAATTGGATGCGTTCGCTCGCTCTCTCGAAGACATGGTCGCCACCAAGAACGCAGCCCTGAAGGCGACGGCCGCGAAGCACGAGCGGTGAGTCTCACGTCGCCGATCCGGCACCCCGACACGCGGCAGCCGGAGCTCATGGCTCGTCGCGGGTGGTGGCTGGTCGGGCTGAACGTGCTCGTGCCCGGGTCTGCGCAGCTGCTGGCGGGCAACCGTCGGTGGGGGCGGTTCGCGCTCGGCGCGACTCTGATCCTCTGGGGGGCGATCGCGGCTGCCGCCGCGCTGTACTTCCTCAATCGCGCCGCCGCGCTCACCCTCATCACGAACGTGTGGGTGCTGTGGTTGTTGCAGCTCGCCTTGCTGTTCTTCGCCGGACTGTGGCTGGTCACAACGCTGAACGCGCTCGTGCTGGTCCGGCTCGTGAAGACCCCGGGGCGCACACGTGCTGGGCTGCTCGTGTTTACCACGCTCACCCTTGCCGTCAGCGTTGGGGGCACTAGCTACGCCGCCTACCTCACGGGAGTCGGCCGCGACACCCTCGGTTCCGTTTTCGCCGGTGGCGGCTTCGTTCAGCCGATCGACGGCCGTTACACCGTTCTTTTGCTCGGCGGAGATGCCGGACCGGACCGCCTCGGCTTGCGCCCCGACTCGATCACGCTCGCGAGCGTTGACGCCGACACCGGCGAGGTCACCATGATCGGCATCCCCCGAAATATGTACAACGCACCCTTCGCCGATGGTTCGCCATTGTGGGCCGACTGGCCGAACGGCTACAACTGCGGCGACGACTGTCTAATCAGCTATCTCTACCCCTACGCGGAGGAGCGCCCCGACTTGTACCCGGAGGCGCGACTGAACGGGTCAACGCCGGGCATCGAGGCGACGCGTGACGCTGTTGAGGGCGTCACTGGAGTGGAGGTGCAGTTTGTTGTGCTGATCGACCTGCAGGGCTTCGAGTCGATCATCGATGCGATGGGCGGGATCGTGGTTGACGCCGAACCGATGACGTTGGGCATCAACGACGGCCCCGTGGTTGGCGAAATTGTGGCGGGTGAGCAGCGGATGGACGGCTACACGGCGCTGTGGTACGCCCGCAACCGCTACAACCTCACCGACTTTGATCGCATGGCCCACCAACGGCAGATTCAAGAGGCGATGCTGCAGCAGTTCGACCCATTCACCGTCTTCACCAGGTTCGAGGCGATCGCCGACGCCAGCGAAGAGACGGTGATCACCGACATTCCTCGGTCGATGCTGGGCACGCTTGCAGACCTCGCGGCGAAGTCGCGCGAGTTGCCGATCACCGACATCGAGCTGGTGCCCCCGGCTGTCGACAACGTCAACCCCGACTATCCGGCGATCCGCTCGCTGATCGCGGCGACGCTCGCGCCGCCGCCGACCGATTGACCGTCGGGATGCGCGCCGCGCCCTTTAGAGGTCGGCGTGCAGTTGCCAGGTCTTTTCGGCAGCATCGCGCCAGGTGAAGGCCCGGGCACGGTCTTGCCCGGCGAGTCCGAGTACGGTTCGTGCTTCGGTATCGGAGGCGAGTTCGCTGAGGCGCGCCGCCAGCCCTTCCGCTAGGTCAGCGACGGAGTCCGATTCGACGAGCAGGCCCGCGTCTCCGACGGTTTCTCGCAGCGCCGGCTGGTCGGTATGCACGAGGGGTGTGGCGAGTGTCATCGCCTCGAGCGCCGCGATGACGAAACTGTCGGCGAGCAGCGGCGCGATGGCGATGAGGGCGCGATCGAGTACGACAGCGCGCTCGTGAGCCTCGAGTCCGTCGAGAACGAGGAGGCGATTGCGTCTGGCGGGGGAGTCGGCGATCGCCGCATCCAGTGCGCCCGCTGACCCCGCGTCGGTGAAGACGACGAGCGGCAGGTCGGGGGCCTCGGGAAGGCTCAACGCGTCGATGATCGATCCGAGCCCGCTGCGGCGGTCGAGGGTTCCGGTTAGCGCGATGAATGTCGACGGGAGGCCGAGGCGCCGCGCGACGGCATCGGCGTCGTCGGGTACCTGGAAGGCACGCCCCACAGCCCCGGGGATGACGCGAATGCGGTCTCCGAACGACAGGATGTTGGCGAGCTCGTCGGCGACCGAGTGGCTCGGTACGACGACCGCGTCGGCGTACTTGTGGGCACGCCGCACCATCGCTCGATGCCAGGCGACGCCGCGGCTGGTGAGCACGTCGGGGTGTGACCAGGCGGCCGTGTCGTGAATGGTGACGATGATCTGTTCGTTGGGGTCGTCGATTCGATCGTGCCGGTAGAGCGGAGCCAGCAGGCTGGGGGCGTGCATGGGCCCCGACCCGGGCAGCCGGCTGAAGCCGTGCTGCCACGCGGCGGCCAGTTGTCGCCGGTCGAGCGCGCTCTTGTCGAGGGTGCTGAGGCCGGGCAGTCTCTCGGCGATGATGTCGTACTCGCTGTCAGGTAGTGACGGCGTGAAGCCACGCACCTCGCACCCACGCGGCGCGGTTTCAATCAGCCCGCGGGTGAGCTCGAGGGCGTGCAGGCCGACCCCGGTTGCCGGTGCGACGCTGACGCCGTCGAGGACGACGCGCAGCGCAATCATGCGGCGGTGGGGATGATCGGGGTCACCGCACAAGGATAGCCAGCCCGCCGCCGAGCCGCCGTAGGCTTGTGAACATGCAGATTCGCGAGCTCTCCATTCCCGGTGCCTTCGAGGTGACCCCGCGCCAGTTCCCTGATGACCGCGGCGTGTTCTGGGAGTGGTACCGCTTCGACGCCCTTGCCGATGCGGTGGGGCACCCGATCAATCTGAAGCAGGGCAATGGGTCGGTGTCGAAGCGCGGCGTGGTGCGGGGTATCCACTTTGCCGACGTGCCACCGAGCCAGGCGAAGTACGTGCAGGTGCTCTCGGGGGCGATCCTCGACTACGTCATCGACATCCGCGTCGGATCGCCGACCTTCGGGCAGTGGGAGGCGGTGCGCCTCGACACGGTTGACCGCCGAGCGCTGTACATCTCGGAGGGGCTGGGGCACGCATTCGTTGCCCTCGATGACGATACGACCGTCACCTACCTCGTGTCGGAGACCTACTCGCCGACGCGCGAGCACGGCATCACGCCGGTCGACCCCACAATCGGACTCGAATTTCCCGACGACATCGGTGAGATCCTCCTGTCGCCGAAAGACACCGAAGCGCCGACCCTCACCGCCGCGGAGCGCGAGGGGCTGCTTCCCACCTATGCGGCGGCGACGGCCTTTACGACCTCGCTCGACGAGCGCTGGCGCGCCGAGCGATAGCCGATCGCAGGTCCAGGCCGATTCCGAGCACGGCCCGCACCGGGGCGAGAACGGGGCCAGGGTACTTGCGCGAGAGAAATCGTTTGGCGCTGTCGTGGTGTGCGGCGATCATCCGTTCCGATTCGTCGCCCGTCGTCGAGTGGGCGCCCGTGTGCGTCACCACCGCGTCGGGGACGAATCGATTCAGGTATCCGGCGCGCCCGAGTCGATACCCCAGGTCGACGTCCTCGAAATACATGAAGTACCCCTCGTCGAAACCCCCGATCGCCTCGAATGCAGAGCGACGCACGAGCACGCACGAGCCGGACAGCCAGCCCACATCGGCTGTGCCATCGGCTGACCGGCGCGTTCCGAGATACCGGGCAGACCAGGGGTTACGCGGCCACAGTCGCCCGAACAGGGCGTGGCCGATACCCGTACGGATTGAGGGGATCGATCGCGCTGACGGGTAGAGCGCGCCGTCGCCGCCGAGGACGGTGGGGCCAGCGCTGCCCACACGGGAGTCGGCGGTAGCGGCGGCAACGAGCGCGTCGATGGCGCCCTCGCCGAGCATCACGTCGGGGTTGCTGATCAGCACCCACTCGATGGTGGCGGCGAGATTCCTCACCCCTGCGTTGATGGCGCCGCCGTAACCCGGGTTGCCGTCGAGCGGCACGTAAAGTGCGCCGTAGCGCTCGGCGATCACGCGGGAGTCGCCCAGAGCGGGTGCATTGTCGACCACCACCACGGTGAGAGGACGGTTGCTCGCCCGCGAAATGGAGGCGAGAAAACCAGGCATCACGGCGTCCGAGCCGTATGCCACCGTGACGACGGCGACATTCGGAGCCCGCTCGCCGTCCACCGTCTCGCCCATCGTTTCGTCATGTTACCGGGCGGGCGGTGCGGCTCCTGTCCTCCTACGCTGGGGTCATGCCTCACTCCGACGCCGAGAGCCTGACGATCTCGGTCGCACTGTGCACCCACAATGGCGCGCGCTTTATCGCAGAACAGATGGCGAGCATCCTCAGTCAGACGCTGCCCATCACCGAACTCGTCGTCGGCGACGATGAGTCAACCGACGACACGGTCGCGCTCATCGAAGCTGCAGTCGCGGATGCACGCGGCCGGGGCCTCGAGGTCGAGCTCACGGTGCTGCGTCGAGACAGGCCACTGGGGGTCGCCGAGAACTTCGCCGACACCGTCGCTCGGACACGCGGCGACGTGGTGGCGTTGAGTGACCAGGACGATGTGTGGCCGAGGGACCGGCTTGCCCGCCTCGTGCCGCTGTTCGAGGATCGGCGTGTGCAACTCGTGCACTCGGATGCTCGCCTGATCGATGCGGATGGGAACCCGACAGGACGAACGCTCCTCGACACACTCGACGCGACGTCGGACGAGCGCCGTGGTCTTCAGAACGCGGCCGCGTTTCCGGTGCTGTTGCGACGCAACCTGGTGACGGGGGCAACCGCGCTCCTCCGTGGACCCACTGCTAGGGCGGCGCTTCCCGTGGGAGCGGGGTGGATCCATGACGAGTGGTTCGCGATGGTTGCTGCCCTGTCGGAGGGGGTTCGGTTTGTTCCGGACGCCCTCCTCGACTACCGCCAACACGGCGGCAATCAGATCGGGGCGTCGCCGGTCGACTGGCAGCGACGCCGACAGAAGCTGACGGAGCCGCGGGACGTACGCGCCGCGAGGCTGGTCGCGCGTGCGGAGAGCATCCTCGCGTACGCGTCCGAGCATCCCGAACTCGCGTCAGAGGCGATGCGGCGCGCGCTCGCCGACAAGCTCGACCACGAGCGGTGGCGCGCGACTCTGCCGACGGCCCGTCTGCCTCGGGTCGCACCCGTGCTCGTGGCGGCGCTGCGCGGCCGGTACCGCCGCTTCAACCGCGGACTCATCGACGTCGCGCGCGACTTGGCGCAGCCGGCGACGGCAGGTGCCCCCAAGTAGTACTTGGTTAGGTTGGTCCGGCTCGTTGACAGTAGGGGCAGCATGACATGAGACGGATGACCGCGGTTTGGAGTTCGCGG
>Ga0208490_100607_pt1 | contig 20124 bp, 14 predicted proteins | sample SubbioAug_CSWold_FD_184818 | JGI IMG/M metagenome (GOLD analysis project Ga0208490, IMG submission 184818) | Serpentinite rock and fluid subsurface biosphere microbial communities from McLaughlin Reserve, California, USA - CR11Aug_CSWold (SPAdes) | ecosystem: Environmental > Terrestrial > Deep...
GGCTCGACGCCGGCGCCGAGCCGGCGGGAGCGGTACGGCCGTGAAGGTCCTCATCGTCGAGGACGACGCCCAGATCTGCACCCTGGTCCGCGACGGACTCGAGCAGCACGGCATCACCGTGACCGAGGCGGGGACGGTGGCCGAGGCGCACCGCGCGTTCGGCCGGGCGGCGTTCGACGTGATCATCCTCGACCTCACGTTGCCGGACGGGTCCGGGTTCGACGTCCTGCTCCACATCAATGCCACGTTCTCCCAGAGCCACGTCATCGTGCTGAGCGCGGCGGTCACCGAGCTCGACCGGATCCGTGGCCTGGAGCTCGGAGCCGACGACTACGTGGTGAAGCCGTTCTCGGCGCGCGAGCTCACGGCGAGGGTGCTCGCCGTCCGGAGACGGCGCGGCGCCCCGCCGTCGGCCAGCATCCGCTTCGGCCGCTTCGAGATCGACCTCGACGCACGGCGGCTGCTGGACGACGGCGACGTCGTGGCGATGTCCGCGATCGACTTCGCGCTGCTCGCGTTCCTCGCGGCTCGGACCGGGCACGCCTTCAGCCGCGGCGAGCTCCTCGCCGTGGTCTCGAAGGTGGACCCGGGGTGGCGTGCGAGCTCCGACATCACCGAGCACATCCGGCGCCTGCGCAACACGATCGAGGCCGACCCCCACCACCCGTTGCTCCTGCGCACCGTGCGGGGGACGGGGTACCGCTTCGACATGCCGCCCCGCTCCGGGACCAGCCCGAGCTCGAGCTCGGCGGCGGCGCACCGGCACGGCAGGGTGACCACGGTCCAGGGCCGGATCGTCGATGCCGACGCCGGCGCGCTCGCCCTGCTGGGGTCAGACGACCTCGCGGACCTCGTCGGTGCGCACGTCCTCGACTTCGTTGCGCCGCAGTCGATGCACTCCGCCCGGGAGCGCATCCGCCAGGTGGCGGCCGGCGCAGAGTCACGCTCGCAGGTGCTGCTCGTCCTCCACCCGGACGGCACCCAGGTGCCGCTCGAGATCACCCCCTCGGCCACGTGCTGGCAGGGCGAGGACGCCGTGGTGCTCGACGTCCGCGACGCGGCTGACGAGTCACCCCGACTCCGACACCTCGTGACGGGCGTGCTCAGCGACGTCACCGATGCCGTGGTGATCACGGACATGAACATGCACGTCCGCAGCTGGAACGAAGCGGCCGAGCGGCTGTACGGGTGGACGGAGGCAGAGGTCCTGGGCCGGCACCTGCTCGACGTCGTCGGGACGCCCGGCGGCGAGATCGAGCTCGCGGCCGCCCATGCCGACCTGGCGATGGCGGGACGATGGCACGGGAGCATCGAACAGGTGACGCGCGACGGCGCGACGGTCACGGTTCGCGCGGCGATGAGCGTCGTGCGCGACGAGACGGGCGTCGCCGCCGCCGTCGTGAGCGTCAACCGTCTGGTCCTCGACGATGCCGCAGACCCGCGGGCCGACCCGGGCGAGGCCGCGGACATCCGCCGAGGCCTCGCGGCGGGCGAGTTCGAGGTCTACTACCAGCCCGTGGTCGCGCTGTACGACGAGCACGTCGTGACGGTGGAGGCGCTGGTCCGCTGGAACCACCCGGACGGCGGCCTCCTCAGCCCGGACACCTTCATCGAGGCGGCGGAGCGGAGCGACGTGATCAACGAGCTCGGCGCGTTCGTGCTCGAGACCGCGTGTCGCCAGGTCGCGCGGTGGCGGACCAGCGGCGTGCAGATGTCACTCGCCGTCAACCTGTCGGCGAGGGAGTTCGCCAACCCGTTGCTGGTCGAGCACATCAGCGGCACCGTGGCCGCCGCCGGACTCGACATCGGGGCGCTCTGGCTCGAGGTGACGGAGACCGCGCTCATCGAGGACGTCGCGCAGGCCAGCGCGCTCCTCCACGAGCTGGCTGCCCTCGGCATCGGCATCTCCATCGACGACTTCGGCACCGGCTGGGCCAGCCTCACCTACCTGCGCCAGTTCCCGGTCCACGTGCTCAAGATCGACCGCAGCTTCGTGTCCGGCGTCGACCACGACCCGAACTGCGCCACCATCGTCCGCTCGATCCTCGCCCTCGGCGCCGAGCTCGACCTGGCCGTGGTCGCCGAAGGCATCGAGACACGAGCGGAGGCCGAGACCCTGATGGCGATGGGGTGCACGACCGGCCAGGGATACCTGTACGGGCGACCCGTCCCCGCCGCGGAGGTCGACCTCACGAACACACGAGCGCTCCGGTCACAGGCGGTGGGCCGCCCATCCGACACGAGCCGTGCGACCGACGTGCGACCCGTGCCGACGCCGCTCCAGGCCGAGGCCTCCATGGAGGTCGACCTGGTCTCGGAGGCCGAGATCGTCACCGGGATGCTGCGGCGGCTGCTCCGCATCCGGTCGGCTGCCGCGGCGGCAGTCCTGCTCCAGCAGACGGTCCGGGATCTCGGAGGTGGACTCGTCCTGGCCTCGGATGCCGGTGACGATGCACTGCCGGTGGACGTGTCGCTCGGGGAGGGCCCGCCGCTGCTGCCACGCGCCGACCTGCTGAGCGTGGCCCGGGCGCAGATCGAGCGGGTGATCCCGCGCCTGACCGAGGACGCACGCCAAGCCGTGGACCTGCTCCGTCGGCAGGAGCGGCTGAAGACGCAGTCCGACATCGACGTGCTGACCGGTCTCGCCAACCGACGGGTGCTCGAGCGCGTCCTGCCCCGGATGCCGACCGGCGTCGTGATCATGATCGACCTCGACCACTTCAAGGCCCTCAACGACACCCTCGGACACCAGGCCGGCGATGAGGTGCTGGCGGCGTTCGGCGCGACCCTGAGCGCGTCGGTGCGCGCGACCGACGTGTGCTGCCGGATCGGTGGCGAGGAGTTCGTGGTCATCGCCGCCGACCCCGATCTCGACAGCGCGGTCGGCTTGGCCGAGCGGATCCGGACCGCGTGGGCGGCCAACACACCTCACCCGGTCACGTTCTCGGCCGGCGTTGCCGCCGTGAACGGCGGCGGCACGGCCCTCATGGCTGCCGACCGGGCGCTCTACCGGGCCAAGGAGCTCGGGCGGGACCGCATCGAGCTCGCGGGTGTCGACCAGTGACCGACGCGGCATGGGCTGGCGGCCGACTGCGGCGCCTCATCCGGTCGCCCGCTCACCCGTCCGGGGGCGTGAGCACGTCGGCGAACGCCATCGGCGGGACGACATCCAGCTGCTCGTACGTGCACTGGTCCGGCTCCTTGTCCGGCCGCCAGCGCACGAACCGGGTCGTGCCCCGGAACCGGCCGGCCGTCATGATCGTGTAGCCGACCTCGACCACGCGCTCGGTCCGCAGCGGGATCCAGGACTGGTCGCGCTGGCTGTTCCACCGGTTCGGCGCACCCGGCAGCTGGCCGGTCTCGTGCGCCTCCGCTTCGTACCAGCTGCTCCAGGGGTGCTCGCCGAACTCGTCGGAGGCGGGGTCGATGACCAGCGGCTCGAGCTCGTCGACCAGCTCGGCGCGCCGCTTGGCGGTGAACGAGGCGGACACGCCCACGTGGCGGAGGTCGCCCGGGTCGTCGGCGGTGCCGGCGTGGATGCCGAGCAGGATCGAACCGACGCCCTTGCCGTCCTTGTGCCAGCGGAACCCCGCCGCCACGCAGTCGGCGGTGCGCTGGTGCTTGACCTTGCGCAGGATCCGCTTGTCGGGCTGGTAGGTGCTCTCGGGGTCTTTGGCGATCAGCCCGTCGAGGCCGGCGCCCTCGACCCGCCGGAACCAGTCGGTGGCGACATCCCGGTCGGTGGTGATGGGGGTGAGGTGGACCTGACCGCCCGGCACGAGGGAGTGCTCGAGGAGGGCCCGGCGCTCGCGGAACGGCAGGTCGAGCAGGGCACGGTCGTCGAGGGCGACGATGTCGAACGCGACGAAGGCGGCCGGTGTCCGCTCGGCCAGCATCGTCACGCGCGACTCGGCCGGGTGGATGCGCTGCCCGAGCGCGTCGAAGTCCAGCCGGTCCCCGACCGCCACGACGATCTCGCCGTCGACCACGCAGCGCTCGGGGAGGGCGGCGCGCAGCGGGTCGAGGAGCTCGGGGAAGTAGCGGGTGAGCGGCCGCTCGTTCCGGCTGCCGAGCTGCACCTCGTCGCCGTCGCGGAAGACGAGGCAGCGGAAGCCGTCCCACTTGGGCTCGAAGACCCAGTCGCCGGTGGGGATGCCGTCGCTGGCCTTGGCCAGCATGGGCTTCAGCGGGAACGCCACCGGGAGGTCCATCGGCCCGAGCCTAAGGGCCTCGGGTCAGTTCCTCCGGCGGCGGGTCGGCGATGCACGATGGCGCACGAACCGAAGGGGATGCCATGTCCATCGACCACGTCGACGTCTTGATCGTCGGAGCCGGGATCTCCGGCATCGGCGCCGCCCACCACCTCCTCGCCGACCGCCCGGGCACCAGCTTCACGATCCTGGAGTGCCAGGAGGGCTACGGCGGCACCTGGCGCACGCACACGTACCCGGGCGTCCGCTCGGACAGCGACCTCTACACGTTCGGCTACGCCTTCAAGCCGTGGACCGGTGCGCCCATCGCCACCGGCGAGGAGATCCTCACCTACCTCGGCGAGGTGATCGACGAGGACGGCCTCGACCAGCACATCCGGTACCAGCACCAGATCGACACGGCGTCGTGGTCCACCGCCGACCGGCGCTGGACCCTCGAGGGCACCCGCACCGACACCGGGGAGGCGTTCACGATCTCCGCCGGCTTCCTCTGGATGTGCCAGGGCTACTACCGCCACACCGAGGGCTACACGCCCGAGTGGGACGGGATGGACGACTACACCGGCCAGATCGTCCACCCCCAGACCTGGCCCGACGACCTCGACTACGCGGACAAGCGCGTCGTCGTCATCGGCTCCGGCGCCACCGCCGCCACGCTCATCCCCGCGATGGCGCCCGACTGCGAGCACATCACGATGCTGCAGCGCTCCCCCACGTACTTCGCCACCGGCCGCAACGCCAACGAGCTCGCCGACCAGCTCCGCGACCTCGACATCCCGCCGGAGTGGACACACGAGATCGTCCGCCGCCAGGTGCTCAAGACCCAGGCGCTGGTGACGTCGATGTCGGCCGAGCACCCGGAGCTGGTCAAGGACGAGCTCTTCAAGGGGATCAAGGCGATCCTGGGCGACGACTACGACCTCAGCCCCCACTTCACCCCGACCTACCGGCCGTGGCAGCAGCGCATCGCGTTCGTCCCGAACGGCGACCTGTTCGAGGGCATCAAGAGCGGCAAGGCCTCCGTCGTCACCGACGCGATCGACCGCTTCGTCCCCGAGGGCATCCGCCTGGCGTCGGGCGAGGTGCTGGAGGCCGACATCATCATCACGGCCACCGGCTTCGAGATGAGCGTGCTGGGCGACATCGCGTTCCGCATCGACGACGAGCCGCTCGACTTCGCGCAGACCGTCGGCTACCGGGGGACCATGTTCACCGGCGTGCCGAACATGGCCTGGGTCTTCGGGTACTTCCGGGCGAGCTGGACCCTGCGCGCCGACCTCATCGCCGACTTCGTCTGCCGCCTCCTCGACCACATGGACGAGCTCGACGCCACCATCGTCGTGCCCCAGCTGCGCGAGGAGGATGCGGACATGGGCCTGCTGCCCTGGGTCGACCCCGAGGACTTCAACCCCGGCTACCTGATGCGGGCGCTGCACCTCATGCCGAAGCAGGGCACCAACCCGCCGTGGCGCTTCACCCAGGACTACTGGACCGAGAAGGACGAGTTCCCCGCTGCCGACCTCGACGACGGGGCGCTGCTCTATCGCTGAGAGGGTCCGAGCGCGCCGATCGGGGCGCTCGTTCCAACGGACGGACGGACCGATCCTGCGGCCCGGCCGCGCTACCGGCGGGCGCCGCGCACGAAGACCGGCGTCTCCGACATCACGGCCAGCGCTCGTCGGATGGCGGTGCGCACCCGGGGATAGGTGCCGCAGCGGCACACGTTGCGCAACGAGTCGAGCTCGTCCTCGGTGACCTCGCTGCGCCCGGCGGCCAGCAGCCCCTGGATCAGGTCGACGGCAGCCATGATCTGGCCGGGCTGGCAGTACCCGCACTGGGCCACGTCCTCCTCGAGCCACACCTCCTGCACGGGGTGCAGGCCGTCGCCGCCGACGGCGTCGGCCAATCCCTCGATCGTGATCACCTCGTCGCTCGGGCGCAGCTGGCCGACGGGGATCGCGCACGGGTTGACGGCCTTGCCGTTCACCAGGCTGGTGCAGGACTGGCAGATGCTCAGCCCGCACCCGTACTTCGGCCCCGTGATGCCGAGCAGGTCGCGGAGCACCCACAGGAGGCGCACGTCGTCCTCGACGTCGACCTCGACCCGCCGACCGTTCACCGTGAGCTTGCGGACAGGCATCGATGCTCCTCTCAGCGCCGGCCGAGGCCGTCGGTCGGGGACTGCGGGATGGTCCCCTGCGGGACGATGGACTCGGCGAGCGGCAGCTCGTGGTTGATCGGGAACGACGTCGGCATCGAGCCCGTGGCCCTCGCGTATGCCGTGGCCGTGGCCGCCATCGACGCAGCCACGCCGAGCTCCCCGGCGCCGCCCGGCTGGCTGGACGAGTCGAGGATGAAGACCTGGGTCTCGAAGGGCACGTTCCACTGCCGGGTGTAGTAGGCGTGCTCCCAGGAGTCCTCGGCGAAGGCGCCGTCGACCAGGTGGAGCGAGAACGACAGGCAGTTGGCGATCCCGTCCATCATCCCGCCGAGCATCTGGGCCTCGAGCCCCCTCGGGTTGATGGTGAGGCCCACGTCGACGGCGTAGATCGCCCGGGTCACCCTCGGACCGGTGTAGGCGTACGGGGCGGTCGGGACGGTGCGGCCCACCGTCTCGGGCCGGCAGTCGATCTCGATGAGGCAGGCCGCCCGACCCTTGTACTCGCTGTGGAACCCCAGGCCCTGTGCGGTCCCCGCCGGCATCTCGCGCCCCCAGCTCCCGGCCTCGGCCACCTTCTCGAGCACTGCCCTCGACCGGGCGTCGCGCAGGGTGGCCAGGCGCAGCTCGAGCGGGTCGCGGCCGACCTCGGCGGCCACCTGGTCGATGGTCAGCTCCCGCGCCGTGACGACGTTGGGGCTGTAGATGTTGCGCATCGAACCGGTGCGGAAGACGTTGGTCTCGACCTCGCCCGGGTCCGGCAGCGTCTCGGTGAGCTGCTGCTGGACCGGGCCGAAGTCGTACGGCACGTACTGGGTCAGCATGAACACCGTCTGGGAGAACCCGAGCCCACCGAGACCGCCCGGGAGCTCGTCGAAGCGGGCCGAGATGATCTCGCCCAGACCGTGGCCGAAGTCGGTGTTCACGCTGGTGTGGTGCTGGGCGTAGGAGACGATGTCGGTGGCGGACCGGGTGATCCGGATCGACGATCGGCAGGCGGGGTGGGCGCGGCCCTGGCGGAAGTCGTCCGTGCGGGTCCAGCTCAGGCGGACCGGCACGCCCATTGCCTGGCTGACGAGGGCGGCCTCCCGGGCGGCGTCCCAGAACAGGTCGCGTCCGAAGGACCCGCCGCCTTGGACGACGTGCACCGTGACCGCGCCCTGCGGGAGGCCGAGGGCCTCCGCGATGTCCTGCTGGGCGACCACCGGGTTCTTCATCGGACCCCAGATCTCGGCCCGGTCGCTGCGGACGTCGGCCACGCACGGGTTGGGTTCCAGGGGGCAGTTCGGTTGGAACGCGAACGTGAAGGCGAAGTCGCGCGTTTCCACGGGCACGGGCAGACCCAGCGGATCCAGGAAACCCGTGTCGGGGGCGACCGGTGGCATCTCGGCGGCCTCCAGCGCCGCCTGGACCGTCTCGTCCGTCATGCCGGCCGCCGGTCCCGACGTCCACTCGACGTCGATGACCTGGAGGGCGTCGATGCACTGGCCGAAGGTCCGGGCCCGGATCGCCACGCCGCTCTCGACCATGGCCACATGCGTCACGCCGGGCAGCGCCTGCACCTCGCCCTCGTTGCGCACCCGCAGCGGCCGACCGAGGTGGGTCGGGGGCCGGGCGACCATGGTGGGCAGCGCATCCGGGACGTCGAGGTCGGTGGTGTAGCGCATCTCGCCGGTGACCATCGCCCGGGCGTCGATGCGGTTCTGCGGCGTCCCGACGATGCGGGGTCGCTCCGCCTTGGGCTCGACGTCGACCTCCTCGGTGGTCGTCGACGCTGCGTCGCGCGCGACCTCGCCGAAGCCGAGCGAGCTGCCGTCCGGGGCGCGGATGATCCCGTCGACGATGCCCAGCTGCGAGCCGGCGGAGCCGAGCGCGATGGCCGCGGCGTCGAGGAGGCGCTGGCGGGCGACGGCTGCGGCGATGCGCACCGGGTCGTAGAGCGTGTAGATGCTGTTCGACCCGCCGGTCAGCTGGTTGAAGAGCAGCTCGGGGCGGGCGTCGGCCTGGGTGATGCGGACCTGCGACAGGGGCACGTCCATCTCCTCGGCGATGATCATGGCGATCGCCGTGCTGATGCCCTGGCCGACCTCCGTCCGGTGGAGCTCGAACGACACCGTGCCGTCGTCGTCGACCCTGACCGTGATCAGGTTGGCCGTTGGCCGGGCGGCGTCGCGCAGGAAGTCGATGAGGTCGTAGGACTCCGCGATCTGCGCACCGATCGACGGCAGCTCCTGCGCGTCTGCGGTGGCCAGTGGGTCGATCCACCGGGCTGCCGTGATGAGCGTCGGTCCGGCGACGACGTAGCCGAGGAATCGACGGCGGCTGACGCCGGTGGCGGAGTGGTGCATCGGATCCCCCTGCGTGGTGCGTTCCGACATGGAACGGTCGAACAGGACAAACCGTACGGTGCAGCCCTGAGGTTTCCAGGTCGCGCGGGAGTGGGACCCTCAGAAGGGACCCCACTAGTTTCACGCGCCATGGCCGAGCACCCCATGTCCGAGCGCATCGCAGACCTCGAGGAGAAGAGGGCCGAGGCGCGCCAGCCCGGGTCCGAGCGCTCGATCGCCCGCCAGCACGAGCGGGGCAAGATGCTGGCCCGCGAGCGCATCGAGTACCTGCTCGACGAGGGCAGCTTCCACGAGGTCGACATGCTCGGCCGGCGCCCGATGGAGTCCAGCTTCGACGAGCGGCCCTACACCGACGGTGTCATCACCGGTTGGGGCACCGTCGACGGCAAGAAGGTCTTCGTGTTCAGCCAGGACTTCACCGTCTACGGCGGCGCCCTGGGCGAGACCTACGCCCGAAAGATCCACAAGCTGATGGACATGGCGCTGAAGGTCGGCGCGCCGCTCATCGGGCTGAACGACGGAGCCGGCGCCCGCATCCAGGAGGGCGTGGTCAGCCTCGACTCCTACGGAGGGATCTTCTACCGCAACGTCAAGGCCTCGGGCGTCACCCCCCAGATCAGCGTGATCATGGGCCCGTGCGCCGGCGGCGCCGTGTACTCCCCGGCCATGACCGACTTCGTGTTCATGGTCGAGGACACCAGCTACATGTTCATCACCGGCCCCGACGTGGTGAAGACGGTCACCGGCGAGGACGTCACCCAGCAGCAGCTGGGCGGCGCCGACGCCCACTCCCAGAAGTCGGGGGTGTGCCAGTTCACCGGTGCCGACGATCGAGCCGTGCTCGACGACGTCAAGTACCTGCTGTCGTTCCTGCCCTCGAACAACCTCGAGGAGCCCCCGGTGCTCGACACCGGCGACGACCCGGAGCGCCAGTGCGAGGCGCTGCGCGACATCGTGCCGACGAACCCGAACCAGCCCTACGACATGAAGGCCGTGATCGCCGAGATCGTCGACGACGGCGACTACTTCGAGTACGCCCCGTCGTGGGCCCCCCAGATCACCTGCGGGTTCGCTCGCATGGCCGGTCGCCCCGTCGGCATCGTCGGCAACCAGCCGATGGCGATGGCGGGCGTGCTCGACATCGAGTCCTCCGAGAAGGCCGGGCGCTTCGTGCGCACGTGCGACTCGTTCAACATCCCGCTGCTCACCTTCGTCGACGTGCCCGGCTTCATGCCGGGCGTCGACCAGGAGCACGGCGGCATCATCCGCCACGGCGCCAAGCTGCTCTACGCCTACTGCGAGTCCACGGTGCCGCGCATCCAGATCATCACCCGCAAGGCCTACGGGGGCGCCTACGTGGTGATGAACTCGCGCTCCATCGGCGCCGACTACGCCGTCGCCTGGCCGTCGGCGGAGCTGGCCGTCATGGGTGCCGCCGGCGCCGTCGAGATCGTCAACCGCCGCGAGATCCTCGAGTCCGACGACCCCGACGCCAAGAAGGCCGAGCTGGTCGAGGAGTACTCCGAGAAGTTCCTCAACCCCTACGCCGCCGCCGACCGCGGCTACGTCGACGACGTCATCGATCCGGCCGACACGCGCCGCAAGGTCAACGCCGCCCTCGACATGCTCGAGTCCAAGCGCGAGGAGCTGCCGGCGCGCAAGCACGGCAACGTGCCACTCTGAGCCCATGGAGGTGGCGTTCGCCGCCGTCAGCAAGGACCACGCCGGCCGCCCCGCCCTGCGCTCGCTGACCCTGGACGTCGACGACGGCACCATCTGCTGCCTCATCGGCCCCTCGGGCTGCGGCAAGTCGACGGCGCTGCGCCTGCTCGCCGGGCTCGAGCAGCCGACCGGCGGCGAGATCCGGATCGGGCGCCGCCGCGTCAACGACGTGCCGACCCGCCGCCGGGGGCTCGGCATGGTGACCCAGACGGCGACCCTCCTGCCGGGCCGACCGACCGAGCACTCGATCGGGCTGCCGCTCGACCTGCGCACGGACGTCGACGCCGACGAACGGCGTCGTCGGATCGACGAGCAGGTCCTGGCCCTCGACATCGGGGAGCTGCTGCACCGGCCCGCCGAGACCCTCAGCGGCGGAGAGGCGCAGGTCGCGCAGGTGGCTCGGGCGGTGATCGCCCGGCCCGACGTGCTCCTGCTCGACGAGCCGCTCGCCCGCATCGATCCGGCACGCCGCTCCGTCATCCGGGCCGATCTCGTGCGGCTGCAGGACCTGTACGGCGTCACGACGCTCTGGGTCACCGCCGACCAGGCCGACGCGCTCGCCGTGGCCCACCGGGTCGCGGTGCTCATGGAGGGCCGCCTCGAGCAGGTCGGACCACCGATGGAGGTGTACCGACGCCCCCGCACCCTCGCCGTCGCCCGGTTCGTCGGCGAGCCCCAGATCGGCGTGCTATCGGCTCGCGTCGACCGCGACCGGTCTTCGCTGGTCGCCGGCGGCGCGCAGTGGCCGGTCCGGGCCGACACCCTCGACGCCCTGCCGGGTGGGGAGGTGACGGCGGCGATCCGACCCCACGACCTGTGCGCGGCCGGCCCGGGCGCGCCGGCCGGGGTCGTGCTCGCCGGCCGGGTCACCCGTGTCGAGCCGGCGGGACGGTCAGCCGTCGCGACCGTCGCCGTCGAGGGGGGCGTCCTGCGATGGACCGGTGCGCCGTCCCGGACCCGGGCGGGCGACGAGGTCCACCTCGTGTTCGACCCCGACCGGGTGCACCTGTTCGATCCCGCCACTGGCGTCGCCGTGTGGCACCCCGAGTAACTTCGCTCCCGTGCAGATCCAGCCCGCACCAACCGACGAGGAGGCCGTGGCCATCGCGGCAGCCATCGAGGTCGCCTGGCCCCGCGCCGGAGGCGAGCCGGACGACGGGCGTCCGAACCGCTGGCGGTTCTCGGGCCGCTGGTGGAGCCAGCCGGTCCCGCTCCGTCGGAACCGGCCCTGGTAGCCAGCCCGGTGGGCCCCGAGATCACCACGGTCGGGCCCGACCTGGTCGTCATCCACGACCGCCAGGTCGTCCGGCGCTACGACGGCCTCGAGCCGGGCCGGGTCCACGACCTCGACGGCACGGAGGTCGAGACGATGCCCGACCCCGGCGGCGAGCTCGTTGCCCGCTTCGCCACCGTCAACGACGTCCACTTCGGTGAGACCCGCTGCGGGGTCGTCGAGGGCCACGAGGACGAGATCGGTCCCATCCTCACGGCCGAGCCCGGCGAACCGCCCTACCCGGTCACGATGAACGAGGCGGCGATCGCCGAGATCCAGGACGCCGAGGTCGACGCCGTGTTCGTGAAGGGCGATCTGACCACGAACGGCACCGACGAGGAGTACGCCGCCTTCCTCGACACCTACGACGGCGCGTTCGGCGACCGGCTCACGCACGTGCGCGGCAACCACGATGCGTACCTCGGCCAGGCCTACGCCGACTGGCCCGTCCAGCGCGTCGACCTCCCGGGCGCCACCGTGGTGCTGCTCGACACCACGGTGCCGCGGAGGTCCTCGGGCGGGCTCACCCAGGACCAGCTCGACGAGCTCGACGCCATCGCGGCCGACGCCGACCGCCCGGTCGTCGTCCTCGGCCACCACCACGCCTGGGATCCCCGGTCGAAGTCGCGCAGCGACACCTACTTCGGCATCCACCCCGACTGGTCCGAGCGCCTGATCGAGGTCGCCGCCCGGCGCCCGGGCATCGTCGGCTACTTCGCCGGCCACACCCATCGGAACCGGGTGCGGCACTTCCCCCAGACCGGCGCCATGCCATGGGTCGAGGTGGCGTGCGTGAAGGACTACCCGGGGGCGTGGGCGGAGTACCGGGTCCACGAGGGCGGCATCGTCCAGCTCCACCACCGGATCTCCTCGCCGGAGGCGCTGGCCTGGACCGAGCGGACGCGCGGCATGTACCTCGGCATGTACGCCGACTACGCCTTTGGCAAGCTCGCCGACCGGTGCTTCATGCTGGGCCGGTGACCGGGCTCCCCCTTGCCGACCTGCGGGTGATCGACGCGTCGACGGTGCTCGCCGCTCCGGCCTGCGCCCGGTACCTCGCCGACTTCGGCGCCGACGTCATCAAGGTCGAGCGACCCGGCGCCGGCGACGGGACCCGGGACATGTTCCGCCGGGACCCGGCGGACGACGTGACCTACTTCTGGAAGCTGCTCGGCCGGGGCAAGCGCACGATCGCCCTCGACCTGAAGTCCGACGAGGGCCGCGGCCACATGCTCGACCTGTGCGCGTCGGCCGACGTGCTGGTCGAGAACTTCCGGCCCGGCACGCTGGAGCGACTCGGTCTCGGACCCGACGTGCTGCACGAGCGCAACCCCGACCTCGTCATCACCCGCGTCACCGGCTTCGGGCAGGACGGCCCCTACGCCGGGCGAGCCGGGTTCGCCACGCTGGCCGAGGCCATGTCCGGCTTCGCCTCGCTGTCGGGCGAGCCGGGCGGCGCCCCCCTGCTGCCACCGATCGCCCTCACCGACGAGGTCACCGGACTGACCGCCGCCTTCGCGACCATGGTCGCCGTCCACTCCGGTGTCGGGCAGGTGGTCGACGTGAACCTGCTCGAGTCGCTGCTGCAGATCATGGGCCCGCTCGTGTCCGCCGCCGCCGTGGAGGGGTGGGAGCAACCTCGCCTCGGGTCCGGCGTGCCCTACACCGTCCCGCGCGGAACCTGGCAGTGCTCGGACAGCGGGTGGGTGGCGGTGTCCACGTCGGCCGAATCCGTCGCCCGCCGGGTGCTCGAGCTGGTCGGCCTCGGCGACGACGAGACGCTGCTGACCTTCGACGGTCGGGTCGCCGCCCGGGACCGCATCGACGGCCGCATGGCCCAGTGGATCGGCGAGCGCACCCGCGACGAGGTGCTGGCCGCGTTCGAGGAGGCCCACGCCGCGTGCGCACCCGTGTACTCGATGAACGAGGTGCTGGCCGATCCCCACGTGCAGGCGCGCGGCTCGATCCAGGACGTCGACGGCACCCCCATGCAGGGCCTGGTCGCCCACCTGTCGGCCACCCCCGGGCGCATCCGCTGGGCCGGCCGACCCCTCGGCGCCGACACCGACGAGATCCTCGCCGAGCTCGACGCAGCGCACCCCTCGGACTGAAGCAGCGGGGGTCAGGGGGTGCCGGCGACCTCGATGCGGTCGGTCGCCCAGTCCCTTGCCGCCGCCAGCGCCTCCCTGGCCTTGGCCTCGAGGTCCTCGGGCACCAGCCCGTGCGTCGGGTACGCCGCCACCCCGGCCCGGAACCGTCGCGTCCGCCCATCGTCGGTGAGGTTGCGGCGGACCCGCTCGGCGGTCCAGACGGCCCCGTCCTCGCCCGTGTCCTCGAGGATGCAGACGTAGGTGTGGGTCTCGAGGTGGCCGGAGACGTCGGACTCCCGCAGCGTCCGGCGCAGCACCGCCGCCACGTCGTCGGGCGGCATCGGTGGGCCGACGACGCCGTCGGCGCCGGTCTCGTGGACCTCGAAGCACATGACGGCGAGCGGGCGCAGCGCCCGCCGGGCCACCGCCATCCGGCCCCGCAGGGTGCTCAGCACGAACGCGGCACCGAGCAGCCCGCTCCCGCCTGCCGGCGGTCCGGCCTCGAACAGCTCGCGCAGCGGGTCGACCGCTTCGTCCGCGTCCCGCAGGTCGGGTGCCGTCGCGTCGAGGGCCACGGGCGGCGGGGTCCGTTCAGCGTCGGAGGGGCCGTCGGACTCGGGGTCCTCCACCAGCACCAGCACGGCGACGAGCGCGCTCGCGACACCGGCGATCACGGCGGGGAGCGGGGCGGCGGTGACGACGGCGGCGGCACCGGCCACACCGGCCACGACCGCCGCGGCCATGACCACCAGGCGGGCGTCCCCCCGGTTCACCCCCGCCGCCCCAACGTCACTCCCCGACCAGGTCGAGGATCTCACCCATGATCTTGGTGAGGTCGAAGTCCTTCGGCGTGTAGACCGCGGCCACGCCCGCGTCCTGCAGGGGCTGGCGGTCGTCCTCGGGGATGATCCCGCCGGCGACGACCGGGGCGTCGCTGCCGGCCTCGCGGATCAGCCGCACGGTCTCGGGGACCAGCTCGAGGTGGCTGCCGGACAGGATCGACAGGCCGATGGCGTCGACGTCCTCGTCGGCCGCCACCTGCGCGATCTGGGCCGGCGTGAGCCGGATGCCCTGGTAGATGACCTCGAAGCCCGCGTCCCGGGCGGCCACGGCGATCTGCTCGGCGCCGTTCGAGTGCCCGTCGAGACCGGGCTTGGCCACGAGCAGCCGGGGCGGGCCGCTCGGCCGGGCCTTGATCTTCTCGGCCACCGCACGCAGCCCCTCGCTGGTGCCGTGCCCGGCCGCGGCGGCGACGCCCGTCGGGGCCCGGTACTCGCCGAACACCTCGCGCAGCAGCCCCGACCACTCGCCGGTGGTGCCGCCGGCGTGGGCCAGGTCGATGGTGGCCGGCATGATGTTCTCGCCCGACTCGGCCACCCGACGCAGCTCGTCGAGGCTGCGCTTCACGGCGTCGCTGTCCCGCTCGGAGCGCCACTGCTGCACGTCGGCGATGAGCATGTCCTGGACGCCGGGGTCGACCTTCATGATCGAGTCCTCGCCACCCAACGGCGACGGTGCGGTCTCGGTGTAGGCGTTCACGCCCACGACGACCTGGTCGCCGGACTCGATGCGCCGGATCCGCTCGGCATGGCTGCGGACCAGACGGCCCTTCATCTCGTCGATGGCCTCGAAGGCGCCGCCGAGCTCGAGGATGTCGGTCATCTCGGTCCAGGACGCCTCGACCAGCTCCGACGTCAGCCGCTCCATCACGTGGGAGCCGTCGAAGATGTCCTCGTACTCCAGCAGGTCGGTCTCATGGGCCAGCACCTGCTGGATCCGCAGCGACCACTGCTGGTCCCACGGGCGGGGCAGGCCGAGGGCCTCGTTCCACGCCGGCAGCTGGAGGGACCGGGCCCGGGCGCTCTTGGACAGCGTGACCCCGAGCGCCTCGAGCACGATGCGCTGCACGTTGTTCTCGGCCTGCTGCTCGGTGAGGCCGAGGCTGTTGACCTGCACGCCGTAGCGGAACCGGAGCGCCTTGTCGTCGGTGACGCCGTAGCGCTCCCGGCCGATGCGCTCCCACAGCTCGCCGAAGGCCCGCATCTTGGCCGTCTCCTCGACGAAGCGGATGCCGGCGTTGACGAAGAAGGAGATGGAGCCGAACACCTGGGCGAAGCGATCCTCGCTCACCTGGCCGGACTCCTTGACCGCATCGAGCACCCCGATGGCGTTGGCGAGGGAGTACGCGATCTCCTGGACCGGCGTCGCCCCCGCCTCCTGCAGGTGGTAGCTGCAGACGTTCATGGGGTTCCACTTCGGGATCCACTCGGCGCAGAACGCGATCATGTCCACGATCAGCCGGCGGCTCGGGATCGGCGGGAAGATGTAGGTCCCCCGCGACAGGTACTCCTTCACGATGTCGTTCTGCGTCGTGCCGCGGAGCGCCGTGGACTCGGTGCCCTTGTTCTCGGCGTTGGCGACGTACAGGCCGAGCATCCAGGCCGCCGGGGCGTTGATGGTCATCGACGTGTTCATCTCGCCCTGCGGGATGCCGTCGAGCAGCTCTCCCATGTGGCCGAGGTGGGCCACCGGCACGCCCACCTTGCCGACCTCGCCGCGGGCCAAGACGTGGTCGGGGTCGTAGCCGGTCTGGGTGGGCAGGTCGAAGGCGATCGACAGGCCGGTCTGCCCCTTGGACAGGTTGGTCCGGTACAGCTCGTTGCTGGCCTTCGCGGTGGAGTGACCGGAGTAGGTCCGCATCATCCAGGGGCGGTCACGCTCACGTCGCTGCACGTCGGCCATGGCGCCATTCTCGGGCACCGGCGCTCGCACCCGCCACCTGGAGCGGCGAGTCTCTCCAGCTGCGCTCGCCGGTCAGGGGGCCGTGGTGAGCAGCTCGGCGTAGCGGTCGAGGAGCGGGAGCACCGTGTCTGCGTCAGCAGGCGGGAGACCGAAGACCGCCCGAGACACACCGGCCGACGCCAGCTCCTCCAGCGCCTCGGGGCGAGCAGGGGTCGCGAACTGGCCCAGCTCCACGGTGGCGGGGTCGCGGTCGACCGCCTCGCACGCCTCGCGCAGCCCGTCGAGCTGGTCGACGAGGGCGTGGCGCCCGGCGATCGGCATCCAGCCGTCGCAGAACTCGGCGATGTGGGCGAAGGTCCTCGGACCGGCGGCGCCGCCGAGGATCACCGGCGGGTGTGGCTGCTGGACCGGCTTCGGCCACGACCACGACGGCTCGAGGTGGACGTGGTCACCGTCGAAGCTCGCCTCGTCCTGGGTCCAGAGCTGCTTGCAGGCCAGCACCCGCTCGCGCAGCACGTCACGGCGGTCGGCGTAGCGCACGCCGTGGTGGGCCAGCTCCTCCTTGTTCCAGCCGTAGCCGATGCCGAAGAGGAATCGGCCGTCCGAGATCCGGTCGACCGTCGCCACCTCCTTCGCCAGCCAGATCGGGTCGCGCTGGGCGACGAGGCAGATGCCCGTGCCGAGCTTCAGCGTGGACGTGACGGCTGCGCACGCGCCGAGGCTGATCAGGCTGTCGTGGGTGCGCCAGTACTCCTCGGGGAGCGGCGGCGCACCCTCGCGGCCGCCCCACGGGGTCGCTCGCGAGGTCGGGATGTGGGAGTGCTCGGGGAACCACAGCGACTCGAAGCCCCGGGCCTCGACCTCCTCGGCCAGGGTGACCGGATCGATGGCCGTGTCCGTCGGGAACATCATCACGCCGAGGTGCATGTCGGAACCGTAGGTCGATGCTGGAGCGCTCAGGTGCGCAGCATCCGCGACACCGCGGCGGTGACCTCCTGGACCTTCGCGTCGAACCCCTCGTCCCCGGCGGCGCCGTCGACGGCGGCCGCCTCGCGGACGCAGTGGCGGATGTGCTCGTCGAGCAGTCCCATGCCCACACCCTGCAGCGCCTTCGTGACCGAGGCGATCTGGGTCAGCACGTCGATGCAGTACGTGTCCTCGTCGACCATGCGCTGCAGGCCTCGCACCTGCCCCTCGATGCGCCGCAGGCGAGCCTGGTACTGGTCCTTGTCCATGGTGTAGCCGGCCATCCCCCCAGCCTACCGTGCCGCATAGGGGTTGGGGGTATACCCACTGCGTGCTAGGGTGCCGGCATGCGCACCCGCGTCGACCTCCCCGTGGAAGGCATGACCTGCGCCGCCTGCTCGGCCCGGATCGCCCGCGGGCTCAACAAGCTCGACGGCGTGGAGAACGCCAACGTGAGCCTGGCGTCGGCTCGGGCCACCGTCGTGTTCGACGACGAACGACTCGGCGCCGACGACTTCGAAGCCGTCATCACCAAGCTGGGCTACGCCGTCCCAGAGGTCTCCGACCACGAGGCGGCGGAGGAGCGGTGGATCCAGACCGTCACCCGCCGGCTGCTGGTCGCGGCCGTGCTCACCGTGCCGATCATGTTGCTGTCGATGGTGCCGGCGCTGCAGTTCGACGGGTGGGCCTGGGTCGTGTTCGCCATGACAACCCCGGTCGTGCTGTGGAGCGGCATCGGCTTCCACCGCGCTGCCCTGCTGAACGCGCGGCACGGCACCGCCACCATGGACACCCTCGTGTCCATCGGCACGCTCGCCGCCTACTCCTGGTCGGTCGTCGCCCTCGTCTTCCTCGACGCCGGCGGGCAGATGGACATGACGGCGATGGGCCACGAGGCCGCTGGCGAGGCCCACGTCTACTTCGAGACCGCCGCCGTCATCATCACCCTGATCCTGCTCGGGAAGTGGTTCGAGGCCCGGGCCAAGCGCCGCAGCGGCGAGGCCATCCGCGCCCTCGCCGACCTCGGCGCCCGCACGGCGACGCTGGACGACGGAAGCGAGATCGCCGTCGACGACCTCGCCGTCGGCATGCGCTTCATCGTGAAGCCGGGCGAGAAGGTCCCCACCGACGGTCGCATCGTCGACGGCGCCTCCGCGCTGGACGAGTCGATGCTCACCGGTGAGCCGGTGCCTGTCGACAAGGCCGTCGGCGACGAGGTCATCGGCGCCACCGTCAGCACCGACGGCCGGTTGGTCGTCGAGGCCACCCGCGTCGGGGCCGACACCGCCCTGGCCCAGATCGTCCGGATGGTCGAGGAGGCCCAGGGCAGCGCCGCACCGGTGCAGCGCCTGGCCGACCGCGTCTCCGCCGTGTTCGTCCCGATCGTGCTGCTCATCGCCCTCGCCACCCTGGCCGGCTGGTTCATGACCGGCCACGGGGCCGACGACGCCTTCACCGCCGCCGTCGCCGTGCTGATCATCGCCTGCCCCTGCGCCCTCGGCCTGGCCACGCCCACGGCGATCATGGTCGGCACCGGTCGCGGCGCCCAGATGGGCGTGCTCATCAAGGGCGGCGAGATCCTCGAGCGCACGCGCTCCGTCGACACCGTCGTCTTCGACAAGACCGGCACGCTCACCGAGGCTCGCATGGAGCTGGTCTCGGTCCAGCCGCTCGAGCCCGGGCTCGACGGTGCCGTGCTGCTGCGGCGGGCCGCGTCGCTCGAGGCGATGAGCGAGCACCCGATCGCCGCGGCCATCGCCGCGGGCACCGCCGACCTGCGCCCGGTCGACGGCTTCCGCAACCTCGCCGGCAAGGGGGTGCGGGGAACGGTCGAAGGCGTCGAGGTGCTCGTCGGGCGCCGCCTGCTCTTCGACGATGTCCCGGCCGAGGTCGAATCCGCCGCCGCCGCCCAGGAGGCCGAGGGGCGCACCGCCGTGCTGGCCGGGTGGGACGGTCGCGCCCGTGGCGTCCTCGCCGTCGCCGACACGGTGAAGCCGAGCGCGGTCGAGGCCGTCGCCGTCCTGCGGGACATGGGCCTCGACGTCGTGCTGCTCACCGGCGACAACCAGCGCACCGCCGAGGCCGTCGCCTCCCAGGTCGGCATCGACACCGTGCTGGCCGAGGTCCTCCCCGACGACAAGCTCGCCGAGGTCCGCCGACTCCAGGACGCCGGCAAGGTCGTGGCCATGGTGGGCGACGGCGTCAACGACGCCCCGGCCCTCGCCGCAGCCGACCTCGGCATCGCCATCGGCACCGGCGCCGACGTGGCCATCGAGGCGTCCGACCTCACGCTGGTGAGCGGCGATCCGCGGGGCGTGGCCGACGCCATCGCCCTCAGCCGCCGCACGCTGTCGACGATCAAGGGCAACCTGTTCTGGGCCTTCGCCTACAACACCGCGGCCATCCCGCTGGCCGCCCTCGGCCTGCTCGTCCCGATGATCGCCGCCGGCGCGATGGGCTTCTCGAGCGTCTTCGTCGTCACCAACTCGCTGCGCCTGCGGCGCTTCCGCAGCCACCGCAGCACCCCGTCCCCCGAGCGAGAGGAGTCGACCCATGTCGACCGAGACCTACAACGTGCCTGACATCTCCTGCGGCCACTGCGTCGAGGCCATCA
>Ga0208490_100608_pt1 | contig 20112 bp, 23 predicted proteins | sample SubbioAug_CSWold_FD_184818 | JGI IMG/M metagenome (GOLD analysis project Ga0208490, IMG submission 184818) | Serpentinite rock and fluid subsurface biosphere microbial communities from McLaughlin Reserve, California, USA - CR11Aug_CSWold (SPAdes) | ecosystem: Environmental > Terrestrial > Deep...
GGTCGAGGCCACGTGTGTCCCGCCATCCGCCTGCTTGTCGAGGCCTACGATCTCCACGACGCGGATCTCCGGCACGGATTCCGGGATCAGGTTCACCTTCGTATCGGTGATCCCATCAGCCAGCACGGCCCTTCTGCTTTGGCAGCGGGATAGTCCTGTTGGGGCCGTACCGCCCCGTGCTGTCGGTCCTTCACGGGGTGGTCCCCGGCACGCGTCGTCCGCCTGGGCCAGTTCGCCGGACCAGCTTGTGCGGGGCGACGGTGATCGCCCCAAGACGCGCTGCCCCGAGCGCTCGCGACCATCCGGAGGAGAACCTCAACGGCGACTCGGCCACCGTGTGCGGCCGAGAGTCCGTTCCTGTCGCGCGTCGCTCGATGCAGAACGCCAGATAGGTCCGGCGTGGCCGAAGGCCTCACATGTCGCATCCACGGGGACGTTGTTGATCGCGACGGCGCTAACCACGAAGAAGGCTGCGGCGATGGCGCTCTCGGTGGGATGAGCCCGATGCGGCCGTCGCTGACTGCGAAGCCAACGTAGACAGCGGCGATGCGCACGACCACGAGGGCGTGCACGGTCCCGATGTCAGCACGACGGCAGTGCCGCATCAGTGCCTCCCCGCAGGGTGGCGACATGACCGCCAACACCACCACCATCACCGTGTCCGGCATGACGTGCGGCGGCGACGCCGAGGTGGCGTCGTGAACGCCGGGACCAGGCTCGCCGCCTACGGCCTCAGCGTCGTCGCCGTCTTCGGAGGCGCCTTCGCCGTCGGCACCGCCGCCGAACCGGTCGGGCTGGCCACCGTCGAGCCCGCCGTGCACCGCGCTGCCATGAACATGGGCGACGGCCTTCCCGGTCTCGCCTCCACCAGTGCGGGCTTCACCTTCGTACCCGCCACGGACGTGCTCGCCTCTGGCCGGCCTGCGACCTACCAGTTCTCGATCGTCGATGAGGACGGCCACACCGTCACCGACTTCGACGTCGAGCACACCAAGCGCATGCACCTCATCGTCGTGCGCCGCGACTTCGCCGGTTTCGTCCACGACCACCCGGTCATGGCCGCCGACGGCACTTGGTCGACGGCCCTCGACCTCGACGACGCCGGCGCCTACCGGGTGTTCGCCGACTTCGTCGTCGACGGCGACAAGCACACCGTGGGCACCGACTTGTTCGTGCCTGGCACGTTCGACCCGCAGTCCCTGCCCCGCCCGGCCCGGACGGCCGACGCAGGCGATGGCTACGAGGTCGACGTCGACGGCGAGCTGATCGCCGGCCAGGACTCCGAGCTGGAGTTCACCGTCCGCCACGACGGCGAGGTGCTCACCGACATCCCCGACTACCTCGGCGCCAAGGGCCACCTCGTCGCTCTCCGCGACGGCGATCTCGCCTACCTGCACGTCCACGCCGACGAGGACCGCCTCGTCTTCGAGGCCGACTTCCCCACCCCGGGGGCCTACCGGCTCTTCCTCCAGTTCGAGCACGGCGGCCAGGTCCGCACGGCTTCCTTCACTGTTGACGCCCGGGAGGCGTGAGATGACCACCACCGACGCCACCACATCCACCGTCGACCTCGTGCTCGGGGGCATGACCTGCGCCTCCTGTGCCGCCCGCATCGAGAAGCGACTCAACAAGCTCGACGGCGTCGAGGCCAGCGTGAACTACGCGCTCGAGCGTGCGTCCGTCACCACTGACGGCACCGTGAGCACCGAGGACCTGATCAGCGCCGTTGAGGGCATCGGCTACCGAGCGCTGGTCGTCACCGACCCCGACCCGGAGGCATCGACCGCGGATCCCGAGGTCGACGCAGAGGAGCGGGCGCTCGGGGCCCTCCGTACCCGGCTCATCGCCTCGCTGGTCGCCACCATCCCGGTGGTCGGGCTGTCCATGATCCCGGCGCTGCAGTTCGACAGCTGGCAGTGGCTGTCGTTCTCCCTCGCCGGTCCGGCCGTGTTGTGGGCCGGCTTCCCGTTCCACCGGGCGGCGTGGCTGAACCTGCGCCACGCGGCGGCATCGATGGACACGCTGATCTCGCTGGGCACGCTCGCCGCGTTCGCCTGGTCGGCGTGGGCGCTGTTCCTCGGCGAGGCAGGCGACCCGTCGATGCGCATGGGCTTCGACCTCACCCCCGCGGTCGGTGGCGGCACCAACGAGATCTACCTCGAGGTCGCCACGGTGGTGATCACCTTCATCCTCGCCGGCCGCTACTTCGAGGCCCGGGCCAAGCGGCGGGCGGGCGCTGCCCTCCAGGCGCTGCTCGAGCTCGGCGCCAAGGACGTCGCCGTGCTCCGTGACGGCACCGAGGTGCGGGTCCCGATCGCCGATCTCGCTGTCGGGGACCGTTTCGTCGTCCGCCCCGGCGAGAAGGTGGCCACCGACGGGATCGTCGAAGAGGGCAGCTCGGCAGTCGATGCCTCGCTGCTCACCGGCGAGTCCGTGCCCGTCGAGGTCGGCCCTGGCGACACCGTCACCGGGGCAACGGTCAACGCCGGTGGTCGTCTCATCGTGCGCGCCACGCACGTCGGCGCCGACACCGCTCTCGCCCAGATCGGCCGGCTCGTCACCGACGCCCAGAACGGCAAGGCCGCTGTGCAGCGGGTCGCGGATCGCATCTCGGCGGTGTTCGTGCCGATGGTCATTGCCCTCGCCGCCGGCACCCTCGGCTTCTGGCTCGCCAACGGGGCCACCGCCTCGGCCGCGTTCACCGCCACCGTCGCCGTGTTGATCATCGCCTGCCCGTGTGCCCTGGGCCTGGCCACCCCGACGGCCCTGCTCGTCGGCACCGGTCGAGGCGCCCAGCTCGGCATCCTCATCAAGGGCCCCGAAGTGCTCGAGTCGACCCGCGAGGTCGACACGATCGTGCTCGACAAGACCGGCACGGTCACCACGGGCCACATGAGCCTCGTCGATGTCGTCACGGTGCCTGGGACCGACCGGTCCGAGGTCCTGCGTCTGGTCGGATCCGTCGAGGACGCATCCGAGCACCCGATCGCGCAAGCCATCGCCAGCGGCGCCCGTTCCGCGCTCGGCGAGCTGGCGCCGGTCGAATCGTTCACCAACGTCGAGGGCCTCGGCGTGCACGGCGTCGTCGATGGCCACGCCGTCATCGCCGGCCGGGTGCGGCTGCTCGCCGACTGGAGTCTGCACCTCAGCGACGAGCTGGCCGACGCCATGACGGCGGCCGAGTCGCAGGGTCAGACAGCCGTCGTTGCCGGCTGGGACGGCGAGGTCCGCGCCGTCATCGTGGTCGCCGACATCGTGAAGCCCACGTCGGCCGAGGCGGTCACGTTGCTCGAGAAGCTCGGTCTCCGACCGGTGCTGCTCACCGGCGACAACGAGCGTGCCGCTCGCGCCGTCGCCGCTCAGGTCGGCATCGCCGACGTCATCGCCGAGGTCCTGCCCCAGGACAAGGTCGACGTCGTCCGCCGCCTCCAAGAGGAAGGCAAGGTCGTCGCCATGGTCGGTGACGGTGTCAACGACGCTGCTGCACTCGCCCAGGCCGACCTCGGCCTCGCGATGGGCACCGGCGCCGACGTCGCCATCGAAGCCTCCGATCTCACCCTCGTCCGAGGCGACCTGCGGTCCGCTGCGGACGCCGTGCGCCTCTCCCGGCGGACGCTCGGCACCATCAAGGGCAACCTGTTCTGGGCATTCGCATACAACGTCGCCGCCCTGCCCGTCGCCGCCCTCGGCCTCCTCAACCCCGTGATCGCGGGTGGCGCCATGGCCCTGTCGAGCGTCTTCGTGGTGTCGAACAGCCTGCGACTCAAGCGGTTCGAGGCGGCGTCGTGAGCACCTTCCCCGCCGGTGCTTCGTCACCGACCGCCGCCCGTACCCGGTCTCCGTCGCGTCTGGTGAGAAGCCAGAGGCCGTGGCCCGCTGGGATGCCGATCGGCACACTCGGTAGGAGCAGCGACTTCGCTTGGCTCCGGTCACCGTTGGCGACTGCGACTGCGGCGAGCACTTCAGATGCCAACGCCGAGACACCCGGATCGCCCGATGTCGTGACAACCCCGGTCGCTTCCGACGCGAGGCGCTGGGCAGTGGGAAGATCACCGCGGTCGAGCTCGACCCATCCAGCCAGGACACGACCGAGCGCGGCTTCTCCGCTGGCCCCGAGCTCGTCGTAGACGCGGACCGCCGTGTCCAGGTGCGCCCGGGCCTCGTCGAGGCGACCTCGGTCGCGTGCGATGAGCGCAAGGCCGACAAGGGCCAGGGCGTCACCCCAGGGGCTCCGCCCGATGGCAAGTGACTCGGTATGAGCGCGATGAGCCGCGTCGAGGTCGCCGACAACATGTTGGAGGAACGCGAGTCTCGACAATGCCCACTGCCGGTAGCCCGGGATCGCCGTCTCCTCAGCGGCTGCCAGGATCCGTTGCGCGGAGCGCAATGCCTCCTCGAGACGGCCCTCGAGCTCCGCCACCGTCAGCAGCACTGTCCCCGCTTCGATGCTGAGGGTCTGGTCACCGAGTTCGTCGAAGGTGGCAACTGCTGCGGCTGCGAGATCGCCTGCGTCGGCGGGGCAACCGGCGCGCAGCATGCTCAGCGCTGCGAGCATCTGACCGGTAGCGATCAGCCAGCGGTCACCGCACGCCTCGGCCGCGACGAGGCCAGATCGTGCGAACTGCTGGTGCAGCGCCGGGTCGCCGCGGCGTTGGGAGAGGCTGGTGCGCAGATGAAGGGCCTTCACGGTCGCGACTGGGTCGCCGCCGTCGACCACGGCAGTCAGAGCATCGTCCAGATCGGATTGCTCGTGACCTGGTCCAGCGGTCGAGCGGTGACCAGACGCGGCAGCTTGGTAGTACGCCGACCAGAGAGCGACGAGCCCCCGACTTGCTGGTGAAGCTGCACCTTCTGCACCCAGCGCGCGCTGGCAGAACCTGGCGCCTTCGCTCCAGTCGCCGATGAGGAACCACAGCCACGCGAGCTCGTTGCTGAGCTGGAGCGCGGACGCCGCCTCGCGCTGGTCAACGAAGTAGTCGAGAGCGGCCCACAGGTTCTCGAGCTCGGGTGCGAGCTGTTCGCGAGCCGCGATGGCATTGCCTGAGCGGGTGTGTGGCTCGAGTCGGGAGGCGAGGGCGAGATAGTGCGCAGCGTGTCGTTCACGGAGCGACTCAGCTTCCTCAGCGCGGAGAAGATGCTCACGGCCGTAGTACCGCAATGTCTGCAGCATGCGGTATCTGGGCATCGGTCTGCCCAACTGGGGCACCAACAGCGATTTCTCGACGAGTCGCGAGAGCAGCTCGACGATCTCGTCCCGCGGGAGGAGGTCATCGCCGCACACCGCCTCGGCTGCTTCGATCGTGCACCCGCCGCTGAACACGGATACGCGGTCGAACAGCCGCCGCTCGTCGTCGAAGAGCAGGTCGTAGCTCCAGTCGACGACGGCGCGGAGCGTCTGTTGCCGAGGCAGGGCAGTGCGGGATCCGCCCGCGAGGAGATCGAATCGGTCGTTCAGCCGCTCCGCGATCTGCGTCAACGGCAGCGAACGGGTCCTGGCGGCGGCGAGCTCCAAGGCGAGCGGCAAGCCGTCGAGGCGACGGCAGATCTCGTCTACCGCGACACGTGCCTCGTCATCCATGGAGAGATCTGGTTGAACGGCACGAGCCCGCTCGATGAACAGCTCCGCGGCTGGTCCGACCTTCAGTGGGCCGAGTGGGATCAAGATCTCACCGGGAAGTCCGAGTGGCTCCCGACTGGTGGCCAAGAGGCGCAGCGTCGAGCACATTCCAAGCAGATCGGCTGCAGCGTGAGCGGCTGGCTCCACGAGATGCTCGCAGTTGTCGAGGACCAAGAGGGCCGGCCGCCCAGAGAGTTGGCTGGCGATGCGCTCGGCCGCCCGCACCGCCCCTGCACCCCCGAGACCGTCGTCGCGGAGCCCGAGGGCCGCGGCGATCGAGGGGAGGACGGCATCCGGATCGGTCACGGCTTCGAGTGCCACAAGCCATGACCCCCCGGGGGAACTGTCCCTGCGTGCCACCTCGACGGCGAGTCGTGTCTTTCCAGCGCCGCCCGGGCCCACGATCGTCACGAGGCGATGTTCTGCCGTCGCCGCGATGACGTGGTCGACCTCGGCGTCCCGCCCGATGATGCGGGACAGGGCTGCACCGACGTTGCCGCCGAGCCGTGACCGGACCGGCGCCTCGAGATCGGCGTCCTGACCCAGGATCCGGGACTCCAGCTGGCGCAGTGCCGCTCCCGGTTCGATGCCGAGCTCGTCCACGAGGATGTCGCGAGCGTGCTGGTAGGCGCGCAGGGCATCGGCCTGACGTCCCGAACGGTAGAGCGCCAGCATCAACAGCTCCCACAACCGTTCTCGCAGCGGATAGCTGACGACGAGCACCTCCAGCTCTGCGACGACATCGCGATGCCGACCGAGGTCGAGGCTGGCTTGCAGCTTCGCTTCCAGCGCGGTGACGCGGAGCTCCTCGAGCCGGACGCGCTCTGCGGCGGCGACGTCGGGGTCGTCGACATCAGCGAGAACGTCACCGCGCCACAGCGCGAGACCCTCTTGGAGGAGCACGACGGCTCGGGCAGCGTCCCCGAGGTCGAGAGCGACGCGCCCGTTCTCGACGAGCTCCTCGAACACGTCGATGTCCAGGGCCCCGTTGTCGAGAGCCAAGGCGTACGCAGCTCCGACCGACCGGATGGAGCCGGCCCCGAGCGACTTGCGCAGCTGGGAGACCTGGGCCTGCAGAGCGTTCATCGGGTTCCCTGGTAGCTGGTCGCCCCACAGCACGTCGAGGAGCCGATCGACCGGCACTGGTCGACCCCGACCAAGCAGCAGCAGCGTGAGCAACGCGCGCTGTTTGTACCCCCGGATGACGAGCTCGGTCCCGTCATGGGCGAGGACCTTCAGCGGCCCTAGCACGCCGTACAGCACAGGCAAACGCTACGTCAGCGAATCGGTCGGCGGCTACGGCCTCAGCGGGATCTCAGCGCACTGATCGCATGCTCTTCACATGGACGATTCATGCTGCTCGAGGGCGTTCGACTGCACCGATTCTGGAACCATCGCCGAGACCGGCGCCGCTTCGGAGGGCCCGGCGGATCTCGCCTATCAAGCGGCCCGCTCCGCTGTGTGTGCCCGCTCCGATCCCCTGCCGTTCCTACGACAAGCAGCGGAGGCCGGCCACGCTGCCGCGACGGCTGACCTGGCCGCATTGGCGGGCTCGGCTTCCATGCAGGCAGGGCGAAGTGGCCGCTGGCTGCGACAGCACTGCGAGGTCGTCGCAATCGCCAGCACGAACCCGGGGCGTGCGGAGGCCTTGCTCCGTGACCACGCCGCCGAGTTCGGCTGCGACCCACTCGCCCTGTTCGTCGTCGCCGGCTGCCTCGACGGCATCAACGGCATGCGACTGCAAGATCTGCGCGGTCGAGCCTGCAGCTGCTGAGCATCACATCGCCTGTCTCAGGTTCCGCTCAGACGCGTCTCAGCGCTGTTCCCGACACTCGCTCGAGATCCGACGGTCGGGTCACAGCTCTGGGAGGTTGGTCATGTATGCAAGGCTCGGACGGTTCACCTACCGGCGCCGGCGGCTGATCGTGGGTGCTTGGATGGTGCTGCTCGTGGCCGGCGTCGCCATCGGCAGCAATGTCATGACGCGCATGTCCACGGAGATGCACGGGGCAGCCGGTTCAGACTCTGTTGCGGTGCACCAGGTCGTGCATGAGCTCCGGTCCCACGTCACCCAGGTCGTTGCGGTCGTCGACGACGCCGACGTGGAAGACCGTCACGTCCAGACCCAGGTGGAGGCGGCGACCGCCGACATCCGCCGGCTACGAGGTGTCTCGACGGTGCTCGACCGCTACTCGTTTCCGATGGCCGAACTGACGGCCACCGACGGGCGCGGCTCACTCGTCGTTGTGATCTTGGACGCGGACCTCGACCACCACGAACGGCACCGCATCACCGTCGCTGCCCGAAACCGCCTCAAGGAGATCACCGCTGCCACCGTCAACGTCAGCGGCCCCAGCCTCTTGGACGAGGAGTTCGCCGGTGCCATCGAACGTGACCTCCGCAAAGGCGAGTCGATCGCCCTTCCTGTGGCGTTCGTCGCCATGGTCTTCATCTTCGGTGGGGTGGTGGTCGCTGGCTTGCCGCTCCTGGTGGCCATGGTGACTGTGGCCGCAACGATGCTGCTGCTGCTCGCCCTCACCTACGTGAGCGACGTGTCGGCGTATGCGATGAACGTCGTGTTCATGCTCGGAATCGGGCTCGGCATCGACTACGGGCTGCTCCTCGTCAGCCGCATGCGGGAGGAGAAGGCGGCCGGCCTCCACGTCGGCGCAGCGATCGAGCGCACCGTCGCGACAGCGGGCCGGACCGTGGTCTTCTCCGCCCTGACCGTTGCCGTGGCGCTCTCCAGCCTCTTCGCGTTCGGCGATCCGATGTTCACCTCCTTCGCCGTTGCGGGCATCGGTGTCGTACTGCTCAGCATGGCGGCGTCGATCACGTTCTTGCCGGCGCTGCTGGGCATCGCCTGGAAGCGCATCAGGCCCGGCCAGCCCGCAGCTGACGGCGGCGGGTTCTTCTACCGGCTCGCGACGGTGGTCCAGCGCCGGGCGCTGCCCGTCGCGGCGCTGGTCGCGGTGGCGCTCCTCGCCGTCGGTGCGCCCTTCCTGGGAGCACGGTTCGAGAACGGCGATGCGCGGTCCTTGCCGCCCAGCTCGGAGGCCCGTGCCGTCGCGATCGCCACCGAAGAGCGCTTCCCCACTCGGGGAGCAGACCCCATCTACGTGGTCGCCGACGCCGCGCAAGAAGATCCACAGCTGATCCGCTACATGGCCGAGCTCGGCACCAAAGACGGGGTCGCCTCGGTCACGTCGTGGAGCGACGACGCCGAGGAGACCACCGTCGTCGAGGTCGTACCAGAAGGTACGAGCCAAGGTGACACCGCCCAGCGGCTGGTCCGCGAGCTCCGCAACGACCCGCCCACCTTCGACGCGAAGGTCGGTGGCACGGCGGCGTTCCTCATCGACATGAAGAGATCGATCGGTTCACGGCTTGGGGCAGCGTTGGCCGTGATCGTCGGGGCAACGTTCGTGCTCCTCTTCTTCATGACGGGATCCGTGGTCGTACCAGCCAAGGCCATCGTCATGAACGTGCTGTCTCTCGGAGCGACCTTCGGTGCCCTTGTCTGGGTGTTCCAGCTCGGTCACCTCTCGAACGTCCTCGCATTCGAGCCCGTGGGCTCCTTGGACCTCGTGATGCCGGTGCTGATCTTCATCTTCGCCTTCGGTCTCTCCATGGACTACGAGGTCTTCCTCCTCGCCCGCATCAAGGAGGCCTACGACGAGACCGGCGACAACGACCTCTCCGTCCGGCTCGGGCTGCAGCGCAGCGGCCGGATCGTCACGTCTGCCGCCCTGCTCATCGTCGTGGTCTTCGCGGGCTTCGCCAGCGGGGAGGTCCTTCTCGTCAAGCAGCTCGGACTGGGCTTGGCCCTCGCCGTCGTGGTCGACGCCACCATCGTGCGGTCAGTACTCGTACCAGCCACCATGCGCCTGCTCGGCGCGCGGAACTGGTGGGCACCAGCGCCTCTACGCCGACTCCACGATCGCTTTGGCATCAGCGAAGCCGACGTTGCACCCGTCGCCCGCGTTGCCGTGGGCGTCGACTCCCACTGAACACGGCGCCACATCGCGCAGACCGGGCCAGCGGGTTCCGCTGGCCCGGTCTCGCGACCAGGCCGCAGCGCATCGGCGCCCTCGACGTCGGGGCAGGAGGTGCCGCCCGACGTGCGGGCTGCAGCATCCTCCGACTTCTCGTCGCTGCCGACGGGGCACGAGGATGGCCACGGTTGTTGAGTGCCGCTACGGAACGGCACGCACCTCGTCACCCACGCGCACTCGTCCAGCGGCCGAGACACTGGCGTACACGCCCAGGTGGTTGTCACTCGCCACTGCCATCGTGCGGAAGACAATGACATCGCGGGGCAGCGCCGGGTCACCATCGAAGGGCGGCTGAGCGCGAAGCGGCAACGAGCAGCGGACCGTGCGCATGTCGACGGTCGCGGTGACGCCACCGAGCTGCATCCGCTGGCCGATCCAGTCCTCTTCCGGGTATGGCATGCGAAGGCCGTCCGGTTGCGCACTCGCCTCGATGAGGATGTTCGGGCGGAACCGCCGCCGGTCCCAGGCAGTGGCCGGACTTCGGGCCGCACAACTTTCAAGACTGGTGGTGGTGAGGAGGTGAAGAGCGCCCCAATCGAGGTACGTACCGCTCGGTGTCCGAATCTCGACGACGTCAGCGGAGTCGTCGGGCGGGTTGAACGTCATCTCGTAGGCCGCGCTCTCACCGACTGCAGCTCGACGCAGTTCCACGTCGCGGTCCAACCACGCTGACAGCACCGGGTTTGCCTCTGCAGTCGCCGGCACCTCAGCACCGTTGGGCAACTTGATTCGGACACCTTCGGATACTGTCCACGCCTCTGCTTCCAGCAACGACGGGACCGTCTTCGCGCTGAGGGCGAGCCCGGTCCGGCAGTCCACGATCGCGAGTCGTCGGTCGCCGACAACTCCCCGCTCGTCCACATCGACATGGTCGACATTCTCGCCCTGCAGCGACTTGACCGGGAACCGCCACAGCTCGAGAACCGTGCTCATGGACGCCGCCCACGAAAGCGGATGAGCCGAGCGCTGGTATGCACGGAGACGTCGACCAACCCCGCAGCGTGCAGCGCACGGTGCAACCATTCTGGGTCGACCGGGTCGTAGTCATCGCCGAGGTGGACCAACCGCATCCGGATGCCGCCCGGGGTGTCGAAACCGCAGAACCAACCGTCAGGGGCGAGCACCCGTGCTGCCTCACGCACCAGGCGATCCTTGTGACGCACTCCCCTGACATGGTGGAGCATCGTGCAGGAGGCCACGACGTCGAAGGTGCCATCGGCGTAGGGAAGTTCACCGGCGTCGGCAAGCTGCACGGTCACTCCTGGCACGTTCTGCTCGAGCTTCTCGACTGCCGCGGCGTCGATGTCGACGGCGGTGACCCGCGCACCTCGTCGGAGGAACCACTGCGTGGTCGCGCCCGGCCCGGGCCCGAGTTCAAGCAGTCTTCCCCGCAGATCGAGGCCCGGGGCACCGAAGGTGGCCGGCAGCAGTCGCTCCTGCACCTGCTCCAGCCACCGATCGGAGGTGCAGAACCGTCGATGCCACCGGTTCATGCCACGGCCTGACGGAATGGGTGTCGCAGCTGGGCGAGGTAGTCCGAGGGGAAGTCTGGCTGAGCGGCGATGCCGAGGTCGGAGCTGGTGAACCGCCGGGCGGGGTCGTAGGAGTAGGTCCCGAGCAGGTGGTCCCACAGGCAGGTGAACAGCCCGAAGTTCACGTCGCCGATGCCTGGCCAACGAAGGTGATGGAACCGGTGCGGCTCGTTGGTCGCCAGCAGCCAGCGGAGTGGTCCGACAGTCGTGTCCACGTTCGAGTGCTGCAGGACGAGCTGCACGAACGTGACGAAGGCCAGGGCCGTGGCCACTTCGGTCGTCACCCCCACGAGAAGGAGCGGCGTCATCGCCAGGGTGAGCTCGAATGCCTGGTGCAGGGGGTGCTTCATGAGGCCGTTCAATCCGTAGAAGCGCTCAACGGAGTGATGGACGGAGTGCAGGCGCCACAGCATCGGCTGTCGGTGGCTGAGCCAGTGCCCCAGCGTGATACCAGCATCCGCGACCAGGACTGCCAAGAGCACCTGGACGACGAAAGGCAGCGACGTCGGCCACAGCGCGGTCAGCGACACGGAAGCGGCCAGCGCTGGCATCGCCCACAACGAGGCGAGGATCGCTCCTTCGTTGACGAGTGCGTGGATCACGTCCCGTCCCGAGTCACCGCGGGAGACATTCCATTCCGGCTCATACGGCACCAGGCGCTCGATGAGGAAGGACAAGCCGAGTACGGCCAGGAGTACGGCGACGAGTGCCAACTTCGACGCCCCGCGTGAGACCAGCCAGAGACCGAGTCCGTTGACCCCCACCAACAGGAACGGGACGTACCCGGTACGCATCATTCGTGCAACGTTCATGTTGCACAGGAGTAGTGCAACCGCTGCAGCACGTCAAGTGCTTGATTGCAACACTGATGTTGCATCATGATCTGTTGGTGACCGACGACAACGTCCTCGACGCCGCGGCCACCGTCCTGGGGCGGCTGGGCATCGGAGGAACGACTGCTGAGGCGATCGCAGCCGAGGCAGGCCTGAACCGGGTAACGCTCTACCGCCGAGGTCTCAGCCCGCAGCGCCTGGTCGGTGACCTGGTGGTGCGGGCCGGGGAGCGATTTCGAGAGGCGATGTGGCCGGCGATGACCAGTTCCGGTACCGGTAGAGAGCGGCTGCAGGCAGCACTCGAGGCACTCTGCGACGTCGCCGAGGAGGAACTGGAGGTGCTGGCGGCGCTCTTCGACGGACCCACCAGCGTCTTCCACATCGAGCTCCCGGACGGGGCTACGACCAGCTTCGAGTTCATCGACCCGATCCGCCGATTGCTGCTCGATGGACAAAGCGACGGGAGCATCCGCCAGCTCGACCTCGATGACACCGCGGAGCTGCTGTTCAACCAGGTCGGGTGGAGCTATGTCCACATGCGGCGCACGCATGGCTGGCCCGCCGACCGCTGCCGCCGCCTCGTCGTCGACCTGGCCGTTGCCGGGGTCGCCGCCTGACCGAAGCGGCCTTTGGCGGCGGTCGACTGGCCTGTCGTCTCAGCGGTTACTCAGAGCCGCCTCAGGACGACGACGCAACCTCGTCACATGAGACCTGAACGCTGGTTGGTGAAGTACGCCGCTGTCGCCCTCGCGATGACAGTGGCCGGGATCGCAGTCGGCGCCACCGTGGCCCGCAGTGCGCGCCCGGCCGTCATCGCGCCGCCCGATTCGTACCTACGGTGCGACGATGCCACGGACGGAGATCTGACCGTCGTTCTCGACACGATCTTGGCGCCCCAGAGAACCCACTTTCGGTTCACCGTCTACTCCGGCGACACTCCCCTCACGGAGCTCGACGAGTTCCAAGGCGCCACAGGTCACTTGGTCCTCGAACAGGCGGGAGACCAGATCGCACATGTGCACAGCGCCGACTTGCGCTTCACCACCGGAGCGATCCAGGAGCCTGTGCAGGGAACCCTGCACGCCCTCCACCGCGGCCGGAAGATCGAGTCGCGTTTCGATCTCGACCCCATCTTCCGCTCCTGTAACCCGCGACCGACTGACCCGTCGACACACCCACCCTCGAAGGTCGACGAGCCATCCGTAGGTGGTTTCCCTCTTCGGGAGAGCGCCCCCGGCAAGGTGCCAGCCGTCCAGCTGGAAGGAACGACACGATGAACATGACGACCGCCTACAGCGTGTCCCGCATGACCTGCGGTGGCTGCCTGCGCCCTGCGGGCCCCGCCATGGTGCCGCCCCCGGAGGTCCGCTTGCGCAGCGTCATCGCCGACCGCGAGGTCGCGGTCGAAGTCGCCAGCGACGAGGCGAGCTCAAGGTGACCACGTCAGTCCGCCGGTGAGCGCCTCACCACCGCCACCCAACCCCGAGGAGACCACCATGAACCGAACTGTCGGAATCGTCTTGTTCAATGATGCAGAAGAGCTCGACTGGGCCGGACCTTGGGAGGTCCTCACCGCAGCAGCCAAGGACGGTGACAAGGTCATCACGGTGGCCGAGACGCTGGAACCGATCCGTTGTGCCAAAGGACTGCGGGTATTGCCGGACCAGACCTTCGACGACGCCCCCGACCTCGACGTCATCCTCGTCCCGGGAGGCATCGGCACCCGCGTCGAGATGGCCAACGTCGTCCTCACCGACTACGTGGCCGACCAAGCCGCTCGCGCCGAATGGACCACGTCGGTGTGCACCGGATCCTTCATCCTGTGGGCCGCAGGACTTCTCGATGGAAAGCGAGCCACCACCCACTGGGCAGCCATCGACGAGTTCCTCGGAATCGCCCCCGACCTGGACCTCGACCGAGAGGCCCGCTGGGTCGTCGACGGTGACGTCGTCAGCGCGGCCGGGGTCTCAGCAGGCATCGACATGGCCCTTTGGCTCGTCGGCCAGCTGTACGACGTTCAGCACGCCCGTGACACCCAGCGCTACATCCAGTACGACCCCGCCCCGCCCTATGGCGTCGAGCAGAGCCCCAGTGCGCCGTGAGCTCCCTGTCGAACGCGCATCCGAGAGCAGCAGCTGCCCACTTCGTGGGCCGTCACCAGCGAGCAGACCACAGGGACGGGATCGAGTTCTGACGGGGCGTGAGCCATCGATGATGGACTGGGCGACGTCGTCGAGCCGGAGCTCGTGGGCTGCGAGCAAGAGGGCACGAGACAGAGGACCGGGTGTTGACCGGTGCGCGGGGCAGGCGTACCGTCCGAAGGCGCATCGATCCGGTGTCGTCGGGTCGGCGAAGAGGGGGTAGCGGGATGAAGCGCTTTGTCGCGGCCGCAGTTGTTGTGGCCGCTCTTGTTGTTGCGCCGGGGAGCGGGGCGCTCGCCGGCGAGGTCAAGGGGCCGTCGGAGTTCGGCGAGTTCAACCAGAACACGACTGGCGCGCTCGATCACGCCCGCTCGGCCTGCGCGGCGAGCGGGCTGAACGATTTCGATCCAGAGGAGGGCCAGAACGTGTCGCGGGTTCAGACCGCCGCGGACTCCTGGAAGTACTACGGGCTCCCGAAGGGCTCGGTCGGCACCTTCGGCCTCTGCCGAGGCGGTTCAGCGCACTGACAATGCGTCGACGCCGCGGGTCTCGGGCAGGCCCGGCGGCTCGATGTTGTTGAGCACCGGGCTGGCGAGATCCTGAGCTCGCGGACAGAGCAGTTGCTTCGGTGGTCCGGGTTTGCGGCACCGGCGTCTGTGGGTGCGTCGTCTGCGCTTGCGTGAGCTCGGCTCAATCGCGTTCGACCGAGTCCTTCAGACGCTCCAGCGTGATTCGCATTCCGGCACGGATGCTCTCGACCCGGTTCGTCTCCTCGAAGAACTCCACCATCTCCGCAGCACCGAGCTCGGGCGGAGTCACGAGTACGCGGTGTTCAACGGTGGTCCCACCTTCCTCTCCGGGTGCCAGTTGGAACCACCATCTGATGCTGGGGGTCGAGCGCGGTTCGCCCGGGATGATGGGACGAGGTACTGACGTCCACGAGAACTCGGACGGCTCGTCGAACACCACGACCTCAGACCGCGAGACAAAGGGCTCGTCAAGGCCGGGAACCACGATGTCGGCTTCCCAGGTGGCGCCCACGCCGACGGGGCCGACGAGTCTCAGCGCCCGGATCTCGCCGCTTCCAGCGAGGTCCGTGTGGCCGGAGACATCCGTGACCACAGCCCAGACCTCCTCAGGCGGGGCCTCGACCACCGTCCGTTCGGTGACTTCCCACATGGCACCTCCGCAGCTGAGCCGCTCGAGAATCCGATCATGGCATCTCTGCGCCCGCGAAGCGATGACCACAGATCCGTCCGGCGGACCACGTCGAGGCGCACACGACGGCGGGTAGGTGCACTGGCCTCCGCGTCCTCCTCCCCCAGCCTCGGCACCATTGCGATGTTGGATCGACGCCATGCCCAGAGTCGTCACCATGCGCGACTTCGATGACGAAACGCTGCTGGCCCCGTCAGTGCTGGGCGGCGTGACCGTGCCGCCTACGCCCGCGGGGAGAAGACGATCCGAAGGGCGGCGCCGACATCGCCCGTCGGTTCGCAGAACAGCTCCCCAACGGCCGGCGCCGGCGTCAGGGGCTCGGGGGGTTCACTCCCGTCGTCATCGGCCGGAGCGTTGGGCCCGAGGTCGTCACGTGAACGCACCCGGTTCCTGCTCCGCCCGGAAGCGTCGTTCCACCGCCTCTTTGAAGAGTCGGTTCTGGGCTCGTGCGTCGATCGCATGAACCGGCTGCCGACGCGCCGCACGAGGCCTCCGACAGGCCCAGATGACTGGAACTCCATCGCCCACGTGTACGTGCACGCATCACCGTCGGGAGCGAACTAGTGGGTGGCGATCGCCCGCACAGGTCGGGAGGGTCTCACGTTCTCCATGACCATCCGGCGGCCCGGCTCCCAGTCCGTCACAACGGAGACCACGCGCAGCGGAAACCGGTTGGATCCGCACGGCCGCCTCGTGGATCCTCCCTGCGAGGTGTGGATCGTCGACGTCAGCGACGATCCGCTCGAGGGCCAGGTCGATCCGCCGGAGCTCTGCCGTCGCCCGGTGTGCGGTGGCGGCGATCTCCGCCTCGAGGCTTGCCACCGCGATGTAGGGTAGGTGGCGCTAGGGTGGGTTGTCGTGGGATGGCGCCGCCGGCCGTCCCCTCCGACCAGGTTCCCGCCGAACCGGTCGAGACGAGGGCCCGCTCCGCCGCGGGCCTTCGTCGCGTCCCGCTTCAGTCGCCGCGACCGTCGAAGGCCATAGCCACGTGCAGGATCACTTGCCCGACGGGTTCTCGCTTGTCGAGCATGCACAGAGCCGCCCTCGGCCGATCGCCAGCTATGAGGTCCCGGCCGTCGCCATTGCCCCGGGTCCGGACTCGGAACCATCCGTCAGCGCTACCCCGGCGAGGTGGCGTACTCGTCCGTTGTGCGCGGCGATAGGTGCGTCACGTCAACGAGCGGGGTCTTCTTCCTCGTCGTCCTCGAGGAAGAACAGCTCGTACGCCTTCATCTCGATGATGACGGCGAACCCGGTGACCAGCAGAAACTGAACCCACGATCCGAACGCGATCACCACGGCCGACACCACTCCGCCTACCGCGCCACTCCCGTTGTCGGAGAGGAACCCGGCAACCAGTGCCGCAGCCGCAAGCACGAGCCCGATAGCGAAGATGAACTTGCTGATCTCGGTCAGATGTCGCGAGATCTTGAAGGCCCGCCCACCGAGCTCGTCGATGGGACTGCCGGTCACTGTCGTGCCAGTCATGTCTGCCACCGTCAGCCCTTCCGCTCGGCGAGTCGGATGCGCTGGTCCTGGTAACCGTCACCGGCCAGGCCGTCGGCCCAGGCGAGAGGCATGACGACCCGCTGGAAGAAGGCCGAGACTGCCTCGTCATCGAACTGCGCCGGTGTCGCCGATCGCGGGTAGCGGTCGAGGAGCGGGTGCATGACGTCGCCCTCCATGGAATGGATGAAGGAGTCAGGCACCCCCAGCGACCGGATGGCTTCGTTCTTCATCGTGGCCTGGTCGGTCAGCGTCTCCCACTCCGGTGGTACGTCCGAGAGCTCGGCGTCGACGTGGTCGCGTAGAAGCCGTTCGGCGAGCGTGCACTCAGGCCCTGCAGGCACCTCTGCCACCGCTGGCCCTCTTCGCCGCTCCAAGACGAACGTGGCGACTGTTCGCAGCCAGAGCCGCTGCCGCCTCCGTTGGCCGATCAGGTCGTCGTCGATCCAAGGGTTCTCCGCCGTATCGATCATGGCCGGACGGTACGCAATGGCCGTGACCCCAGGCGGGTGTCGGAACGCGCCAGACCGGACGCCCGTATCTGCGATTGCCGCAGCGGCCGGACTCTGCACGGTGCAGCTCATGCCTTCATCCGAGCTGCACACCCTCATCGCGACTCTCGAGTCGTGCGCCGACCACAACCTCTACGAAGCCGACCGGCACCGTCGTCGCTCCGACTACCTGCGCTGCGCTGCCAACGCACTTCGCAACGGCGACGAGGCAGTCGTCTTCGACACGCTCTTCGACCTGGAAGAGTTCTGCTGGAACGATCCGTACGGGTCCGAGATCAGCCAGGCGGTCACCGACTGTTACGCGGAGTCCAGCGGGTCGCCAGACGAGCCCAGCTGACCGCCCAGGACCACGTCAGCCAGCCCACCAGTCGCCAAGGAGACCCCAGACGAACCGAGGGCGGCAGCGCTCACTGTCGAACGGCCGGGCCAGAGGTCCGCCGAACGTCCAGTTCTCTGGTGGACTGACGCCACGCGAGCCGGCAATCTCCTGCGCCGTCGTCCCGGCCACGTCAGGATTGGGGCGTGACCCGTGACCAACTGTCGGCCGAACTCGCTCGACGCGGCCTCCCGCAGTCGATGGTGTGCTGGGACGGTCCCGGCATCGGCGAGTGTTACGCCGTCGAGCACGGCGCGAGTGGTTGGTCGGTCTACTACTCCGAACGGGGCGCCCGGCTGGGTGAGCGGACCTTTGCGGAAGAGGTGGAAGCCCTCCGCTACCTGCTCGGGTGGATCGTCGGCGACAACTCCTGATCGCCCCGACGGGCCGGTAGCCAGCGCTGTCGGAGGGCCAGCCAACTCGGGGTCAGCGCACCGATCGTCCGTTGCGGCCCGGAACGGGTTCCTAGAGTCCCCGGGGTGCCGGCCTCTGAGTACGTCCTGTCGCTACGCGAACGCATAGGGACGGACCTTCTCCTGCTGCCCACCGTGGCAGTGCTGGCGCGCGACGAACTTGGCCGCCTCCTTCTGGTGCGCCACGTCGAGAGCGAACGGTGGGCCACAGTCGGGGGAACGATCGAGCCCGACGAGTCGCCCGTCGACGCCGCTGTGCGGGAGACGCAGGAAGAGGCTGGCGTGACCGTGGCCATCGGTCGGCTGCTCACCGCACTGGGTGGGCCGGAGTACCGGCTGACCTATCTGAACGGCGACCAGTGCTCCGTCGTGTCGCTTGTCTACGAGGCGACGGTCACCGGCGGTGAGCCACGCCCGGACAATGACGAGACATCAGAGGTCGGTTGGTTCCATCTGGAAGAGGTGCAGTCTCTCGAACTCAACGAGTTCAACCGACGGCTGCTCACTGTCGCTCTGCCGCTACTCGGGTAGTCGGCCCGCGTAGCCATACCTACGTGCCGATGACCTGCGGGCCGGGGGCCAGCACCCCGGCCGGGACTCCGCCGCACCGATCAGCCAGTTCTCCGGTGGCGGGACCGCCGGCCACCCGGCATTCGGGGCGGCTCGACGCGCGAGCATCTCAAGGTGCCCGAGGCTCGATGGCTGCTTGAGATCGTCCACGGCCTTACGTCGACCGACCCACGACTTCGTGGCCAGGCTGCGGATGAGGTGACCGACGTGATGCGGTCGCTGACGAGCGGCCAAGTGGCGCTCGTGGCGCATCTCTTGGCGGAGGCACGGCTCGTGGAGGACGACCGTGATGCCGCCGAGGCTCAACTGCACGCGCTCGTCGAGATGGGCGCGTGGCACGAACTGCCCGCCACAGCCGTAGACCGGATCCGCACAGTCGATCCGGGGGACGACCCGTCGCAGCAGGAGTACCTCAGCGAACTGCTGGACGGCTGACCCGCACCGAGGTGCCGATACCTGAGGTGCCTGCAGTCGCCCTATCCCCCGTTCATGGGCGGTTCGGGCAGCGAGAAGCCGTGACGGTCGGCCAGCTCCGCGACGACCTGACTCACCGCGAGTCCGCGCACCTCGGCGCTCGCCCGGACGATGACGACAGCGGCGAGCAGCCCGTAGCGCCAGAAGTCGTCCGTGCCCCACCAGACCACCTCGTCGAGCAGGTCGGGCTCGAGGCCGCCGGCAACGGCGGCGCTGCATAGAACGGCGTACTGGAACTTGCGGTTCTCCTTGCCTCGGAACCCGACCTCGTCGAGGTGACGTTCTCGCAGCCCCTCGTACTCCACTCGGCCACCCGCAGCGACGGTGTCCGCGAGCACCTCGGCAGCGAGGCGCATGTACACCTCACCGGGGAAGGTGTCGTTCTTGGGATGCAGTTCAACTACCGCAGCCGACAGCTCGACCGCGTCCTGGCCCGCAGCCATCCCGACGAGCAGCCGCCGGACGGCTTCACGGTGGTCCTCGTCGGTGATCTTCCTCCGCGCCATCCGCGACGACGGTAGATCCGCCACCTATCGGGCGCCCGCGAGGCCACGAGAGCGGCCGCTGCTGCCGACGGGAGAGCCGAGCGTTGGGCCGACCGGAGGTCCGGGACCTCCGCTGGAGATCGCCCCGTATGCAGGCGGCTGCACAACTAGCGGCCGTCACTCTCCGTACCGGGCCAGGGCGGGGCTTGCCCCGCCACAGCGCAGCGTGAGGTGTCGCAAGCGGGCCGACCCGGACTCCCTGGCCGGCTCCTCACCGGCGGCTACACGTCGCCCGGCGCGTCGAGGACCTCGAGCCTCACTCGCTTGTTGCCCTTGCCCTTGCTCTCGGTCTTGACGATCCGCACTCGACCAACCTCGGA
>Ga0208490_100609_pt1 | contig 20089 bp, 19 predicted proteins | sample SubbioAug_CSWold_FD_184818 | JGI IMG/M metagenome (GOLD analysis project Ga0208490, IMG submission 184818) | Serpentinite rock and fluid subsurface biosphere microbial communities from McLaughlin Reserve, California, USA - CR11Aug_CSWold (SPAdes) | ecosystem: Environmental > Terrestrial > Deep...
GAGAAAGCGTCACGCACTGCGCCGAAACACGGGTTCACGTCGAAACAAGGGTCAAGGCAGGCCAGTCTCGACGGATACCCGTGTGCGGACCGCGCCTGACACACGTAGCTCCCCACACTCGAGCCGCTTTGCGCACATCGTGCGGATGTGCGAGCGCACGATGTGCGCAAACCCGCGCGAATTTAGGGAGCGGGTGGGGTGGGCCGGCGGGCGGAGCGGCTAACCGTGTGCGCGGGCAGCCGCGTGCGCGCGCGAGCCGCTCAGGCGAGCAGCTCGCCCAGCTCGAGCCAGCGGGTCTCGAGAGTGTCGCGCTCGGCCTCCACCTCGCGGAGCGTCTCGTGCAGCGCGCCGATACCCGCGTAGTCGCTGACGTCGTGCTCGGCGAGTGCCACGTGCAGCTGGTCGACGCGGCCCTGCAGTTTGGCGAGCTTCCGGTCGATCGCGGCGAGCTCCTTCTCGGCGGCGCGGCGCTCGGCTCCGCTGAGCGACGGGGCGGATGCTGCGCTCGCCCCGCCCGCGGACCCTCCGGCCCCCGAGGCGGCCGCGCCCCCGGCAGCGCCCGAGCCGGCGCCTGCGGACCCGCCACCGGAAGCACCGGACACCGACGCGACGGTCGCGCGCCCCGCATCCTGCCCACCGCTCGGCGCCGCGAGTCGCGCGGCCAACCGCAGGTACTCGTCGACTCCCCCGGGCAGGTGCCGCAGCCGCCCCGCGCCGTCGGGCCCCGGCAGGATCGCGTACTGCTGGTCGGTGACCCGCTCGAGCAGGTAGCGGTCGTGCGACACGACGATGAGGGTGCCGGGCCACGTGTCGAGCAGGTCTTCGATGGCGGCGAGCATGTCGGTGTCGAGGTCGTTGGTGGGCTCATCCATGATGAGCACGTTCGGCTCGTCGAGCAGGATCAGTAGCAGCTGCAGGCGCCGCTTCTGCCCGCCCGAAAGGTCGCGCACCGGCGTCGACAGCTGCGCCGAGGTGAAGCCGAGCCGCTCGAGCAGCTGGCCGGGGGTGAGTTCCTTGCCGCCTGCGACGTAGGTCGTGCGCTTCGACGCGATGACGGCCGACACGCGCTCGTCCGCCACGGCGCTGAGGTCAGCCAGCTGCTGGTCGAGGGTCGCCACGACCACGGTCTTGCCGCGCTTGACGCGCCCGGTCGTCGGCGCGAGTGAACCGTCGATGAGCTTCAGCAGCGTCGACTTGCCGGCCCCATTCACGCCGAGGATGCCGGTGCGCTCGCCGGGCGCAATGCGCCACTCCACATCACGGATGATCGTGGCATCGCCGTACGCGACCGACACGTCGAGCAGGTCGATCACGTCTTTGCCGAGGCGCGTCGTCGCCAGCTGCGTCAACTCGACCGGGTTGCGCAGTTCGGGCACGTCAGCGATGAGCGCGTTGGCCGCCTCGATGCGGAACTTCGGCTTCGCAGTGCGGGCGGGAGCTCCGCGGCGCAGCCACGCCAGTTCCTTCTTCATCAGGTTCTGGCGCTTCGCCTCGATGGTCGCGGCCTGCCGGTCGCGCTCCATGCGCTGCAGCACGTAGGCGGCGTAGCCGCCCTCGAAGGGTTCGACGATGCGGTCGTGCACCTCCCACGTGTTCTCGCTCACCTCGTCGAGGAACCACCGGTCGTGGGTGACGACCACGAGGGCTCCCTGGCCGCGCGGCCAGCGGCGCTTCAGGTGCTCGGCGAGCCATGCGACTCCGCCGATGTCGAGGTGGTTGGTGGGCTCGTCGAGGATGACGATGTCCCAGTCACGGCTCAGCAGTGCGGCGAGCGCCACGCGCCGCCGCTGCCCGCCCGACAGATCGTCGACGAGCGTGTCGCCGGGGATGTCGGGGACGAGACCGGCGAGAACGTCGCGCACACGCGCATCCCCCGCCCATTCGTGCTCGGCGCGGTCGCCGACGATCGTGGTGAGCACCGTCTGGCCGGTGGCGAGCGCGTCGGCCTGGTCGAGCATGCCGAGGGTCACGCCGCGGCGGCGGGTGACGCGGCCGGCGTCGGGCTCTTGTTTGCCGGCGAGGATGCGCAGCAGGGTCGACTTGCCGCCGCCGTTGCGGCCGACGACGCCGATGCGGTCGCCGTCGCTGATGCCGACGGTGACGCCGTCGAGGACGACGCGGGTGGGGTATTCGACGCGGAGCTGCTCGGCTCCCAGGAGGTGGGCCATTACGTCGAGCCTAGACGCGGCAGAATGGGAGGCATGTCTGACGCCGAGCACGCGGCCGCCGCCCACGAGGGCGCAGCGCCCGACACCACCGAAAATCCCGCGCCGGAGGCGACGCCCGAGCCGCCCGCCGACTCGCCCGTCGAGCCGACCGGCCCGCTGCAACCGCACGAGACGGCGCGCATTCGCCGGGTGCTGCCCTGGACTCTCGTCTGGGCGGCGGGCATCATCCTGCTCGACCAGGCGACGAAGTTCTGGGCCGAGACGACCCTCACGCTGCGCGAGGGGGTTCCGGTCATCGGCGAGTGGATCCAGTGGCGGCTCGTCTACAACCCGGGCGCCGCGTTCGGTATCGGCCGCGAGTACACGTGGATTCTCACCATCGTCGCCGCCCTCGCCGTCATCGGCCTCGCGGTGTTCGTCGCCCGCATCTCGAGTGCCCGCTGGGCGGTCGCCGTCGGCGCCATGTTCGGCGGGGCGATCAGCCACCTGGCCGACCGGCTCTTCCGCGAACCGGGCTTCGCCCGCGGCGAGATCGTCGACTTCATCGACTACTTCGGGTTCTTCGTCGGCAACATCGCCGACATCGCGCTCGTCGGGGGCGCCGGCGGAATGATCCTGCTCAGCCTGATGGGCGTCAGCCCGCGACGACCCGAGCGCCGTGCACCGGACCCGTCGCCCGCAGCACCCGGTGACCCCCAGCGCTGAGGCTCACCTGCAGTTCAAGGGCCGCATCGGCGTCGGCGACAAGAAAGGCCACCGTCGGGCCTGAGCCCGACACGAGGGCGGCGAGCGCCCCCTCGACCTCGCCCGCCTCGAGCGTCGCCGCGAGTTCGGGCTGCAGGTGCAGCGCGGGAGCCTGCAGGTCGTTGTAGAGGTACTCGGCCAGCTGGTGCGCGTCGCCTGCCCGTAACGCCTGCAGCACCTCGATGTCGACGGTCGGCTGTTCGGGGGCGGGGGCGATGTCGGTGACGTGCCGTTCGCGGTGCCGGTCGAGCTCTGCGTACACATCGGGAGTCGACAGCCCGCCGTCGGCGAGCACGAGCACCCAGTGGAACGTGCCCTGCGCGAGTGCGGGCGACAGTCGGTCGCCGCGGCCCGTTCCCACCGCGGTGCCGCCCATCAGGGCGAAGGGCACGTCGGCGCCCAGTCCGGCGGCCAACTCGCCGAGCTCGTCGCGGCCGAGCCCCGTACCCCAGAGGTGGTCGCAGGCGACGAGCGTGGCGGCCGCGTCGGCCGAGCCGCCGCCCATGCCGCCAGCGATCGGCACGTGCTTCGCGATCTCAAGGTGCACTCCCCCGCGGTAGTCGGTGGTGCGGGCCAGCAGCCGCGCGGCGCGAATGGCGAGGTTCGATCCGTCGGTCGGCAGGGCGCTCGTGTCGATGGGGCCGGTGAAGCGCACCGAGAAGTCGTCAGCCTCGGTCGCCCACACCTCTTCGTAGAGCGACACGGCCTGGTACGCGGTGGCCACATCGTGGTAGCCGTCGTCGTGCAGAGCACCCACGCGCATGAAGACGTTGATCTTGCCGGGCGCCTTCGCGTGCACGACGCGGGGGCCTGCGGCAACGCTCATGCCTCCACCCTAGGGCAGGGTGTCGAGCAACTTTGTGAGCCGTCCCTTGACGGTAGACAGGGCGTGGTCGTCGGCCATTCCCGACCAGGTGAGGCTGACGGTCGCGGGCTTGCCGGCGGCGGGCCGCACGCTGAGCACCAGCCGCTCACGCGCACCCCCGGCGGCCGGCTCGTATCCGACCGTGATCGACTGCGCCCACCAGCCGTCGACGCCGTGGGCGGCGACGAGGTGCTCGGCGATCTGTTTGTGGGGCCAGTCGCGCGCGCCGGCCGCGTCGAGCATCCCGTACCAGTCGGCGGTCCGTCGCCCGGTCGCCTCGAGTGTCGTGTCGTCGCTGGCCCCACCCGCGGCGGCCCTCACCGGTGCGTCATCGCCCATAGGAGCATCGAAACACAGTCGGCCCCACGCCGGTAGCCTCGAGGCCGTGCAGTGCGACTACTACGACGCGGGGGTCTGTCGCTCGTGCACGCTCATGGGTGTGCCGTACGACGCGCAGCTCACCGAGAAGCAGGTCAGGGTCGAGGCTCTGCTCGCCGCGCACCTGGCGGGGCCCGCGGCGTCGGTGTGGGGCGCGCCGGTCGCGAGCGTCGAGAGCGGTTTTCGCGCGAAGGCGAAGATGGTGGTCGGCGGCACGGTCGACTCCTCCACGCTCGGAATCCTCGGCGACCGCCGACAGGGAGTCGACCTGCGGCGCTGCGGCGTGATCGCCGACCCGATTCTGGATGCACTGCCCGCCATCGCCCGCTTCATCACGACCGCGCAGCTCACCCCGTACGACGTGCCGGCCCGCCGCGGCGAGCTGAAGAACGTGATCATCACCCTCGGCGCCGGGGATTCGCTCATGCTGCGGTTCGTCACGCGCACCGCTGAGGGCCTCGCCCGGGTCCGCCGCCACCTGCCCGAGCTGGCGGCCGCTGTGCCCGCCGCCCAGGTCATCACCGTGAACCTGCTACCCGAACACAAGGCGGTGCTCGACGGCGACGAGGAGCATGTGCTCACCGAGACGCGGGCGCTGCCCCTGCTCGTCGGCGACGTCGAACTGCGGGCGCTGCCGCAGTCGTTCGTGCAGACCAACACGGCCGTCGCGGGCGCGCTCTACCGGCAGGCCGCCGATTGGGTCGACGCGGTCGCGCCCGCGAGCGTCGCCGACCTGTACTGCGGAGTGGGCGGGTTCGCGCTGCACGCCGCGGGGGCTCCGGGCGCCGCGCGGGAGGTCGTGGGGGTGGAGGTGTCGCGCGACGCGGTGGCGAGTGCGGAGCTCGCGCGCGACGCGCGGTACGGGCGCGACGACGACCGGGCGCGCATCCGATTCGTGGCCGATGACGCGCTCGAGTGGGCGCGGCGGCAGAAGGAGCTGCCCGAGCTGGTCGTCGTCAACCCACCGCGGCGCGGGCTCGGCGAGCCGCTGGCGACCCTGCTCGCCGACCGCGGGCCCGACACCATCGTGTATTCGAGCTGCAACCCGGACACGCTCGCCCGCGACCTCGCCGCGATGCCCGGCTACCGGGTCGAGCGGGCGCGGGTGGTCGACATGTTTCCGCAGACGACGCACGTTGAGGTGCTGACGCTGCTGCGCCGCCGGTGTCGCTGACAGCAGTGCGCCTCAGTCGCGCGAGTACGCGCCGCGGCTCTGCGAGGTGAGGCTCGGCACGAGCAGCCGGTAGATGCCGAGCCCGATCACCTCGATGGCCATACCGAGCACGACGACGAGCGGCACGAGTTCGAAGCCCTCCTCGAAGGCGGCCGCGATCGGCAGCACGAGCAGGCCGTTGCGGGCCGCGCCCGCGAACGTGACCGAGCGCACCCCGCCGATCGACAGGCTGAAGGCCGTGCCGATCAGAATGCCGAGCGGCGTCATCACGATCAGGTAGACCCCGAAGAGCGGCGCGACGGCGACGAGCAGGTCGATGCGCTCGACCGCGCGCGGCGTGAACACGGCCGCGACGGTGCCGGCGGCGACGGCCGTTGCGGGCACCGTCCAGCGGTTGACGGCGCGCAATGCCGTCTGCACCGGGGTTGCGCGCTCACCAATCAGTTGTAGGGCAGTGACCGCGAAAGCCGGGCCGATGATCGTCGCGAGAATCACCGGCGGCAGTCCCGACACGTCGAGGGCGAGAAACCCGTCAGACAGGGTGAACAGGATCAGCAGGCCGGGCACCGTGACGGCCTGCACCAGGAGCATGATGGGGGCCGCGGCGAACAGCGCCTCGGCGTCGCCGCCCGCCCGACGCACCACGCCGACGATGAGGCCGACTCCGGGCGCGAGCAGCATGAGCAGCAAGCCGAGCTGCAGGTCGGGGTCGCGGAACACGATGCGACTGAGCACGAGGGTGAGCAGCGGGCCGACGACAATCGAGAGCAGCAGGAGCGCCGACAAAAAGCGCGTGTCGAGCACGGTGCGGCCGACCGCCGCGAGCGGCACCCCGGCGAGCGTCACCGTGATCGCCAGCGCGATCAGCCCGAACGGCAGCGCGTCGGGGGCGGCGCCGACCTCGGGCGCGAGTGCACCGACCGCGAAGCCCGCAGCGATCGCCGCGACGATCGGGGGTGCGGGATGCGCCTCCAGCCACCCCAGCGCGCCTCGCGCGGGCGCGCCCACACCGCCGCCCGGCCCGCTGCCGGGCGCGCCGCCAGACCGCCCGGAACCCGGGCCCTGCGGCGCGAGCGCGCTCACACCGACTCGACCCGCGCGATGGCGAGAAACGCCTCGAGGTCGAGCTGCTCGCCGCGCGCCGTCGGGTCCACCCCGGCGGCGTCGAGCGCCGCGGTCGCCACTGCGGACGACCCGAACACCTCGGCGAGCGCCTGCCTGAGCATCTTGCGCCGCTGCCCAAACGCGGCATCGACCAGCTGGAAGGTGCGCTGGCGTAGGCGATCGTCGCCGGGGACGTGACGTCCGTGCATCCCGACGATGACGCTGTCGACGTTCGGAACCGGCCAAAACACCTGCCGGCTGATCGTGCCCGCGACGCGCCAGTCGCCGTACCAGGCGGCCTTCACGCTGGGGCTGCCGTAGATCTTCGACCCGGGCGCGGCGGCGATGCGGTGCCCGACCTCGGCCTGCACCATGACCAGCACACGCTCGAGCGACGGCAGGGCGGCGAGCAGGTGCAACAGCACCGGAACGCTCACGTTGTACGGCAGGTTCGCGACCAGCGCGGTCGGGATGATCGGGGCCCCGTCGGGCGCGGACAGGGCGGCCGCGTCGACCGTCATCGCGTCGGCCGTCACCACCGTGAGTTCGGCGTGCGGTTGCAGCTCGGCCACCGTGGTTGGCAACTGGGTGGCGAGGCGTGGGTCGATCTCGACTGCGACCACCGGGTGGCCCGCGTCGAGGAGGCCGAGGGTCAGCGAGCCAAGGCCCGGGCCAACCTCGAGCACCGTCTCACCCGGCGTGAGTTTCGCGGCCTGCACGATGCGGCGCACCGTGTTGCCGTCGTGCACGAAGTTCTGGCCCAGCTTCTTCGTCGGCGCGACACCCAGCAGTTCGGCGAGGTCGCGCACCTCGGCCGGGCCGAGCAGTGCTCCCACGTCAGTCGTCGTCCGCGGCGTCGCCCGGATGCGGGGCCGACGGGGTGAAATCGTGCGGGTCGCCCGGAATGTCGTGCTGAGTGGCGTCCGCCGCATCATCGGCGGGTCGGTCGGCCCACGGGTCACCCGGGGCCACCACCGTGTTGTCGTCCCAGTGGCCGTAGACATTCTCGGTGTTCGAGCTCAGCTGTGCCGCCAGCATCGAGACATCGGTGCCGATCGCGTCGGCCATGGCGCGCACCGTCCACGGCAGCAGGTAGGGCCCGTTCGGTCGCCCGCGGTGCGGGTGCGGGGTGAGGAACGGCGCATCCGACTCGACGAGCAGCAGGGCACGGGGCAGCACCTCGAGGGCGTCGCGCAGGTTGCGGGCGTTCTTGAACGTCACCGTGCCGGCGAACGAAGCGAACCAGCCGCGCTCGGCGCAGATCGACGCCAACTCGACGTCGCCCGAGAAGCAGTGGAACACCACGCGGTCGGGGGCGCCAACCCGCAGCAGGGTCGCCACGACGTCGTCGTGCGCGTCGCGATCGTGGATCTGCAGGGCCAGGTTGTGCCGCTTCGCCAGCTCGATGTGGGCTTCAAACGCGCGCAACTGCGCCTCGCGTCCCCCCTCGTCGGTGCGGAAGTAGTCGAGCCCCGTCTCGCCGATGGCGACCACGCGGGGTTGGTGGGCGAGGCCGTCAATGACGGCCAGCGCGTCGTCGAGGGTGCCCTCAGCATCCAGTTTCGGGGCCTCGTTGGGGTGAATCGCGACCGCGGCCAACACGCGCGGCTCGCGCTCGGCAACCGCCGCCGACCACTGGCTCGTGATCACGTCGGTGCCGACCTGCACGACCCCCCGCACGCCGACCGCACTAGCCCGGTCGAGGTGCTCGCGATAGTGCAGCGGGTTCTCACCGTCGGCGATCTCGAGGTGCGTGTGATTGTCGTAGACCGGCACGACGAGCGCCTCGGGGGCGGGTGGGTAGGCGAGGTCGCGGGTCGTGTCCTCCATGGCCGCGCGCTTGCGGATGTGCGGGTCGATCGCCTCGGTCATGCAGTTCTCGCCTCCTGGGCCGGGCACCCCGACCGCGCAGGCGAGTCTACTGACCGGCACGCGGGGGTCGCTGGGGGGTTGCGCTTCGCGGGGGTACAGCTACCCGAGCTGCTCGGCTTCGATGCGGGGGAACAGCGGCGGCAGCGGCGACATCTCGGCACCGGCGGGCAGCTGGCCCCACGCGGCGACACCGTCGACACGCTGCTCTGCGAGCGGACCGATGGCGGCCTCGGCGCCGAGCGCCGTCCACAGCTGGGCGGTCGACTTCGGCATGACGGGGGCGAGCAGCACGCTCAGCGCGCGCAGCCCCTCCGCCGCGGTCGCGAGGATCGTGTGCAGGCGCTCGACCTTCGACTCGTCCTTCGCGACCTTCCACGGCTCCTGCTCGGTCAGGTAACCGTTCAGCTCGTCGACGATCGTCCAGATCGCAGTGATCGCCTCGTGGATCGCGAAGCGGTCCATGGCGGCGGTGGCGCGCTCGACCGCGAGCTCAACAACCGAATGGATGCGCGCATCCGCCTCGGTGAGGTCGCCCGCGGCGGGCACGCGCCCGTCGCAGTAGCGGCCGATCATCGCGACGACGCGGGAAGCGAGGTTGCCGAAGCCGTTGGCGAGTTCGGCCTGGTAGCGGGCGGCGAGGTCCTCCCACGAAAACGAGCCGTCTTGGCCGAACGAGATGGCGCGCAGGAAGTAGTAGCGGAACGCGTCGGAGCCGAACACGTCGGTGATCTGCGCCGGAGCAATGCCGGTGAGCTTCGACTTCGACATCTTCTCGCCGCCGACGAGCAGCCAGCCGTGCCCGAACACGCGGCGCGGGGTCGGCAGGCCTGCGGCCATGAGCATGGCCGGCCAGATGACGGCGTGGAAGCGGGCGATGTCTTTACCGACGATGTGGTTCGAGGGCCAGAACTTCTGGAACAGTTCGCCGGGCTGATCGGCGCGCCAGCCGAGGGCAGAGATGTAATTAATGAGCGCGTCGAACCAGACGTAGAAGACGTGCTTCTCATCCCACGGAACGCGCACGCCCCAGTCGAAGCTCTGACGCGAGATCGACAGGTCGTCGAGGCCGCGGCGCACGAACGAGACGATCTCGTTGCGCAGGCTGTCGGGCTGGATGAAGTCGGGCTGCGTCTCATACAGCTCGAGCAGGCGGTCGCCGAACGCGCTCATACGGAAGAAGTAGTTGGCCTCCTTCAGCACCTCGACGGGGCGACCGTGAATCGGGCAGACGTACTGACCCTCGAATTCGCCCGTGCCCTGCGCGAGGTCGTCGGGCTGCTTGTACTCTTCGCAGCCGACGCAGTAGTAGCCCTCGTACTCGCCGAAGTAGATGAAGTCGTCGTCGTACAGCTTCTGCAGGAACGCCTGCACGACGCTCTCGTGCCGCTCCTCCGTGGTGCGGATGAAGTCGTCGTTGGCGATGTCGATCGTCTCGAGCAGCGGAATCCACGCGTCGGCGACGAGCTTGTCGGCCCACTCATTCGGGGTGACGTCGTTCGCGACCGCCGTGCGCAGGATCTTCTGGCCGTGCTCGTCCGTGCCGGTCAGCGACCAGGTCTCGACGCCGCACTGCCGGTTCCAGCGGGCGAGAACGTCGGCCGCGACCTCGGTGTACGCGTGGCCGATGTGCGGCGCGTCGTTGACGTAGAAGATCGGGGTGGTGACCGAGAAGGTGGGGGCTGTGGCCATGATTGCCCCATTCTAGGCGGGCGGCGGCTGCGCGCCCGGCCCGCGCGGGGCACGCACGCGCGGCATACTGCCCGAGTGACCGACACGAGCGCCCGCGCCCACATCGCGCAGGTGCGGTCGTCGGGGGCTCAGCGGGTCGGCGTGCTCGGCTTTTCCGCGGGCGGCCACCTCGCGGGCCACGCGGCCGCGACGGGGCTCGCCGAGCTCGCGGTGCTCTGCTATCCCGTGGTGTCGATGCTCACCCCGACCCACGCGGGGTCGCGCGAGAACCTGCTCGGGCCGCGGCCGAGTCGGCGTGCCCGCCGCGCGACGTCGATCGAGCACCTCGTCACGCCCGCGATGCCACCGACGTTCGTGTGGCACACCGCCGACGATGCGCTCGTGCCGGTCGAGCACGCCTACCTGTTGGGTGCGGCGCTGGCCCGGCACGGGGTGCCGCACGCGCTGCACGTCTACCCGTCCGGCGTGCACGGCCTGGGGCTCGCATCCGGCTCGGGTGACGCCGAGCGCTGGACGGCCGAGTGCGCGGCCTGGCTCCGCGAGCTGGGCTGGGGCGCGCCGGTCTCGGAGGGCGGCCAGCGAGCATCCACTGCCGATCGGTAGATTCGTGGCATGCGGATGCGCGCCCTCCTCTCGATCGTCGCCAGCGTCGCGCTCGTCGCGAGCTGCGCTCCCGGCTCGGTGCTCGCCGACGGGCTCGAGGGGTGCCGCCCCGTCACCGAGGGGCAGGTCGGCAGCGCGTCGTTCGGGCTCGTCAACAACAGCAACGACCCGGTCGTCATCGAGTCAATGACGGCCCAGGAACTCTCGGGCGGCACCGTCGTCGACAGCTGGTTCGAGCCGTTCGACGGCGAGGGCGACCCCGAGCCGGTCATCTTCGGTGGCAGCCGCGCCGACCGCGCGGCCGAGGGCGCGACCGTTTTCGACCTCGGCGGCACCGTGCTCGAGCCGGGCGACGCCGGCTACATCGCCCTCGCGGTGCGGCGCGACGGCCGGGGAGACGCCCTGCTCGAGGTGGTCGACATCACGACCGACACGCAGGTGCTGAGCGCGCCCGTGCGCTTGCGCCTCACCGACAGCTGCGAGTAGCGCAGCGGCCTACCCCCGCCGGGCGGCGAGCGCCGCTTCGTAGAGCTCGCGCGTGCCGAGGCCCGTCGCGGCTCCGACATCGGCGGCCGCAGCCTTGAGGCGCTCCCCCGCAGAGGCTCGGGCCAGCACCTCGGCGACCGCGCTCGGGAGGTCGGCGGCGAGGGCGGGCGCCCCCTCGATGACGACGACGAGCTCACCCCGGGCGCCGTCGGCGAAACGCTCGGCCAACTCGCCGAGGGTGCCGCGCGCCACCTCCTCGAACTTCTTCGTCAATTCGCGGCAGACGGCGGCGCGGCGCTCCGACCCGAAACCCACAGCGAGGTCGGCGAGCGAGGCGCCGATGCGGTGCGGCGCCTCGAACACCACGACGGTGCGCTGTTCACCCGACAGTCCTCGCGCCCACGCAACCCTGCCCTTGCGGGGAACGAAGCCGTCGAAGGCGAAGCGGTCGGTGGGCAGCCCACTCATCACGAGGGCGGTGAGCACCGCGCTCGGTCCGGGGATCGCGGTCACGTCGACACCCGCGGCGATGGCCGCCTCGACGAGGACGTATCCGGGGTCACTGATGCCGGGCATCCCGGCGTCGGTCAGCACCACGAGGTCGGCGTCACGCGCCGCCTCAACGAGGTCGGCGGATGCCGCGCGCTCGTTATGCTCGTGCAGCGCGACGAGCTTCGGGCGGTTCTCGACCCCGAGGGCGCGCAGGAGGTGCGCGGCGGTGCGTGTGTCTTCGGCGGCGACAATCGGCGCCGCCTCGAGCACCTCGAGGAGGCGGCGGCTGGCGTCGCCGAGGTTGCCGATGGGGGTGGCGGCGAGCACGATCACGGCTCCACTCTGGCACGCGAGGCTGCCGCCGGGTGCGGCGGGCAGCGGGAAACCCGCGGCTAGCATGAGCGCGTGACCGTGCAGACGCCGACCGTTTCAGGCACCCGGTCGGCGACGAGACTGCCGCGGGCCGTGCGCATCGGCGTCCCCGCCGCGATCATCGGCGTGGCCGCGGCTGCCCGGCTCATCGGACTCGACACCCCCGAGACCCTCGTCTTCGACGAGACGTACTACGTGAAAGACGCCGCGTCACTGCTCGCGTACGGCTACGAGGGTCGCTGGCCCGACGACCCGAACCCGCGCTTCGAGTCGGGCGAGCTCACCCGCCCTGCCCTGGAGGGCGCGTTCGTCGCCCACCCCCCGCTCGGCAAGTGGCTGATCACCCTCGGCCTCGCCGCGTTCGGCACCGGCAACCCGGTCGGCTGGCGCCTGTCGGCCGCCATCGCCGGCATCGCGCTCGTCGGGCTGGTGATGCTGCTCGCCCACCTGCTCACGAAGAACGTCACCCTCAGCATGATCGCGGGTGGGCTGATCGCCATTGACGGCTCCGCGATCGTCATGAGTCGCGTCGCGCTGCTCGACGGCTTCCTCGCACTCACCGTCGTGGGCGCCGTCATCTTCTGGACGCTCGACCGCGGGCAGTACGGGCGGCGGCTCGCACCCCGCATCGCGGCGTATGCGCATCCGGGCGACGAGCATCCCCCGTCGCGTCGCGTCCGCGACGATTGGGGGCCGGTGCTGTGGCGCCGCCCGTGGCTCATCGCGTTCGGGGCGACGTTCGGATTGGCGGCCTCCATCAAGTGGAGCGCCCTGTATCTGTTCGCGGCGTTCGCACTCATGAGCGTCGTGCTCGACGCGGTCGACCGGCGACGCGCGGGCGTGCCGTTCTGGTTCTCGGGCGGGGTACTGCTGCAGGGGCCCGCGTCGTTCCTCCTCACCGTGCCGGCCGCTCTGCTCGCCTACGTCGCAACCTGGACCGGCTGGTTCGCCACCTCGGGCGGCTGGGGCCGCGACTACGGTACGAACGCTCTCGCCGCGCTGTGGCGCTACCAGCAGGAGGTGTACGGCTACCACGTCGGCGAGTCGACGCCGCACGCCTACGAGGCGCCCGCCGCCCTCTGGCCGTTGCTCGTGCGCCCAACCTATATGCACTACGACGAGGTCACGGAGGGCGTCGCGGTCGGCATCACGGGGCTTCCGAACCCGCTGATCTGGTGGCTCGCGTGGGCGGCGCTTATGATCATCGCGGCGGGATGCGCGTGGTCGCGGCTGCGCATCTTCTCCGGCGGCGCGCTCCCCGCCACCGTCGTGCTCACCGGGGTCGCGGCCGGTTGGCTTCCGTGGCTGCTCTACCCCGAGCGCACCACGTTCTTCTTCTACACGATCGTGCTCGTGCCCTTCCTCGTGATCGGGCTGGCCATGGTGGCCGACGGCATCCTGCGCCGAGGCGGGCGGGTTGCGTTGCTCGTCATCGGCGCGCTCGTCGTCGTCGTGAGCGTGTTCTTCCTGCCGGTGTGGATGGGCCTGCCGCTACCGCTCGACCAGCTCAGCTGGCGGTATTGGCTTCCGAGCTGGGTGTAGCGCGGCGCCGGGGACGGTAGACGAGCTTCCGCAGCGCCCATTCGGCGGGTCCGGGCTTGTCGACAGCCGCAAGCACGTTCGCCGCGATCAGCGTGCCGAGCCAGGTGATGACGGCGATCTGGCTGGCCTCGGCGATACCGAGCTGGTCGCCGAGCCCGAGCGTGTACGGCGCGAAGACGATGACGAACACAAGCGACTGGGTGAGGTAACCGCTCAGCGAGCGCTGACCGAGGGCCGCGAAGATGCGGCTGATCGGGCCGGGTGTGTCGCGGCGCCCGGCGAGGATCGCGATGAGGGCCACGTAGCCGACCGCTCCCAGGGCTCCGGTGCCCGCGTGCAGCATGGTCACGAGAGGTTCGACGAAGATGCCGTACTCAACGACGCCGAGCAGCGCGAGAGCGAGCGGCACGGCGCCCAGCAGCGAGACGCTGATGCCGATCCCGGCGGCAAGCCCGAGGCGACGCAGGTGCGGGGTCGGTTCTTCGAGCACGCGGCGACGCGCGAGCCACATGCCGAGGATCATCGGCGCGAGCAGGCCGATACCGCCGAACGGCATGCCAACCATCTGCACGAACCACTCGCCGGCGCGAAGGAGCACAGCGACTCCAAACGAGTCGGCCGCGGCCGAGCCGAACGGGGCCCCGGTCGTCATGCCGCCGTCCACTGTGCCGAACAGCCCGCTCAAGCCCTCGAGCGCGCCGATCAGCACGAGCATCCCGAAGCAGATCCAGCCGACGATCGCGAGCACCTTGCCCGAGGCCCGGATGAGCAGCACGAGGGCGAGGCCGAGCAGACCGTAGGGGCCGAGAATGTCGCCGAAGAACAGCAGCACGCCGTGTGCGGCGCCGAAGGCGATCAGCCACAGGTTGCGGCGAATCAGCAGACGACGCGTGTCCTCCCAGCTCGCCCCACGGGTGTACTCGCGGGTCATCAGCTGCGTCATGCCGTAGCCGAACAGCAGAGCGAACAGCGGGTAGCTGCGATTGTCGAACAGCATCGCGACGAAGACGTTCGTCCACTGGTCGGTCGCGTCATCCGACACCGGCTTCAGCGCGATGCCGAGCTCGGTGCCGAACAGGAAGAACGGCACGTTCGCCAACGCGATACCGATGAGCACGAGCCCTCGGGCGACGTCGGGGGCGGCGGCCCGCTTCAGGCGGGGAGTGGGGGCGGCGAGTGTCGACTCGGTCATGACCTCAACGCTAGCGGTGCGCGGCGAGGCGTGCCTCCGCCTGTGGAGTGATTCGCGCATCCCCCGCCTCACCCGCACGGCCGAACCCCGGGCGCCCACGCGCCCTGCCTCCCTACGATGCTCGCGACCTGCGTGACGTTTCTCAGGAGTAGGGGTACGGCCTGCCGGAAAACCCGTGGGAAGCATCGGTCGCGAGCAGCTGAACTCCTGAGAAACGTCACGCAGGGGTCGCCCTGTCGCGGGCGTCAGGGGTGTGAGCCGCGGCACGGAGGCCGCGGGCGCTTACGAAATGTGACGGGGATGCGCGGGGCACGTCGCGTCGCTCGGATACGGTGGCGAGATGGCCGACCGCGATTACGGTTTCCGCACGCGTGCCCTGCACGCGGGCAACGTTCCCGACTCGGCGACGGGCGCCCGCGCCCTGCCGATCTACCAGTCGAGCGCGTTCGTGTTCGACGACGCGCAGGATGCCGCCGCCCGCTTCGCCCTGCAGAAGTACGGCAACATCTACTCGCGCCTTGCGAACCCGACCGTTGCGAGCTTCGAGGAGCGCATCGCGAGCCTCGAAGGCGGACTCGGCGCCGTCGCCACGGCGAGCGGACTGAGCGCGCAGTTCATCACCTTCGCTTCGCTCGTCGGCGCCGGCGACCACGTCGTCGCGTCGTCGAACCTCTACGGCGGTTCGATCACGCAGCTCGACGTGACGTTGCGCCGCTTCGGCGTCGAGACGACGTTCGTCGCCAGCGACCAGGCCGACGACTACGCGGCCGCGATCATTCCGGGCCGCACGAAGGTGCTGTTCGCCGAGACGATCGCAAACCCCTCGGGCGACATCGCCGACCTCGAGGCGCTCGCCGACGTGGCGCGCGCCCACCAGATTCCGTTCATCGTCGACTCGACGATCGCGACCCCCTACCTCTGCCGCCCGATCGAGTGGGGCGCCGACGTGGTCACCCACTCGGCCACGAAGTTCTTGGGCGGCCACGGCACGACCCTCGGCGGCGTGGTCGTCGAGTCGGGCCGCTTCGACTGGTCGAACCACAACTTCCCGCTGTTCGAAGAGACCGTGCCGCACTACGGCGGGCTGACCTGGTACGGCAACTTCGGCGAGTACGCCTTCCTCACGCGCCTGCGCGCCGAGCAGTTGCGCGACATCGGGCCGTCGCTCGCCCCGCACTCCGCCTTTCTGCTCGCGCAGGGCGTCGAAACGCTGCCGTATCGGATGCAGGCGCACGTCGACAACGCGCGCGCCGTCGCCGAATGGCTCGAGCAGGATGCTCGGGTCGAGACCGTGCGCTGGGCCGGTCTTCCGTCGCATCGCCACTTCGACCGCGCCGCGAAGTACACGCCGGCGGGCCCCAGCTCGGTGTTCTCGTTCGATGTTCGCGGGGGCCGCGAGGTGGGCGAGAAGCTCATCGAGAACGTGCAGCTCGCGAGCCACCTGGCGAACATCGGCGACGCGAAGACGCTGATCATCCACCCCGCGTCGACGACCCACGCGCAACTCACCGAGCAGCAGCTCGCGGACTCGGGAATCGGTCCGGGGCTCGTGCGGTTGTCTGTCGGTATCGAAGACGTCGACGACATCATCTACGACCTCGACCAGGCGCTGAGCGCCGCGACGGCGTAAGGGGCGATCCATGAGTGAGACGAGCATCCCGACCGCGACGGCGGAGGCGACCGAGACGGTCACCCTCGCCAACGGCCTGACGTGCGACCTGCCCGCCGACTCGCCGCTGGCGAAGCTGTGGAAGTCGCAGCGCACCTGGGTCGGCCCGTCGGCCAAGGAGCGTCTGGCGATTCTGCGGAAGGCGACGAGCGTCGCGATCGTCGGAGCCTCGCCCAACCCGGCCCGCTCGTCGTACTTCGTCGGCACGTACCTGAAGCAGTCGAGCCCCTACCGGGTGTACTTCGTGAACCCGAACGCGACCGAGATTCTCGGGCAGCCGGCCTACCCCGACCTGCAGTCGTTGCCCGAGGTGCCCGACATCGTCGACGTTTTCCGCCGCGCCAGCGATATCCCCTCCGTCATGGACGACGCGATCGCCGTCGGCGCGCCCACCGTCTGGGTGCAACTCGGCATCTGGAACGAGGAGGCGGCCCGCTACGGCGAGTCACAGGGCCTCACCGTCGTCATGGACCGCTGCATCAAGGTCGAGCACGCCCGCTTCCACGGCGGGCTGCACCTCATGGGGTTCGACACCGGGGTCATCTCGTCCAAGCGTCAGGCGCGGTAGGGCGCGACTCAGCGGCCGGACGTACGCTCGCGTCATGAGTGAAGACTCCCCCGCGCGCGTTCTCGCTCACCCTGCCGTTGGTCGTCACGACGCCCGCCGGAGCCGACGACCTCACGGTGCGCGGCGGCGCGGCCCAAGTGGTGGGGCTCGCCGACCACGCGGCGCTCGCCCTGGACGATGCGGCGGCAGTGGGCGCCGAGGTCGCCGACCGCGCACCCGCCGGGGCGGCGCTTGTCGCCGTCCCCGCGCAACACGGGCCGGCCGCGTTCGCCGAGCGGCTGGGACCGGTGTGCGGTTTCCTGCTGACCGCACCCGGGCATCCGACCGTCTACGTCTCGGGCGACAACTCGGAGGTGTCGGTCGTGCACGACATCGCGTCGCAATACGGGCACGTGGATGCTGCGGTGCTGTTCGCGGGCGCGGCGCGCGTTCCCGCGATCGACGCCCCACTGACGCTGACCGCGGCGGACGCGCGCGCCGCCGCCCTGGTGCTCGGGGCGCGCCGAGTGGTGGGCCTGCACGTCGACCAGTGGACGCACTTCAGCGAGGGGCGCGACGCCCTCGAGAGCGAGTTCGCCGGGCTTCAGTCGCCCGCGGGCGGACCGCTGCTCGCCGCAACGCCGACGGGCAGCCGCACCGAGGTTTCCCTCTAGCGCGACTGCCCGTGCTTGCTGCCCTGTTCCGACTTAGAAGTCGGTGTTGTCGGGGTGCGCGCCGACGCGGAGGTCTTTGTCGGCGGCGGCGATGACGGCCATCTCGTCGGCCGAGAGTTCGAAGTCGAACACGTCGGCGTTCTCGATCATGCGCTCGCGCTTCGTGGTCTTCGGGAAGACGATGATGCCCTCCTGAATGTGCCAGCGAATGGCGACCTGCTGCACGCTCTTGCCGTGGCGCTCGGCGATCTCCGCGAGGCCGGGCAGCTCGGCGAGCTCGTACTTGCCCTGGCCGAGCGGGCCCCACGCCTCGGTGAGCGTGCCGCGCGGCTCTTGGAACGACCGTAGCTCGCGCTGCTGGAACGCGGGGTGCAGCTCGATCTGGTTCACAACGGGCACAACGCCGGTCGCCTTGTCAATGTCTTCGAGGTGCTGGCGCATGAAGTTCGAGACGCCGATCGACTTGACGAGGCCGGCCTCCTTCAGCTCGATCAGCGCGTTCCACGACTCGACGTGCTTGCCGTACTTCGGCGCCGGCCAGTGGATGAGGTACAGGTCGACGTAGTCGAGGCCGAGACGCTCAAGGCTCGCCTCCAGCGCCGGTCGGGCGGTGTCGGCACCCTGGTCGCTGTTCCACAGCTTCGTGGTGATGTAGAGCTCTTCCCGGGCGATACCCGATGACGCGATGGCGCGACCGACGCCCTCCTCGTTCTTGTAGATGCGGGCGGTGTCGATGTGCCGGTAGCCGACCTCGAACGCATCGGCGACGATGCGCTCGGCCTCGTCGGGCTCGACGAGGAAGACGCCGAGACCCAACTGCGGGATGCGGTTGCCGTCGTTAAGGGTCAGGTGCGGTGTAGGAATCGCGTCAGTCATTCCTCCAGTTTCGCGCATCCGGCTCTCAGGCGCCTGGGACGTGCCGCTCATCTGGCCCGTTGTAGACGCTCAGGGGGCGGATCAGCGCGTTGGCGCTCAGCTGCTCCATGACGTGGGCCGTCCAGCCCGGCACGCGAGCCGCGACGAATAGCGGCGTGAACACCTCAGTGTCGAAACCCATCAGGTGGTAGGCCGGGCCCGACGGGTAGTCGAGGTTCGGCTTGATGCCCTTGCGCGCATCCATCGCCTGCTCGAGCGCGTCGTACAGCTCGACCATGTCGGGCCGGTCGTAGTGCGCGACCAGCGTCTCGAGCGACGCCTTCATGGTCGGCACGCGCGAGTCGCCGTTCTTGTAGACCCGGTGGCCGAAGCCCATGATCTTGCGCTTCTCGGCGAGCGCCTGGTCAAGCCACGCCTCGGCCCGGTCGGCCGAGCCGATCTCGGCGAACACGTGCATGACGGCCTCGTTCGCACCGCCGTGCAGCGGGCCCTTGAGCGCGCCGATCGCTCCGGTCACGGCCGAGTAGACGTCGCTCAGCGTCGAGGTGATGACCCGCGCTGTGAACGTCGACGCGTTGAACGAGTGCTCGGCGTACAGCGTCATCGACGTGTCGAACGCGTCGACGACGACCTTCTCGGGCACCTCGCCGAAGACCATGTGCAAGAAGTTCGCCGAGTACCCGAGGTCGTCGCGCGGCTCGACCGGGTGCTCGTGGCGGCGGCGACGCTGCGCGTACGCGACGATCGCCGGAAGTTTCGCGAACATCCGCATCGATCGCTGCAGCGTGAAGCCGGGCTCGATCCAGGTGCGGTCGCTCGAGAGCGTCTCGTCGAGCGCGCCGAGCACGCTGATCGCGGTGCGCACGACATCCATGGGATGCGCGGTCAGCGGCAGCGCGTCGATCGCGTCCTTCACGACCCGGTCGAGGTGGCGGTTTGCCCGCTCGTGGTCCTCGAACTCGGCCAACTGGTCGTCGGTGGGCAGTTCACCGTGCCACAGCAGGTAGGCGACCTCCTCGAACGTGCACTGCGCCGCCAACTGCTGCACGGGGTAGCCGCGGTACAGCAGAGAGTTGGTCTCGGGGTTGACCTTGCTGATGGCGGTTTCGTCGACGATCACGCCGGCGAGACCCTTCTTGATGTCGTCGCTCATGCCGTGCTCCTTCGCTCGGGGGTCGATCTCGGTGTGGCGGTCAGCGGCCGGTGTAGGTGAAGATGCCCGCATCGAAGACGTTGTACGCCTCGTAGTCGAGCAGCTCGTAGAGCCTGCCTCGAGTCTGCATGCTGTCAACCTCCGCGTCGAGGGTGCCATCGGCGGCAAGCGTGTCGAGCGCGCGTTCGATCGCACCAAACGCGACGCGCAAGAGCGACACGGGGTGGATCACCATGTTGACGCCCACGTTGGCAAGCTGCGCGTGGGTGAACAGCGCGCTCTTGCCGAATTCGGTCATGTTGGCGAGGATCGGTACGTCGACGGCCGCCCGCATTGCGGCGAACTCGTCAAGGGTCGCCATCGCTTCAGGGAAGATCGCGTCGGCCCCCGCGTCGACCAGGGCTTTTGCGCGGTCGATTGCCGCGTCGAGCCCATCGACGCCGCGGATGTCGGTGCGGGCCATGATGACGAGTTCGGGGTCGCGGCGGG
>Ga0208490_100610_pt1 | contig 20067 bp, 19 predicted proteins | sample SubbioAug_CSWold_FD_184818 | JGI IMG/M metagenome (GOLD analysis project Ga0208490, IMG submission 184818) | Serpentinite rock and fluid subsurface biosphere microbial communities from McLaughlin Reserve, California, USA - CR11Aug_CSWold (SPAdes) | ecosystem: Environmental > Terrestrial > Deep...
TCCACCGGTCACGCTGGCGCCGAAAACACCAACACACCGCCCGACGACACCATTATCTACGCCGCGGACACACGCCATAAACGCGACTGTAGTACTAGGCGGGTTCGCTAGTCGCGTGCGGCGCGGAACGGGCGTTGCGCGCGCGCCGCACGCCGCGCATCCCGTCGTCGGGCCGCCGCTGCGGCGGCCGCCTTCGCGGCACGAACGGCGTGGTCGTTGAGCTTCTTCGCGTTCTCGCTCTCGGTGCCGAGAATTGCGAGGCCCCCCAGGGCAATGAGGGTGCCCGGGCCGGGAAGCGGCATGAGTACGATGCCGAGGCCGACGGTGGTGCCGCCGACGACTTTCACGCCGGTGCGGTAGACCCTGTCGAGCCCGGGGCGCCGCCGGATCGCCTCGCGGGCCGCCGCAGCCCGCCCGCGCACCGGGCCGGTGCGGCGTGCCTCGTCGGCGCGCTCATACCCGGGGTCGCCGGGCTGCAGAACGCGCTGCTGGCCGGGTGAATCCGTGCTCACCCGGCCAGTGTGCGTCGCAACGCTTGGGAAGCGCTGACGCTCTAATTCGTGTCTGCAGAGCGATATAGCTCTGCTCAGCAGCAGAGTCCGCCGCCGCAGCCGTCGAGTTCCTCCGTCGCGTTTCTCTTCACATAGACGCACATCGATAGAGGGGCACCTCATGCGGCTATTCATCGATGAAGATCAACGAATGCGCGGTCGTGGTGATGAGCGCCGTGGTCCCGGTCGGCCGGGAACGTGGGCTGCCTGGCTGGAAGCGGCCCGACCAGGCTCCGCAAAATCAGAAGGAGGATGCGGGTTTAGTGAGGATGCGGGTTCAGTGTGGCGCGGCGATTCCGAGCTGTTTATCAACGAGAGACCGCCGCACAATCGGCACACGGGACTGTCGCGTCAACCCGGTGGGCTGGTAGACAAGCCGGTCAGCTACCCCCACACGCCGGTCTTGTCGATGATGACCGGGGCGATGCGACACCTGCCCGGGCGCACTCCTGCCCGGGCGCACTCCTGCCCCGGCCCACTCCGGTCGCGGGCGGCAGCGACTGACCCGCTAGCGCGTCAGCTCGTGGTGCACGACGCGCAGGAAGGCGTCGATGTCGTCGGCGCTCGTGTCGAAGGCGCACATCCAGCGCACCTCGCCGCGGGCGCGATCCCAGTCGTAGAAGCGGAATTTCTCCCGAATGCGGTCGGCGACCGCGTTGTCGAGCAGCGCGAACACGGCGTTCGCCTGCGTGTCCTGACTGAAGCCGAGCGAGCCGGCTGGCACCTCGCCGCTCGCGACCATCCGCTCGAGCCCCTGGCGCAGGCGCGCGGCCATGGCGTTCGCGTGCCGAGCCGAGCGCAGCCCGAGCTCGTCGTCGAAGAGCGTCAGCAGCTGCGCCGAGATGAAACGCATCTTGCTCGCCAGCTGCATGTTCATCTTGCGCAGGTAGGTGAGGCCGGGCGCGCGCTCGGGGTCGATCACGACGATCGCTTCCGCTCCGAGCAGGCCGTTCTTCGTGCCGCCGAGCGAGAGCACGTCGACCCCCGCCTCCGACGTGAACGCCGACAGTGACGTTCCGAGCGACGCGGCGGCGTTCCACACGCGGGCGCCGTCGAGGTGCAGAGCCATGCCGTTCGCGTGGGCGTGGTCGGCGATGGCGCGCACCTCGTCGGGTGTGTAGACGGTGCCCACCTCGGTTGAGTTCGTGATGCTCACGGCGAGCGGCTGCGCCCGGTGCTCGTCTCCCCAGCCCCAGGCTTCTGTGTCGATCAGTTCGGGGGTGAGCTTGCCGTCGTCGGTCGGCACGGTGAACAGCTTCAGGCCGCTGACCCGCTCGGGCGCCCCGCCCTCGTCGGTGTGGATGTGCGCGACCCCGCTCGCGATGACCGCACCCCAGCGCGGCATCAGCGCGGTGAGCGCGAGCACGTTCGCCCCGGTGCCGTTGAACACCGGGTACACCTCGGCCTGCTCGCCGAACTCGGCGCGCACCACCTCGAGCAGCCGAGCCGTGTAGTCGTCTTCGCCGTAGGCGATCTGGTGGCCCTCGTTCGCGTCGGCGAGCGCGGCGAGCACCTCGGGGTGCACCCCCGCGTAGTTGTCGCTGGCGAATCCTCGGCGGGCGGTGTCATGCAGTCGGCTCACGCGCTCATTCTCGCACCCGGATGCGCGGGGCGCGCCGTCCGTGGCGGCCACGCCCCGCGCATCCCGATTCGCGTGCTTTACCCCTTCAGCGCCTCACCGAGCTTCACCCGCGAACCCGTGCGCAGCAGCGAGTTGCGGTAGATGCGCGCACCGAGGGCGACGATGATCACCGTTGACACGGCGAGCACCACGAGCGACAGGATCGGCTCCCACCAGGCGGCCTGGTCGAGGAAGATCCGCATGGGCATTCCGACCGGAGCCGAGAACGGCACGTAGGACATGATCGTCAGCACGAGGGCGTTGTCGAACAGGAAGATTACGAGGAAGTACGGAATCATCACGAGGTACGTCACCGGCGTGAGCACCGAGCCGACGTCTTCCATGCGCGACACGAGCGAGGCGCTCGCCGCGTACATGGCCGCGAGCAGCACGAAGCCGATCGCGAAGAACCCGAGGAACCAGCCGACCGCGGGCCCGAGGTCGGTCACGAGCACGTCTTGGCCGGTGAGCACGAGGCCGAGCGCCGCGAGCGCCGCGATAGCGATGATCTGCCCGAAGGCGAGTATCGAGTTGCCGACCACTTTCCCCGCGAGTAGCGCCCTGGCCGAAATCGACGACAGCAGAATCTCGACGATGCGGGTCTGCTTCTCCTCCACCACGCTCTGCGCGATCGTGCCGCCGAAGGTGACGGCCGAGAGGAAGAAGACGATGCCGAAGCCGAACGCGACGAGGTAGAGCAGGCCGAAGGGCAGCCCCGGCTCTTCCAGCAGGCGCACCTCCGGCGTGATGGACAGCGCCGTGACGAGACCGCCGGGAGCCTCGTCGAAGCCGATCACCTCGAAGGGAACAGCCGAGTCGCCGTCGAGCGGTACGACGGCCGCGTCGACCTCCTCATCGCGAACGAGTTGCTCGGCCTCGGCGATCGTCGCGGCCTCGACGACCTCGACGCCCGGCAGCGTCTCGAGTTCGGCGATGGCGGCGCCGACTCCGGCGATGGGCGCCGTCGAGTCGGCGTTCGCGCGCGAGATGAACCCGCTGATGAGGATCGACCCGAGCACGATCGCGAACAGGATGAGCGTCGAGATCACGAACGACTTCGACCGCAGGCGCTGCGTAATCTCGCGCCCGGCGACGAGGAAGACGGATTCGCGGAAACTGGTGGCGTTCATCACTGCACGACCTCTCGGAAGATTTCGGTCAGGGTGGGGCGGCGGCGTCCGAAGCGGTGCACGGCGTCGCTCGCGGTGGCGCGTTGCAGCACGGCCTGGGCGGCCGCCGGGTCGGCGTCGAAGACGACGTGGTCGCCGTCGAACTCGATGACCTCCACGCCGGTCGCGGTGCGCACCCAGTCGAGGTCGCCGTCGACGGTGAGCTCCCAGCGCGAGCCGGCGTTCCGCTCGCGCAACTCCTCTCGACTGCCGGCGGCGAGGATGCGCCCGTCACCGATCACGACGATGTCGTCGCAGAGCCGCTCGACGACATCCAATTGGTGGCTCGAGAAGAGAACCGGTGCTCCGTCCGCGGCGAACTCGCTGAGCACGCCGAGGACCGTTTCGACGGCCATGGGGTCGAGCCCCGAGAACGGCTCGTCGAGCACGAGGAAGCTGGGCGCGTGGACGAGCGCCGCGGCGATTTGCGCGCGCTGCTGGTTGCCGAGCGACAGCTTCTCGATCGGGTCGTTGCGCCGCTCGGTGAGTTCGAGCCGGTCGATCAACTCGTCGGCGCGCTCGGCCGCCTCCCCGGCGCGCATGCCGCGCAGTCGTGCGAGGTAGACGAGCTGCTCGTGCACCCGCATCTTCGGGTAGAGCCCGCGCTCTTCCGGCATGTAGCCGAAGCGTCGCCGTCCGTCGGCGCCGAGCGGCGACCCGTCGAGTCGCACCTCGCCGGCATCAGCCCCGAGGACCCCCAGGATGATGCGCATCGTCGTCGTCTTGCCCGCGCCGTTGCCACCGACGAAGCCGGTCAACCGGCCACCGCCGACGGTGAAGCTGACGTCGTCAACCGCCGTGCGGTCGCCGTAGCGCTTGGTCACACCCTCGATCTCAAGCATGCTGCCCCTTTCGTTGGTTCCCACGCTACGAATGGCCGGGATGCTCGCGCATCCGCCCGAAGGATGGTTGCCACCGCGCGCCCTCCCCCCGACGGGTGAACGGGGGCGCCTACTCGGTCGGGCTTTCGCCCGGAACGGCGCAGCCGTTCTCGTACGCGAACACGACCGCGTGCACCCGGTCGCGCAGCCCCAGCTTCTGCAGGATCTTCGACACGTGCGTCTTGACGGTCGCCTCGCCGAGCCACAGCTCGCGCGCGATCTCGGCGTTGGCGAGACCGCGGGCGAGCAGGGTGAGCACCTCGCGCTCGCGCTCCGTGAGCTCGGCGAGGCGAGCATCCGGTCCGGGGATTTCGCCGTTCGCGCCGCCGACGCCCCGCGCGCCCGTCCCCGTCGCGCGAGCGATGACTCGGCGGGTGACGTCGGGGGCAAGCAGGGCATCGCCGCTCGCGACGACCCGCACGGCCTCGACGAGCTTCTCCGGGCTGGCGTTTTTCAACAGGAACCCGGCGGCACCGGCCTCGAGGGCGGCGAACAGGTAGTCGTCGCGGTCGAACGTCGTGAGCACGAGAACGCCAGTGCCCCCGGCGGCGTCGGACGTGATCTGCCGCGTCGCCTCGAGCCCGTCCATGCCGGGCATCTGCACGTCCATACAGATGATGTCGGGGGTGAGCGCCGCGGCCTGAGCGACGGCCTCCTCGCCGTTCGCGGCCTCGCCCACGACGGCGATGTCGGACTCGCTCTCGAGGATCGCGCGGAACCCGGAGCGCACGAGCGCGTGGTCATCGACGAGCAGCACCCGGATGCTCGTGGTGGCGTCGCTCACGGGCCCTCCTCCACCACAAGCGGAACCCGCGCCCGCACGAGGTACCCGCCGCGCGAGCGGGGGCCGGCCTCGAGCGTGCCGCCCACCGCGGCGAGGCGCTCGCGCATGCCCTGTTGCCCGAGTCCGCCAGAGCCGCCGCGCGGCTGCACGGCCGCGGCGCGCGCGCCGACGCCCGTGTCGGCGACATCGAGCTCGACCGCGTCGGCGGTAAATCGTAGGCGCAGGTCGACGCGGGCGCTCGCGCCCGCGTGCTTGAGGGCGTTCGTGACGGCTTCCTGCGCGACCCGGTACAGGGTGGTGTCAACGACGGGACTGAGCGGCGTCGGCGCGCCGATCGTGTGCAGGGCGGCCGCGCGGCCCGCCGCTTCGAGCTCGCGCACGAGGTCGCCCAGCTGGGCGGTGCCGCGGGTGCTGGGGCCGTCGCCGGCGGTGCCAGGGGAGCCCCGAGCATCCCGTGTCGCGCCGGTCGCGCCGCCGCCGTCGGCCGCGCCGTCGGTCAACGATTCGGTGTCGCGCAGCGTCGTAACGAGGCGGTGCAGCTCGTCGACGGCCTGCCGCGCCGACTGCTCGATCGAGCCGAGCGCACGGATCGCCGTGTCTGCCCCGTCGGCGCCGCGGGTTTCGAGCGCGCGGCGGGCGGCGCCGGCCTGGATGCCCATGACCGACACGTGGTGGGCGACGACGTCGTGCAGTTCGCGGCCGATGCGCACGCGGTCGAGCGCGACGGCCTGCGCGGCGGTGCGCTCGCGCTCGGCGGCGAGTTCGCGGGTGCGGGCCTCGAGTTCGGCGCGCTCGCGTGCGGCGTTCCAGGCGCGGTCGCCGAACGCCCAGGCTCCGGCGAAGTAGAGGATGTTCGTGATCACCGCGATGAGCCCCGCCGCGACGCCGGGCGCGATGAGGCCGATGCCGGAATCCTCGGGGGCGAGGCTCGTGTCGAACGCCGCGCTCGCGAGCCCGTAGAAGAGCCAGCCGAACATGGCGACGACGATCAGCGTGCGCGAGATGAGCGCGGCGCGACGCGAGGTGCTCCAGGCGCCGATCGAGTACATCGCGGCGAACAGCGCGATGTTGCTGAACAGCACCTCCGGCACCTTGTTGGTGACGCCGATGATGTAGACCGCCGAGACGACGACAGTGACGGTGATGGGCGCGAGGCGGCGAAACACGAGCGGGCCCGAGAAGCCGATGATCATGACGGCGGCGTGCCACGGCACGGGCGGCTCGTCGAAGAAGCCGACGCTCGCGTACAGCAACACGGTGACGGCGCCGCCGACGGCGACGGTGAGCGCGAGCAGCGCGTCGGGGCGCAGCTCGCTGAGGGCGGGCGGGGGGCGCCGCCAGCGCCCGTCGGCGTCGGTCGCCGGCGCCGTCTCGTGCACGCGTGTCACCCGACGACGCTAACCCGCCGCAGGGATGCGCGTCATCCGTCGCGCGACGGATTCTGCGTGCAGACGGCTCGCTACGCCGCGTCGTCGAGGCGCGCGACCACGCCGTTGAGCTGCTCGGCGGGGAGGTCCCACAGGGCGACGACGCTCTGCGCGAGGGCGTCGATCACGCCCTCGTCGTCGAGAGCGCTCACGACGAACGTCACGGCGGCGGCCGGTTTTTCGGTCACCCGCCAGCCGTTCGCGATCGCCTGCACCCAGGTCTCGGCGGCGGCCTTCAGGGTGACGTAGTTCGCCATGCCCCAGCGCGGGGCGGCTACCGACGCTGAGCTGACGATCGCGAGCCGACCCGCGTCGGAGGCGCCGAGGTCGTCGCGCAGCTCGCGCGACGCGACCCGCAGCGTGGTCAGCACGCGGTGTTCGAGCCACTGCCAGTCGTCGTCGGCGACGCCGGGCCGCCAGCCGCCGACCAGGTGGATGAAGCCGTCGACGCCCCCGCGCCGCTCGCGCAGGTCGGTGGCGAACGACGCGACGGCGGATGCGTCGCCCAGGTCGAGCGCGTGCGTCTCGGCCGCCACGATCTCCTCGAGCGCGTCGGCCCGCGAGGTGACGGCGACGACGTGGGCGCCGGCCGCCGTCAGGGCCGCGCACACCTCGCGGCCCGCGGTGCCGCCCGCCCCGCCGACGACGATGGTGCGCCCGGCAACGCCCGCTGTGTCAGCCACTAGACCTCGGAGGTGCCGGTGATGCCGGCGGTCGACTCGATCACGCCGGCCATCTTCTTCTGCAGCGCCTCGTAGAACATCGACAGCGGGAACTCGTCGTCCATGACGAGGTCGGTCCAGCCCTTGAGCGGACCCTCGAGCACCTCCTGCGGCAGCCCCTTCGCCCACTGCGAGGCGGGGTGCGGGGTCAGGGTGGAGGACACGAGCTCGTAGGCGGCGAGCCAGTGGGCGCTCTTCGGCCGGTCGATCGAGCGCCAGTAGAGGTCGTTGACGGCGTCCGACAGGGCGACGACGACGTCGGGCACGTGCTCCCAGTCGATGGCGAGCTGGGTGTCGGTCCAGTGCAGCACGCCCTTTTGGTGCATCCAGGCGAACAGCAGCTGTCCGCCGACGGCGTCGTAATTGCGGATGCGCGTGCCCGTGATCGCGAATCGGAAGATGCGGTCGAAGATCACCGCATACTGCACGAGCTGCGCGTGCTGGCGGGTGACCTCGTCGGTCGCCTCGTCGCGGACGAGCGCCACGGACTCGCGGAAGGCCGTGAGGTCGCAGCGCAGCTCTTCCAGCGAGTAGAGGAAAAACGGCATGCGCTGCTTGATCATGAACGGGTCGAACGGCAGGTCGCCGCGCATGTGCGAGCGGTCGTGAATCATGTCCCACATTACGAAGGTGCGCTCGGTCAACCCCTGGTCGTCGAGCATGGCGGCGGCGTCGGCGGGGAGGTCGAGCTTCGTGATCTCGGCGGCGGCGCGCACCACGCGTCGGTAGCGGGCGGCTTCGCGGTCGGCGAAGATCGCGCCCCACGTGAACGTCGGCAGTTGGGCGGCCGTGCCCTCGGGCGCCCCGGCCGGCACGCGCGGGGCGACCGCGACCGACTCGGGGAACAGCACGGCCGAGTTGGTGTCGTAGCCGGGGGTGAAGTCGGCGAAGCGCAGGCCGAGGTACAGCGGGTTGCCGTACTTCGTGGCCTCCAGCTCGGCGACGAAGTCGGGCCAGATGACGTCGAACACGACGGCTTCGACGAGCCGGTCGCTTGAGCCGTTCTGCGTGTACATGGGGAAGACGACGAGGTGCGCGACGCCGTCGCGACGCTCGGCGGCCGGGGTGAACGCGTCGAGCGCGTCGTAGAAGTCGGGCACGCCGAAGCCGCCGTCGCGCCAACGCTCGAAGTCGGTGGCCGCGGCGAGGAGGTACTCGCGGTCGTAGGGGATCAGCGGCGCGAAGTGACGCAGCGCGTCGACGATGACCGCGACGTTGTCTGCCGCCTCGCCGTGTGCATCCGCCTCGGGGATCGAGCCGTCCTTGACCTGGTGCGGGCGAATCGCGATCGCGGCGGCCTTGAGGGCCGGCCACTTCGGGTCGGCGACGATCTCGGCGGCCGACGGACCCTCGACGCGGGCGTCTTCCACAACCTCGGGCTCTCCGATTACGGTGGCGCCGGCGGCGCGGCTGGTGGCGCGCTGAGCGGTGTCGGTCATGGTGTCCCTCCCGTCGAGATCGTGGTGTCGGCGCGCGTGGTTGCGCCCTTCTTCGAGGGTAGGCGTAAAGCTGCCCACTTTGATTGCCCACTACACAATAAAAGCGCGCTGGATGCACGCTGAGCGCATCAAGATTGCACCAGGCTCGTCAGCGTGCAGATTTTGCGCGCGAACGGGAGCCGCTCCGACCCGGTGGTAACTAGCCCTGCGACTCCTTCTCGGCGATGATGTACTGCACCGTCACGGTCGAGGTGCCGTCCTCCGACGGGCTGGCGCTCACCGAGACGGTGTAGACATCGTTTTCGTAGACGCGGCTCGCGAGCCCGCCGAAGTCGGCTTCGGAGATCAGCGTGTAGCCCGCGCCCTCCAGGTCGCCGTAGATCGCGTCGACGACGCCGGCGCCCGCGACGATGATGGTCGCGGCCCAGTTACCGGGGGTTCCGAGCGAGAAGATGACGTCGCCGTCGGGCGTCGGAACGTCGTTCGGCCAGCTCGAGGGCAGCGTCGAGGGCGGTGCGCGGGGTGCGACGCATGGGAACTCCTGGGGTGGTGTGGGTGGACGGGCCGCTGCACCTCCAGTGTTCTCCGCTCCGCGTTGCGTCGCCATAGGTAGTCGCTACCCATGCCCGAATCGTGACCACCTCCCGCGTGCGCGAGACGCGACAGAACGTGCGCGAGACTGGTTCCGTGCTCGGAGTGCTCACGGGATTCGCCATCATCGGCGCGGTCGTGGCGACGGGCTACCTGGTGGCGCGCATCCGCCTGCTGCCCGACACCGCGCAGCCGGTGCTCGGTCGCCTCGCCTTCTTCGTGTTGTCGCCGGCACTGCTGTTCACGGTGCTCGCTGAGGCCGACACGTCAGAACTGTTCTCGGCGCTCTTGCCCGTGTCGATCGCGGCCGCCGTCGCGTGCTTCGTGCTGTACGCGGTCGTCGCGCGCGTGCTCTGGCGCCGCGCGGTCCCCGAGACGACGGTCGGGGCGCTCGCATCGGGGTACACGAATGTGAACAACATCGGGTTGCCGGTGGCCGCCTACGTGCTGGGCGATCCGGCGCTCGTTGCCCCGGTCATCCTCTTTCAGCTGGTCGTTGTGGGGCCGCTCGCGCTGACGGTGCTCGACGTGTCGACGAGCGGCCGGGTGTCGCTCGGCCGCATCCTCAGCCAGCCGGTGCGCAACCCGATCATCATCGGGTCGGTGCTCGGCGTCGTCGTGTCGGTGACGGGGCTCGAGCTGCCCGACCCGGTGCTCGAGCCGTTCCGGCTGATCGGGGCTGCTGCCGTGCCGGTCGTGCTGCTGCAGTTCGGCCTGTCGTTGCATGGCCGCCGCGTCCTCGCCGCCGGCACCGGTCGGCGGGATGTTCTGCTCGCGCTGGTACTCAAGGTGGCCGTCATGCCCGTTGTCGCCTGGGTGGTCGGCGCGCTCGTGATCGGGCTCGAGGGGGCGGCGCTGTTCACAGTGGTGACGCTCGCGGCGCTGCCGACGGCGCAGAACGTGTTCGTGTACGCGTCACGCTTCGAGCGGGGAACGACGATCGCCCGCGATGCCGGGCTGCTGTCGTCGGCGCTGTCGGTGCCGGCGCTGATCGTGATCGCGGCGTTTCTCGCGCCCTAGTTTTCGCCGCGTGCCTGGCGCTCACGACGGTGTCGCCGAATGGCGAGCCCGATGAGCACGATGCCCACACCGATGAGAACGACCAGCAGTACTTCGCCGTACTGCGAGGCGACCTCCTCTACGACGCGCCAGTTCTCGCCGAGGATGAAACCGAGCACGACGAAGATCGTGTTCCAGATGCCGCTACCGAGCGTCGTCAGCCCCAGGAACAGCCACACGTTCATGCGCGCGACGCCCGCCGGAATCGAGATCAGGCTGCGAACGAGAGGCACGAAGCGTCCGACGAACACTGCAACGGCGCCGCGCCGCATCTCGAACCAGTGAACCGAGGTTCGAACGTCGTCACCATGCATGAGGGGGATGCGGTCGGCGATGCGCGCAAGCCGCTCAGTGCCGAGAACGCGGCCAAGCCAGTAGAGCACGAGGGCACCCGCAACCGAACCGATCGTCGTGGCGATGATCACCGCGGTGACGCTGAAGGTTCCGCGGCTCGCAGTGAACCCAGCGAGCGGCAGGATCACCTCGCTCGGGATCGGCGGGAAGAGGTTCTCGAGCGCCACCAGCAGGCCGGCACCGAACACGCCGAGGGTCTCCATGACGGAGACGATGATGTCGTCGAACTGCACGGCCGAAGCCTAGGGCCGATGCCTATGCGGTGACCCGGTGGGCAGGCCTCGCCTCGCCGGGCTGGGCACGTCCTAGAAGATCATCGGCCGGTCGTCGTCGTCCTCGTCGCCATCCGCGAGGTCGACGACCACGGGCACGTGGTCACTGGGCGCGTCGCCCTTGCGCTGCTCGCGGTCGATGTGGGCGCTGTCGACGCGGTCGGCGAAGCCGCGAGACGCGAGGATGAAGTCGATGCGCATCCCCTCGTTGCGGGGGAAGCGCAGCTGCTTGTAGTCCCAGAACGTGTAGCCCTCGGGCTGGTGCGGCCGCACCACGTCGGTCAGCCCCGCCTCTTCGAGGGCGGCGAACGCCTCGCGCTCGGCGGGTGAGATGTGCGTCGACACGCCGGGCACGAAGCTGGGGTCGCCCATGTCGTCGTCGAGCGGGGCGACGTTGAAGTCGCCCATCAGGGCGAGGGGATGCGCGGGGTCGGCCTTCAGGGTGCGCGCGGCGTCGTCGGCGAGCGCGCGCAGGAAGCGCAGCTTGTACTGCATGTGCGGGTCGTCGAGGGCGCGGCCGTTGGGCACGTAGAGGCTCCAGAGCCGCAGGCCGGCGACGGTGACGCCGAGGGCGCGCGCCTCGAGCGGGGCGTCGTCGCCGTCGTGGCCCTTCAGGAACCCGGGCTGCCCCGCGAACGAGGTTTCGACGTCGGTCATGGGCAGGCGGCTGGCGATGGCGACGCCGTTCCACTGGTTGAGGCCGTGCGCGATGACCTCGTAGCCGGCAGCCTCGAAGCCGTCGAGCGGAAACTGTTCGGGCTTGCACTTGATCTCTTGCATGGCGAGCACGTCGACGTCGGCGTTCACCAGGTAGTCGACGACGCGGCCGTGCCGGGTGCGGATCGAGTTTACGTTCCAGGTCGCGATGCGCATGGAATCACCCTAGTTAGAGTTGTATCCGTGACCGATGTACGCCAGCAGCTGATCGACGTCATCCGCGAGGAGGCCGTGTTCCACGGCGACTTCACCCTGACGAGCGGCAAGAAGGCCAGCTACTACATCGATCTGCGCAAGGTCAGCCTTGACCACCGCGTTGCCCCGCTGATCGGCCAGGTCATGGTGCCGCTGGTCGACGAGTTCGACGACATCGCCGCCGTGGGCGGGCTCACGATGGGCGCCGACCCAATCGCGGCCGCCGTGCTGCACCAGGGCGCCGCGCTCGGCCGCACGTACGACGCCTTCGTCGTGCGCAAGGAGCCCAAGGATCACGGACGCGGCAAGCAGGTTGAGGGCCCGGACCTCGCCGGCAAGCGCGTCGTCGTGCTCGAAGACACGTCGACCACGGGCGGGTCGCCGCTGACGGCGGCCCGCGCGCTCGAGAAGGTCGGCGCCGAGGTGGTCGCCGTCGCCGTCGTGGTCGACCGTGCCACCGGAGCCCGCGAGGTCATCGAAGAGGCCGGCTACGCGTACCGCGCCGCCATTGGCCTGGAGGATCTCGGCCTGGCATGACCGAGACGCTGTCATGACGGAGAACACGGGTCGCCCGCCGGGCGCAGACGACGACGAGGATGCTCGGGGCGAGCCCCCGGCGGAAGGCGCGTCGCGCTCGCCGCTCGCCCCGTGGCACCCGAGCGACGCGCGCGCTGAACCACCGGTTGCGCCGCCCGCTGCGCCTCCGGTTGCGCCGCTCGCGGCGCCGCCGACTGAGCCACCCACGTTCACCGAACTGATCTCGCAGGCGGCCGACCCGGCCGAGCCCGCCCCGCCCTCGCCGCTGATCGAGCCGGTGCTGCCTCCGCCGGCGATTCAGCCGCCGCCCGCGCTCCTCCACCCGCAGTCGCCGCCGATCGTTCCCCCCGCCGGGCCTCCGGTGCCCCGCGTCGAAGACATTCCCACCGAGGCGATGCCGGTCATGCGCGAGCCGGCGCCGACGGAGGCGATGCCCGCCGCCGAGGTGCCGAGCGACGCGGCGACCGAGCTGCTGCGCGCGCCATCACCACCCGGCGTGGGCGACGCCCCTATTGACGGGGATGTCGATGGCGACGCGCTCGACGCCGTGTTCGGCGAGCAGAACTTCCGCGAGTACGAGCCAGAGTCGCTGCTCGTGTCGCCGACCCCTCCGCCGGCGCTGGGCGTGACGGCAGACGCGCCCCGAGCATCCCGCCTGGATCGCACGCAGCGCACGCTGCTGTGGGTGGCGGGGTCGCTGGCGGCCATTTTGGCGCTGATTGGGCTGTTCCTTCTGGGCACCCGCATCCCGGAGTGGACGGCCGCCGAGCCGGAGCCCGAGCCGACGGTCGAACCTCTGCCCGAGCCGGAGCCCGAACCCGAGCCCGACCCGCTGGAGGGTGTGCCCGACGGGGTGCCGCTGCCGCCCGGCGAGTGGGAGTGGTCGCTGCTGCGCGGCGGCGAGTGCCTCGAGCCGTGGGTGTCGCCGTGGGAGGAGCAGTTCACTGTCGTCGACTGCGCCGAGCCGCACGCCGCGCAGCTGATCCTGCGGCAGGAGTTTCCGGAGGCGCCGGCCGAGTATCCGGGGCCGGAGGCGCTCGCGGCCCCGCTGTCGCTGATCTGCTCGTCGCCCGACGTGCTCGACTTCGCGGCGGCCGCCGCCTATGACGACATTCAGATTCAGACCGCCTACCCGGTCACGGCCGAGGAGTGGGACGGGGGCTACCGCGACTTCTTCTGCTTCATTTCCCGGGCCGGGGGCGAACCGCTCGAAGGAAACCTGTCGCTCGTTTCGCCGGTCGTCGGGGGCGACGAGGGCGCGGGCAACTGAACGCCGATCGTCCTCGCGCGCGCTGGCGAGTGTCGGCGCTGCGCGACCTCCCCGGCGGCCCCGAAACCGCTACTGGGGCAGCCCGGCCCCGTCGAATTCTTCCGCTTCGACGGGCTCGGGGCTGACGAGTTCGTGCACGCCGGCGAGCACCTCGCTCGGGCGGAACGGGTAGCGCTCAATCTCGGCCGTGTCGCTGATGCCGGTCATGACGAGCACGGTGTGCAGCCCGGCTTCGATGCCGGCGACGATGTCGGTGTCCATGCGGTCGCCGATCATGCCGGTGTTTTCGCTGTGCGCGCCGATGCGGTTCATCGCCGAGCGGAACATCATCGGATTCGGCTTGCCCACCACGTAGGGCTCCTTGCCGGTCGCCTTCGTGATGAGGGCGCTGATGGCGCCCGTCGCGGGCAGCACCCCGTCGGCGCTGGGGCCGGTCGCATCCGGGTTGGTGGCGATGAAGCGGGCGCCGTTGTTGATGAGGCGGATCGCCTTCGTGATCGCGTCGAACGAGTAGTTGCGGGTCTCGCCGACGACGACGTAGTCGGGGTTCGTCTCGGTCATGATGAAGCCGGCCTCGTGCAGGGCCGTCGTGATGCCGGCCTCGCCGATGACGAAGGCGCTGCCGCCCGGCATCTGGCTGGCGCAGAAGTCGGCGGTGGCGAGCGCGGAGGTCCAGATCGCCTCTTCGGGCACGTCGATTCCCGAGGCGCGCAGGCGCGCGGCGAGGTCGCGCGGGGTGAAGATCGAGTTGTTGGTGAGCACGAGGAACGGGGTTCCGGTGTCGCGCCACTGCTGGATCAGCTCGGCGGCTCCGGGCAGGGCGTGATTCTCGTGGACGAGCACCCCGTCCATGTCGGTCAGCCAGCATTCAACGTCGCGGCGATCGCTCATGAGGTCAAGGTTAGTCGGCGCGGGTTTCGCGTTCGATGCCAAGGCGTTTCTCAATGGTGACCAGAGCATCCGGGTTCTGATCGATGCTGAGGCTGCGCCGCCCGAGCGCGCGGGCCACGGCGGCGGTCGTGCCGGATCCGGCGAAGGGGTCGAGCACGAGGTCGCCCTCGCGGCTGGAGGCGGTGACGATGCGCCGCAGGATTCCTTCGGGCTTCTGGGTCGGGTAGCCCGTTTTTTCGCGGCCGGAGGTGGTGACGATGGTGTGCCACCAGACGTCGGTGGGCAGCTTGCCGCGCGCCGCCTTCTCGGGCGTGACGAGCCCGGGGGCCATGTACGGCTCGCGGTCGACGGCGTCGGAGTCGAAGTGGTACCGCTTCGGGTCTTTGACGTAGACGAGGATCGTGTCGTGCTTCGTCGGCCAGCGCCGGCGGCTCTTCGCCCCGTAGTCGTAGGCCCAGATGAGTTCGTTGAGGAAGCAGTCGCGGCCGAACAGCCGGTCGAGGGCGACCTTCGCGTAGTGCGCCTCGCGGTAGTCGAGGTGCAGGTAGAGCGTGCCGGTGGGGGCGAGCAGCCGGTGCACTTCGGCGAGCCGCGGGGCGAGGAAGGCCTCGTAGTTGTCGAAGCGGTCGGCGTACTGCGCCTCGCGGTCGACGTGCATCGTGTAGCTGGTGCCGGCGTATCCGGTGCGCGCGCCGTCGGGGTCGCGCTCGTGGCGGGTGACGCGGCGTAGCTGCGTGCGGCCCGTGTTGAACGGGGGGTCGAGGTACGCGAGGTCGACGCTCGCGTCGGGGAGGGCCCGCAGGAGGGGCAGGTTGTCGCCGGCGAACAGGCGGTGCGGATGCTCGGGGCCTGGCAGCAGGGACGGGTCGCGGTGCGGGTCGGGTGCCGGCGTCTCCGTGGTGCCGCGCCTGGTGCCGCGCTCCGTCATGCGGTGAACGGGTGGTATTCGCGCCGACCCTCGATGATGTCGCGGTTGAGGGCGGTGAGCCGGGCGACGAGCTCGGTCGGGTCGTGGGCGACAGACGCTGGCCAGCCGTAGGCAGCGGCAACGGCCGCGTCGAGGTTTCTGTGCAGGGCGGCGAGGTCGGTGAAGCCGCCTTCGTCCATCAGGTTGTAGAGCGCGGTCAGGCCCATATTGTGCTCACGGCACAGCTCGCTGCGACGGACATACAGGGCGGATGCTGCGCTCGCCACCGCCTGCCGCTGGTCGTCGCTGACCGGGTCGGGCCACGGGAAGGTCGCGAACACGGTCGTCGGCGTGTAGCGCAGGTCGCCCTTCAGGGTCGACGACTGAGCCCAGGCCCACGCGTCGTGCGCCTTCGACAGCAGAATGCCCATGCTGTAGTCGTCGTCGAACGCGAAGACGTTGGCTGCGTTGCTTGGTGAGACTTCAGGGGGTACGAATACTGCGAGAAATCGCTTGCCGGTCGCCGTGCTCACTATGAATCGCGTTAGCGGTCCAATGGCTTCACGCATCTCACCTCGAGGGCGCCCGAACTGCCACCACTTGGCCCTGAACCCGGCGTCATTGTTCTGTTCTCGCTGTGGCTTAACCCGCTCACGCACGAGCGTGAGAGCGTGCGGATATTTCGCCGCTTGTTCAAGCCCCATCGAGCCGAAATCGATAATCCACCGGCTGGGGCTCTGGTTCGCCGAATTGGCAATGTCATCGCCCACCAAGTACCGCCGTATCACCGCGCTGTAGTCCTTGTCAGGGGTTGAAAGCATCGCCCGCGCCTCTTCCGCCGAGACGATGAACCCTTTTCCGACCGGAATCGGCCCCTGGAAGCACTTGTTGCGGTTCGCGGCCAGTTGCTGCGGCTTCCAGTCGTCGGCGTGCCCCTCGCGCAATGAACTCGTGATGCCCGACACCTCGTCGCCGTCGAGCACGAACTGCGCCACAGGCTCCGAGGGCTGCTTCACCCAATTCACGAGGCTGACGTGCACCTTCGCGTCTCCGGGCCAGCGCTGCGACGACACTGCGTCGGTGATGACCCCACCGTTGTCGACGATGTACTCAAGCGATGCCGCGCGCGCTGTGTTTTGCGAGACAGAGTTGGTGCCGACGAGTCCGGCGCGCTGGCCGGGCTTGAGGTGGTCATGTGCCTTACGGAACCAGTACACGCAGAGGTCCTTGATGCCGACCCCGAAGGTCGAACCAAGCCATCGCAGGTAGCTGTCGCCGAGGCTGGCGCGCAGTAGCTGTGAACCGAGGAACGGCGGGTTGCCGATGATCGCGTCGACCTCAGGCCAGTCGGCCTGGAGGGCGTCGATCGCTCTCACGCCGGAGAGGTTTGTCAGGGGCAACACCGGCTCTGCCGGGCCGTACCGGTCGACCATCTGTCGGTGACCCATCCAGAGGGTGACGCGTGCCACCATGACGGCGACCTGCTCAATGTCGAGACCGTAGATGTTCGTCAGCGGGTAGTAGGGAAGGTCGGCGTCGGCCGGTATTCCCTGTTCGGCGCAGAGGCGTGCATACCGCTGCTTGAGGTCGAATTCGAGCCCGCGCAGCTCGCGGTAGGCGACGTACAGGAAGTTGCCGCAGCCGCAGGACGGGTCAAGCACACGGAAGGTGATGAGCTCGTCGAGCAGCGCACGCACCTCGGCGGGGGACGAGGCGACGTCGATGCGTTCACGCCAGGGCCGCACGATGGTCGGCACGACGATCTTCATGATGTCGGCCTCGTGCGTGTAGTGCGCGCCGAGTCGTTCGCGCCGCTCGTCGCCGAGGATCCCTTCCATCAGCGAGCCGAAGATGGTGGGGTCAACGGCGCGCCAGTCGAACTCGGCGGCCTGCTTGAGGTGCTCGAGCTCGGGCTTCGTCATGAGCACTTTGGCCGGACGCGCAAACAGTTCACCATTGACGTAGCGCGTGCCGGCATATCGCCCCTGCCGGTTGTGATTTCCCTTCTGGTTGAGCAGTTCAAAGAGGTAACCGATGTCGCGAGCACTGTCGGGTTGCGATGAGGCGAGCAATTCGAGAATCGTGGCCTGCAGGGGGTAGCCATCGAGCATCCCGAGGTCTTCAGCAAACAGGCACCACACCAGCTGCATCGTGAAGCGCTGGATCTCGTCAATCGGCGCCGCCGCCCGATCGGCAAGCGACGTGTACAGGTCGGCGATGTGGCGGGCCGCGTCTGTGGTCAGCTCGCGCCGGTGCTCAGCGAAGACCGGCTCGATGGTCTCGCTCTGCAAGAAGAGGAACGCGTCATAGCGGTCGGGTAGCTCTTCGAGCGTGAACCGGGCGCGGGCCTCGCCGGGGAAGCGCCCCGGTTCCCAGATCTCGAACTCGCGGAAGTTGCACGCGACGACCCACCGTGCAGCGGGGACGCCGTCGGCCGCGTTCGACGACTCGTGCCAGTACCGCTCGCGCTGGTCACGCGCCTTTTCGAGTTCGACGGAGGGCGCCTTCATTTCGACGATGAGCACGCCGGGCCAATGCAGGTCCATGAAGCCGGCCGAAGTGGCGAAGTCTTCGAACAACGCACCGACCTCGGAGCGGTCGCTGCCGTAGCAGGCGAAGAGCTCGTTGAGGAAGGTTTGCGCTTCAGCCTTTTCGGTGCCGGCGAAGCCGGACCACTTGGCGACGAAGGTGGCGAGGGCTGCTTGGATTTCGAGACCGCTGCGCACGGTCAGATGAGACGAAGCGTGTCGCCGGCGTAGTACGTGTCGTGCATGAAGCGCTTGTGGTTGCGTTCGAGGTCGGCAATCAGCTCGGTGAGCGCGAGTTCAATGTTGTGGTCACCACCCGACTTACGCACCCGCTGCAGTGCCTTCTTGGCACGCGCGAGGGTGTGTTCGAGGTTGAGCAGTACGTCGCTGATTTCACCAAGTGCACGTTCGCGGGCGACTTCGGCCGGGCTGCGGTCCTGTGGGGCCGGATTCGTCATGGGAGCTCCTTCGATGTCGCTGTCGGCCAGTCTAGATATCCCGGGGCAGCCGGGACGAAGATTCTCGGGAGAGTGGCGAAGTCATAGGTGGATGGCACAGTTGCGGAGGGATCGGTCATCTGTTTGCGGGGAGACCTCGTGGCAGTAACACGCACCTCATCACCCCGACGGCAGCGCGTGGGCCGGTTCGGTGCGGTAGGTGCGGCCCGAGGGCGCCGTCCAGAGCAGGGTGCCCCCGCCGTCGTGCTGCACCCGCCAGCGGGTGTGATGTTTGAGCCGGTGGTGGCTCGGGCAGAGGTGGGCGAGGTTGTCGGCGGAGGTTGTTCCGCCGTGCTGCCAGTCGCGCGTGTGGTCGACGTCGCTGTGGGATGCTGCGCGCCCGCACCCGGGGAACCGGCAGTACTCGTCGCGCACCCGCAACCACATGCGCAGGTCGCGCGGAACGACGTAGCGGTCGCGCCCGACCGACAGGGTCGCACCGGTCTCGGGATGGGTCAGCACGCGGATGAAGCTCGGCGCCGTCGCCGCGAGGCGCCGTGCTTCCGCGTCGGAGATCGGTCCGTGGCCCTCAATGCTCGCCACCTCGGCGGTGTCGTGCCCGAGCAGCGTCATGACCGGGACCGTCACGAGAACCGTCGGGCGGATGCCCGTGCCGGTTCCGTGCGCCGGCATGACGCCGTCGAACAGGAGGTCTCGGAAGACGTCGGCCCGACGCTGGGGAAGGGTGCGGTCGTCGGGCACGTCGCCTGAAGCGTCGACGCTGTCGGCCCGCCGGTCGGTGCGGCCCAGCTGATTCGCGATGTCGCTGATGCGGTTGTACGCGGCCCACGCGTCGGCGGCGGGGAGGTAGGCGGTGAGGTAGGCCATGCCGTCGCGGGCGGGCTCGACCCAGACTCCGCGCTCGGCGACACGTTCGGCGCTGCGCCGCTCGCGGGTCATCGGCTCGAGTCGTTCGCGCAGTCGTCGCGCCCGCTGCCGGAACCGCCCCGGACTGGTCGTTTCGGCGTGCCGCAGCGCCTGCCGCTCGAACTCGGCGACTACCTCTGCCGCGCTCGGCAGTTCGCCCGCGTCATCGGGGCCAGCGTCGACAGCCTCCGCGAGCATCCGGTCGCGCTCGTCGACGACGCTCGACATGGTTGACGCCTCGTCGACCATGGCGGCCGCGTGACCCAAAGAGATGCGGCCGGCAGCCAGCGCCTCGCGGGTCGCGGGGAGGCGTGTGGCAAGCGCGCGGCTCTGCTCGATGAGGTCGGTGGCCTGACGCTCGCTGATGCGCATGGCGCAGGCGAGCTCGCTCGCGGCGACGCGGCGCGCGCGGGTCTCGGCGTTCCACCCGTCGGCAGAGCTCGGCGCTGGCAACGGGCGACCCGCGGCCGCATCGGTGAGCCGCTCACTGTGCAGCACATTCTCGAAGAGCTGGTTGATCGCGGTGGCGCGCATCGCGTGCACGCTTGCGACGACCCGGTCGGTCGCGAGGATCGCGTCGAGCAGTTGGTCGGTCGCCCCGTCGGCGAGGTTCGTCAGCGCGAGCGGGTCGGGGGTGGTCATGAGAGAAGTGAACCAGTGACCACCGACATTGCGACGGGCGTGCATCCACACCCCCGATGGTCTGTGAAAAGCGGGATGACCGGGCAATTTGTGAAGGAGGCGCCGCCTCCCCACGGCCTCATCCACACTCGCCGTCGACCCCCGAG
>Ga0208490_100611_pt1 | contig 20043 bp, 18 predicted proteins | sample SubbioAug_CSWold_FD_184818 | JGI IMG/M metagenome (GOLD analysis project Ga0208490, IMG submission 184818) | Serpentinite rock and fluid subsurface biosphere microbial communities from McLaughlin Reserve, California, USA - CR11Aug_CSWold (SPAdes) | ecosystem: Environmental > Terrestrial > Deep...
CGCGGCCGGCCCGCCGCGAGCCGCCCGACCCTCCGGGGCGACGCGACAACAGTGCGGCGCGGCGGGGCCTGCGCGACGCGAGTCGGCGGTAGCGAGTGCTCAGTCGCGCAGCGGCAGGATGACGGGCCGCGAGCCCGGCGTCGGGTGGTACACCCGCACACCCAGGCCGTAGGCGCGGCCGACGCGCTCGGCGGTCAGCACCTCGTTCGGGGTGCCGATCGAGGCGAGGGTTCCGCCGGTGAGCATGCCGATGCGGTCGGCGTACGCGGCCGCGAGCGAGAGGTCGTGCAGCACCACGACGACGGCGCGCCCCGCACGGGCGAGGGCCAGGGATGCGCGCATCACGTCTTCCTGGTGGCGCAGGTCGAGCGCCGCAGTCGGCTCATCGAGGAATACGATCTCGGTGCGCTGCGCGAGGACGCGAGCGAGCGACACCCGCGCGCGCTCGCCTCCCGACAGCGCGGTGAAGCGCCGCTCGACGAGGTGGCCGACGTCGGCGGTGCGCACCGCCTCGGCGATCGCCTGCTCGTCGTCGTCGAACTGCGGCGTGCGCACCCAGGGGTTGCGCCCCATGGCGACGATCTCGCGCACGAGGAAGGGGAAGCTCACCTCGTTGGCCTGGTTGAGCACGGCGCGGCGACGGGCGAGCTCGAGCGTGCGGTAGTCGCCGAGGCGCTTGCCGTCGAGCAGCACGGTGCCGTGGTCGTAGTCGAGTTCGCCGCTGAGGGCGCCGAGCAGCGTCGACTTGCCAGCGCCGTTCGGGCCGACGAGCGCCAGCACTTCGCCGGTGCGCACCTCGAGGTTCACGTCGTGCAAGATCTGCCGACCGTCACGAGTCACCCCGACGCCGCGCGCCTCGAGTACGACGCGACTCTCGGCCGGGTGGGCGGGGATCGACCCGGTGACGGGCGTTCCGGGCAGGTCGCTCATCACGCCCACCCCCCGCTGCGTCGACGCTGCCGCCAGAGCAGGTAGAAGAAGAACGGCCCTCCGACCAGCGAGGTGAGCATGCCGATCGGCAGTTCGGCCCCGGCGATGAGGGTTCGGGTCATGAGGTCGGCGATGACGAGCAGGGCACCGCCGCCGACAGCGCTGGCGAGAATGAGACCGCGGTGGGCGGGCCCGATGATCATGCGGATGATGTGCGGCACGACCAGGCCGACGAAGGCGATGATGCCGGTGAACGCGACCGCGGCGCCCGTGAGCAGGGCGACGAGCACGATGGCGACGATGCGCAGCCGCTCGACGTTGACCCCCAGCTGGCGGGCGTTGCGCTCGCCGAGTGCGAGCAGGTCGAGTCGGCGGGCGAGGAAGAGCGCGGCGAGCGTGCCGAACAGCGCTACGACGGCGACGATCAGCACCTGGTTCCACAGCGACCCGGCGATTGAGCCGAGCTGCCAGAACACGATCTGCTCGCGGCTGGCCGAGTCGGCGATGAACAGCACGAAGGCGATGCCGGCCTGCGCGAAGGCGTTGATGGCGATACCGGTGAGCAGCAAAGTGACGACCTCGGTGCGCCCCCCTGCCCGCGCGACGGCGTAGACGAGTAGCGTGGCCACTAGCCCGCCAAGGAAGGCGAACACCGCGACTCCCGGACCGCCGAGCACGCTCGCGCCGATCGTGATCGCAATGGATGCGCCGAGCGCGGCTCCTGAAGACACCCCGACGACGCCGGGCTCGGCGAGCGGGTTGCCGAAGATGGCCTGCATGACGGCGCCAGCGACGGCGAGCGATGCCCCCACCATGAGGCCCATGACGATGCGCGGGAAGCGCACGACCCACAGGGTGGACTCCACGATCGGGTCGGTCGGAGCCCACGCCGTGTCGATGCCGATGGCCCGTAGCAGCGAGCCGAGCACCTCGGTGGGGGCGACGGCCAGCTGCCCCGTGACAGCGCTCGCAATGATGCCGCCGACCAGGAGGCCGGCGAGTAGCAGGACGAGCGCGGTCGCGCGCAGGCGCGACCTCACGGCACCCGGTGCACCCAGTCGTGCGTGCCGAACTTCTCGGCCACGAGCTGCTCAACCCGAGCGCTCTCGTCGTCGGTGATGGCCCCCTCGCTGAGGCCGTACAACCGATCGAAGGTGCCGACGAGCGAGTCGATGATGGCGTCGCGGGTCATGCCGGTCTGTGATTTGAGCGGGTCGACGCGCTTGTTAGCGCTCGCGATGCCCTTGTCGCTCAGCTTCTCGCGCCCGATGCGCAGCACCTGGGTCATGCGGTCGCCGTCCATGTCGTAGGCCATGGTCGTGTGGTGCAGCACGGCTCCGGCGCCGAGGCGCTTCTGCGCGGCGCCGCCGATCTTGCCGGCGGGGCTCGCGATGTCGTTGAGCGGCACGTATGAGGCGTCGATGCCGAGGTCGTGCAGGGCGGTCAGCACCCAGCTGTCGAGGAACGCGTACGACTCGGCGAAGCTCATGCCCTTCACCAGGTCGACGGGCGCGTACAGCGAGTAGGTGATCGCCGACTGCGGCTCGATGAACATGGCGCCACCGCCCGAGACGCGGCGCACCACCTCGAAGCCGAACTTCTCGGCGTTGTCGAGGTCGACCTCGTTCTTCACGCTCTGGAACGAACCGATGACGACGGCGGGGCTCGCCCACTCCCAGATGCGCAGGGTCGGGCCGCGGCGCCCAGCCCCGACCTCCTCGGTCAGCACCTGGTCGGTCGCCATCTGCTGCACGGGCTTCAGCGCCGGGCCGCGCAGCAGCTGCCACTCGTGGTCGGCGAACGTGGTCGCGCTGTTCACCGCGCGCCGAATCGTCGTGGCGACGGCTTCGGGGCTAAACCCGAGCAGCTGCGCCCCGGCCGGCACCGCGTCGGTGAGCGCCCGCGTGAGCGCGACCGCGTCGCTGTCGGCGCGCATCCCGAGAACGGCCCGCTCCATTTCGTGGACTGTCTCGTCGGGCTCGACAAAGAAATCGCCGGCAATGCGGATGCTCGCGATGCGGTCATCGTCGATCGTCAGGTCGACGACGACCAGCTTTCCGCCAGGGACCTTGTACTCGCCGTGCAGGGGGCTGTCAGCGCTCATGATCGGAAGCCTAGTGAGCCGTGCTGATCGGTCGGCGACCGTTCGGTTTCCGGAGCGTCAGCGGCGATGTCGGCCATCGGCGGTACACTCAACGCATAACCACCCGGACGCTTCGGCTACCGGGCGCGGCCCCCGAGAAATCGGGGGCCTGCTTTCGTTAAGGCCACGACAGCGGCAGAGCTATGGCGCACCTTCTGAACCTGGGTCTGGCCCGGCTCGGTGAGGCGTAGCGAGACGCTGTGCGCGCACGTCTGGGCCTTTCAAGGCACGGACGGCTCAGGAACCACTCGCAGCACCGCAGCCTCGATCTTGGGCGCAAGGCCCTTCTCTTCGAGGGCTTCTCGAACCAGTCGGCGCTTCACCTGGAAAGTCCCCGAACCGGTCAGATCCAAACCTTCGGCGACTTTCTCCGCCTGTGCAGCCAGATCCGCGAGTGCCCGGTGGTCCTCCACGGAGCTGTCGTACGGCTGAATCAGGGCCCGAAAGACGTTTTTGTCAAAGTCCCGCGGACCAAAGAGCCCCAGGGCTTGGAAGGGCTGGACCCGCTCAAGGACGGCCTTGCTGTTAAGGACGGCGGTCAGGTACCGGGCTTCCTCCAGTGAGCTAGCGGCAGCCCAGTAGAGCTTGTGGTCGATGTAGGTGGTTTTGGACTCAATCCGCGACGCGTTGAGGGTGTTTCCCGCCTTCGTGTAGACCACACGATGAGTAGCCGTGGGAAGTTGCGCGGACAGTTGACCGTGAAAGTCGATCCGATCTAGGAGCGTCTCATCCGCGGCGCCCGTTCGATGGGTAGCGAAGACCTCCTCGACGGCCTGCCACCAAGATTCCAGCGCAGGATGATTCTTGAGGTGTTGCGCACTGATTAGCCCGGTTCCGTCTGGCTTGATCGGCAGGACAGCGGTACGCGGGGAGATCTGCCGGAATGGCAGTGTCGTCTCACCGAGCGCGATACTCACGAAGAACGCACGCTCCACCACTCCCTGCAACGATGGGACATCACGCCAACGCTTGTCCTCTTGACTGCTCCTGAAGGAACGGACGCTAACTCGGCCAGCACCCGGACCGAGCGGGCCAGAGGAGTGTTCTTCCATGAATAGCAGCACTCGCGGCGAGAGGACTGCCCCCTGCCGAAATCGTGTCCGATAGGGGGACCACTGGACGGTGTCTGTCGAGGAGGTGACTGCGATGGTGCCTGCCTCGATCGTCAGGTGGGGCTCCATCTCAGCCCACGTAACGTTCGAGGGCTTTCCGCGGGTGGTCCACTTCTGTGTCACTGCACCAAGTGGGACTGCATCGCCTTGCGAAACCACTGCGTGCACAGCACAAGAAGGCACAGGAAACCCGGTTGCGGCGCTCTGCAAGTCCCAGGGCACATCGAATTGCGCAGCGAGACGCGCGGATGGTCCTTGCCAAGCGCCCGATCGGAAGCCCGAGTGCGGCTGACGAGTGAGCGTGCCGCGCGGCATGAGGAAACTCAGTCGACCGCCGTCACGCAAGTACAGTTCGGCAGCTCGGACAACAAAGAGCGTCGATAGGTCACGGCCTGAGGCGCCGCGCGCTCCGGTAATCAGACCACGCTCACGGCTCATCAGAGCGAAACGACGCTGCATCGCACCGGACATCTTTGAAAACGCCAGCCATGGGGGGTTTCCGATGAGCACATTGACGCGGTTCGCAGGATCAGCCAGCCAAACAGGCCTAATGAGGTTGCGGATGTAGTAGCCCCAGATATGGTCCCGTCCCCTGGCATGCAAATCGCGAAGAGCGTGGAACGTGGCAACCATCGTGTCCATTGCCGACTCGTGGACGCCGAACTGCCGGAGCGTCGGCATCACGACCTCGCGGCTGCTGCGAGGCGAGCTGTCCGCCGCCTTGTCGGAGAGCGCAAATACGAGCCGATCGAAATTGTCGGCATCAGTCACAACCGACCGGGGAAAGACTAGGTCCTCTTCGAACAGGGTTGCCTCACCCGCCGCGGCAAAGTCCGAGCCCTGGGTGCTGACGATCACGTTGTCCTCGTGAGCGAAGATGTCAATGCGCTGCTCCCATTGCAGCGCATCGCCCAGATAGACCGGAATAGCAATCGGCCCTCTAGTCGGGTCGTTCAGGCGGTCGGCGCCGATCGCCAATAGGTATGTAACCCGCGCCAGTGTGACTGCAACAGGGTGTATGTCGAGCCCGATTACGTAGTTAACCACAGACGCGACTGCCTCACCAACGGTCATGCCAGCTTCTGCCGCCTCATCAAGGTGGCTTCGAACAGCGTGAAATAGGAACGTCCCCGACCCGCAAGAGGGGTCTAGAACCCTCTGTTGAAGGGGTGCCGTAACCGCTTCTCGCACCATCCGGGCCGCAAGCCAGTCCGGCGTGTAGTACTCACCGAGCCTCTCGCGCTCCGCGGTCTCGATGACCGACTCATAGAGCACCTTGAGAACGTCGTGTTCAACGGAGTTCCAGTTGAACTGAGCGATTCGCTTGGCCAGGGAGGCAATAAATGCTTCTCCACCGTCAGCGTGGAGCACCCAGTCAAAGAAGTCCGCCTCAACGACTCCAAAGATCTGAGCATTCGCGAACTCCGTACCCACGGCCATGTCACGCGGAGCGATGGAGCCCGCCGCACTCACGTCGAAACCTAGCGCCGCGTGCGCGATTATCTCCGCCGACAACACAAGGAGAGTGTGGTCGATGAACAGACGCTCTGAATCGTCGAATCCATCACCGAACGCAGTCCGAAGAAGCTTCCCCCAGAGTTCCCTCTTTAGCGCGACTTCTGGGATTCCTTCTGCCTGACGGTAGAGGCGCTTTAGCGCCGCATGGTCGTACTTGTGGGCTGGCGACTCGGCCCCGAGACGAGTTCGAATCTCATCGGGAGTGGGGTTCACCTGCGACTGCGTCGAGAGAATCGCCTCAAGCCAGTCGATGAGCGCGTCAACGGAAGGCTCGGACGGCGCCATCGACAACGAAGCCACTTCAACCAGCTCGTCATCATCGAGGTGATAGAGAAGCCAGTCGGTACCGTCTGTCAGGACGCCCGCACATGCCGAACCCGTGACATCGCTTCTGTGTTGCACGTATCCCGCAAGCTGTCCCTCAGCCTCGGTTCGCACACCAGCGACTCTCAGATCCTTCTTCACCTCAATAGTGAGATTGCCGACAGCGACGTCGATGCGGCGACGAGTTCCATCCCCCGTGCCGACTTCCGTGCGCGCCACCTGATCCGGCGCCAAGTTCAATCCACCAACCGTGAGCAATCCGTAGATGTCGGCCTGGATCTCGTTCTCTGAACGGGGCGTTCGCGAAGCGAGCTGACGCACGAAGATGTCTCGTGGGGACGGATTCAAAGCGCTTCCAATCTTAAGGGCGAGTTTGGCTCGACGCTAACAGCGACCCCGGACACGAGCCGGTCTAACACGGCAGCTTCACAAGAGCAATCACGAGAACCGAGCGCAGCCGACGACGCCCGAGGTCGCAAGAGCGCGGAGGTCAGAGAGAAAAGCCGTCAACGTAGACGCGGAGCGTCTTGCGGTTCGCACCATCACGGTCACGCGTCATGGCGTGAACGATAGAGCAGAGCTACGACGCCCCTGATCCGGTCGCGACGGGGAGACGGGTGGCAGCCGCGTACTGCGACCACGAGCCGGCGTAGAGCCGCCCGGCGGGCAGGCCCGCGTGCTCGAGAGCGAGCAGCGTGTGGCAGGCGGTGACGCCCGAGCCGCAGTAGGCGATGACCTCGCGATCGCCCGCACCGACGGCCTCAAAGCGCTCGCGCAGTAGCTCGGGGGCGAGGTGGCGGCCGTCGGGGCCGAGGTGGTCGCGGGTCGGCAGGTTGACGGCTCCGGGGATGTGCCCGGCACGTGCGTCGACCGGCTCCTCGTCGCCGCGATACCGCTCGGGGGCGCGGGCGTCCACAAGCACTGGCCCGTGGTCAGCGGATGCGCGGCTCACCGCGTTGAGGTCTGCCAGCTTCTCGGCGGGCCAGGCCCGCGTGGACAGCGACCGCGGCCGCGTCGGGACGGGGCCGGTGTCAAGCGCGTCGCGTCCGTGTGAGGCGACCCACGCATCCAGACCGCCGTCGAGAAGGGCGGCGTCGTGGCCGACGGAACGCAGCATCCAGACGAGGCGGGCGGCGATGACGCCACCGGCGTCGTCGTAGGCGACCACCGCATCCCCGTCGCCGATGCCGAGGGCCCCGAGGCCCATCGCGAAGACGGCCGGGTCGGGCAACGGGTGGCGGCCGTCCGCGCGGGTGGCGGGGGCGGCGAGCCAGGCGTCGAGGTCGACGAACACGGCGCCGGAAATGTGCCCGGCCTCGTGCGCTTCGCGGCCCGAACGCCCGTCGAGGTACCAGCGCACGTCGGCGACGACGACCTCGTCGCGGTGCTCGGCGAACCACTCGGACGAGACAATGGGCGGCAACATCCCCTCAGGCTAGGGTGCGGGCATGGATCCCGTCATGCACGATCTCACCCTGCTCACGACGTGGCTGATGAATGAGGCGGCCGTCGAGCCGTCGGGGCGCGTCGTGAAGCCGCTCGACGCGTTCGGCGAACGGGTGCGCGTCGTCGGCATCGGGCTTGACGCCGGCAGTGAGTTGCCCGAGCACGACAACCCCGGAGACGCCACCCTGCAGGTGCTCGCCGGCTCGGTCACGCTGTTCGCGGAGGGGCACGAGTTTCCGCTGGCGGCGGGGCGGCTGATGCCGGTTCCGCAGGCGCGTCACCGCGTCGAGGCGCACGAGACGAGCGCGCTGCTGCTGACGCAGGTGCCGCGCGGCTAGGCCGTTCCGGTCTCGCGGGCTCCGTCGAACAGGCGCGCGTCGAGCCACGCGATGAGGTCGTCGCGCACCTCTTGCTGGTTGGTCTCGTTGAAGACCTCGTGCCGCGCCCCCGGGTAGACGATCAGCTCGACGTCGCTGAGTCCGCCCCGGCGCAGGTAGTCGTCGGCGAGCTTCTTCGCGCTCGCCTCGCCGCCGAGCGGGTCGTCGTCGCCGACCACGATCAGCAGCGGAACGTCGCGGTCGAGGCGACGCGGCCGGCCGTAGAGGCGCAGCGCGTCGCGCAGGCCGAACAGGGTCAGCACCTTCGCGTCGGTGGTCAGCTCGTCGGCGACGAACGCCGCAGCCACCTCAGGGTCGCGGCTCAGCCACTCGGCGCCCGTCGTGCCGAGGTGCTTGTGCCGGGCGTTGAGGTCGCCGCCGTTCATGCCGCGCGGCGTGCGGTGGGCGGTGCCGGTGAGGGCGACCGCATCCCAGGGGTGGTTGCCCGCGTTCAGCAGGTTCTGCGCCATCAGCGAGCCCCACGAGTGGGCGACGAGGGCGAGCGGCAGGGCTCCGCGCTCGCGGCGGATGATCGTGGCGAGGTCGCGCAGGTTCTGCTGCGTCGCGCGCAGGCCCCCCGGGCCGAGGCGGCCGATCTTCGACAGGTCGCCCGCCCACTGCTCGACGCCCGTGGCGCCGTGGCCGCGGTGGTCGTCGGCGTAGACGGCGTACCCGCGGTTGACGAGGTCTTGCGCGAGCGCCTCGTAGCGCAGCGCGTGCTCGCCGACCCCATGCGCGATCTGGACGACGCCGCGGGGTTTCCCGGGCGACCAGACGTAGTAGTGCACGGTCACGCCGTGATCGTCGACAAACGTGCGGTGATCGCGCTCGGCGATGAATCTCACCATCGATGGCCTCCTTGGGGGCCAGCGTACGCGCATCCATTCGTTACCCAGGTTAATGACCTAGGGTAATGAGTTGCCATGACGACCGCACCACCGCCTCCCCTGCCCGGCAGCACGCCGCCCGCGTCGACCGACCCCGACGAAGAGCTGCGCGTGCTCATCCAGAAGCTCGCGCGGCGCATCCGCAACGAGCGGGGCGGTGAGGGCATCACCGACAGTCAGCTCGGCGTGCTCTGGCACTTGGCGAGCGAGGGGCGGTCGACCCCCGGGCAGCTCGCCGAGCGCGAGCGCGTGAGCGCCCCGGCCATGAACCGCACCATCAACGCCCTCGAGGCGGCCGGTCTCGTCGCCCGCACGCCCAGCGACGAGGATGCACGCTGCGTCTGGGTGACGCTCACCGACGAGGGCGAGCAGGTGGTCGCCGAGACGCGGCGCCTGCGCACGCAGTGGTTCCACGACCGACTCGACGAGCTCAGCGCCGAGGAGCGCGCGGCGCTCGAAGCGGCACGCCCCGTGCTGCGGAAGCTGGCGGACAGTTGAACGCGATGTTCCGCTCGCTCGCCGGCGTCAACTACCGCATCTGGTTCGCCGGCGCGCTCATCTCGAACATCGGCGCGTGGATGCAGCGCACCGCCCAAGACTGGTACGTGCTCACCGAGCTGACCGATAACGACGCAGTCGCGGTCGGCATCACGATGGCACTGCAGTTCGGGCCGGCGCTGCTCATCAGCCCGTACGCGGGGATCCTCGCCGACCGCATCAACGGGCGGCGGCTGCTCGCGGCGACCCAGATCACCCTCGCGCTGCTGGCCCTCGGCCTCGGCGCCATCATCGTCGCCGGCGTCGCCGAACTGTGGATGGTCTACCTCTTCGCCCTCGGCCTCGGCATCACAACCGCGATCGACGCGCCCGCCCGCCAAACCTTCGTCGGCGAGCTCGTCGGCACGAAAGACCTACCGAACGCGGTCGCGCTGAACTCGGCATCGTTCAACACCGCGCGCCTCATCGGCCCCGCCGTCGCGGGCCTCCTGACCGTCGCGATCGGCGCCGGCTGGGTCATCGTCGTCAACGCCGTCACCTTCCTCGCGATGCTCGTCGCCCTGTACCTGCTGCGCGAGAACGAGCTGCACCCCATGAAGAAGGAGGCGAAGGCCCGCGGACAGTTCCGCGCCGGACTCGCCTACGTGCGACGCCGCGGCGACCTGATGGCGATCTTCGCAATGGTGTTCCTGATGGGCACCTTCGGCTTCAACTTCGCCATCTTCACGGCGACGATGGCGAGCGTCGAGTTCGGCCGCGGTGCCGGCGAGTTCGGCCTGATGTCGTCGATCGTCGCCGTCGGCTCGGTGATCGGAGCACTCGGCTCGGCGCGCCGTGACCGCCCGCGCCTGCGCATCATCGTCGGCTCGGCACTGGGGTTCTCCGCGGCCATGGTGGTCGCCGCCCTCATGCCGACCTTCCCGCTGTTCCTGCTCGCCCTCGCCCCCATCGGCTTCTTCGCCCTCACGATGATCACCTCGGCGAACGCGTACGTGCAGACCACGACCCGGCCCGCGATCCGCGGACGCGTTATGTCGCTCTACCTCATGATCTTCATGGGCGGCACCCCGATCGGCGGCCCCCTGCTGGGCCTCATCGCCAACGAGCTCGGCCCGCGCTGGGCCATCGCTGTCGGCGCGCTCGCCGGCATCGCGGCGGCGACCGTCACCGTCGTCTGGATGCGCGCCACGCGCAATTTGCGCATCCGCCGGTCGGGTGGGCGGCAGCGCTGGTACCGGCCGAAGTGGCACGTGCGCTATGACGGCGACGGCCTCGACCGCGAGACGGCGACACGCGAGATCGCGATCGTCGAGGCCGGGTCGCGGCGGATTTAGGGGCGGCTCGCCTCGAGGAGGGTTGTCGCCGCATCGCGGATCGTCTCGAGCTCGTCGAGGCTTAGCCCCAGGCTGGCGATGACCTTCCCCGGCACCTTCTCGGCTTCGGCCCGGAGGCTCGCGCCGGCGTCGGTGAGGCGGATCGCCAGGGCTCGCTCGTCGGCGGCGTCGCGCGCTCGCGTGACGAGCCCCTGCTGCTCGAGACGCTTCACCAGCGGGCTCAGCGTGGCGGAGTCGAGCAGTAGTTTCTCGCCCAGGTCTTTCACGCGCAACGGGCTCGTCTCCCACAGCGCGAGCATGACGAGATACTGCGGGTGGGTGAGACCGAGCGGCTCCAGAATCGGCTTGTAGACCGACACGATGGCGCGGCTCGCGCCGACGACCGCGAAACACACCTGACGGTGCAGGGCCAAGGGATCGGTCACGGCCCGAGCTTACCGTGTGTACGATTAGTTTGTGCGCAAAGTAAATCCCCTCAACCCGTTCAACGGCACGCCGGGATTCTGGGGCGCGTTCGGCCGCATGATGTGGAAGGCCACCGGGCCGGCCGCCGTCGGCATCGGCAAGGAGGAAGAGCCGTACGTGCCGCCCGCCGACCCGCGCTGCCCACTATGCGGCGGGGCGATGGCTGCGCACTCCGTCGCTCGCGGGGCAGGCACGACCCCCAGCCGGCTGCGTTGCCCCGCGACGACGCCCTGACGACGCGCGAGGGGCCTACGCCTCGCGGGTGATTTCCACCGTCACGAACAGGCTCGAACTCGGCCCCGCATACACGCCACGCAGGGGCGGCACGTCGCTGTAGTCGCGCCCGCGACCCACGACCACGTGTCGCTCGCCGATCGGGATCGCGTTCGTGGGGTCGTAGCCGCGCCACACGCCGTCGAACCACTCGACCCACGCGTGCGACTCACCGACGACGGTTTCGCCGAGCGCGGCGTCGGCGACCGGGTGCAGGTAGCCGCTCACGTACCGAGCCGGGATTCCCGCGGCGCGCAGAGCACCGAGCGCCAGGTGCGCGATGTCTTGGCACACGCCGGCGCGGTGCTGCCAGGCTTCGGCCGCGGTCGTCGACACGGTCGTCGCCCCCGGCCGGTACTCGACCGCCTCGTGCACGAGGGTGCAGATAGTTTCGGCGGCCGCGGTCGGGTTAGCGGCCGACGCCGCGAGTTCGCGCGCCCGGTCGGCGACCTCGGCCGGGGGCGCCGTCAGCGTGGTCGCCGCCAGCTGGTCGACGAGCGCCGTCGACCGCTCGATCGCGCGCGGCAGGGCCTCCCAACCGAGCGAGGCGAGTACCGACGAGGCCGGCCGCACCTCGACGAGGCTCTCGGCCGTCAGCGCCAACTCGCGGTGCTGCTCGAGCAGCTCGAACGCCTGCACGCGCGTGCCCCAGTAGTCGGAGTAGTGGTGCTGCACCGCCGGCGGCGTCACCGTGATCTTCGAAAACAGCACGAGCTGGTGGTCGAGCGTCGCCGGCAGCATGCGCGCCTCGTTGTACGAGGCGGTCACATCACCGTCGTAGGTGAACCCGGTGCGGTGCCGGATGCGCAGGCGGCTCATGTCTTCTCGGCCACCCAGCTCGGCGTCACGTTGGCCGGGAAGTAGCGGCCGCGCACGGCGTCTGAGGCGGCGCTGGTGGCCGACTGCACAGCATCCATGTGGGTGGGCAGTTCGTCGAGAATGTCGGTGATCGGGCGGAACTCGAGCTGCGCGCGAATCTGGCCGAGGGCGCGCAGCGCGTCGTCGCCCACGCCCACGCGCTCAGAGGCGGGTGCGATCGCCCGCAGGCACTGCTCGGCCCGGGCGACCGAAAACAGAATCGACCGGGGGAACAATCGGTCGAGCAGCAAGAACTCGGCCGCGTTCTCGGCGCTCGGCACCCCGCGATACGTGCGCAGGTACGCCTCGTAGGCGGCGCACGAGCGCAAAATCGTTGTCCAGGATGCTCCGCTCGCCTCGGTCAGCGCCCTCGTCGCCAACAGGCGCGCCGTCATGTCGGCGCGTTCGAGGCTGCGGCCGAGGGTGAAGAAGCTGTACGACTCGTCGCGCGGGGTGGACGACTCGACGATGCCGACGGCGAGCGCCGAGCGTTCGCGCACCCAGGAGAAGAACTCGCTGACCTTCTCGTCGGCGACCTTCCGCGGCATGCGCGAGCGGGTGGTGTTGAGCACCTCCCACAGGTCGGTCGAGACGACCTCGCGGGCGCGGCGCGCGTTCTCGCGGGCGGCGCCAAGGGAGTACGCGATCGAAGCGGGCTGCATGCGGTCGACCGCGAGCATCGACAGGATGTCGCGCCGGGTCAGCACCATCTCGGGCGGCGCCGTGCCGCCCATTACGCCGAGCAGCGACCGGCACGCCTCGTCCTCTTCGACCCACGGGTCTTCGAGCAGCAGCTGCAGGTGCACGTCGAGGATGCGGGCGATGCCGTCGGCGCGCTCGACGTAGCGCCCGATCCAGAACAGGCTCTCGGCGATGCGGCTCAACATGGTGACCCCCCTTGACCGGCCTCGCCCCGTGCATCCTCGTGGGAGTGGAGTGCGCCGTCGGTGCTTTGCTGCTGTTGCTGTTGCTGCTGGTCGCGACGCGGATCGTCGTGCGGGCTCAGCTCGATGAGGTGCGCGTCAGTGATGATCGGGATGCTCGACGTCACGGTCGCCTGTTCGGCCACGATTCCGCGCACGTCGTGGCCGTCGGCAACCATCGCCTGACGCCCCACCACCCAGGTGTCTTTCGAGCCGCCGCCCTGGCTGGAGTTCACGACCAGCTGCCCCTCGGGGAGGGCGACGCGGGTGAGCCCGCCGGGGAGCACCCACACGTCGTCACCGTTGTTGACGGCGAACGGGCGCAGGTCGGCGTGCCGCGGGCGCAGGCCGGCGTCGACCAGGGTGGGAATGGTCGAGAGCTGGATGACGGGCTGCGCGATCCAGCCGCGGGGGTCGGCGATGAGGCGTTTGCGCAACTGGTCGAGCTCTTTCGCGCTCGCCTGCGGGCCGACCACGAGGCCCTTGCCCCCCGAGCCGTCCACCGGCTTGACCACGAGCTCGTCGAGGCGGTCGAGAACCTCGGCGAGGGCATCCGGTTCTTCGAGGCGCCACGTGTCGACGTTTGCGATCAGGGGCTCTTCCGACAGGTAGTAGCGAATCAGGTCGGGCAGGTAGGTGTAGACGAGCTTGTCGTCGGCGATGCCGTTGCCCACCGCGTTCGCGATGGTGACCGTGCCGAGCCGGGCCGCGAGCATGAGGCCGGGGGTGCCGAGCATCGAGTCGGCGCGGAACTGCAGTGGGTCGAGGAACTCGTCGTCGACGCGGCGGTAGATCACGTCGACCTGCTTCGGGCCGCGGGTGGTGCGCATGTAGACGCGGCCGCCCGAGCAGAACAGGTCGCGGCCCTCGACGAGCTCGACGCCCATGAGTCGGGCGAGCAGAGTGTGCTCGAAGTAGGCGGAGTTGTAGACGCCGGGGGTGAGCACGACGACCGTGGGGTCGCCGACGCCCGACCGGGCCGACGCCCGCAAGGCCTGCAGCAGTCGGTGCGGGTAGTCGCCGACGGGGCGCACCCGCATCTGCACGAACAGTTCGGGCAGGGTTTGCGCCATGACGCGGCGGTTCGAGATGACGTAGCTGACGCCGAGCTCATCGCGAATCAGGTCGATGCCACTGACGTGAATGCGCACGCCGTTCTCTGACTCGATACCGTGCGCCTGCCGGTGGTAGTGGGCCGACGACGAAATGCACGCCGCCGGAATGACGCCGTCGGTGACGCAGCGCTGCGGGCCGTACACGTCGGCGAGGAAGGCTTCGAGGGCGCGAACGCGCTGGGCGACGCCGCGTTCGACATTGCTCCAGTCGTCGGTGCCGATGACGCGGGGAACGGCGTCGAGCGGAAACGGCCGCTCCTCCCCCGCGAAGTCGAAGGTGACGCCCTGGGCGAGGTACGAGTCGGCGAGCGCCTCGGTGCGGCCGCGCAGCTCCTCCTGCGAGAGCTGTGCGAGGGCGGCGTGGATCTGCCGATAGGGCAAACGCACCCCGCTGTCGGGGTCGAACATCTCGTCGAAGGCCGCGGAGCGGGCGCCCGATGAGCGTGCTCCGTACCCGTCGAAGAGGTCGGCCATGCGCTCGACCGTAGTCGCGTCGTGTTGCGGGGGTGTTTCTGTGACCCGAACTCGGAGGTTACGGGCGGGTACTACGCGCGGTGCTGTGCGTACTGCTCGCGGATCAGCGGCTGCGGGTCGGCGGGCAGCTCGGCCCACGTGTCAATCGGCCACGCGGGGCGCGCACCCGTGAGCGCCCAGGCGGCCTGCACGGCGGCGCCGCGGGCGACGTACTCGCCCGGCTCGGGGATCACGACGGGCAGGCCGAACACCTGGGCGGCGACAGCGCCGACCGCGCGACTGCGCGCGGCGCCGCCCACCAGGCGGATGCTCGCGGCCGGCACCCCAAGGCGCGTCACCGCGTCGAGGCCGTCGGCCAGGCCGCACAGCATGCCCTCGACGGCGGCGCGGGCGAGGTTCTCGCGGGTGGTGCTTGCGAGCGTCAGGCCGAAGAGGCTCGCGGTCGCGTCGGGGAGGTTGGGGGTGCGCTCGCCCTCGAAGTAGGGCTGCAGCACGACGCCGCCCGCGCCCGGCTCGGCTGCGAGGGCCAGCTGGGCGAGCTCGTCGTGGTCGACGCCGAGGAGGCGGGCGACGGCATCCAGCACCCGGGCCGCGTTGAGCGTCGCGACAAGGGGCAGGAACGCCCCCGAGGCGTCGGCGAAGCCCGCGACCGCGCCGCTCGCATCGGCGACCGGCGCGGGACTGACCGCGAAGACGGTGCCGCTGGTGCCGATCGAGACGACGACGTCGCCCTCACGAGCATCCAGGCCGAGGGCCGCTGCGGCGTTGTCGCCGGCGCCGGCGCCGACGCGGGTGCCGGGGCGCAGCGTACGGAGTGCAGGAGTAGAGGCGTCGACGGCCACAGATTCCGCGGGCCCGAGCACGCGAGGGAGCGCTACTCCTGAGAAACGTACCGAGCCGTCGTCGGTCGAGGGTGCGGCGCCGGGGTCGGTCGACGCTGCGGGGGCGGCGCGGCCCGGCTGCGCGACGCGGCCGGGACGCCCGAGCGCCCTCTCGAACAGCTCGAGGTCGTACTCGCCGCTCGCGCCCGAGAAGTAGGCGGTGCCGCTCGCATCAGAGCGGTCGGTGACGAGCTCGTCGAGCACGGGGCCGAGCGGGCTCTCGCCCTCCGGCCCGTAACCGCGCAGGCGCCACGTGAGCCAGTCATGCGGCAGAGCAACCGCGGCGACGCGGGCGGCGTTCTCGGGCTCGGCGTCGCGCATCCAGCGCAGCTTCGTGGCGGTGAACGAGGCGACGGGCACGACGCCGGTGCGGCGCGCGTACTCCTCGGCGCCGACCTCGGCGATCAGCTCGGCCGCGGCCGCCGCGGAACGCGTGTCGTTCCAGAGCAGGGCGTCGCGGATGACGCGGCCCTCAGCATCCAGCGCCACCATGCCGTGCTGCTGGCCGCCGATCGCGATGGCGTCGACGTCGGCGAGCCCGCCGGCGGCGTCGACCGCCTCGGCGAGGGCGCGCCACCACGCCTCGGGTGGCACCGAGGTGCCGTCGGGATGCGCGGCGCGGCCCTCGCGCACGATGCGACCCGTGGCGGCGTCGACGATCAGCACTTTGCAGCTCTGGGTCGACGAGTCGACTCCGGCGACGAGGGTCATGCGCTCCTCCGTTGGGGCGGCGTGGGGTGGGTGGTCCGGCGGGCCGGGCGTGCGCGGCTGAACGGTACTGCGCGCGTCCGGCCCGTCGGGGTCGTGAGGCTCGGTGCTAGCGGGCACCCATGAGGTGCTCGGTCGCGAGCTGCTGCAGACGGACGAAGCCGAAGCCCTTGCCATTGAAGTAGGCGCCGCTGTCGAACTCCTCGAAGGCGGAGGTGTCGGCGAGCAGGTCGGCGATGGACTCGCCCGCACCGAGGGTCGTTTCGCTCAGCTCTGCGACGCGCGCGTCGGCGAGCGCCTGCTGCACCTCGGGGTCGGCGCGGAAGGCGGCGGCGCGCTCCTTCAGAAGGAGGTACGTGCGCATGTTGGCCTTGGCCGACTCCCACACGCCGGTCTCGTCTTCGGTGCGCGACGGCTTGTAGTCGAAGTGGCGGGGGCCGTCGTAGGCCGGGCCGCCGTTCGGGCCGCCGTTCGGGCCGCCGTTTTCGAGCAGGTCGACGAGCGAGAATGCGTTGTGCAGGTCGCCGTGGCCGAACACGAGGTCTTGGTCGTACTTGATGCCGCGCTGGCCGTTCAGGTCGATGTGGAAGAGCTTGCCCGCCTCGAGCGCCTGCGCGATGCCGGCCGTGAAGTTGAGGCCCGCCATCTGCTCGTGCCCGACCTCGGGGTTCAGGCCGACGAGCTCGGGGTGCTCGAGCGTTTCAATGAACGCCATGGCGTGGCCGACGGTCGGCAGCAGGATGTCTCCGCGCGGCTCGTTCGGCTTCGGCTCGATGGCGAAGCGAATGCCGTACCCCTTGTCGGTGACGTACTGCGTGAGGATGTTGACGGCCTCGCGGTAGCGCTCGATGGCGGCTCCGACGTTCTTCGCCGCGTCGTATTCGGCGCCCTCGCGGCCGCCCCACATGACGAAGGTGTGCGCGCCGAGCTCGGCGGCGAGGTCGAGGTTGCGCAGCACCTTGCGCAGCGCGAAGCGACGCACGGCGCGGTCGTTGGACGTGAATCCGCCGTCTTTGAAGACGGGCGCGCTGAACAGGTTCGTGGTGATCATCGGCACCTGGATGCCCGTGGCCGCTTTTGCCTCGATCAGCCGGTCGATCTGCTTCCGCCGGTCGGCGTCGGACGAGCCGAAGGCGAACAGGTCGTCGTCGTGCAGCGTGAGGCCGTACGCGCCGAGCTCGGCGAGCTTCTCGACGACGTGCACGACATCGAGCGCGGCACGGGTGGGGCCGCCGAAGGGGTCGGCTCCGTTGTAGCCGACGGTCCAGAGGCCGAAGGTGAACTTGTCGTGGGGGGTGGGCGTGGGGGCCATGGTGGCGTTGTCCTCCAGTGCGCGGGCGCGTCGCTGCGCCTCGTCGGCGAATTTGTTGGTTGACACAACGTATCACGCGCGAGACGATTACCGCCAGACTGGAACGCATGACCCCGAGGAAGCCGACCACCATGGATGCTGGAGCGCTGCGCCGCCGCAATCTGTCGGCCGTGCTCGACCTCGTGCACCGCCACGGAGGGGTCACCCGCGCCGATCTCACTCGGGCACTCGGGCTCAACCGGTCGACGATCGGCGACCTCGTTGCAGTGCTCGTCGAGCACGGGTGGGTCGACGAGCGCGACGACGCTCCGCGCTCGGGCGTTGGTCGCCCGAGCCCCCGCGTCGCCCCGAGCGACACCCGCGTCGTCGCGGCCGTCAACCCCGAGCTCGACGTCGTCGACGTGGCGCTCGTCTCGCTGGGCGGACAGATCGTCGCCCGGCGCCGCGTCGACCTCGACCACGTGCCGACCGTCGCCGAGACCGTCACCCTGACTTCTCACACCGTGCGCGAACTCGCGGCCGACAACCCCGGAGTCGAGGTGCTCGCCGCCGGCGTCGCCGTGCCCGGCCTCGTGCGCGGCCGCGACGGCCACGTGCGCCTCGCCCCGCACCTCGGGTGGCGCGAGGAACCGCTCGCCGCCCCGCTCTCCGTCGCCCTCGGGATGCCCGTGGCCGCATCCAACGACGCCCACCTCGGCTGCCGGGCCGAGCAGACGTTCGGCGCCGGGGTGGGCACCGGCACGATGTTGTACCTGAACGGCGGCCCCTCCGGCATCGGTGGCGGCCTCGTCGTCGACGGCCGTCCGATGGACGGCACGGCCGGCTACGCCGGGGAACTCGGACACCTTGGGCTCGACCCGGAGGGGCCCGCGTGCGCCTGCGGTGCGCGCGGCTGCCTCGAAGCGCTCGCGCCTCGCGACGCGCTGGTGCAGGCGGTCGGCCTCGAGCATCCCGATGACGACGCCCTCGAGGCGGCGCTCGTGGCGGCCGTCGCGGACGAGGCCGACGGCGACGCGGCCCGCGCCGAGGTCGCGCGGCAACTGCGCTGGCTCGGCATCGCGTTGCGCGGCGCTATCAACCTGCTGAATCCCGAGCGGATCGTGCTCGGCGGGCACCTCGCCGCGCTGTGGCGCTGTGCCGACGAGTCTCAGCGCTCATCCCTGATCGCGGATGCTCTGCCCGCGTCGGCGGCGGAGGTCACGATCGAGCCCGCCGCGCTCGGCTCGCAGCGCCTCCTGATTGGCGCCGCCGAGCTGGCCTGGGACGGCCTCATCGCCGCTCCGATCGACGCCGTGCAGGGCGCCGTCGTCGCAACTGCGTAACTTTCGGGAGTAGGCTTCGAAACATGTCGACCGCCGCCCCCTCCACCGCCCCCCGCGTGACGCTGTCTGACGTCGCGGCCGAGGCCGGGGTGTCGCTCGCCACCATCTCGAAGGTGCTGAACGGCCGCCCCGACGTCTCGCCGTCAACTCGGGCTCGCGTCGAGGTGCTGCTCGCCGAGCACGGCTACCAGAGGCGCACCGGCGCGACGACGACGAAGGCCGAGCTGGTAGAACTCGTGTTTCACGAACTCGACCGCATCTGGTCGATGGAGCTCATCGACGGGGTCGAGTCGGTCGCGAAAGAGCAGGGGCTGAGCGTCGTGCTCACGGTCACGGGCGACCGCCACTCCCCCGGCAGCGAATGGCTCGAGGGCGTGCTGCGCCGCCGCCCCGCGGGGGTCGTGCTCGTCTTCAGCGACCTCCCGCCCGAACTGCGCGAACGCCTGCGCTCGCGCGCCATCCCGTTCGTGATCGTCGACCCTGCGGGCGACCCCTCGCCCGACGTGCCCTCGGTCGGGTCGGCGAACTGGTCGGGCGGCCTCGCCGCCACCCGCCACCTCATCGAACTCGGTCACCGGCGCATCGCCGCCATCACCGGCCCCGCCGACATGATGTGCTCACTCGCCCGCCTCGACGGCTACCGCTCGGCCATGAACTCGGCGGAGCTCGAGATCGCGAACGAGTGGGTGCGTTTCGGCGACTTCCACGTCGAGGGCGGCCGAGCGCAGGCGATGGCGCTGCTCGACCGACCCGAGCACGAGCGGCCGACCGCGATCTTCGCGGGCAGCGACCTGCAGGCGCTCGGCACGTTGGAGGCGGCACGCTCGCTCGGCTTGACCGTGCCCCGCGACCTGTCGATCGTCGGCTACGACGACATTCCCGTGAGCCGGTGGGTGAGCCCGCGGCTGACGACCGTGCACCAACCGCTGCGCCAGATGGGCGTCGAGGCGGCGAAGCTCGTGCTCGCGGCGGCGCGCGGCGAGGATGCTCCTGGCACCCCCCGCATGGACCTCGCGACAAGCCTCGTGGTGCGCGATTCAACAGCCCCTCCCGCGCGCTGAGCGCAGCCACTACGGTGGGGCGATGGCCCGCGACGCGCACGATTGGCTCATCAAGGTCGACCCGTCGATGGAGTGGCAGGGG
>Ga0208490_100612_pt1 | contig 19907 bp, 16 predicted proteins | sample SubbioAug_CSWold_FD_184818 | JGI IMG/M metagenome (GOLD analysis project Ga0208490, IMG submission 184818) | Serpentinite rock and fluid subsurface biosphere microbial communities from McLaughlin Reserve, California, USA - CR11Aug_CSWold (SPAdes) | ecosystem: Environmental > Terrestrial > Deep...
GTTCATCGGCGGCGGCTTCGCCGGGCTCGTCACCGGCGCCCGCCTCAAGGAGGCCGGGATCGACGACGTGCGGATCATCGAGAAGGGCGGCGACTTCGGCGGCACCTGGTACTGGAACCGCTACCCGGGCGCCCAGTGCGACACGGCCAGCTTCGTGTACATGCCGCTGCTCGAGGAGACCGGGCACATGCCCACCGAGAAGTACGCGCACGCACCGGAGATCCTCGAGCACTGCCGCCGCATCGGGAAGCAGTTCGGCCTCTACGACCACGCGCTCTTCCACACCGAGGTCGAGGACCTCACGTGGGACGACGGCCGCTCGGTCTGGGTCGTCCGCACCAACCGGGGTGACGAGTTCACGGCCCGGTTCGTCGGGATGGGCACCGGTCCGCTGCACGTGCCGAAGCTGCCGGGGATCCCCGGCATCCAGGACTTCCAGGGCCACTCGTTCCACACCAGCCGCTGGGACTACGACTACACGGGCGGCACCCCCGAGGGCGCCCCGATGGAGAAGCTGGCCGACAAGCGGGTGGCGATCATCGGCACCGGCGCCACCGCCGTGCAGTGCATCCCCCACCTCGCTCGCGACGCGGGCGAGCTCTACGTGTTCCAGCGCACCCCCTCCTCGGTCGACGTGCGGGACAACCGCCCCACCGACCCCGAGTGGTTCGCCGAGATCGCCACCCCCGGCTGGCAGCAGCGGTGGCTCGAGAACTTCACCGCCAACCAGACCATGACCTTGGTGGAGGAGGACCTCGTCCAGGACGGCTGGACCGACATCGCCCGCCGGATCCGGGACCGTGTGATGTCCATCCAGGGCGAGATCACCCCAGACCGGGTCATGGAGGTCTTCGAGGCGTCGGACTTCGAGAAGATGGAGGAGATCAGGGCTCGGGTCGACGCGATCGTCGAGGACCCCGACACCGCCCAGAAGCTGAAGGCCTGGTACCGCCAGCTGTGCAAGCGCCCGTGCTTCCACGACGAGTACCTGCAGTCGTTCAACCGCCCCACCGTCCACCTCGTCGACACCGATGGGAAGGGCGTCGAGCGCATCACCGAGCGGGGTGTCGTGGTCGCCGGGGTGGAGCACCCCGTCGACTGCATCATCTACGCGTCGGGGTTCGAGGTGGGCACCGACTACACGCAGCGCACCGGCTTCGAGGTGATCGGCCGGGGCGGCGAGAAGCTCTCCGAGCACTGGGCCGAGGGCATGCGCACCTTCCAGGGCATGCAGGTGCACGGCTTCCCCAACGCCTTCCTGGTGCAGCTGGCCCAGGGTGCCAACCTCATCTCGAACGTGCCCCACAACTTCGTGGAGTCCGGGCGAACGATCGCCATGCTGGTCGCCCACGCGCTCCAGCACGGGCATGAGGAGATCGAGGTCACCCAAGAGGCCGAGGACGCGTGGATGGACCTGCTCCTCACCGCCCCCACCGGCGGCGTGATCGGCTCGGCCGACTGCACCCCCGGCTACTACAACAACGAGGGCCACCCCGACGGCCGCAACCGCGAGTGGTTCCTCGGCTACCCGGCCGGCGCCATGGCCTTCTTCCAGCACCTCGGCCGCTGGCGGGCGTCCGGCGACTGGGAGGGCCTCACCTTCCGCTGAGCGACTGGGTCAGCCCGGCTCCTGCGGCTCGGCTGGGTCCGGCTCGCCTTCGTCGACCACGCCCTCCGCGGGCGAGTCCGGGGGCAGATCCTGACCGGGATCGGCGACGTCGTCGCCAGGGTCGTCGGGATCGGGGTGGGGTGCGGGCTCCGGGATGGGCATGGACCGCGCGTACCCACCGGACCACCGCTGAAACCGGCCGGGACCGGGTAGAACGGGGCGAGCCGGGCACCCTCGACCCGCAGGAGCCACCATGACCGACCCCAAGCCGGACGCCGAGCGCACCGTGGAGCCCGACGAAGACCCAGACGAGCTGGTCCCCGAGGACGAGCGCCCGGTCCTGCCCGACGAGCCCCCGGCCGTCCCGATGCCGGACGAGGAGCGCCCGGTCCCGCCCGACGTCGACGACGAGGACTGACCCGCTAGGCCACCTCGGACAGGCGCTCGCCCACCCGCTGCACGACCTTGCGGACGGCGACGGGCTGCAGCCCGTGGTCGGCCCCCACCGTGACCGCCGGAGATCGGTTGCCGGCCGCCTTCTCGAGGGCCACCCCGAGGTAGACGGCGGCGTCTCGCTCCCGGACCCGGCACAGGTCCTCTTCGAGCCGACGCGCGGCCGGGTGCTGCTCGGCCACTCGACGCAGCACCTCCCGCGGGTCCTCGATGCGCTCGACCGGCGGCGGCGCCTCGATGTCGAGGTGCTCGTCGTCGAGCGGCTTGGCGAACGTGCCGACGTGGTGGTGCACGACCGCCCGGACACGGTGGTGGGCCCACACCCACGGCCACGTCCCGTCCGGCCTCCACGCGCCGGCCACGTCGGCCAGGGCATCGACCGCGTCGAGGGTCAGCTCCCAGACCTCGTCGGCGTTCAGCCGGACGTCGATCCGGCGAGCCTCGGACCGGATGATCCGGGCGAGATCGCCCTCGACCAGCTCGTGGAGCTCCCAGATGGCGCCGTCGTCGCCGTCTGCGATCCGGGCCATCAGCGACCGCACGGCCGCCCGCTTCTCCTCCTCGTCGAGCCGACCCGGCCCGCTCCGCTGCTCGTCTCGCGCCCGCTTCACATCCATGCGGCTCATGATCCGCACCGGGTATGACAGCCCCCGAGCCGTAGGTTGTGGCCATGGCTGACGGAGGGGCCCTCGAGGCGGTCCGGGGCGACATCACCACCCAGGCGCTCGAGGCGATCGTGAACGCCGCCAACTCGTCGCTCCTCGGCGGCGGGGGCGTCGACGGCGCCATCCACACGGCGGCGGGCCCAGCGCTGCTGGCCGAGTGCCGCCGCCTGCGGGAGACCTCCTTGCCGGACGGCCTCCCGGTCGGCCAGGCCGTCGCCACCGGAGCCGGGGACCTGCCGGCCCGCTGGGTCATCCACACCGTCGGCCCCGACCGCCACGCCGGCCAGACCGATCCAGCGCTCCTCGCGTCGTGCTTCCGGACCTCGCTGGCCGAGGCCGTGCGGGTGGGGGCCCGCAGCATCGCCTTCCCGGCCGTGAGCGCCGGGATCTACGGCTGGGACGGCCCCGAGGTGGCCCGCATCGCGGTGGCCACCGTCGCCGCGGCGCCGGAACGGGCCCAGCTCGACCTGGTGCGCTTCGTGCTGTTCAGCGACGCGCTGCTCGACGCGTTCGCGGCCGCGCTCCGTGAGCCGTGACCCTCCCTCGCGGGATGGGACGGTCCGGCGTAGGTTCCCCATCCGTGAGCGACGCGCTGATCCCGCTGCCCGCCCAGCCTCAGGGGCTGCCCTGGCCCACCGACGAGTGGCCCACCGCTCCCGCACCACCGGCCGTCGAGGCGCTGGTCGCCGACCTGTTCGACCGGCCCGAGCGCTACGGCACCTCCTACGCGGTCGCCGTCGTCCAGGGCGGTCGCCTCCTGCACGACCGCTACGGCGGCGAGCTGCCGAGCTTCACCCACGCCCCCACCCCGGTGGGGCCCGACACGCCGCTGCTGTCGTGGTCCATGGCCAAGTCCATCCTCCACGCCGCAGTCGGGATCCTCGTGGGCGACGGTGTCCTGCACCCGGCGGCCCCGGCCCCCGTTCCCGCCTGGGACGACGACGAGCGGGCCGCCATCACCCTCGACGAGCTGTTGGAGATGCGCGACGGGCTGCAGTGGGCCGAGGACTACGTCGACGCCGGCGGGTCCGACGTCATCGAGATGCTCTTCGGCTCCGGCAGCGCGGACGTGGCCGCGTTCGCCGAGGCCCGACCCCTCGAGCACGCTCCGGGGACGGTGTTCAACTACTCCTCCGGCACGTCGAACATCGTGTCGGCCATCGTGGGGCGGACCGTCGGGGGGCCGGGCGAGGCGCGGCACCTCCTGCTCGACCGGCTGCTGCACCGCATCGGGATGCACACCGCCGACCCCCGCTTCGACGACGCCGGGACGTTCATCGGCTCGTCCTACGTGTACGCCACCGCTCAGGACTTCGCTCGCTTCGGGCTGCTCTACCTGCGCGACGGCTGCTGGGACGGCGAGCGGATCCTGCCCGAAGGGTGGGTCGACCACGGCCGCCGTGTCCGCTCGGTCGACCCCGAGGACGGCCGACTCTACGGCGCCCACTGGTGGGTGGAGCCCGACGACCGAGCTCGAGGCACCTTCACCGCCATCGGCTACGAGGGCCAGGCCATCTCGGTCTGCCCCGCCCTCGACGCCATCGTCGTGCGCCTCGGCTGCACCAAGGATCCCGAGAAGCCCCACCTCGCCCCCTGGCGCAAGGCCGTCTTCGACGCCCTCGAGGGCTAGCGGCGCCCCTGCGCCCGACCTCGGCGGGGCTCGACCTGGAGGACGTCGCCACCCCGTGGGTCGAGATCTCGGTGCGGGACACGGACCGGCGCGGCTGACCCGCCGGGCCTGGTGGCCGATCAGCCGAGCTCGGCCTCCACGGGGCCCAGGTAGGCCCAGCGCCCGTCGTCGTCGCGCACGAAGCGGCTGAGCTCGTGGAGGGTGCCGGGGCGGCCCCGCCGGTCGTAGTGCGCCCGGAACTCGACCTCGCCCTCCTGGTCGAGCAGCTCGCCGGCGACCGTCGCCAGCACCTCCAGGCCCGTCCAGCGCTGACCGAGCACGAACGACACGCCCTCGGGCCGGCTCAGCGGGTGCCACGAGCGGAGCAGGTGCGCCTCGTCGCGCAGGGCGAAGGCCGTGTACCGGGAGCGCATCAGCCGCTCTGCGGTGGGTGCCGCCCGCTCCCCCGCCACGATCGGCCCGCAGCACCGGTCCAGAGTCGCCCCGGAACCGCACGGGCACGGATCGTCGTCCACCCACCCATCATGGCGGCCACCGCGGTTCAGGAGGCGGCGAGGAGCTTCTCGAGCTTGTCGAGCTGGGCCTTGTAGCCCCACTTCATGCCGAAGGCGGCCATCTTGGCCTTCGAGCCGATCTTGGTGATCGAGACCCGCAGCTGCACCATGGTGGCGCCCTCGACCTCGGTGAAGGTGATGTCGTTGACGTGCTCGATGGTGGAGGTGTCCTCCTCCCCCTCGGTCCACGAGCGAGCGTCGTAGGTGAGGCGAGCGGTCGGCTCCACACGGGTGAAGGTGCCGGCCATGGGCCAGCGGGTGCCGGCGTACTTGCCCATCTCCGCGGAGGCCTCCATCACGATGTGGATCTCGCCCCCCACCCGGGGATCGATCCGGCACTCCGGGACGGTCGTCTTCTCCGGCCCCCACCACTGCCGGAGCATCTCGGCCTCGGTCCACGCCCGCCACACGATCGGCGCGGGGTGGGGGTAGGTCCGCTCGAGGACCAGGTCCTTCTTCTTGCGCAGCAGCTGCAGCACCATCGTGCCTCTCCTTGGTCAGCCGGGCTCAGGTGCCTGGCGCTCGGTGGTCGAATCGAGGAAGCGGCCCAGCGCGTCGAGGCGGTCCTCCCAGAGCTGCTCGAACGAACCGAGCCAGTGCCCGATCTCCTCGAACCGCTCCGCCTCGAGCCGGTAGAGCCGGCGCTTGGCCACCCGCTCACCGGCGACGAGCCCCGCGTCGGCCAGCACCCGAAGGTGCTTGGACACCTGCGGCTGCCGGATGCGGAGCGCCTCGGCGATGTCGCCGACGGCGAACGGCCCGCCGCGCAGCAGGTCGACGATGCGCAGCCGGCTCGGCTCCCCGAGCGCCTGGAACGTCGTCGCCTCCATGCCGACCCACCGTACGGAGCTTTCATATTCCCGTCAAGGCATATGTTCGTCACGCGCGGAGCGGCTCCACGGCGGTCAGCTCGAGGTCGGGGAGGTTGTCGTGACGGCGACCGTCCGCCGTCCACGCCGTCTTGACCCCCACCGCTGCCGTGAGGAGGAGGGCGCTCGCCCCGCTCGGGAGGCTCAGCTCCTCGCGGCGGTGGTCGGCGCCGCTCCAGAGGGCGACCACCCGGGAGCGGCGGGCGCCGGTGGGCTGGCAGCGGGCGGCCATGCCCAAGGACGTGAGGGTGAGCACGGCGGATCCGGGCTCGTCGGCGAGGATCGTGGCGTACCGGGCGGGCCAGCGGGTGGCGAGCTGCGGGCCGTCGAGCAGGAGGGCCACGACGAGGGTGGGCCCGATCCGGCGCAGCACGTCGGCCACCTCGTCGAGGCGGGCCAGGTCCTCGCAGATGAGCGGCGCCAGGGTGGCGCCGCTCCCCACGTCGAGGAGCTGCACCCGGCGCTCGGGGAGATCGATGGCTTCCCACCACTGGCGGTCCGGGTCGAGGGACCGGCAGAGGTGGTACTGGCGGATCTGGTCGCCGTCGAGGCACCAGCGGTGGTGCTTGGCCTGGTCGAGGCGGCGCCAGCCGTCGCGGTGGCGCTGGGCCAGGTGGAGCCGGTTCTCGCCGAGCCCGGAGGGACCGGCAGGGGCCCGCACGCCGCTCACGAGGCCACCCACGGGGTGCGGTCGGAGCGCGGCCTCCACCACCTCGACCTCGTGGGCGTCGAGCGCCGCTTCGGGCAGGACCACGGCGTCGATGGCGTCGACGTGGCTGAGGGCGGAGCGCACCACCGCGTCGAGCTCAGCGGCGGGCAGCGCCTCGGCGGGAGCGAACTCGAAGAACCCGAACGCCCGGCGGTCCATGTTGTCGAGGGGCCCGTCGACGGGTCGGAAGTCGCTGGCCCGGAGGCGGAAGGGCCAGGGGACGAGCACGAGGTTGAACGCCCGGCGGCCGGGCCCAGCGCTGTCCCAGGGCGGCGGCTCGGGGCGGTGCCACCGGAGGTCGACGGACTCGTAGGCCAGGGAGAGGTAGCGGGAGAACGAGCGGATCGTGATCCCGCGGATGGCGAAGTGCGTCTTCGGGGTGATGCGCACCCGAGCCGCCGACAGGCGTGCCAACGAGCCGTGGCTGCGCAACCGTTCGAGCGCCTCCAGCTCGAAGGCTCGGGGCGCCAGGCCCGGCGCGGACAGCCCGGCGGCGGCTTCGTCGGCCATGGCGTGGAGGGTGAGGATGGCGTGGCAGAGGTCCCACGCCCGGCCGGAGCGGAGGTCGGCGAGCGGCACGTCGCGGCCCTGGGTGAGCACGTCCCACACCCGGCGCACGGCGTCGGGCACCTCCGGGTCGGGGGCGCCAGCGGCCATCCGCCACGCCCGACCCTCGACCCGCACGTCCTCCGTCCACCCCGGGTGGCTGGGCCAGCGGCGCCCGGGGGGTGGTGCGATGGCGAACCGGTAGGCCTCGGTGTGGTCGAGGAGCAGGTTGGCGACGGCGAAGGCGTCAGGTGGCCACCGCACCAGCTCGTCCCAGGGCGGTGCCGGCGAGAAGGCGGCGACGTACGAACCCACCGTCGCAGCGCCGGGCTCCACGACGGCGGATCGCCCTGCCCCGGTGGTCGTGCGCTGCATGCACCCCTCCCCGGTCGCGCTCGCAGGCCGCGCGTGGGCGGCGATCACATCGCGCGCCCCCGACGCCCGCCGCGCTAGGGCCGAAGGTCCCGACGCCTCAGCGGCGCACCGGTCGGCTCAGCCGGCGAGGGAGTGCACGACGTTGCCCGCCGGATCCAAGAGGAACGCGGTGTCGCCGTCGTTGTTCCAGATGGCGGCGCCCGACGTGCACCAGAACAGCTCGGTGGCCGTGGGCGCTCCGCAGCCGCTGCGGATCCGCACCTCGCTGCCGGGAGCGAGGGTGAAGCCATCGGGGAAGTCGAAGCGGTTGGAGGCGGACTCGTCCCGCACGCGCCACCCCGTCAGGTCCACGGCGGCCGAGCCCTCGTTCCGGAGCTCGACCCACTCGTCGTTGAGGTTCTGGCTGTCGTCTCCCTCGGCGTCGAGCCGGAGCGCCACCACCCGCATGCCCTCCGCTCCAGCAGTCGACGGTCCGCAGGCCGAGGAGTCCCACAGGCCACTCCGGCGATCTCGCGCCTCCGCTTCCGCCGCCCGGAGCGCCGCGACGCGAGCGGTGTCCGGCTCGCTCACGCGGACCACGGCAAGGCCTTCGCGCACGAGCGCGACGCCCACGTCATCGCCGTCCACCTCGACGTATCGCAGCAGCCTCCCGTACCGGTCGCGATCCGACCGGTCGACCACGAGGTCGACCTCGGCGCCAGCCACGAGACGGGAGAGCGCCTCGGTGGCGTCGCCGGTGAGGCACTCACCCTGCTCGGGCGCGTTGATGCCCAGGATCCGCACCCGCTCCTCGCCCCCGCCGGGGATCGCCACGTCGAGGGTGTCACCGTCCACCACGTCGACCACGATCGTGCTCGTCGCGGCGTCCAGCGAGGCGCTGGTCGTCGACGAAGGGCCCCGCTCGGGCTCTGGGACGCAGGCCGACCACATCCCCGCAGCCACGGCGAGTGCCCAGCGTGAAGCCGGCGAAGGTCGATGGGGCACCTCACGAGGATGCCTCGTCCGGCAGGTGACGGAGACGACGGTCGTGACAGGTGCCACGGAACGAGCGCGGATGCACCGCGGGTGGGTTGGGTAGCCGCGCCGGGTCACCGACGTGGAGGAACGCCAGTGCCCGAGCAACCGACGACGACCGCCGAGGGCGGCACCAAGGACAAGCTGGCCGGCAAGGCCAAGGAGGCCGTAGGAGCGGTCATCGGCAACGACGACCTCGCCGCCGAGGGCCGCGCCCAGCAGGCCAGGGCGGCGGCCGCCGAGGAAGCCGGCCGGCTCGAGGCCGAAGCCGCCCACGCCGAGCGGGAGGCCGAGGTGGCCGCGGAGCAGGAGGCCAACCGGGTCGAGCAGGAGCGCCTCACGGCCGAGGCGGCGGAGCGCGCCGAAGCCGAGCGCATCGAGCGCGAGCGGCGGTCGGAGCAGGCGCGGGTGGACGCCGACATCGCGCGCGACGAGGTCGCCGCCCGCCAGGCCGCGGCGGCCGAGGACGCCGAGCTGCGCCAGGACCGAGCCGAAGCCGTTGCCGACCGCCAGGAGGCCGAGCAGGAAGCCGCCCGCGCCGAGCAGGACGCTCGCCGCGCCGAAGCCGCCGCCGAAGCCCTCGACGCCGCTCAGCGGCAGCTCGAGCAGACCGAAGGATGACCACCATGGAGCTCGCCAAGATCCGCCGTCATGCCCTCAGCCTCTGGCTGCGGGGTGTGCGCCTCCCGCTGACCGTCGCCGAGCGAGCGCTGGCTCCGCGAGAGGACCCCGCGAGCTGGCCGCCGGCCATCGCGTTCGAGAAGGTCGAGGCGACCATCAAGGAGGCTGTCGCTCGGGCGACCGGCGACGAGGTGCTCCACGGCATGGCCCACCTCCAGCGCACCGAGATCGACAAGCGCGAGGAGGCGCTGGCCAAGCGCGCTGAGGCAGAGACCACCAGAGCGGAGGCTCGTGAGGAGCTGAGCCGGGCTGAGGCCGACCTCGACCGTGAGCGGGAGCAGGCCGCCGCCCGAGCGCGCCGGCGGGAGGAGCAGATCGACCGCAAGGAGCGCGCCGCCAGGTCCGCCGTCGCCCGGCGCGCCACGGCCAAGAAGGCCACCGCCAAGAGGGCCGCCGCCGCACGGGCGAAGGCGGTCGACCGCGCCGAGGCGACCGCCGACGCAGCCCGGCTCCGCAAGGAGCAGCGCGCCCTGCAGGCCAAGGCCGAGGCGGTCGGTGCCGAGGGCGAGGTCCTCGAGCTCGACGAGGCCGTCCGGACCAGCAAGGCGGCCCGGCAGAGCAGCTGATGTTCCTCTTCTTCAGCAACCGCCTGGGCTGCGCCGGCTCGCTGCTCCTGTCGGTGGTGCTGACCGTCGTGCTGTTCGCCGTGCTCCGCCTGATCTGACCGGAGGGCAAGGGCCGGACCGGCGCGTACCGTGGGCCACATGCACTTCGGACTCGACGTCGCCCAGCAGCGGATGCCCTGGGAGGAGGTGGTCGACCGCGTCCGGTTCGCCGAGGACCTCGGGTTCCACGGTGCCTGGGGCTTCGACCACTTCGTGCCCATGTACGGGGAGGGCCCCGGTGAGTGCTTCGACGGGGTGACCACGCTCGCCGCGCTGTCGGGGCTGACGAGCCGTATCCGGCTCGGGCTGCTCGTCACCGGGGCCACCTACCGGCACCCCTCGATCTTCGCCAACCAGATGGTGACCATCGACCACGCCTCCGGCGGCCGGCTCGAGATGGCCGTCGGCGCGGCTTGGTACGAGCCCGAGCACCAGGCCCTCGGCATCCCGTTCCCGGCCACCGGGGACCGCTTCGACCTGCTCGAGGACACCCTGGAGATCGTCACCCGGCTCATGACCGGGGAGGTCGTGTCCTACGACGGCAACCACGTGTCCCTCAGTGAGGCGCAGCTGCGGCCGGTGCCGGTGCAGCAGCCCCACCCGCCGATCTGGATCGGCGGCAACGGCCCGAAGCGGACCCTGCCGCTGGTCGCCCGCTACGCCGACGTGTGGCACGCCCATGGAACGCCGAACAGCCTGGCCGAGCCGTGGGACCGCGTGCGACGGCTGGCCGAGGAGGCCGGGCGCGACCCGTCCACGGTCCAGCGGGCTGCGTCGCTCTCGCTCGACGATCTCGACACCGCCCGCAAGCACGCATCCAAGTGGCGTGACGCCGGGTGGGACCACCTCATCTGCGGGTGGCCGGGGGCCGGACGATCCCAGATCGAGGCCTTCGTGGAGCAGGTCCTGCCGGACTTCGCCTGACATCGGCGGCCGTCGCTAGCGTCGCCCCGATGGCGAGCGAGCTGGACGAGGCCGGCATCTTCGAGCCCGACGGGGCCCGGTGGGTGCCCACCCCGATCGCCACCGGGCCGTGGGACCCGGGCGCGCTCCACGGCGGGCCGTCGGCGGCGCTGGTGGGCCGGATGATCCTCGAGCACGAGCCGGGCGAGACGCCCTGGTTCCTGGCCCGGTTGACCGTCGAGCTCATCCGTCCGGTGCCGAGCGCGCCGCTCACCGTCACCGTCGAGCAGCGGCGCCCCGGTCGGCGGGTCCAGCTGCTCGACGCGGTCGTGACCGACCCCGACGGCACGGAGGTGCTCTGGGCCCGCGGCCTGCGCCTGGCCCAGCACGACAACGGCCTCGACGAGGCCACGGTCCTGCTGCCCCCGACGCCTGACCACGCCGCGCCGGAGACCAGCGAGCCCTGGGCCTTCGAGAACCCGATCGGGTGGCGCACCTTCGGCGAGGCCTTCGAGTTCCGACTCGCCGCCGGCAAGCCGTTCCGCGAGCTGGGGCCGTCGGCCGTGTGGTCCCGCCTGCGGCTGCCGCTCATCGCCGGCCAGCCCATCCACCCGCTGGACCGGGCCCTCACCCTGGCGGACTTCCCGAACGGGTTCGGCAACTCGGTGCCCTTCGACCGGTTCGCCTACATCAATCCGGACCTCACCGTGTCCCTCCACCGGCTCCCGGAGGGCGACTGGGTGCTGCTGGACGCGGCCATGTACCCCCGAACCGCCGGCCACGGCACCGCCGGCGGCCCCCTGCTCGACCGGCGGGGCGTGCTCGGCACCGCCCAGCAGTCCCTGCTGATCTCCCCCCGCTGACCCCGCTCGAGCCCCGGTTGGAATTCCTGACCGGGTCGGTAGCGTTTTCCATCCTTGAGTCGCCCGAACTCAGGTTTGGAGAGCCCTTCGTGAGCAACCTCGACACGAACGCCCTGCCCGTCCTCCCCCTGCCCGACGGCGTGATCCTGCCGGGCATGGTCGTCACCATCGCCCTCGAGTCCGACCACGCCAAGGCGGCCGCCGAGGCGGCGGGCGACGACCGCCAGGTCCTGCTGGTGCCGAAGCTGGACGACCGCTTCGCCGCCATCGGCACCACCGCCACCATCGAGTCCACCGGCACCCTCCCCGGCGGCACCACCGCGCTCGTCGTCCGCGCCACCGGCCGGGCCCGGATCGGCGCCGGGGTCGTGGGCACCGGGGCCGGGCTGTGGGTCACGGCCGAGCCGATCGCCGAGGCCGCGGCCGGCGAGGAGGCCATGGCCCTCGGGGAGGAGCTCCGGGCCACCCTGCGGGTGCTGCTCGAACCGCTCGGGGAGCGCCAGGTCCGCAGCATCCTGCGCAGCGTCGAGCGGGACGACCCCGGCGCCCTGGCCGACCTCGTCGGCTGGTGGCCGGAGCTGCCCACCCCGCGCAAGGTCCAGCTCCTCGAGACCGTCGACGTCACCGAGCGGGTCCGCCTCGTGCTCGGCTGGGCCAAGGAGGCGCTGGCCGAGCGGGAGCTCACCGAGAAGATCGCCAGCGAGGTGCGCGAGGGCCTCGACCAGGACCAGCGCGAGCACCTGCTGCGCCGGCAGATGGACGCCATCCGCAAGGAGCTGGGCGACGACGCCGACGGGTCCGAGGCGGTCGAGGGCTACCGCCAGCGCATCGACGACCTGGAAGCGGCTGGCGTGGCCGAGGACGTCGTCCGGGCGCTGCGCAAGGAGCTCGGCCGCTTCGAGCGGATGCCCGAGCAGAACATGGAGCGCGGCTGGATCCAGGGCTGGCTCGACACCGTCCTCGCCCTGCCGTGGACCGAGCGCAGCGAGGACGACCTCGACGTCGGCGCCGCCCGGGCCGTCCTCGACGCCGACCACACCGGCCTCGACGAGGTGAAGGAGCGCATCGTCGAGCTGCTGGCCGTGCGCAAGCTGCGGGCCGAGCGGGGAATCGAGGAGGTCGGCACCTCCCGCCGCAAGCCGGGCGCCATCGTCGCCCTGGCCGGTCCCCCCGGGGTGGGCAAGACCTCGCTGGGCGAGTCCATCGCCCGCGCCCTCGGCCGCTCCTTCGTGCGGGTGGCGCTCGGCGGCGTGCGAGACGAGGCCGAGATCCGCGGCCACCGGCGCACCTACGTCGGGGCGCAGCCGGGCCGCATCGTCCGAGCCCTCACCGAGGCGGGCACGATGAACCCCGTCCTGCTGCTCGACGAGGTCGACAAGCTGGGCAGCGACTACCGGGGGGACCCGTCGGCGGCGCTGCTCGAGGTCCTCGACCCGGCCCAGAACCACACGTTCCGGGACCACTACCTCGAGGTCGACCTCGACCTGTCCGACGTGCTGTTCGTCGCCACCGCCAACGTGCTGGAGACGATCCCGGGCCCGCTGCTCGATCGGCTCGAGATCATCACCCTCGACGGCTACACCGAGGACGAGAAGGTGGCGATCGCCCGCGACCACCTGCTGGCCCGCCAGGTCCAGAACAACGGCCTGCAGGCGGATGAGGTGGAGGTGACCGAGGCGGCGCTCCGCGAGGTGGTCGGCGGCTACACGCGGGAGGCGGGCGTGCGGGAGCTGGAGCGCCAGCTCGGCAAGGCGCTGCGGAAGGTCGCCGTGCAGGTGGCCGGCGGTGCGCCCACGCCCGTGGTCGTGGACGTCGACCAGGTGCCGGAGCTGCTCGGCCGTCGGCGGTTCCACGCCGAGGACCTGGCCGAGCGGGTCGCCGTGCCCGGCGTGGCCACCGGCCTCGCCGTCACCGGAGTGGGGGGCGACGTGCTCTTCGTCGAGGCGACCGCCATGGACGGCGAGCCCTCGTTGACGGTCACCGGCCAGCTGGGCGACGTGATGAAGGAGTCGGCGCAGATCGCGCTCTCGTGGGTCCGCAGCCACCGAGGCGACCTCGGCGTCGACGCCGAGGCCCTCGCTCGGCGGTTCCACGTGCACTTCCCCGCCGGAGCCGTGCCCAAGGACGGACCGTCAGCCGGCATCACCATGACCACCGCGCTGGTGTCGCTGCTCACCGGCCGGCCCGCACGGCGGGAGGTGGCCATGACCGGCGAGGTCACGCTGTCGGGCCGGGTGCTGCCCATCGGCGGCGTGAAGCAGAAGGTGCTGGCCGCCCACCGCTTCGGGGTCACCGAGGTGATCCTCCCGAAGCGCAACGAACCCGACCTCGACGATCTGCCCGAGGACGTGCGGGCGGCGATGACCATCCACGTCGTGGCCGACGTGTCGGACGTGCTCGAGCTCGCCCTCGAGCCGGTGGAGGTCCCGGCCGCCGCCTGACCTGCGGCGCCCATCGGGTCCGGCCCGTCAGGGTTGTCACAGGGCTCGCCTACCCTCGGGGCGATGGCGATGCAGGTGGTGTGGACCTCCTACGGGCAGCCGGCCGCCGAGGCCCTTCGGGCCGCCGTCGGCCAGGCCAAGGGTGGCGAGCCCCTGGCGCCGGTCACCGTCGTCGTCCCGTCCAACCACGTCGGGGTGGCCAGCCGGCGCCTGCTGGCCTCGGGGCTCGTCGGCCCCGTCACCGAGGGTGCGGGCATCGGCCTGGCCGCCGTCACGTTCGTGACCCCCTACCGGCTGGGCGAGCTCCTCGGCGCAAGCACCCTGGCCGCCACCGGCCGGCGGCCGGTGTCCACGCCGGTCCTGGCCGCCGCCGTGCGGGCCGAGCTGGTCGCCAAGCCCGGGCTGTTCGCCCCGGTGGCGGAGCACCCGGCCACCGAAGCCGCCCTCGTGGCCACCTACCGCGAGCTGCGCGACGTCTCCCCCGCCGCCCTCGACGCGCTGGCCGCCACCAGCCCCCGGGCCGCGGAGGTCGTGCGGCTCCACCGGGCCGTCCGGGCCCGCCTGGAAGCCGAGTGGTCCGACGAGGAGGACCTGCTCGCGGCGGCGGCCGCGCAGGCCGGCTCCCCGGCCGCCCGGGAGCTGGGCTCGGTCGTCGCCCACCTCCCCCAGCGGCTCTCACGCCACGGCGCGACGCTCCTGCGGGCCCTCGCCGAGCACCTCCCGGTCACGGTGGTGGCCGGCACCACCGGCGTTGCCGCCGCCGACGCCGAGGTGGCCCGCTCCCTCGATCGCCTCGGGCTCGACCCGACGCCCCCCGATGGGGTCGGTGAGCCCTCACCGGTGGCGACCGACCGCACCGTCGTGGTCACCGCCTCCGACGCCGACGAGGAGGTCCGGGCCGCGGTTCGCGAGGTCGTCCAGGCGGTGCGGGCCGGCACCCGCCTCGACCGCATCGCGCTCCTCCACGCCACCCCCGAGCCCTATGCCCGGCTCGCCCACGAGCAGCTCCGCGCCGCCGGCATCGCCACCAACGGCGCCGCCGTCGTCCCCCTTGCGGCGCGCGCCGCCGGCCGCACCCTCCTCGACCTGCTGGCCCTGCCCGAGGGCGGCTTCCGCCGCCAGGACGTGCTGGCGTGGCTGGCCTCGGGGCCGCTCCTGCACGAGGGGCGCTGGGCCCCGGTGGCGGCGTGGGAGCGGATCTCGCGCGATGCCTCCGTGGTGGCGGGGCGCGAGCAGTGGGACGAGCGGCTCGAGGCCTTCGCGACCCACGAGGAGCTGCGAGCGGTGGAGGCCGACGCTGACGAGGAGCGCCCCGTCTGGATGGCCGACCGGTTCCGCCAGCAGGCTGAGCGGGCCCGCTCCCTGCGCCGCTTCGTCCTCCACGTCATCGACGACCTCACCGCCGCCGGGAGCGGACCTCGAGCGTGGAGCCAGCACGCCGCCTGGGCCGAGCGATGGCTGCTCGACCTCCTCGGATCCACCACCCGGCGGGCCGGGTGGCCGGAGGCCGAGCACAAGGCGGCCGAGCGGGTGGAGGTGGCGCTCCACCGCCTCGCCGCCCTCGACGACGTCGAGGACGCGGTCCCGTTGGAGGTCTTCGCCCGCACCCTCGCGGTGGAGCTCGAGGCGGACCTCGGGCGGGTGGGGCGGTTCGGGGACGGTGTCCTCGTCGGCTCGGTCGAGATGGGCATCGGCCTCGACCTCGACCTCGTCGTGGTGCTCGGCCTCGCCGAGGGGTCGTTCCCGGCCACCGTCCGCGACGACTCGCTCCTCCCCGACCGCGAGCGATCCGCCGCCGGCGGCGAGCTCGAGCTGCGGGCAGACCGGGTCGAGCGCCAGCACCGCCACCTCCTCGGCTCCCTGGCCGGGTCCCGCCGCCAGCTGCTCTGCCTGCCCCGGGGCGACCTGCGGCGCAGCGCCGATCGGGTGCCGTCGCGCTGGGTGCTGGGCCTCGCCGCCGTCCTCGCCGGTTCGAGCAGCCCGTGGTGGGGCCACGACCTGCTCGACGCCCGCACCCCCTGGGTGCGCCACATCGCCTCCTTCGACGCCGGCCTGCGCCACCTCGCCGAGCCGGCCACGCCGCAGGAGCACCGGCTGGTGACGATGCTCGCCGCGGGCGGCCGGCTCGACCGGGCGGCCGACGAGCGCACCCGATCCGGGGCCGAGGTGCTGCTGGCCCGACGCAGCCGCGCCTTCACCCGCTTCGACGGCAACGTGGGCGGTGCCGGCCTGGCCATCCCCTCACCGGTGGGGTCGCTCACCTCCCCCACCCGACTGGAGCGGTGGGCGTCGTGCCCGCTGTCCTACCTGGTGGAGGACCTGCTGCGGGCCTCGCCGGTGGAGAACCCCGAAGACGAGCTCGAGATCAACGCGCTGGAGCGGGGCAGCCTCGTCCACCAGGTCCTGGAGGACTTCATCCGCGAGGTCCTGGCCCGCCCGGAGCACGAGCGCCCCGGTCCGCTGGACCCGTGGACGGCCACCGACCACCAGCGCATCGAGGCGCTCGGGCGAGCCCGGTGCGACGAGTGGGAGGCCCGGGGCCTCACCGGGCGTCCGATCTTCTGGCGCCGGGATCGGCGCCGCATCCTCGGCGACCTCCACGCCTTCCTGGACCGCGACAGCGCCCACCGGGGCGGACGCCACACCTCGCCCATCGCGGCCGAGCTCGGCTTCGGCTTCGACGGGGAGGGCCCGCCGGTGGAGGTGCCCCTCCCCGACCGGCGGGTCCTGCGCTTCCGCGGTCGGGCCGACCGGCTCGACGAGGCGACGGACGGCACGCTCCACGTGATCGACTACAAGACCGGCCGCGTCAGCGCCGCCTACCGCGGGCTCAGCCAGGAGGACCCGGTCCGTGGAGGCACCAAGCTCCAGCTGCCGGTGTACGGGCTGGCCGCCCGAGCCCATCGGGGGAACGCCTACACACCGGTGCACGCCGAGTACTGGTTCACCACCACGAAGGGCGGGTTCCGCCACATCGGCTACGACGTCACCGATGACGTGCTCGAGCACACCCGGCACGTGCTGGCCACCATCGTCGAGGGCATCGAGGCCGGCCGGTTCCCCGCCCACCCCGACGCCTCCTCCACGCGGCTGTTCGTGAGCTGCCAGACCTGCGACCCGGACGGGCTCGGCACGGTGGACCTGCGCCGCCAGTGGGAGCGCAAGCGCCACGACCCGGCCCTCGCTCCCTACGCGCAGCTGGCCGAGCCGCTCGAGGACGAGGAGGTCTCGGCGTGAGCGATCTCGCGGCGGACATCGACGTCGTGCCCGACCAACCGGCCCGGGACCGCATCCGGGACGACCTCCACCACACCCTCTTCGTGGAGGCCGGGGCCGGGTCCGGCAAGACCACCGCCCTCGTCGATCGCGTCGTCGCCCTCGTCACCTCCGGCACCGCGGAGCTGGCCCGCGTCGCAGCGATCACCTTCACCGAGAAGGCCGGCGCCGAGCTGCGGGACCGGATCCGCCAGGTCCTGCAGACCACCGCCGACGACGCCACCACGCCGCCGGAGGCGGTGACCCGGTGCCGGGTGGCGCTCGACCAGCTCGACGGCGCCGCCATCGGCACCCTCCACGCCTTCGCGCAACGGATCCTGACCGAGCACCCGGTGGAGGCGGCGCTGCCGCCCCGGCTCGAGGTGCTCGACGAGGTCAGCTCGGGCATCGAGTTCGACCGCCGCTGGGCCCGCACCCTGGACCGCCTCCTCGAGGACCCCACCCTCGAGCGCACCATCCTCCTGCTGGCCACCGCCAACGTGAAGCCAGCCGGCCTGCGGGCCCTCGCCCGTGCCTTCGACGCCTCCTGGGACCTCGTCGTCGACCGCGTCCCCGCTGACGCCCCCGAGCCCCCACCGCTCAGCGAGGCCGTCCCCGGGATGCTGCACGAGGTCGAGCGGCTCCGCGAGTGGGGGGCGCGCTGCCTGAACTCCAACGACAACCTCATGATCGAGATCGACGGCATCCTCGACTGGGCCCAGCAGGTCCGAGACGCCGCCGACGACGAGCTGGAGGTCATCGAGCTGCTCGGCGACGAGCGGCGCCCGAAGTTCAAGGCCTCACTGGGCCAGAAGGGCGCCTGGGCCGACGACTGCAAGCCCGACGTCCAGGACGCCATCCGCGGTGCGGGCCGGCTGGTGGAGGAGACCCGCCTCAACGTCCTCCAGGCCTGCGCCCGGCACCTCGGGTCGGCCATGCGGGCCCACACCCTCGCCGCCGCCGAGGAGCGCCGGGCGAGCGGGCGGCTCGAGTTCCACGACCTGCTCGTCCTCGCCCGCCAGGTGATCCGCCACCCCGAGCACGGGACCGCCGTGCGGAGATCGCTCCAGGAGCGGTACCAGCGCCTCCTGCTCGACGAGTTCCAGGACACCGATCCGATCCAGATCGACCTCGCCGTGCGGATCGCCGCGCTCGCCCCCGACACCGCCGGCGATGGCGAGTGGGCTGACGTCGAGGTGGCCCCCGGTCGCCTCTTCATGGTCGGCGACCCGAAGCAGTCGATCTACCGGTTCCGCCGCGCCGACATCGCGGTGTTCCTCCAGGCCAAGCGGCGCTTCGGCGACGACGCCGATGGTCTGGTGGAGCTGACCTCGAACTTCCGCACGGTGGACCCGGTCATCGCCTGGGTGAACCGCACCTTCGGGGCGCTGCTGGCCGAGTCCCCGGACCACGACATCCCGGTGCCGTCACAGCCTGACTACGTGGGGCTGGACGCGCAGCGCCCGGCCCCACCGGCCGGACCTCCGGTCGCAGTGGTGGGCTCGATCCCCCACCCGAAGGGCACCCTGGCCGAGCCGATGCGCGCCGCGGAGGCACGCGACGTCGCCAACGCCGTCGTCACCGCCGTCCGGGAGGGCTGGAGCGTCCGCCAGGGCGAGGGATGGCGCCCGGCCGCGCTCGGGGACATCACGATCCTCGTCCCCGCCCGCACCTCTCTCCCCTACCTGGAGGACGCCCTGGAGGCGGCCGGCGTGCCGTTCCGCACCGAGTCGTCGTCGCTCGTCTACGCCACCCGGGCGGTGCGGGACCTGCTCATGGTGCTGCGAGCCGCAGACGACCCCACCGACCACCTCGCGGTGGTCTCCGCCCTGCGGACCCCGCTCCTGGCCTGCGGGGACGACGACCTGCTCCGCTACCGCCTCGACCACGGCCCCCGCTGGTCGTACACCACGCCGGAACCGCCGGACCCCACCCTCGGCCCGGTGCACGCTGGGCTGGCCCAGCTGCGGGCGCTGCACGAGGCCCGCCACTGGAGCTCCCCGGCCGAGCTCCTCGACCGGATCGCTCGGGATGGCCGTGCCCTGGAGCTGGGCTTCGCCGAGGGCCGGCCGCGGGACGTGTGGCGCCGCCTGCGGTTCGTCATCGACCAGGCGCGGGCCTGGAGCGAGGTCACCGGCGGCACGCTGCGCGCCTACCTCCGGTGGGTGCAGCAGCAGACCGCCGAGGGCACCCGGGTCACCGAAGCCGTCCTGCCCGAGACCGACGACGACGCGGTGCGGATCATGACCATCCACGCCGCCAAGGGCCTCGAGTTCCCGATCACGATCGTGTCCGGGATGTCCACCGGCAGCCAGGGGAACCGCAGCCCCGTCGACGTGTACTTCCCGCACGACGGTGGGCCGGTCGGCTACCGGCTCGGCGCCGAGGTCGTCACCGAGGAGTGGAAGGAGGGCGAGCCGATCGACGAGCAGATGGGCTACGACGAGCGGGTCCGCCTCCTCTACGTGGCCACCACCCGGGCCAAGGACCACCTCGTCCTTTCGCTGCACCGCAAGGAGCGGGCCGGGGAGCCCGCCGCCGCCAACCGCACCAACGCCGAGATCCTGATGGCCGGCATGGGGACCGCCGTCGACCACCTGCCGGACCTGAGCGGCGAGGCCCGGCCGCTCGAAGCCGACGCGGCCACCGCGCCCGAGCCCCCGCCGCCGTTCGAGGCCTGGGACGCCGCCCGGGCCGAGGCGCTGCGGCGCGCCGCCCGCCCGGGCGCCGTGGCC
>Ga0208490_100613_pt1 | contig 19877 bp, 20 predicted proteins | sample SubbioAug_CSWold_FD_184818 | JGI IMG/M metagenome (GOLD analysis project Ga0208490, IMG submission 184818) | Serpentinite rock and fluid subsurface biosphere microbial communities from McLaughlin Reserve, California, USA - CR11Aug_CSWold (SPAdes) | ecosystem: Environmental > Terrestrial > Deep...
CTCGATCGCCAAGCAGATCCCCATCTGGGACCCCGACGTCTGCATCGACTGCGGCAAGTGCGCCATCGTCTGCCCGCACGCCACCATCCGCATGAAGGTGTTCGACGAGGCCGCCGTCGCCGACGCGCCGGACGACTTCCTGCACAAGGCCTTCCGGTCCAAGGACCTCGCCGACCACCGCCTCACCATCCAGGTGGCCCCCGACGACTGCACCGGCTGCGGGGTGTGCGTCGACGTGTGCCCCGCCAAGTCCAAGACCGACGTGTCGCACAAGGCCATCAACATGGAGCCGGCGATGGTGCACCGCGACGTCGAGCGGGACCGCTGGGACTTCTTCCAGACGATCCCCCACCTCGACCGGACCCTCCTCCCCCACGACACGGTCAAGGGCTCCCAGGTGCTCGAGCCGCTCTTCGAGTTCTCCGGCGCGTGCGCCGGGTGCGGCGAGACCCCGTACGTGAAGCTGGTGTCCCAGCTGTTCGGCGACCGGATGATCGTGGCCAACGCCACCGGCTGCTCGTCGATCTACGGCGGCAACCTGCCGACCACGCCCTGGACCGTCAACGCCGAGGGCCGGGGCCCGGCGTGGAACAACTCCCTGTTCGAGGACAACGCCGAGTTCGGCCTCGGCATGCGCCTGGCCCTCGACGTGCAGGGCGAGCAGGCCCGCACCTCGCTGCGCCGGCTCGCCCCCCAGCTCGGCGAGGACCTGGTCGACCGGATCATCGGCAACGCCCAGGAGACCGAGGCCGACATCGCCGTCGCCCGCGCCGCCGTCGAGGAGGTCCGGGGCCGCCTGGCCGCCCTCGTCGACCAGCCCGACTCGGCGGTCGAGGCGTCGCACCTGCTGTCCCTCGTCGGCAACCTGGTCCGCCAGGGCGTGTGGCTGATGGGCGGTGACGGCTGGGCCTACGACATCGGCTTCGGCGGCCTCGACCACGTGCTGTCGACCGGGCGCAACGTCAACATCCTCGTGATGGACACCGAGGTGTACTCCAACACCGGTGGCCAGGCGTCCAAGGCCACGCCCCGGGCGGCGGTCGCCAAGTTCGCCGCCGCCGGCAAGGGCAACGGCAAGAAGGACCTGGGGGCCATCGCCCGGGCCTACGGCAACGTCTACGTGGCCCAGATCGCGATGGGCGCCAACGAGCTGCAGACCACCAAGGCCCTGCTCGAGGCCGACGCGTGGCCCGGCCCGTCCCTGGTGATCGCCTACAGCACCTGCATCGCCCACGGCATCGACATGTCGAAGTCGATGACCCACCAGAAGGACGCGGTGAAGAGCGGCTACTGGCCGCTCTACCGCTTCCGGCCGAGCGAGACCGAGGACGGCCAGCCCTTCAGCCTCGACTCCAAGAAGCCCACGATCCCGATCAAGGACTTCGTGTCCTCCGAGACCCGCTTCGCCATCCTCCAGCGCACCGACCCCGAGCGCGCCGAGATGCTGGCCCAGCTGGCCCAGGCCGACGCCGACGAGCGCTGGCGCTACTACGAGCAGCTGGTGCAGATCCAGCGCACGGTCCCCCGTGCCCAGGACCGGACGGAGGACTGAGATGGTCGACCTCGCCACCACCTACCTGGGCATCGCCCTGCGCTCGCCGATCGTGGCCTCCGCGTCGCCGATCACCGACGACCCCGACGTCGTGCGTCGCCTGGAGGACGCCGGGGCCGCGGCGGTCGTGATGCCGTCGCTGTTCGAGGAGGAGATCCTCCACGAGGAGAGCGAGCTCAACCGGGCCCTCGAGGCCGGCTCCGAGCACTTCGCCGAGGCCCTCGACTACTTCCCCTCCATCGAGGAGCTGCCCCATGCCGGCGACCGCTACGTGGGCCGGCTCGAGCGCATCAAGGCAGCCACCTCGCTGCCGGTGATCGCCAGCCTCAACGCCACCTCGCCGGGGGGCTGGACCGACCACGCCCGCCGGCTGCAGGACGCCGGCGCCGACGCCCTCGAGCTCAACCTGTACCACCTCGCCGCCGACCCCCGGCTGGCCGCCGACGACGTCGAGGACCGCGACCTGGAGATCGTCGCCGCCGTGCGGGCCGAGATCGACATCCCGCTCGCGGTGAAGCTCAGCCCGTACTACTCGGCCATGGCCGGCTTCGCCCAGGACGTCGTCCGGGCCGGCGCCGACGGCCTGGTGCTGTTCAACCGCTTCTACCAGCCGGACCTGGACCTCGAGACCCTGTCGGTGGTGCCGAGGGTCGAGCTGAGCAGCCCGTCCGAGCTCCGCCTGCCGCTGCGGTGGATCGCGATCCTGTCGCCCCACCTGGCCGGCCGGGCGTCCCTGGCGGCCACGTCCGGCATCGCGAGCGGCACCGACGTGGTGAAGGCCCTGCTCGTGGGGGCCGACGTGGCCATGACCACCTCCGCCGTCCTCCGCCACGGCCCCGAGCACCTGGCCACCATCGAAGCCGAGCTGGTGGCCTGGCTCACCGAGCGGGAGTACGACTCGGTCGCCCAGCTGCGGGGCAGCGCCAACCACTCGACCTCGGGCGACCCGGCGGCGTTCGAGCGGGCCGGCTACGTGCGCACGCTGCACTCCTGGGCCGCCCCGCCGGACCTCACGCCGTCGTCGCCGTCGGGCTGAGGGGAACAGGCGGGTCGTCCGAGACGTTGCCTCAGGGGAGCCCACGTCCTAGACCTGGGTCCGAGACCGCACGACCCCCCTGCGAAAGGAACCGCCGATGAGCATCCACCTGGGTGACGAGGCCCCGAACTTCACCGCCGACACGACCGAGGGCGAGATCGACTTCCACTCCTGGAAGCAGGACAGCTGGGCGATGCTCTTCAGCCACCCGGCCGACTTCACGCCCGTGTGCACCACCGAGCTCGGTCGCACCGCGCAGATGAAGGACGAGTTCGCCAAGCGCAACACCAAGGTGATCGCCCTGTCCGTGGACGACGTCGAGTCCCACAAGGGCTGGGCGCCCGACATCGGCGAGGTCGGCGGCACCGAGCTGAACTTCCCGATCATCGCCGACCCGGACAAGAAGGTCGCCGAGCTCTACGACATGATCCACCCCGGCGAGGGGGACACGTCCACCGTCCGGTCGGTCTTCATCGTCGACCCCGCCAACAAGGTGCGCCTCACGCTCACGTACCCGAAGTCCGTGGGCCGCAACTTCGACGAGCTGCTGCGCGTCGTCGGCGCCCTGCAGCTCACCGACGCCGCACCGGTCGCCACGCCGGCCGACTGGACCAAGGGCGAGAAGGTCATCGTCTCCCCGGCCATGTCGACCGACGACGCGAAGGACCGCTTCGGCGCCGACAAGGTCGACGAGGTCAAGCCCTACCTGCGCTGGACCGACGACCCCAGCTGATCCGGCCCCGCCGATCTGGGTGGTGAGGGGCATGGCCGGGTAGGTCCCGGACATGCCCCTCCTCCAGGTCATCGTCGCCAGCACCCGTCCCGGCCGCATCGGCCGGACCGTCGGCGAGTGGTTCGCCGGCGAGGCCGAGGCCCACGAGGGCTTCGACGTGGAGCTGGTCGACCTCGCCGAGGTCGCACTGCCCTTCTTCGACGAGCCCAAGCACCCGCGGCTGCAGGAGTACGAGCACGACCACACCCGTCGCTGGTCCGAGACGATCAGCCGCGGCGACGCCTACGCCTTCGTCATGCCGGAGTACAACTTCGGCTACACCGCCCCACTGAAGAACGCCATCGACTTCCTCTGGAACGAGTGGAACGACAAGCCCGTCGCCCTCGTCGGCTACGGCGGAGTCTCCGGCGGGCTCCGGGCCATCCAGCTCCTCAAGCCGGTGCTCACCGCCGTGCGGCTGCAGCACGTCGCCGAGGTGCCGATCCCGTTCATCCACGAGCGGGTGCAGGACGGCCGGGTCGAGGCCAACGACGCCATGCGCAGCGGTGCATCCGGCGCCCTCGACGCGCTCGCCCGGGCCGTCCGGGTCCGCGATGCGGCCGCCGCCACCGCCGAGCGCTGAGAGACGTCCTGACCGGTTGGTGACATAGGACCCCAGCGCGGGCGCCCCGGAGGGGCGAGAGTGTCCGAATGGACCGTCTCGTCGCCGGGGGGCCGTGGTTCCGGCGCCACCCCCAGTACGCCGCCATCGTCACGGCCGTCCTGTTCGCGATCGTCACGACGCTGCGGCTGCTCACCACGAACGAGTCCGACGCCACCGGGCTCCTCTACGCCCTGCCGGTCGCCCTCGCCGCCATGGCCTTCGGGCGCGTGGTCGGCACCACCTCGGCCCTGTGCGCGGCCGGCCTGCTGTGGGGGTGGGCTGCCGGCCACCCCGAGGTCTCGCTCAGCCCGCTCGGCTGGACGTCGCGCATCGTCCCCCTCGTGCTGCTCGGCGTCCTGGTCGGCTCCGCGGCCGATGCGGTGGAGGAGGCGACGCAGACCCGCCTGGCCCTGGCCGTGGCCGAGGCCCGGCGCCGCGACGCCGCCGAGGTCAACGACGAGATCCTCCAGCGGCTCACCGTGGCCAAGTGGCGGGCCGAGGCCGGCGCCAGCGAGGACGCCGCCGCGCTCCTGGACGAGGCGATGGTGCAGGCCCAGCAGCTCGTCTCCTCGCTGCTCGAGGACGTCGAGCTCGACGATCGCCTCCGGGTCCACTCCTCCACCGGCGACGCCTCCCCCTGACCACGACGGGACGCTCAGAGGTGCTCGCCGACCACCTCGGCGATGAGGCGGGCGGTGCGGTCGGCCTCGGCCTTCCACGACCGGGCTGCGTCCTGCGACGCGGTGTCGGACACCACCTTGACCATCCGGCACTCGACGCCGGCGGCGGCGCACGCCCGGGCGACGGCGAACCCCTCCATGTCGACGAGGTGGGCCCGCTCGGCCAGGGCGAGGCGCAGCGCCGGGTCGGACACGAACGCGTCGCCGGTGGCGAGCGTCGTGGTCTCCGCAGGGTCCAGCACGATCTCGCCGACGCTGTCCTCGCCGGTGAGGGTGCGCAGGAAGGCGTGGTCCACGTCGTGCTCGAGCACGCGACCGATGCGGTGGGCGCCCTCGAGCCCGTCGCGCAGCGCCCCGGCGGTGCCGACGTTGAGCACGAACGACGGGCGGTGCTCGGCAAGCGCCCGGGTGACCGCCACGGCGGCCGACACCTTGCCGATGCCGGTCAGCACGACGTCCAGGTCGCCGAGGTGGGCGGCCTCGCTCCCGACCGCGACGACCACCAGGGGCGATCCGGTCACGGGTAGGTGAGCAGGGACACGTGCTCGTGGCCGGCCAGCTGCGCGGCGCCGTCGAGGAACGCCAGCTCGATGACGAAGCCGAGGCCGACCACCGTCGCTCCGGAGCGCTCGACGAGGCGGACCGTGGCCGCCGCCGTCCCGCCGGTCGCGATCACGTCGTCGACGACGAGCACCCGGTCGCCGGGGGCGAGGGCATCGGCGTGGATCTCGAGCCGGTCGGTCCCGTACTCGAGCTCGTAGGCCTCCGAGACCGTGGTCCGGGGCAGCTTCCCCGGCTTGCGCACCGGCACGAAGCCGGCCCCCAGGTGCAGGGCCACCGGCGCGCCGATGAGGAAGCCCCGCGCCTCCATGCCGACCACCTTGGTGACGCCGCGCCCGGCGTAGGGCTCGGCCAGGGCCCGCACGGCGTAGGCGAAGCCGGCCGGATCGGCCAGCAGCGGGGTGATGTCCTTGAACACGACCCCGGCCTCGGGCCAGTCGGGGACGTCGCGGATGTGGGGCTCGAGGTGGACCGAGGCGGACACCGGAGGCAATGTACGGGACCCCGCCCGCACCCGACGATGGAGCACGCCGATGCCGACGGCGATCGACCAGTGACGCTCACCGGCCTCGAGCCCGAGCTGGAGCGCGCCCTGGACCTCGCCGGCGTGCTGGTGTTCGCGCTGTCCGGCGCGTCCCTGGCCGCCCGGCACCGCTTCGACCTGGTCGGCATCCTGGTCCTGGCCACGGTCACCGGCCTCGGTGGCGGCATCCTGCGCGACACCCTGCTCGGCCAGCTCCCGCCGGTGGCCCTGCGCGACCAGCTCTACCTGGCCGTGCCCCTCGCCGCCACCGCCTTCGTGCTCGTCGGCCACACCTTGGTCGAGCGCATGCACCGCCCCGTGCTGGTCTTCGACGCGGCCGGGCTCGGCCTGTTCTGCGTGGTCGGCTCGGCCAAGGCCCTCGACGCCGGCCTCGGGGTGCTGCCCTCGGTGCTGCTCGGCACGATGACGGCGGTGGGCGGCGGCGTGATCCGCGACGTCCTCGCCCGCGAGGTCCCCACGGTCTTCAAGGCCGACAGCGCCCTCTACGCCATCCCGGCCACCCTCGGCGCCGCCGCCACCGCCGCGGTCTGGTCCCAGGACGCGCTCGACGCACCCCAGGCCGGTGCCATCGCCCTGGCGGTCCTGGTGGTGCGCCTGCTCGCCATCCGCCGGGGCTGGCGGGCACCGACGGCCCGCATCCGCCCCTGACCCTCTCCCAGGAACTGGCAGTTCCCCTGTTGCGCCTCAGCGGAGGTCGAAGACCAACCGGGCGTCCACCTCCCCGGAGAGCACCTCCTCGAAGCAGGCGTTCACGTCGTCGAGCGACCGCGTCTCCCGGACGACCCGGGTCTTGCCGGCGGCGTGCAGCTCGAAGACCTCTCGCAGGTCCTGGCGGGTGCCAACGATCGATCCCACGATCGAGATGCCGCCCAGCACCGTCTGGAACACCGGCACGGTGATGTCGTTGTCGGCCGGGAGGCCCACCAGCACGAGCCGGCCGTTGCGGCGCAGCGACCGGAACGCGGACTCGATCGCCTTCGGCGTCGCCGCGGTCGACACGACGGCGTGGGCGCCGCCGAGGCGCTGGATCTCCTCCGCCGCGTCCTCCTTGGCTGCGTTCACGACGTGCGTGGCGCCGAGCTCGAGGGCCATGTCCAGCTTCGCCTCGACCACGTCCACCGCGATGACCTCGGCGCCGGCGACGGCGGCGTACTGGACGGCCAGGTGCCCCAGCCCCCCGATGCCGTAGACGGCCACGCGGGTGCCCGGTCGCGCTCCGGAGACCTTCACGGCCTTGTACGTGGTGACGCCGGCGCAGGTGAGGGGCGCGGCGTCGAGGGGGTCGATGCCGTCGGGCACGGGGACCACGAAGCGGCCGTCGGCGACGACGTACTCGGCGAAGCAGCCGTCGACGCCGTAGCCGGTGTTCACCTGGGACTCGCACAGCGTCTCCCAGCCGGTGACGCAGTGGTCGCAGCGCCCGCAGGCCGTGCCGAGCCACGGGACGGCGACCCGGGTGCCGACCTCGACGGCGTCCACGTCCTCACCGACCTGCTCGACGATGCCGACGCCCTCGTGGCCGGGGATGAACGGTGCCGTCGGCTTGACCGGCCACTCGCCCTTCGCGGCGTGGATGTCGGTGTGGCACAGGCCCGAGGTCTCCAGGTGCACCAGCACCTGCGTGCTCGACGGCACCGGATCCTCGGTGTCGGCGACCTCGAGCGGCGCGCCGAGCTCTCGTACGGTTGCAGCCTTCATGGGTGGACTCCTCTGCCCTCGGGCGGCCCCCGCACCCCTCATCGGGTGGGTCGCCCGCCACCCGTCCACCAGACCCCGCGCCGGCGTCGAGCGGACAGGGCCATACGTCCCGGCAGCGACCGACGAAGGGCCGACCCCGTGGGCAGATCAGCCGGCCCGCGTCGTCACCCCGCCAGCAGCTTCTCGAGCTTGTCCAGCTGGGCCTTGTAGCCCCACTTCATGCCGAAGGCAGCCATCTTGGCCTTGGGACCGATCTGGGTGATGGAGACGTGGAGGCGGACCTCGGTGCTGCCGTCGCGCTCGCGCATCGTGATGTCGTTGACGTGCACGATCGTCGTCGAGTCCTCCTCACCCTCGGTCCACGACCGCGCGTCGTAGGCGAGCCGGACGTTGGGCTCCACGTGCGTGAAGGTCCCGGTCATCGGCCAGCGGGTGCCGGCGTACTTGCCCATCTCCTCGGTGGCCTCCATCACGATGGACAGCGCGCCGCCCACGCGGAGGTCGACCTCGCACTCGGGCACGGTGGTCTTCTCCGGTCCCCACCACTGCCGGAGCTGGTCGGGATCGGTCCACGCCCGCCACACCGCGTCGGCCGGCGCGGCGTAGGTCCGCTCGAACGACAGCTCCTTCTTCTTCTTGAGCAGCTGCATGATCACTGGTGGTCCTCCTGAGGTCGGTTCGGTCAACGTCGGTCACGATCGGGGCCATCGCCGTCTCCTCGCGGCGTCGACGCCAGGAAGGTGCCGAGCGAATCGAGGCGGGAGTCCCACTGCTGCTCGAAGCTGTCGACCCAGCTGGCGATGGCGTCGAACGCGTGGGGCTCGAGCTGGTAGATCCGCTGCCGGCTCACCGCCTCGCGCCGGACGATCCGGGCCTCGCTCAGGACCTTCAGGTGCTTCGACACCTGGGGCTGGCGGAGCGCCAGGGCGTCGGCGATGGCGCCGACCGGGGATGGTCCCTCTCGCAGCAGCTCCACGATCCGCAACCGGTTCGGTTCCCCGAGGGCGGCGAAGACCGCGGCTTCCATGCGGTGACCGTACGTCCGGCTCATATTCCCGTCAAGGAATATGTCCCACCAAGTCCACAGCACCGCTGACACGATGCCCGCCGGGTCAGGTCAGCGGTGAGGGTGGACCTCGACTCCAGGGAGACCTTCGAAGGCGGAGCGATCGGCGGTCACGACGTCACGGGCCGTCGCCCGGGCGGTCGCCGCGATGATCAGGTCGTGCGTGCCGCGGGGGGTCCCGGATCGGCGGACGACGGCGAGCAGTTCGCCGTGGACGTCGGCGACGTTGCCGTCGTAGTCGACCACCGGCAAACCGCTCCGCACCGCTGCGACGAACGCGGCTCGATCAGCTCGGCGCCGGTCGTCGGCAAGCAGGACCCCGACGCGAAGCTCCGCGAGCGTGATCGCTGCGATCGCGACGTCGTCGTCGTCGTCGATCGCCTCGTCGAGGTCGAGACCACCGCGCTCGACGTCGATCAGGAACGTCGTGTCCAGGAGCAACCTCGTCACGAGCGATCCTGGGGAGCCACGAGCTCGCGAACCGCCGCCAGGTCGCTCGACCAGTCGTCGTCGGGTCGGTGCGCTGCCAGCAGTCGCTTCGCTTCAGCTCCGCGTCCGGAGCTCACGGGATCGAGCTGCGCCACGACCTTCCCGCGCCGGGTGATCGTGAAGTGCTCGCCCCGATGCTCGATTGCGTCCAGCAGGTCGGCGAAGTTGCGAGCAGCATCCGTCGCACTGATCTCAGCCATGCGAATCAGATTATCCGATTCTGGTGTCGGAGGGGGGACTTGAACCCCCACGCCCTTGCGGGCACTAGCCCCTCAAGCTAGCGCGTCTGCCAATTCCGCCACTCCGACGTATGCGCCCGGGGAGCACCCCGGGCGGAGGCGACACAATAGCAACGCCCGCAGGAACGGCCACATCCGCCGCCGGCGCCTCAACCCCCGTCGAAGGTCACCCCGGAGACGTCGATGCTGCCGTCGACGCGCACCTGCAGGCCACGGATCCGCTCGCGCACGACGGCGACGGTGCGCAGCTGGGCGAGGGGGACGACGGGCACGTCGCCGAGCACCACGGCCTCGACCTCGCGCCACCGGAGCGTCCGGGCGGCGACGTCGGGTTCGGCACTGGCGCCCGCCAGGCGTTCGTCCACGAACGGCTGCGTGTAGCCGGTCAGGTTGTCGGGCGACGTGGACCTCCAGGCCTGCAGGTGCGTGACCGGGCTGAGGCCGACGCCGAGCGTGCTGAACAGGTACAGCTGCTGGCCGGGGCCGAGGGTGCCCTCGTAGGTGGCGGCGTCCTGGGACGAGGTCGCCAGCTCGATCCCCACGGCGCCCAGCTGCTCGGCCAAGACGCCGGCGATGGCCAGGTGGGTGGTGGAGTCGTCGGTCAGCAGCCGCACCGGGGGCGGCTCGGCGCCCTCGGGGAAGGCCTCGGCCACGAGCTGGCGGGACCGCTCGACGTCGGGGCCGCAGTAGCCCACGCACTCCCCCGCCGCGCCCGGCACGCCGTCGGGCACCAGGCCCTGCATCGGCTGGGCGGTGGTGCCGAACACCGCCTCGGCGAGCGTGGCCCGGTCGATGGCCAGCGAGATCGCCTGGCGCAGCGGCGAGCGGGACAGCGGCTCGACGTTCGGGTTGATCCCGAGCAGGACCGTTCCGTGGAACGGGACCATGCCGCCGAGGCCGAACGCGCTGCCGGCGTCGCCGAGGCGGTCGACGGGCACGGGTGACCAGTCGAGCTCGCCGGCCGACATCGCCTCGTAGGCCCGGGCGTCGTCGGGGAACAGGCGCAGCTCGATGGTGGCGGGGCCCTCGCCCCGGCGGCGCTCCAGCACGAGGCGGTCCGGTGCGACGACCTCGACGTCGTAGGCGCCGGACGGGTTCAGCGGGGCGCCGACGCCGGTGGGCAGCAGGTCCCGGTCGACGATGCTGAACAGCGGTGAGGCCAGCAGCTCGGGGAGCACGACCGACGGGGCGGCCAGCGCGATCTCGACCGTGCGGGGGTCGACGGCGGTCATGGAGGCGACGTCCTCGAGGGCGATGGCGGCGAGGGAGGACCCGCCCTGGGACCGGACGCGATCGAGGGACGCGACCACGTCCTCGGCCGTCACCGCGACCCCGTCGGCGAACGTGGCCCCGTCCGACAACGTGAACCGCCACACCGTGCGGTCCTCGTTCGGTTCGAAGCCGGCCAGGCCCGGCTGGGCCAGCCCCTCGTCGTCCACCCGGGTGAGGGTGTCGTGGACGAGGTCGACCAGGATCATCGACGAGACGCTGGCCGGGGAGATGGCGGCCGGGTCCAGCGACATGGGCCCGGCCAGACCGAGGCGCAGCACGTCGCCGCCGCCGGCGTCGCCACCCTCGCCCGGGTCGCCGTCACCACCCGTTGCCGGCGCCTCCGACGTGGTGGGTGCGCCCTCGGCACGCTCGACGTCGCCGCCGTCGGACGAGCACGCCGCGGCGAGCAGGGCCAGCGCGGCCAGGACGAGCAGGGAGCGCGGGAGCGGACGCACCAGCGCAGCCCGGGTGCCGCTAGAGGATCAGGGCCAGGCCGATGGTGGTGAACACGAACCCGACGGCGACCACGATCGTGATGCGGTCCAGGTTCTTCTCCATCACCGTCGAGCCCCCGGCCGCGGCACCGACGCCGCCACCGAACATGTCCGAGAGGCCACCGCCCTTGCCGGAGTGCAACAGGACGAGCCCGATGAGGGCGAGGGCCTGGCTCACGTGGATGGTGGTGACGATGATCTTCAGCATCGATCCGAGGGTTGTCGGGGACAGGAACGAACGAGCGTACCGGTCAGCGGTCGGCTCGGGCGAAGTCGTGGAGGGCGCCCAGGGGACCCGAGCCGAGCGGGGCCCGCTCGGGCGGGGCGATGCGGTCGGGGTCGACCAGCCACCGGACGGTTCGCTGGTGCAGCGGCAGCCAGGCGCGAGCCGCCGTGGCCAGCTCGCCCAGGTCGCCGGCCAGGGCCTGACGCCGGCGCTCGTCGGGGGCGTTGACCAGTCGGGACGCCAGGTCCTGGGAGTCGGCCTCGCACCAGCTCATCGGGTTCGGTCCGACCGCCTCGCAGCGGTACAGCGCCGAGACCCGCTGCGCGGTTCCGAGCCGCACGGCGTAGACGCCGATGCCCGTGCCCTCCGTCCGGTCCCGCCGCAGCCAGGTCGAGCGCGACACGGCGTCGGCCTCGCTGGTGAACCCCCGGTCGACGAGCGCCTCGGCCACGGCCTCGGCGATCTGCTCGGCGCCGTCGAGGGTCGGGTCGTAGGACACCGGCACGGTGAGGGGCTGCTCGGGCCGGCTCCGGACGCCGGGGGCGACCACCGCCCAGCCGTCGGAGTCCAGCAGGGCATCGGCGTTCGCGGTCGACACGCCCTCCTCCACGAGGGACTCGCTGCAGCTCTCCTCACCGGGCAGCCACCCGAGGCAGGTGACCAGGTCGTCGGGGTCGACGCCGGCCAGCTCGACCAGCTCGCGGCGGTCGAGGGCCTGCTCGATGGCGACGCGGACGGGGAGCGACCCGAGCGGCGGGGTCCGGCGATCGAAGAACAGGCCGGCCACCGCCGGCGAGGGCGCCCGGCGCAGGCTGAAGCGGGAGGGGACCTCGGGGACGTCGCCGGCCGGGATGAGCAGGTCGATGCTGCCGGGCACGCTCACCCGGCCGTTGTCCGCACCGTCGGCCTCGAGGTCGGCGAAGTGGTCGATCCGGACCTGGTCGATCCCGGCCTGGCGATCGGGGTCCCAGTGGTCCGTCCGGGCGACCAGCACGAGCGACTGCTCATCGAAGGACACCAGCTCGTAGGGGCCGGCGCCGAAGGGGACGAAGTCGTCGAACTCGCCGGTGAGGTCGGTGCTGCCGCCGAGGGCGTCCGCGTGCAGCAGCCAGCCCTCGTAGCCGCCGAACAGCTCGGGCCAGTCGGTGAAGGGGCGGCGCAGGGTGACCCGGGCGACCAGCGGGTCGGAGTCGTCCACCTCGGTGATGAGGTCGTGGCCGGCCGTGGCGGCGCCCGGCGTGCCCGTGTGGGCCAGCCACGTCGCCCGGACGTCGCTGCTCGTGATCGGGCGGCCGTCGTGCCAGCGGGCCTCCTCGGCCAGGGTGAACACGATCGTCTGCTCCCCCGTCTCCTCGTCCACCCGCACCTCGGGGCCCTCGGCCAGCACCGGGGACGGCACGTAGGCGCCGGCGGCGCCCACCTCCATCAGCTTGGGCACGACGTGCTGCAGCACCAGGGCGCTCGCCACCGGGTCGGCGCAGGCGACGGGGTTGAGGCAGTCCGGCCAGCTGCCCGCCGCGACCCGCATCAGGGTCGCGGCCCGGGGCAGGGTGCCCGGCCCCGTCTCGCCGGTGCCGGCCTCGTCGTCGGGGTCGTCGGTGAGCACCGAGCAACCGGTCGCGACCAGCGCCAGCACGAGCAGCAGGACGCCCCACCACGGGGCGGGACGGGCGGCGCGTCCCATCGGGCTAGATGACGACCTGGACCTCGGCGTAGTGGCACGCCACGGGGTGGCCCTGGCCCCGGTCGATCAGCGCCGGCACCTCCTCGGCGCACTTCTCGGTGGCCTTCCAGCAGCGGGTGCGGAACCGGCAGCCCGACGGCGGGTTCACCGGGCTGGGCACGTCGCCCTCGAGCACGATGCGGGTGCGGGCCCGCTCGCGGCGGGGGTCGGGCACCGGCACGGCCGACAGCAGCGCCTGGGTGTAGGGGTGGGCCGGCGAGCTGTACAGGTCGCCCGCGTCGGCGATCTCCATCACCTGGCCGAGGTACATGACCGCGACCCGGTCGGAGATGTGGCGCACGACGGAGAGGTCGTGGGCGATGAAGATGTACGCCAGGCCGAGGCGGTTCTGGAGGTCCTCGAGCAGGTTGATGACGCCGGCCTGGACCGACACGTCGAGGGCCGACACCGGCTCGTCGAGCACGAGCACCTTGGGCTCGAGGGCGAGGGCCCGGGCGATGCCGATGCGCTGGCGCTGGCCGCCGGAGAACTCGTGGGGGAACCGGTTGGCGTGCTCGGACTTGAGGCCGACGAGCTCGAGCAGCTCCTTGACCCGGGCCTTGCCGCCGTCCTTCCAGAGCCCGTGGATGCGCAGCGGCTCGCCCACGATCTCGCTGACCGGCATGCGGGGGTCGAGCGAGGCGTACGGGTCCTGGAACACGATCTGCAGGTCCCGGCGGGTCTCGCGCAGCTCGCGCTTGGACATGTCGGTGAGGTCGCGGCCCTGGAACAGCACCCGGCCGTCGGTGGCGGGCAGCAGCTGCAGGATGGTGCGACCGAGCGTGGACTTGCCGCAGCCCGACTCGCCGACGACGCCGAGGGTCTCGCCGGGGTGCAGCTCGAAGCTGACCCCGGACACGGCCTTGACCTCGCCGACGGTGCGCCGGAGCAGGCCCTTGCCCTTCACCGTGAAGTTCTTGTGCAGGTCCTCGACCTGGAGGATCGGTGCGGTCATGGGGACGCCTCCTCCCGGGCGGGCAGGTCGTCGTCGGGGCGGATCGACTCGTCGGGCGGGGCGGCCACCTCGTCCTCGGCGCCGCCGCCGATCTCCACCGGCGTGAACACCTGGGACGGGTCGGTGACCTCGCGCAGGCTCTCCCAGTGGTGGCAGGCGCTGACGTGGCCCTCGGTGTCGGTGGGGTACAGCGGGGGCTCCTCCCGCCAGCAGATGTCGGTGGCGAGGGGGCAGCGCGGCGCGAACTGGCACTTGTGCCCGAGGCCGATCATCGAGGGCGGCGAGCCCTTGATCGGCGTGAGCCGGCGCGACCCCTGGTCCATGCGGGGCAGCGAGCCGAGCAGGCCGAGGGTGTAGGGGTGGCGGGGCTCGTAGTAGATGTCGTCGACCGAGCCGATCTCGACGCCGGTGCCGGCGTACATCACCACGACGTCGTCGGCCGACCCGGCCACCACGCCGAGGTCGTGGGTGATGAGGATCATCGCCGCCTGGGTGGCCTCCCGGGCCGCCTTGAGGGCGTCGAGCACCTGGGCCTGGACGGTGACGTCGAGGGCCGTGGTGGGCTCGTCCGCGATGATCACGTCGGGGTCGTTGGCCATGCCGATGGCGATGACGACGCGCTGGCGCATGCCGCCGGAGAACTCGTGCGGGTAGTTGTCGACCCGGTCCTCGGCGTTGGGGATTCCGACCGTGCGGAGCAGCTCGATGGAGCGCTCGCGGGCCTCGGCCTTGGTGACGTCGTTGTGCAGGCGGATCGCCTCGGAGATCTGCCAGCCGATGCGGTACACCGGGTTCAGCGACGTCATCGGGTCCTGGAAGATCATCGCCAGGCGCGAGCCGCGCAGCGCGGAGAGCTCCTTGTCGCTCATCTCGAGCAAGGGCTCGCCCTTGAACCGGGCCTGGCCCGAGATGCGGGCGTTCTTCGGCAGCAGCCCCATGAGGGCGTTGGCCGACACCGACTTGCCCGACCCGGACTCGCCGACGATGCCGAGCACCCGGCCGGGGCCGAGCGACCAGCTGACGCCGCGGACGGCCTCGACGAGGCCGTCGTCGGTGGGGAACGACACGGCCAGGCCGTCGACCTCGAGGACGGGCTCGGTGCTGGTCGCCTCGACGGCGGCAGCGGTCACGCGGCGGCTCACTGGCGCACCCGCTTCTGACGGGGGTCGAAGGCGTCGCGCAGGCCGTCGCCGACGAAGTTCACGGTGAGGGCGATGAGGATGATGAGGAAACCTGGCCAGTAGAAGAGGTGCGGACGGGTCTTGAACGCCGCCTGGCCCTCGGACACGAGCAGGCCGAGCGAGGTGTCGGGGGCGGCGATGCCGAGGCCGAGGTAGCTGAGGCTGGTCTCGGCCAGGATCGCCACCGCCACCACGATGGTGGCGTTCACGATGATCGAGCCGATGGCGTTGGGCAGCAGGTGGCGCACGATGATGCGAGCGTCGCTGGCGCCGAGGGCGCGTGCCGCCTCGACGTACTCCTTCTCGCGCAGCGACAGCACCTCGGCCCGCACGATGCGGGCGAGCGGCATCCAGAAGAAGGCGGCGATGATGAGGGCCAGCTGGAACCAGCCGCCGCCGACGATGCGGGCGAGCAGCAGGAACACGGCCAGGCTCGGGATGACCAGGAACAGGTCGGTGATCCGCATGAGGACCGAGTCGATGATGCCGCGGTAGTAGCCGGCGATGGCGCCCACGATGGTGCCGACCGTGGTGGACAGGAACGCCACGAGCAGGGCGACCTGCACGGAGCGCTGAGCGCCGCGCAGCACCTTGGCCATGAGGTCGCGGCCGATGTCGTCGATGCCCATCGGATGGGACATGGACGGCGGCTCGTTGAAGGCCGGGAGCTGCTCGGCGTAGTCGTAGGTCCACAGGCTGCCCCCGACGAGGGAGCCGATGATGAGCAGGACCAGCACGAACAGGCTGACCATGGCCAGGCGGTGCTGGAGGAAGCGCCGGACGATGAGCTGGCGCTGCGAGCGGGTCTGCACGGCCAGCTCGTGGTCGTGGTGCTCCTCGCCCTCGGTGTCGGCCAGCGCGGCGGGCTGCCCGCTGGGCTGCACGCCGGAGTCCACCGGACGGCGGTCCTCGAGGGTGGTGTCGTCGGCGTCGGGGGTGTCCGGGCGGTCGGTGTCGGTCACTGCCGGATCCTCGGGTCGAGCACGCCGTAGAGCAGGTCGGCGATGAGGTTGAAGATGATGACGATGACGCCGGTGACCATCATCCAGGCCAGCACGACGTTCACGTCGTAGTCGCGCAGGCCCTCGATGAGCAGGTTGCCCATGGCCGACCAGCCGAAGACCTGCTCGGTGATGATCGCCCCGCCGAACACGGCGCCGAAGTCGATGGCCACGATGGTGGTGAGCGGGATGAGGGCGTTGCGCAGGCCGTGCCGGAACACGACCCGGGGTCTTCCCGCGCCCTTGGCCCTGGCCAGCTTGACGTAGTCGGACTCCATGACGTCGAGCATGGAGTTGCGCTGGTAGCGGCTCCAGGCCGCGTAGGAGATCAGCGCGAGCGCGATGGTGGGCAGGATCAGGTGGCCGGCGTAGTTGGCCATCCGCCCCCAGAAGTCGGCGTCGAGGCGCGGGGACTCCGATCCGGTCGTGTAGATGATCGTGCGCCCGACCAGGTTGTTGAACCGGATGGCGGCGAACTCCTTGAGCAGCGCCGCCAGCCAGAACACCGGCATCGACAGGAACAGGAAGCCGGAGAAGGTGAAGAAGTAGTCGGTCTTGGAGTACTGGCGGGTGGCCGACAGCACGCCGACGCTCACGGCCAGCACGAGCGACAGCACGACCGAGGCGATGACCATGCGCAGGGTGCGCCCGAGGCGGCGCCACAGCACCTCGTTCACCGGGTTGCCCCGGAGGTCGTCGCCGAAGTCGAGGGTGACCACGTCGCCGGCCCAGGCCAGGTAGCGCTCGACCGGCGGCTTGTCGAGGCCGATGTCCTTGCGGCGCTGCTCGATGACCGCTTCGGGCACCGGTGGGTTGCGCGACCGGAGCTCGGCCAAGGGGTCACCGAAGCTGGTGACCGTGAAGTAGATGAGCACCGATGCCACGAACAGCACGATGATCGACACGATGAAACGCCGGATGACGAACCCGAGCACGACCTGATCCTCTCAGCGCTGGCAGGAAGCAACAGGGTGGGGCCCGCTGCGCGAGCCCCACCCTGTCATGTCACTTCAGATGTCGGGGGCTTCAGCCCTCGACGGTCCACTCGTAGGCGTTCCACAGCGGACCGGCGGTGGAGGCGTTGTCCTCCACACCCTGGACCGAGCTGCGGTACGGGAGGTACGTGGGCTTCTGGTACAGGGGCACCGTCGGCATGTCCTCCCAGAGGATCTCGTCGGCCTGGTTGTACAGGGCGGCGGCAGCATCTTCGTCGGTCTCGACCAGGGCCTGGTCGAAGATCTCGACGATCGCCGGGTTCTGGTAGCCGGTGTTGTTGGAGCCGACCAGGGTCGGGTCCGGGTTGCTGTACAGGGCCTTGTTCGAGGACGGGAAGGGCGTGCCGACCCAGGCGAACAGGGCGATGTCGTAGTCCATGTCCGCGATCAGGTTGCTCTCCGGGAAGAACCGCTCGAACGCTGCGCCACCCTCGACGTTGTCGATGTTTATGGCGATGCCGGCCTCGGCCAGCTGGTTCTGGATCACGAGCTGGGTGTTCTCACGCAGCTGGTTGCCACCGGTGGTGGTGATCCGCAGCGAGAGCTCGCCGTCCTCGGGGTGCGTGCACGGGCTGCTCGAGCAGTCGTAGCCGGCCTCCTCGAGGAGACCCTGGGCCGCCTCGATGTCCTGGGCGGCGTAGTCCTGGCCGTGCTCCTCGTACTGGGGCTGGTTGTTCAGCCAGATGCGGTTCTGGAGCACCTCGGCCTCATCGGAGAACTGGCCGACCGTGCGGGCCACGAGGTCCTCGCGGTCCAGCGCCAGGGCGATGGCCTTGCGGACCTCGGGCTTGGCGAGGTGGCTGTTCTGCAGGTTGAAGTCGATGTGCTCGAACGACAGGCCGAAGCTGACCTGGCTCTCGATGCCCTCGAGGCCGTCGATCTGGTCGACGAGGTCGAGCTGGGGCTGCGGGTAGGCCATGTCGATCTCGCCGTTCTCGAGGGCAGCCGGGATGCCGGCGTTGTCCACGTCGAAGCGGATCACGATCTCGTCCAGCTTGGGCGCCTCGCCCCACCACTCGGGGTTGGGGACCAGCGTCACGGACTGCTCGGGGCGGTAGTCCTCGAACATGAACGGGCCGGCGGAGAACTCCGGAGCGTTCTCGCCGTCGAGGCCGTCGTTCCAGCCCACGACCGGGTCACCGTCACCGAGCTCGGTGATGATGTGCGCCGGCAGGATGTTGGTGAACATCGCCTGCCACTCGGAGTAGGGCTCGGAGAAGGTCACGGTGACGGTCTTGCCGTCCTCGGAGCCCTCGACCGACTCGACCCGGTCGTAACCGGCGGTGGTGGCGGTGTCGACGTCGGCGTTGGAGCCGTTCATCATCTCCCACATCATCGTGAAGTCGTCAGCGGTGATGGGGGTGCCGTCGGACCAGACCGCATCCTCCTGGATGACGTACTCGATGGTCTGGGGCTCCTCGGAGGTCATCTCGGCCGAGACGAGCAGGTTCTCGTCCATGTTGACCTCGAAGTCCGGCGTGTTGCGGAACGCCGAGGGGAAGACGATCTCGGTCAGCTGACCCAGCGCCAGCAGGTTCGACGACGCGGTGTTGATGTTCCAGCCGTCAGGCTCCTGGTCGTTCGCGAAGACCACGGTGCCGCCCGCTGCAGCCTCGCCTTCACCTTCGTCGGAGCCGCCCTCGGTCGTCTCCTCGGTCTCTTCGCCTTCGCCACCGGCCGTGTCGTCATCATCGCCGCACGCAGCGGCGATCATCGACAGGCCGAGGAACAGCGCGAGCACGCGCAGCCATCGGGACTTCATCACAGGGGGTTCCTCCTGGTTGGTTTGCAGGGAGCTGCGCGTGGCCCAGTGACCAGGACGCAACGGATCATGCACCGTACGACACATTTGTCGGGCGGTTCCACGACCGGCGGGCGACCGTAGCAACTGCGCCACATGTCACCAAGAGATCCTTACGCAGTTCGCCGTACTGCAACACGGTTGAAACCGCCGGCGGGGTGCCAGATCGCGCCGAGACTGGTCGATCTGCCAGCGGATCCCTCTTCAGCTGCCGGATTCGACCAGTCGGTACTGCACGATCCGGCCGAAGTCGTCCGCGTCGAGGCTCGCGCCGCCGACCAGCGCGCCGTCGATGTCGGGCTGCGTCATGAGCTCGTGGGCGTTGCCCGGCTTCACCGAGCCGCCGTACTGGATGCGCACCGAGTCGGCGGCCTCGCGCCCGGCGACCTCGGACACGGTGGCCCGCACGTGGGCGCACATGGCCTGGGCGTCATCGGCCGTCGCGGTCTTGCCGGTGCCGATGGCCCAGATCGGCTCGTAGGCGATGACCATGCCGGCCACCTGGTCGGGCTTCACCTTCGCCAGCCCGGCACGCACCTGGGTCGCCACCTTCTCCTCGGCCTGGCCCGCCTCGCGCTCTTCGTCGGTCTCGCCGCAGCACATGATCGGCGTCATGCCGGCCTTCAGGATGGCGTGGACCTTGCGGTTGACGTCGTCGTCGGTCTCGCCGAACAGCTCGCGGCGCTCGCTGTGGCCGCAGATCACGTACTCGACGTCGAGCTTGGCCAGCATCTGAGGAGCCACCTCGCCGGTGAACGCGCCCTTCTCCTCCCAGTGGCAGTGCTGGGCGCCGAGGGAGACCGGGATGCGGTCGGCCTCGAGCACGGTCTGCACCGAGCGCAGGTCGGTGAAGGGCGGGTGGACCGACACGTCGACCGCATCCACGTCTTCGTTGGTCAGCACGTAGCTCAGCTTCTGGACGAGCTGGATCGCCTCGAAGTGGTTGTTGTGCATCTTCCAGTTGCCGCTGATCAGCGGCTTGCGGTTC
>Ga0208490_100614_pt1 | contig 19804 bp, 17 predicted proteins | sample SubbioAug_CSWold_FD_184818 | JGI IMG/M metagenome (GOLD analysis project Ga0208490, IMG submission 184818) | Serpentinite rock and fluid subsurface biosphere microbial communities from McLaughlin Reserve, California, USA - CR11Aug_CSWold (SPAdes) | ecosystem: Environmental > Terrestrial > Deep...
GCCCGAAATTGTACCGATCTCCTGCCCCTGCTGATCTACGACCTCCCGGTCGAGAAGGTCGGAAACGGTCATCTGCCGAAGCTGGCCCATCTGCTGACCGGCCTGCTGCTGACCCGTCTGCTGCTGGCCCTGCTGCATCGTCTGCCCGGCCTGCCAATCCTGCTGACCTTGCTGTTGATCGCCCTGCGCGAGGGCTGCCGGAGCTGTGCCGAGCATCAGGGCTGCGGCGACTGCGGCAATCGTTTTGCGTGTCATGATGCACTCCATCATTCTTGTTGCACCGGCATCGTGAAGCCCCCCGATCATGCCAGCTCGTTGCAATAAATCTTTTGCCTAATTCTTGTTCCATTTTCAAAATTTGCATCCGCACCGTCGATTAAACCGCTCCGCTTTCTTGAACGAGCCAAACAATTACGTTCATCTCCGACGATTTGACTTGGCTATTTACATGCTATGCCGTGTCGACGCAGCGAAAACAACGTCCGCAGAACGTCGCTGCTCCACGAGGCGCCATGCGGAAAGTGAAGCGGATCGCCAGGCATCCTCAAGGGGCACGTGACTTTTACAGAGAAAGCGGGACCTATCGGGAGCCTGATGCGTTGTCGGATCATTCTCCCGGTCTGCGCACTCAGGATCTCCAATCAATGCCGCGTTATTCAATACTGACTTTGTTGTTCGCCCTCGTCTTCGGCAGCCTCGGCTTCCCGGCGGCAGCGGATGAGCTCCAGATCGGCCCGCAGGACAAGCTGCGGCTCCGGGTTTATGAATGGCGACAGAGTACGGGCGAAGCCCATGCATGGGAGGCCTTTGCCGGCGAGTTCGTCGTCGCGGGGGATGGTCGCCTGCAGCTGCCGCTGGTCGGGGCGGTCCCGGTCTCCGGACGATCCCTCGACGAGATCGGCACGGAGATCGCCGCTCGCCTGCAGGTCGAGGCGGGGCTGCTGCGGGAACCCAGCGTCGTCGTCGAAATCGTCGAATTCCGCCCGTTCTACGTCGTCGGCAGCGTCGTCTCACCCGGCGAATTCCCCTATCGTCCGGGCATGACGGTCCTCAACGCCGTCAGCCTCGCCGGAGGCATGCGCCGCGGCGCCGACATGACGCAGCGCCTCGAGCGCGACGCGATCTCCACGCGCGGGGATCTGCGTGTTCTCGCCCTTGAACTGGAGCAGCTCGCAGCCAAGCGAGCGCGTCTTCATGCCGAACTCCAGGAAGCAGAAACGATCAGCTTTCCGCAGGACCTCGTCGCCCGGCGCGACGAGGACGACGCGATTGCGCGAGCGCTCGACGAAGAAGAGAACATCTTCCAGTCCCGCCGCAGGACGCTTCAACAGGAGGTGGAGGCGAACCAGCGCCTGCAGACCCTGCTGGGCGAGCAGGTCGAGGCATTGGAAGGCCAGGTGGTGATCAAGGCGCAGCAGCTCGCCTCGATCGAGGAGGAACTTGCGAACGTCCGGGACCTTGTCCAGCGCGGCCTCGGGACCGCACCGCGGCAATCGGGGCTGGAGCGAACGGCGGCTGATTACGAGAGCGGCCAGCGAGACCTGATGCGCTCCATCATTGGTGCTCAAGTCGATATCAACAACGCAGAGCGCAACATCATCGCGCTTCTCAGCAATCGCCGGCGGGAGGTGGCGGAGGACCTGCGCCAGACCCAGGCGCGCATCGACAGGCTGACGACCCAATTCGAGACCGCTCGCCTCATGCTCGAGGAGGCGGAGGTGATCGCGCCCACGCGTCTCGCAGCCGCCAACCGGCGGGAAATGATGGAGCCGATCTACTCGATCGTTCGAATGACCCCGGAGGGAATGCGGGAGGTGGAGGCGGACGAGCTGACGCCGCTGCGGCCCGGGGATACGGTCCGCGTGATCCTGCCCTTGCCCGAGATCCCTTATGGCGGAACGTTATCCGGCTTGCCGACAGGCTCCATCTCCAGCTCTCCCGGAGCTGGCGAAGCGGTTGTGTCCGGGACGGTCGGCGGCGCCGACGGCGTTCCCGTGCAGTGAGCGGTCGCTGATGCGAGCGGACCCGTTGATCGACGTCACCTACGTGATCCCGGCATTCAACGCCGCGGCGCATGTCGCAGGCGCGGTGCGCTCGGCCTTGGCGCAGACGGGTGTGCGCATCGAGGTGATCGTCGTGGACGATGCGTCGTCGGACGATACCGCCGATCTCGTCGCGAGCGTCGCTGCAGACCTCCGCGAGAACGGCGCGAGCGAGCCTGCGGTCAAGCTGATCCGCCTGCCGGAGAACGGCGGCCCCTCCCGTGCCCGCAATGTCGGGATCGCCGCCGCAAGCGGGCGCTGGATCGGGATTCTCGATGCCGACGATGCACTCGAACCCGACAGGACGCACCATCTGCTGCGTCTGGCGCAGGCGAGCGGGGCACGGATCGTCGCCGACAACTTCAGCCGGATCGACGGCGATGGACGCGCGCTCTCCACGGCCTTCGACGCCGGCCGCGAGCCATACGCGTACGTCATCGCGCCAGGCGATTACATCATCGACAACATTCCCATGGGAACCGGTTTCGCCTCGGGCTATTTCAAACCGATGTTCCGGGCAGATCTTCTTTCGGGCGATGCGGGAGCGGACGCGCCGGCGATACGCTACGACGAGGCGGTGCGGGTCGGCGAAGACTTCCTGTTCTGCCTCGAGGCCATGCTCGCAGGCGGCCTTTACGTCGTCTCCTCTCGTCCGGGCTACCGCTACAGCGTCCGACAGGGCTCCCTCTCCCACCGCATCGGGCCGGGCAGGATCGACGATCTGGAGGCCGGCGCGAACCGTCTGCGTATCCGCTCGGAGGATCGCATCACGCCGGAGATCGATGCGGCGTTCGAACGCTACATCGCAGGGCTGGGGCGTGCGCGGTCGTTTCTGGAGTTCGCAGCGCAGGCGAAGGAAGGGGCGGTTCTCCGCGCTGCTTCACAGGCAGGCCGCACGCCGGAAATCTGGCCGCTGATCGCGCGCTTCGGAATGCAGGCGCTGGCCAAGCGGACGGGGCTGCGGCGCGGCTGAGATTATTGCCGCGCCGGTTCGAGGTGCTCGGTTGCCCGCGATGCCCGCGCCTGCAGCGCGAAGTGAAGATAACAGGCAGCAAAGAGGACCTGAAACAGCCCGTGATTTTCGAAGAGCGGGTTCTCGCTCAGTGTCAGGGCGCCGATCTGGATCAGGATGCAGGTGACCCACACATTGATGGGGCTGGGATTTGTGATGATGCTGTAGAAGGCTCTGAAATAGACGATCAACAACGCCCAGGCAAAGAACACCAGTCCAACGATCCCGAACGCCACGGCCACTTCGAGAAAATTGTTGTGAAAGAACCAGAGCCGCTGCCCGACATAGAAGTGCAGGTAATCCCGGGTCGTGACCACTGATTCCCAGTACCCCTTGAATCCATATCCGAGCATCGGCTGACGCTCGAATGCATCGATGGCGAAGTTCCAGAGCACCGTGCGCCCGGTAAAGGTCAGATCCTTGTCCGTCGATTCAAGATAGGCGTCCACCAGGCTGAAGTTCACCAGCACGATCGCCAGCGCGGTCGCTGCAGCACCCGAGATGAACAAGGCAGGCGTCAGCCGGGTCATGATCCTGCTGTTCAGCGACAACGAGAAGAGGAGGAAGCCAAACACCGCAGCGAAGATCGTGATGGACGTCATCGACTCGGTCTTGACCAGAGCAATGACGCAGACCAGGCAAACGAAGATGTTAAATCTCGGCCGCTGCTGCGTCATGACGAAATAGAACGCCGTGATGATCATCAGGACCAATGTGCGACCCAGAACGTTCTTGTGTGTGTAGATACCCTGCCAGGCGCCGTCGGTTCCAAGCGAACCGGGTACCGACAGCGCTATCAGCAGCAACGACAATGCGACCGAAATTCCCAGCGCGTAGTAGACGACATGGGCAAGACCTGTCGTTCCCAACCGCGCGATCAATGCGAACCCCATCAAGATCGTGAGAAGCAACTGAACGCCGTGATAGACGGACACCGTCGGGGCAAGCGACCACATGAACGAGCCGATTGCGATGAACGCCCAGATCACGACGGGAAACGCGCGCCAGATAAGCGCAAAATAGATCGCCGGACTGAGAAGCACGAGCGCGACGACGACCATGTCGGCAAAGAGCCACGACACCCGTTCCATCGCCGTGAAGTTCGCCGAGAACCCTCCTGCGGCCGCAAAGACGAAGAAGCCCCAGAAAACGCGCTCCAAACGCTCGAGAGCGGGCCCCGTGAGAATCTGCACATTTCCCCCTGACAGCGGCGGTTTCCTGGACGGACTGAAGCGGCCAGCGAGAAGCGCGGCCACCCTGCGAGAACAATTTTTTCGTGCAGAAGTTCCGCTTTTTCACAGGAATGCGGTTCGGGCGCGCGAGTGGCGAGGTGCTTTTCGGGAACCAGGAGGCAGCCGCTCGCGTTCTGGAAGCTGTTGATCGAGCCCAGCGTGTCGGAAGGCCCGGATGTTCCAGGCCTGCCGCATCGCGACAGAAACAGGATCAGAAAGAGAGATACGTGACCTATAGTATCCTCGCCCCGACCCGGTATCCGTGGACGTTCAACGGGCCAAGAGCATCACGCCACTCCATCACACGCCGCGCGTTTGCGCCATTCGGCAAGCTCTCCGAGTACCTGGAGGGCGTGACGATAATGAACCCCTTTCCGATCAAGCGGTTCGATCTGGTTCACGCGTTCAATCGGATCCCGCTCGGGACGACGCCCTTCGTCATCGGCTTCGAGTCGCATCTCCCGAGGGTCATCAACCGGGAAGACGGCAAGGCCTTCGCACTCCAGACCCGCCTGCTCCTCTCGGATCGCTGCCGGGCAATCATCCCCTTCTCGAAAATCGCCGAACGCTGGTTCAGGCGCGTCCATGGCCAGTCGAGCTTCTGGCCGGAGCTCGAGGCGAAGCTGTACATGCGCTATCCGAATGTCCCCGTGTTTCACGGCCAGGACGCGTTGCAGGAGGAAGCCGCGCTGCGGGAGCAAGACGCGCTGCAGGAGCAAGACCACGGACCCGTGCGGCTCGCGTTCGTTGGTAGCCATTTCGGGCGCAAGGGCGGCTGCGTCGCCGTCCGCATCGCGGAACTGGCGCTGCAGAGGAACCGCGACATCGAGGTCACGATCGTCTCGAACCTGACAGTCGGCGGATCGGTCTGGACCGATCCCACACGCCCGGAATTCTTCGATCGCTATCGCGCACTGCTCGATCTTCCAAACGTCACGCTCTTTCGGCAATTGCCGAACGACGAAGTCGTCGATTTGCTGCGCCGCTCGCATTTCACGCTGCTGCCGACCTTCGGCGACACGTTCGGCTTCACGGCAATCGAATCGATGATGTCCTGCACGCCCGTGATCGCGACCGATCAGGGGGCGCTGCCGGAGTTCATCGTCGACGACGAGAACGGCATCCTGCTCGACCTGGAGACGACGGAGTTCGGCAGTTGGGTCGAATCGCACAAGAAGGATCGTTCCAGCGCCGCATTCGAGCGACGCTTCACGGATGAAGTCGATCGTCTCGCCGAAGAAGCGCTCGATCGCATTACGCGCCTTCTGTCATCGCCGCGCGAATATTTCGCCATGCGCCGCTCGGCTCACGAAACGGCAGTGACGATGTTCGGTGCGGAGGATGCGAGCCGGTTCTGGGACAGCCTCTATGAGGTAGCGATCGCCAAGCAGGACGCGCTTGAGCGGCGCGAGGCAATGCGCGCCCTGTCCGTGCCGCAGCCCGCCCTGCATCGCAATCCTCTTTCCCAACGTCACTCGCGCTGAGGCGGGCCCCTCGTCGCGCGCGCCACTATAATTCTCAAGCAATGCTCCAGCTGTTCAAAAAGGCATAGTTCGATGGCAAGGATCAGAAAGAAACGCACCACGTCGATTGCGGTGATCGGGCTGGCCGGGTTGCTGTCTCTCGCCAGCGTCGAGCAGGCGACCGCAGAGTGGGAGCTGACGTTCGAAGACGATTTCTCCGGTCAGGAACTGGATCGGCGGACATGGAAGACCTCGGATTACTGGGGCAACCAGACTCTCCCGGGGAACGCAGAGCTGCAATGCTACATGCCGGACGCGTTCGCAATCGAGGAGAACGTGCTCCAGATCGTTGCCCAACGACAGGCGATACCGCAGGACGAGTGCTTTGCTGCGCAGACGGATCTCGAATTCACGTCGGGGATGATCACGACGGCGGGATGCAATCGCTACGACGATGAAGCGAAATGCGAGGCGCTCGACCAGTTCGTGCAGCTCTACGGTTACTTCGAGATGCGGGCGAAGTTTCCCGCCGGCAAGGGCTTCTGGCCGGCATTCTGGCTTCTGCCCGAGAACGGCGCCTGGCCGCCCGAGATCGATGTCGTCGAGTGGATCGGCGACAACCGACGAGCGGCGTTCTTCACCCTCCACTATGAAGAAGAGGGTGAGAACAAGAAGCACTCTGGCAGCTTCGACGGGCCGGATTTTTCGGAAGACTTCCACACGTTTGCAGTTGATTGGCAGCCCGGGCAGATCATCTGGTACGTCGACGGCGTTGAGCGGTATCGCGTGAACGACGAGAGCGTTCCAGACACCCCGATGTACCTGCTCGTGAACATGGCCGTCGGCGGAACCTGGCCGGGACGCCCCGACGAGACGACCGCGTTTCCATCGGTGATGGAGGTCGATTACGTGCGTGCATATGAATGGACGGGCACCGGGCAACCCGACGGGCCTCCGCAGTGACACGAGGAGCCCGGCCCCTGACGTCGAGCGCTGCAGCCTGTCGGAACCCACGCGCACGTGGTCCGTTTCCCTTTGCCGGCAGGATCTGGATCTCATGAAAGCACGTGTCGCCGTCTGCATCTGCACCTATGAACGTCCCCTGGAGCTCGCCCGCGCTCTCGCCGCGATCGAGCGCCTGGAGACGCCGTCGGTCGCGGATGCGGACATCCGCGTGATCGTCGTCGACAACGCCGAGAGCGGTTCGGCGTCGGCGCCCGTGGCGGCCTGGAGAAGCGTCTCGCGTTTCGAGACGGCATATCACCACGAACGGCGCAAGGGCCTTTCGAAGGCGCGCAACGCCGCGCTCGACGCCGCCCTCGCCTCCGGGGTCGATTACCTCGCCTTCATCGACGACGACGAAACGCCGGATTCGGGCTGGCTGGAGGGGTTGCTCGCCGCCTTGCGCGCGAGCGACGCCGTTGCGGCGGTGGGGCCGGTCTACCCGCTCTTCGCGCATCGGCCGCCGGAATGGACAGCAAGCGGCGGTTTCCATGCCTGCGGCAATCCAGAGAGCGGTGAGCGGGTCAGGGAGGGGCGCACCAACAACATCATGGTGCGCTGCGACGCCCTGCGCCGGGAGGGTCTTCGGTTCGAGGCCGCTTTCGACGAGATCGGGGGAGAGGACACTGCGTTCTTCCGCCGCCTTACGGAAAACGGCGCATGGATCGTCGCTGCGCCCGACGCCGTCGTGCACGACTGGCTCCCGTCCGCCCGGCTGACCTTGCCCTGGATCCTGCGGCGCTGGTTCCGGACCGGCGGCGTCGAGGCGCTTCTCGTCGCGCGACGCGAGAACTCGCCCATGCGCGGCTCGGTGATCAACATCTGCCGCGGAGCGGCGCGGATCGGGGGCGGGGCCGTCCTCGTGCTCGCGAGCGCGCTCGCAGGCGGCTGGCGCGAGCCCGGCAGGGTCGTGGCGCGCCTGGAGACCGTATGCCGGGGCTGCGGGATGTTCGCCGGGGCCTTCGGCTGGAACTATCAGGAATATGCGGCAAAACCTGCAGGACGCGCGCAGGAGAGGGATGCGTCGGGGGTGCGTGCAGCACCTGCCAAGGTATCGAGAGTGCGCGCAGAGCGCGCCAAGGGAGCGTTCGAATGAACCGGAGCGCAACCGCCCCCCTGGAGCGGATCATCGCCACGCCTGCTCATGACGCAGGCGTGGCGCCGATTCTCGTCTTCTTCGGCCATGATTCCCGCGAAAGCACGATCAGGAAGCGGATTGCATCGTTCCAGGCGCAGGGCTGGAGCGTGCGGGGCCTCACCTTCGCCCGCAGCCGCGCGGAAGAGCGGAATGCCGCCTCGCAGCCCCCGTTCTGGGAAAACGTGCATCTGGGCGAAACGCAGGATCGCAACTATCACCGCCGCATGGCCGCCCTCGCGCGCGCCATCCCGAAGGTCCTGCGCGAGGCGAAGGCCATCCGCGCCGCCAGCGTGATCTATGCGAGAAACATGGACATGATGGCACTCGCCGTCATGGCGAAGCGGCTTTGCGGGTCGAGGGCGAAGCTCGTCTACGAGGTTCTCGACGTCCAGCGGCCCCTTCTCAAGCCCGGGCCCGCCGGGGCTGCGATGCGCGCGGCCGAGCGCCGCCTTCTTGCACAGTCCGACCTGCTCGTCGTCAGCGCGCCAGAATTCGTCGAGCGCTATTTCAAGCCGGTGCAGGGCTATTGTGGCCCCGTGCATCTCCTCGAAAACAAGATCTCCCCGGCGCAGCTGCGCGAGGCTCCCCAGGCATGGCGACGCGGATCGCGCACGCCTCCCGAGCACGAGCCCTGGATCATCGGCTGGAGCGGCGTGCTGCGCTGCGCCCGCAGCCTGGAGACCCTGGAGCGGATCGGCTCTCGCCTCGGAGACCGGGTCCGCATCGTCATGCGCGGCCGCCTCTCCGAAGAAGACCTGCCGCGCGAGATGTTCGCCGACGTCCTGCAACGCCGACCGAACATGGTCTTCGAGGGCCCCTACAGAAATCCCGACGATCTGGCGACGATGTATGGCGGCGTGCACTTCAACTGGTCGATCGACTACACCGATGCCGGTTCGAACTCCGATTGGCTGCTGCCCAACCGCGTCTACGAAGGCGGGTTCTTCGGCGTTCCGGCCTTCGCACGGGCAGAGACCGCGACAGGACGCTTCGTCGATGAGCACGCCCTCGGCCACGCCCTCCCCGAGCCGATCGAGGAAGCGGTCTGCGATCTGCTCGGGTCGCTGACGCAGGTCGAATATGCAGCCTTCCGCCGGGAGCTGCTCGATCGGCCCGCGTCCCTTTTCGTCGATGACGGCCAGGTGGCGAGCCTGCTTTCGCGCCTTGTCGTGCAGGAAGAGCCGGCATGACGCTGGTGAGCGTCGTCATCGCCGTGAAGAACGGTGCGGAGCATATCGGCCCCGCCGTGCGCTCAGTGCTGGACCAGACCGTCCGGGACCTCGAACTGCTGGTGGTGGACGATGCCTCCACCGACGGCACCGCCGATGCCGCGCGCGAGGCGGCTGGCGCGGACGAGCGCCTCCACGTGATCTCGCTCCCACGCAACCTGGGCCCCTCGGGTGCGCGCAACGCCGGCTTTTCGCGCGCCAGCGGCCGATGGATCGCCATCCTCGATGCCGATGATCGCTTTCGGCCGCAACGGCTCGAACGGCTGCTGCGGGCAGGCAACGCGGCATCCGCGGACATGGTCTGCGACGATCTTCTGGTTCATGACGTCGCGGCTGCGAGGCCCGATACCCCCATGTTCGGGGCGGACATGCCGAGCATCATAGGCGCTGCGGATTTCATCCTCGGCAACCTGCCCGATCCCGACCACCCGCGCCGGGGATACGGGTTCCTGAAGCCGATTTTTCGAGCGGAGTTCCTCGCATCCGCAGAGCTTTGCTACGACGAGACCATGCGCTTTGCCGAAGATTACGCGTTCTACGTGGATTGCCTGCTGGCGGGTGCGCGATGGGCCGCCGTTCCCGAACCACTCTACGTCTACGCCGTGCGCTCGGATTCCCTGACCTCGAACCACGGCGCGGCGGATCTGGAGCGGCTCTGTCGCGTCGACGAGCGTGCCCTCGAACACCCCGCCGCGAAGGCGGACGCCGCTCTCGCCGCAGCGTTGCGCCGGCACCTCCTCAGCTCGCGGAAGCGCGAGCGCTGGGCGCTGTTCATCGACCAGTTCCGCGAGCGTCGATTTGGAGAGTTGCCAGGGACAGCAGCGTTCAGCCCGCGCATCGCAGCGCATATCGGCGCGTGCTGCCTGAGGGAGGCGGTGCTGCGTTCACGGCGGCTCGTGGGGAGTTTCACCGGCCGGCTGACGGGCAGGGGCGTGGCAAAGCCGACAGATCGCTGAGCGCGTTCCTCGAAGCCGCCGAAACACGCAGAGGACGGCGTCCAGCTCCTGCTGCGCCATCCTCTCGTCGCGTTCGAACTGTGGCCGGCGTCAATAGCAGTCGCGGGCGCTCAGAACCGCCGGGACGGTGCGTGCGATGATCGCGAAGTCGCGTCGGGTGGACCAGTTCGTGACATATTCGCGGTCCAGCGTGACGCGGTAATCATAGCTGACCGAGTTGCGACCGCTGACCTGCCAGGCACCCGTGACGCCGGGCCGGGCGCGGTAGTAATGCTGGATGGCCGAGCCGTATTTCGGCACCTCCGCATCGACGATCGGGCGGGGGCCAACGATGCTCATCTCGCCCTTCACGACGTTGATCAGCTGGGGCAACTCGTCGACGCTGCTCTTGCGCAGGATCTCGCCAAGCCGGGTCACCCTCGGATCTTCCTTGAGCTTGCGCGTGCTCGCCCATTCCTCTGCGGCCTCGCGGTTCTTGAGGTGCTCGGCAAGCACTTCGTCGGAGTTCGGGACCATGGTGCGGAACTTCAGGCAATCGAAATGCTGCCCGTTGTGACCCAGGCGCTTGTGCCTGTAGAAGGCGGAGCCGCCGTCGGAACCGCGCACGAGAAGCGCGACCAGGATGAAGATCGGGGCCAGAAGCAGCAAGGCAGTGCATGCAATGCAGACGTCTACAACGCGCTTCGTCGTCCCGCCGAGCGGCTTGCTGTCAGCTTCGACCTGACTCAGCGATTGCCTGACGCTGCCGTGGCCTTCCGTCGTGCTGCGGTCTATGGCGCTGCCATCGCTGGCATTGCGTTTTGGCACCGGCGTGGGGGCCGAATGAAGCTCGCGAAGGTGCATTATTCGGTTTCTCCAGATTCGTTCAGGTTTGTGAAAGCGCGTGAGCCACGTCCGCAGACGATCGCTTAGTTAACGAATTACTCGGTCTAGAACGGACGCGGCTGCTCATGGTTCCACGGAAAACTCTGAGAAAGCTCCTCGCCTCGGACGCCGGCTGAACCGCGCGTGTTCCCGGGGAACCGGCGGAGCGAGCAGGTGTTGACAATCGTCGCTCGTGGTTAACGTCGGAGCGGAGTGCAGGTCTTCCGACCCTCCGCTTCCGTTTGCCCCAGCGACGAAGCCCAGCTGGACGCTCGAAGAGCAGATCGCACAGCAGATCACGGAGGCGAGACATGGCGCGACCCGACGAAGCGAGCAGATCACGAAGCGCTCAAGTGCATCGCAGCGACATCCCGCGAGCGAGTCGCGGCGGCCTCCCGCGAGGTATCGTCCGGCACACCGGCGCGGCGCTCCTCGGCTATCTCTGGGCCTCCTTCCTGGTCGCGGCCTCGGGCACCGAGACGCTCCTCGCGCGGCTGTCGAAGCGTCGTTAATGCCCTGCGCGGCTCCAGAGCAAATGACGATGCTTCAGCATGACCAAGTAAAGCGCCCGCACCCGCCGATGCTCCAGCGCCTGGCCCCGCTGTCCACTGCCGTGGTCAACCCAATTGCCAAGCTTTTTCCCGCGCTGCTGCATATGCGCCTGTCGCAGAATATTAGCTAGCGCCTACCGAAGCTTGTTGGAGATGCGTTAAGGTTGCGCTATTATTCATGCGGGCGGGTCGCCTCTTGTGGTGAACCTTGGCGCAGGGGCGGTACGCATGATCGAGTCGATTTACGGCGTTGGGCTGGTCTTTGGCTTTCTGGCCGGCCTGTATTTCGGTCTTCCCACATTCGTCGCCGGTCTGCTCATCGCCCTCGTCGCGGTTGCCGGGCTCGGCATCTGGGCTGAACAGGGCCTTATGCAGATCGGGCTCCGCGCGCTCATCCTGGCGGTTACACTGCAGGTCAGCTACGTCCTCGGCCTTTGCGCCCAGGCCGTTTTCATTCCTCTGCGCAAGCGCCTGAAGCAGCACGACCAGAAGCCCGAGCCCCGCGAAGTCGAGTAGAGCTTCCCGCCACAAGCTCGGCCGGTTTGTTTTTCACCTGCGCACCGCGCGGGTGCTCCTGCCGTGAAGAGCTGCCGCAACGCGCCGACACTCCAGAGCTCAGCCGTCAGGAACAAGGCAGGCCCTTTTGCGTTCAACTCACAAGCCGCGCTTGATCGGGTCATGCTGATCCGAGCGGGCGAACGCCTTTGAGCGTTGCCGTTGAAGAGGGCGACGTCGCCTACATCCAGGAGAACTCCCTGCACATGTCGCTCCCCCAGGCCCAGCAAGACCATGCGCGTTCGCAGAATCAGGCGCGCGAAGAGGGACATCCATCCCTGGTGATAGTCGTGCCGACGCTCAACGAGGAAGCGCATATCGCGGATTGCCTGTCGTCGCTGCTGCCGCAGGCCGAGCGGCATGACGGGCAGATCCTGGTTCTCGATGGCGGCAGTTCCGATGGCACGCGCGCGATCGTCCAGGAGATGGAAGTCGGAAACCCCACCATTCGCCTCATCGACAACCCGAAGAGATTGCAGTCGGCCGCGCTCAATCTGGCCGCCTCCATCGCCCCCGACAGCGCGCGCATCGTGATCCGCGCCGACGCCCATTCGCATTATCCGCCCAACTTCGTCGAGGATGGACTTGCAGCGCTCAAATCAAGCGGCGCTGCCTCGGTGGTGGTACCGATGAAGACCATCGGAAAGCTCTGCTTCCAGCGGGCCGTAGCCCGGGTCCAGAATTCGTTGCTCGGCAACGGTGGCTCGGCGCATCGCAGCGGGGCCGAATCCGGCTTCGTCGATCACGGGCACCATGCGATCTTCGACCGCGACACCTTCCGCGAACTCGGCGGCTACGACGAGAGCTTCACACATAACGAGGACGCCGAATACGACCACCGGCTGCGCAGTCGCGGCGGGCGGATCTGGATGTGCACGAAGGCCGCGATCGCCTACTATCCGCGAGAGCGCCCCGTCGCGCTGGCGCGGCAATATTACAATCATGGCCGCGGTCGCGGTCGCACCGTGATGCGCCATCGACTGATCCCGAAGCTGCGCCAGATGCTGCCGCCGGCGGCGTTGCTCGGGACGACGGGAGGGCTCGCGTTGTCCCTCCTGCACCCCGCCTTCATGATCGTCCCGCTGACCTACCTCGCCATCTGCCACGGCTTCGCCCTCGTCTCGGCGGTGCGCGAACGCGATTCGTGCCTCCTCGCCGCAGGGTTTGCAGCGATGATCATGCACTTCGCCTGGTCGTTCGGCTTTCTGCGGAGCATCGCGGCGGGGCTTGTTACGCGCATTGGCAATGCTGCGGAAGGCGAAGCGCAGCACGAGAATGAACAGCACGAATTGACTGCCGGAATGGCGCCGCTCGGGTACGAAACCCGAGCCGAGAAGCGGGAACGATCCCCACGATGAACATTGCTCACAGCAACCGAAGCGCAAACGCAACATCCGGCGTCCGCCGTCTCGGCCGCCCGCCGGGAACGGCCTCGGCGGATGCGGATACGGTCGATCTGTCCCGCCTCTTCTGGTTCTTCCGTCGGCGCTTCTGGCTCCTCGCGCTGGTCACGCTTCTCGGCATCGCCCTTGGCGTCGCCTACGCGTTCACGGCGCAGCCGAAATACACGGCGGCTGCTGGGCTCCTCATCGACAGCTCGGCCGCCAATCTTTCCCGCGTCGATCAAGGCGGCTCGCCTGCGGCCGAGGACCTGATCGCCATCGAGACGCAGATGCAGATCATCCGGTCGCAGCGCGTCGCAGTCGCCGTCGTGGACGAACTCGATCTCACGAACAACCCGCTTTTCATCCCCAACAGCACGGACGCGATCAGCGCGATCATCGGCGGCACGAGGGACTTCATTCGCGACAGCGTGACGGGCATCGCCACGATGTTCGACGAGAGCGCCGCCACGGGTGACGGTGGCGACGATCTCACGATCGATCCCGGAATGGACGATCGCCAGAGAGCCGCGCTCATGGTTCGGCAGCAAACCAGCGTTCGCCGCATCGGCGCGTCCCGGGCGCTGGAAGTCAGCTATACCGGGAACCATCCGCAGATCGCCGCGCAGATCGCCAACGCGCTCACCACCGCTTATGTGCAGGACCGCCTGACCTCCCAGTTCGAGGCGACGGAGAATGCCGCGGAATGGCTCCGCGAGCGGATCGCGGAGCTTCAGGACCGGTCGAGCGAGACGGCGAGGCGCGTTCAGCAGTTCCGGGCGGAACACAACATCGTCGATTCCGGCGGCGGGCGCGGTCTCGTGACGCAGGAGCAACTCGCCGCCGTGAACCAGCGCATGGTCACGGCGGCCGACGACACGGCCGTCGAGCGCGCCCGGTACGAGGCCATTCAGCGGGCGATCGCCACTGAAGGATGGGATACCGACCTCACGGATACGGGCGGCAACCAGCTGATCGATTCCATGCGGGCGGACCTTATCGCGGTGCAGAACCGGATCGAGGAACTGCAGGCGCGGCTGGATCCGAGCGCTCCCGCGATCCTCATCGCGATGGAGGAACGCGCGCGGCTGACGGAGGCCATCAGGCAGGAGATGCGCAGGGTCGCCGAACGCCTTCGCGCCCAGTACGAGGTAGCCGTCGAGCGCGAGCAGGATCTGCGGCGCGAGTTCGTCCGTCTCGTGGAGGAGGCGAACACGACCAGCGAGGCGCAGGTTCAGCTCCGGCAGCTCGAAAGCGACGCCGAGGTGCTCGAGGCGGCGTATGCGAGTTATCTCACGCGCTACACGGAAGTCATCCAGCAACAGAGCGCCCCGTTCCTCCAGGCGCGAATCATCACCCCGGCAACAGTTCCGACCGCTCCCAGCCAGCCGCGGAAGTCAATCATCCTGGTGCTTTCGGCAATTCTCGGCGGCGGGCTCGGCATGGCCCTCGCGATCGGCGTCGAAGGCTTCGACCGCACCGTGAGGCTTCCCCGGCAGCTGGAGAGGATCGGATTGGCGAGCCTCGGGATCATCCCGAGAGTGCGGGAGCGCAACGCCAAGCTCGGCGACTGGGAAGGAAAATCCGGCCGCTTCAACGCACCGGGCATCTGGAGCAACCTCCAGGGCTTGTGGCCTGCAGCGCAACCTTCGGCGACGAGCATCTACGACCGGGCGCGTATCGCAAACGAACTGCGATTTGCTGCCGACGCTCCGAACTCCGCCTTCGGCAACAGCTTGCGCCGGACGAAGACGGAGCTGCATCTCGCACTCGCGGCCGACAAGGGCTCGGTTATCGGCGTAACCTCGCTCTCGCGGGGGGAAGGCACCACCACGATCGCCAGCAATCTGGCGCACCTCTTCGCGGTGAGCGGCAAGAAGACGCTTCTCATGGACGGGAACACGCACCATCCGACGATCTCGCAATGCACGAACCCGGAGGAAGCAGACGCCCTGTCACCGGGCGCGAGGAACTTCCAGTCCATGGACATCGACGAACTTCTCGCCCGCCTGCGGGACCCATCCGACAACGATCCCGAATTCGCGCCTTCCGCAAGCGATCTCTTCGGCACCCGCAAGATGAGCCAATTGCTGGATGATTCCCGCGGACGATTCGATTGCACGATCCTCGATCTGCCGGCGATCGAATCGGTACCCGACGTGCTTGCCGCGGCCCCGCACCTCGACATGCTGCTGATCGTCGTCGAATGGGGGCGCACCCCCGCCGAAGCGCTGAAGGATGCGACGGACACCCTGCGCCGCCACGGGGCACCCATCGTCGGCGCGGTTCTCAACAAGGTCGATATGCGCCAGATCAGGTTCCGCGGACACCGTGAGGCTGACGGAGGGTACGAATCGGCGTGATCGCCGCCTGCCGCCAGCGCCGAAACGCCCGCATCCAGCGCTGGCGGCAGCAGATCAGTTCGCCGAGAGGATGTCCCCCGCTCGGCAGCGTCTGACGCCGGCTGCTTCCATGTCCCGCCAGGCGCGGGCGAGGGATCCGTCCTTGTCGATCCCGCGGCAGGCATCTTCCACGACGATGGTCTCGAATCCCTCGGCAACCGCATCCAGCGCGCTCCAGGCGACGCAGAAATCCGTCGCCAGCCCGGCGCAGAAGACGCGGTTGAAGCCGCGCTCCCGCAGATAGCCGGCGAGCCCCGTCGGCGTCGCGCGGTCGGCTTCGCGGAAGGCGGAGTAGCTGTCGACGTCGCGGTGAAAGCCCTTGCGGATGACGAGTTCGGCGCAGCTCGCCTCCAGGCCGCGAGAAATCTCCGCTCCCCGCGTACCCTGCACGCAGTGGTCCGGCCAGAGGATCTGTTCGCCATAAGCGAGCGTGGTCGTCTCGAAGGGCGCCTTGCCGGGATGCGTGGAGGCAAACGAAATGTGGCCGGGCGTGTGCCAGTCCTGCGTCAGCAGGACATGCGCGCCCCGCTGCGTGAAACGCTTTGCGAGCACGTTGATCGGCGCGATAACCGCATCTCCGTCGGGAACCGCGAGCGCTCCGCCGGGCAGAAAATCGTACTGAACGTCGGTAACGAGAAACGCATCTCGATTGCCGAGAGACAAGTCCATGGCAACGCCCTCCGGTTTCGCGCGGGAGCGTACAGGACGCAACGGCGCTCCGCCAGAGAGCGTGCAAAGCGGATCCGCCTCACGCGATGACGCTGGGGGCCTCCCGCCCGGTCATCTCCTCGATCCTCGCGATCTTGCGCGAGGTTTCCGCGAGCTCCTCCAGAACCTGCGCCTGATCAAGGGATTGGCGCTGCGGATCGTCCTCCAGCCGCTCGATGTAGACTCGCAAGGTCGCCCCGACCGTCCCGGTGCCCGAGAGCCGGTAGACGATGCGCGCGCGCTCGCCGAAGACGATGCGCAGCCCCTGCCCGGTGGCGACACTGTCGTCGACGGGATCGCGGTAGGAGAATTCGTCGGCGAGCGTGACCTCCAGCGATCCGATCGTCGTCCCCGCCAGCGTGGGCAGGCGCGCGCGCAGATCGGCGATCAGCGCCGTGGCGACGTCGGTCGGAAGGTCTTCGTAGTCGTGCCGTTCGTAGTAGTCGCGCCCGAACGTCCGCCAGTGCTCGCGCAGGATGTCGCCTATCGGCTGGCGACGCACGGCGAGGATGTTGAGCCACAGCAGCACCGCCCAGAGCCCGTCCTTCTCGCGCACGTGATCGGCCCCCGTCCCGGCGCTCTCCTCGCCGCAGATCGAAATCCGGCCGGCGTCGAGGAGGTTGCCGAAATACTTCCAGCCCGTGGGCGTTTCGAAGCAGGGGACGCCGAGCTTCTCAGCCACGCGATCGAGCGCCCGGCTCGTCGGCATGGATCGCGCCAGGCCCGCGAGGCCGCTGGCGAACGCCGGCGCCAGATGGGCGTTCGCAGCCAGCATGGCGACGCTGTCGCTGGGGGCTATGATGTGGCCGGGCGCGACGATGAGATTGCGATCGCCGTCGCCGTCGGAGGCCGCTCCGAAATCGGGGGCGTCGTCGGCGAACATCGCGTCGATCAGGTCCCGCGCATAGACCGGGTTAGGATCCGGGTGCAGCCCGCCGAAATCGGGAAGCGGTTCGGCCCGGACGACGGAACCGGCGGGAGCGCCGAGGCGCTTCTCGAAGATTTCCTTAGCATACGGCCCGGTGACTGCGTTCATCGCGTCAAAGCGCATGCGAAAGCCCGAGCGTAGCAGCTCGCCGATTTGTCCGAAGTCGAACAGGCTCTCCATCAAATTCGCATAGTCGGAAACGGCATCGACCACCTCCACCACCGCATCGCCGAGACTGCTCTCGCCGAGCGTGGCGAGATCGACGTCGGGAGCATCGGCGAGGATGCGGTACTGCGTGATCGTCGTGGTGCGCTCATGCACCGCATCGGTAACCGAAGTCGGAGCCGGCCCGCCGTTCCCGCCGTTGAGCTTGACCCCGAAATCACCGTCCGGCCCGCCCGGATTGTGGCTCGCCGAAAGGATGATCCCGCAGCGGGCCTGCCGCAGCCGGATGAGATGGGAGGCGGCGGGGGTGGAGAGGAGCCCGTTTTGCCCCACGATCAACCGCACCGCGCCGTTTCCCGCCGCCATTCGCAGGATGGTCTGTATCGCGCGGTCGTTGTAGTAGCGTCCGTCGCCCCCGACCACGATCGTTGCGCCGCCGACATCGACCACGTCGAGCATCGCCTGCACGAAGTTCTCGAGATAGTGCGGTTGCCGGAAGACATCGACCCGCTTGCGCAGCCCGGAGGTTCCGGGAGATTGATCGGAAAACGGGGTGGTGGAGACGGTTGAATTCAAGACGGGCTCCTCGAAACAGCTTGGGCTTGCGGACATGTGCAACAGGAACAGCCGGACGGCAGGCAGGGTTCCGTCATCCCACAAGCCGGAGCAGCATGCAGCGCATCGAGGTCGAGGTCGATAACGATTCGAGGTCGGGCCCGGGGGCGCGCTCAGGGAGCGGAAGCCGCCGAGGGGTCGTTTTCCATGCGCTCGTAGACGAAGTTCAGCTTCGTCTTCTTCAGCAGCCGGTAGCCGTACGTCTCGAGCAGCGCATGAAGGTCGATCTGCCAGCGGCCCGAGCCGTCCTCGACGATGATGAGGCGGGGCAGGATCGCGTCGGGAGCGTTTCGCAGGAAGGGCTCGAGGATGATGTCCTCCGCGCCCTCGACGTCAAGCTTGACGGCGTCGATATGGCCGTAACCCTCGGTGGTGACGAGATCGAGCAGCGTCGTCGCCGGCACCTTGATCGCCTTCGCCTGCCCCGACCCGACGATCTTCACGCTCGATTCGCCGCTGTTGCGCGGGTCGAGAAACAGCGTGAGCTCGCCCGGCTTGTCGGCCACGGCGCAATCCACCGCCTTGATTGCGGCGATCGGGTTCTGCTGGATGTTGAAGACGAGCCTGTCGAAGATGTCGGGCTGTGGCTCGACGCAGAGGATGCGCGCCGATGCCCCGGCCTCGGCCGCGACGAACAACGAATACGCCCCGATATTCGCGCCGATATCGACGAAGACGAACCCGTCGCGGATCCGTGACCGCAGAATGTCCCGCTCCTCTGGATCAAAGAACTGCGGCGTGAAGAGCACGCGCTTTTCGCACACGTTGTTATAGGGGTGCAGCCGCATCTGCGCGCCCAGCGCCTCGATATCGACGGGTTTTCCGCGCAGACGACGGATTGCGATCCGGCGCAAAAGAAACGATATACGCTTCGAGAGCCATGTATCGGTGGCGGCGCGGGTCTGGTTCAGGAGCCAGGCCGTGACGCCGGTGGGGGCATAGGCGCCGAAGGGCGCTTGATCCGACATCGGCAAGGTTCTCTTTGTGAATGGCGTATCGTTGTCGAGCACGGTTGCTCATGCCATTCTTGAACGCCCATCGCAAGCTTGGGCGCGTGCCAAAGGCGAAGACACAGGGGCTTGCGTGACGCGCCGGAAGCCGTATGGTCCGCGCGCAAACTGGATTGAGACGCCATGCACTACGACGACACCACCGCCATCGAATCCCGGACGGAGACCCCGCCGATCCATGGTCCCGAAGCCTTCGAGGCCATGCGCAGGGCGGGTCGCCTGACCGCCCAGGCGCTCGATCTGATGGCGGATCTGGTCAAGCCGGGCGTCACGACCGAATACCTCGACAAGATCGCGTTCGAGTTCGCAATGGACCACGGCGCCTATCCCGCCCCGCTGCTCTATCGCGGCTATCCGAAATCGATCTGCACCTCGATCAACCACGTCGTCTGCCATGGAATACCCAACGACAAGCCCCTGCGCGACGGCGACATCGTCAATATCGACATCACGCTGATCGTCGACGGCTGGCACGGTGATTCGAGCCGGATGTACTATGTGGGCGAGGTCTCGCGGCGGGCGGAGAGGCTGTGCGAGATCACCTACGAAT
>Ga0208490_100617_pt1 | contig 19756 bp, 17 predicted proteins | sample SubbioAug_CSWold_FD_184818 | JGI IMG/M metagenome (GOLD analysis project Ga0208490, IMG submission 184818) | Serpentinite rock and fluid subsurface biosphere microbial communities from McLaughlin Reserve, California, USA - CR11Aug_CSWold (SPAdes) | ecosystem: Environmental > Terrestrial > Deep...
GGCCCGGTTCTGGTCGATACCAACGCCATCCTGGAAAGCTTCAGGGTCGGATCATGGCGCGCGCTCAGCGGAGGCTACGCCGTGGAGACCGTTGAGGATTGCATGATCGAGACCCAGACTGGCTTCCAGCGCCGCAGTCCGGAAATGCAGATCGATGCGGCGGAGCTTCGGGCGACGCTCCAGGCAATTCATCCGGTGATCGACGCACAGCGTGCCGTTGTTGCGGTGCGCGCGTCGGATATCGCGCTGGACGTGGGCGAGCAATCCCTGTGGGCGCATGCGCTCACGCGTAGCGACGCTTGGGTTCTGTGCGGCCCAGACAAGGCCAGCATGCGTTTCGGGGTGCGCCTCGGATTGAAGGACCGGCTGATAGCACTGGAAACCTTGTTGTCGGATGCCGGCCATCGCCCGAAGGAGGCACTCAAGCCAGCATACACTGCCAAGTGGCTCGACAAGCTGCTCGGCGAACTCTTCATGTCGGAAGGATATGGGCGGTCATGAAAACGTCAGAGGAAGTGCGCGCCCAGATCGTCAACGTCTTCCGCCGCGACCTGATCGGTCCCGGCCCGCAGGATGCGGATCTTGCGACTGAACGCCTGAACGAGAATCCCGCACGTTGGTATCTCGCCGGTTTCATAGCGCCTGCCGAAGACCCGCTGGGCTTGGAAGGCGACGACGATGACGTCGATCCCTCCGCACAGGAGGAAATGGAACTCGACGTTGAGGAGCCCGATGCGGACGGCTCAAACGGCGCCGCTGCCGACAATGAAGAACCTGAATCGCCCGTAACACGGAGACGCTTCCTTCCATCGTCGATTGGCTTAACGGTACTTCTCGATCCCGATGTCACAGAGATCGAAGCGCGGATATCATGGGGCGACTATCGCACCGAACCGCGATTGCCGGAGGAAGTGCTTCTTCCCGAACCGAAGGCCGAGGAGGTCGATGAAGACGGAAAGAAGAAGCGTATCGAGCGACCGATAGTCGATTGGGTACGGAGCCCAAAGGAACGCGTCGTCGCCTTGCCCGTGAAGGAAGGTCGGGGCAGCCCGATTGTCGTGCCGGAAAGCTCAGCCGAGCAAAGGCGTGGCGGTGGCCTTGTGCTTGAAACGCATTCGCGCTTATTCAGTTACGAGACGCCTGATGGGCAGATTGAGCGCGTGCGCGCGCTTACAGTGTTCCTTGTCAATCGTCGCGCGACGGTGCACCGTTTTTACTCTGATGTGAGCTACGCTTTCCAAGCGCGCCTGGAACTCGCCTCGGATAGGGGCTTTCGGCCTCGCCGTGATCTGTCTGGCTTTCGTGCCCAGGATTTGGACTTACGGGTTGCCGATCTGCACTATCGCGATCTTGATGAGTGGGCTGTTGGCCGCAACGCCGCAGCGGGTTGGGAGGCGGCGGCAGGCATTGGGCCAGGCGTCACACGCGTCTGGACCGACCCACTCCCATCGGCCGAAGTCGAACGTGTCGCGCCGAATGAAGATGCTGACTTGAAGGCAAGTGTTTCGTTCGGGATGGAAGCCTTAGCACAACTGGCTGAAGGCGATGGCGCGAGTCTGAGGTCAGCCCTTGCCGATCTGCCGGGCCTCTATGGCGCTTGGATAAATTCCGAGCGGGGAAAGCTAGGCGGACTCCCGCCACGACGGAAGGAAATTGGAGAGCGCCTGATCGCCGACATGGAAGGGGCAAAAGCCCGGATCGCAGCGGGTATCGAGCTCCTCGCCAAAGATGTAAAGGCTCGAACAGCGTTTCGCTTCATGAATCTCGCGGTGGCTATGGCGGCTCGTCGCCGTGTCGCGGGCGCGACGGGCGACCCTTCAGCTCTTGCCGAACCGCACTGGCGCCCATTCCAGCTCGCCTTTGTCCTGCTCAATCTGGCTGGTTTGGTTGATCGCCGCCACCTTGACCGTGAGACCGCGGATCTCCTGTTCTTCCCCACCGGTGGCGGCAAAACCGAGGCGTATCTCGGCCTCGCGGCGCTCGTCATTGCCCATCGGCGTCTTGGCGGGTCTGGCGTGGTTGGCGCCGGCGTGGCGGTGATCATGCGCTATACCCTTCGCCTTCTTACCCTGGACCAGCTTGCCCGCGCGGCCGGCGTCGTTTGCGCACTCGAGCTCATGCGCACTGACGCCAAGAACGTCGATGAAAAAGATCGACGCATGCTCGGTGATTGGCCGATTGAGATCGGTTTGTGGGTTGGCTCCGATGCTTCGCCGAACAAGCTAGGAGGCAAAGGCAATACGGACGAAACGACTGCGGTTGGGCGTGTGCGGCGATACCAGAGCGGACGTGACAAGCGTGCGCCGGCTCCATTGAAGGCGTGCCCGTGGTGTGGGACGGAATTCAAGCCCTCTTCGTTCTCATGCACTCCGAACATGCATGCGCCGACCAATCTCGAAATCCGCTGCGTGAATACGAGTTGTGACTTCAGCCGGAACCGACCACTACCTGTGCTGACCGTCGATGAGCCGATATATCGCCGCCTGCCAGCGTTTCTGATCGCGACAGTCGATAAGTTTGCGGCATTGCCTTGGGTCGGGGAGACCGGCGCCTTCTTTGGGCATGTCGACAGGTTTCAACCTGACGTAGGTTTTTACGGCGCCGCCGAACCTGGCCTTGGAAGCCCTCTCGGCAATGGGTGGTCGCTGGATCCGCCCGATCTCATCATTCAGGATGAATTGCATCTTATCGCCGGGCCGCTTGGGACTGTTGCCGGTCTTTACGAGGCGACTATCGATCAACTCGCATCCCGAGGTTCTGGGGAAACACGCATTCGTCCCAAGATCGTCGCATCGACTGCAACGGTCAGACGGGCCGGAGATCAGATCTCAGCATTGTTCGATCGCAGCAATACGAGCATTTTCCCGCCACCGGGGATCGATCGGTCAGACAGCTTCTTTGCACGGACGGTTTCATCCAGCACCAATGCAGCTAGGCTTTATCTTGGTATCGCCGCTCAGGGACGCGGTCCAAAGCTTGTTTTCCTGCGGTCACTGACAACGCTTGTTGCGGCGGCACAGTCGGCATACGACGCAAATGTTCCGCCCGATACCAAGGATCTAAACCCGGCCGACCCCTTCATGACGGCGCTCTGCTATTTCAATGCGTTGCGTGAACTAGGCGGCGCGCGCCGCATCGTCGAAGACGAAGTGCGTGATCGCGCGGCCCGCTATGGCGCTCAACGCCGCAGGATTGAACCGAAGGATAGCCCGTTCGCTGACCGCCGAATCCATGAACCGCTGGAACTCACCTCGCGTGTTTCAACCGACGAGGTCGCAAAAGCGAAGCAACGCCTTGAGGCCGTATTTGGCCGCGACGTCGAGACGGTGGACATCGCCCTCGCGACGAACATGATATCGGTTGGACTCGACATCACGCGCCTCGGGCTAATGGTGGTGCAAGGTCAGCCAAAGACTGCTGCAGAATACATCCAGGCGACAAGTCGGGTTGGTCGAGATCATAACCGACCCGGCATCGTGCTTGCGGTGCTGAACCTTCACAAGCCGCGGGACCGTTTGCATTTCGAGCAATTCGGACAATTCCACCGCACGTTTTATCGAGCAGTGGAGGCAACGAGCGTCACACCTTGGGCTGCCCGGGCACTTGATCGTGCCTTGGCTGCAGTCGTGGTCGCCGCCGTGCGTCATATAGATGGTGCGCTCGCCCCGGATGTCGCCGTCAGCGAACTGAAAAACAATGATGCGATCCGCAATCTGGTTCGAGACTCGATCGTTGATCGCGCTCCAGAGACGATGATAGCCGGTGGTCGTGTCGCTCTGTCAAAGTTGATCGACGACATCTTGGACGATTGGATTGAGACCGCTGATGAGCAAGCGGCCGGCGGCAATGCGTTCTCCTACGCTAAGCGGAAGAGTCCGCATCGATTATTACACATGCCACTTGAGCCGGAAATCGCCAACTTGGCAGAACCCCACCGCCGCTTCGTGGCAGGCCGTTCCATGCGCGACGTTGAACCGAACGTCTCCCTGAAGGTCAGGGATCCCCATGGAAACACAATCGCAAACGCGGATGATCTCGCATGACCAAGAATGCTCAGCGTCTCAGCCAGTTAATCTCTACCTTCGGTCCAGGGGCAATGATCGATTTGCCAACGCGGTCCGTCGTGGTGGGTGGGCTAGAACAGTGGGACATGAAGGGCAACACTTTCAAGATCCTTCCAGAGCCGCGTTTGACGATGCGCCTCGAGCAGATTCTCAAGGCGCAGGGGCGCCTTGATCCGGCAGCCAGTCTGACGTTGAGAACACCGCCAACATCGGTCGATTCAAGGGACGGCGTGCCCCGTGGCGTCGCCGCGCCGATCTTTCCGACATGGTTCATCTGCGAACAGGTGGAATCCAACACCTCGGGCACCAAGACGACGCGGCGTCGGCGGTTGGTGCGTTGGCAAGATCTCGACAGCAAGGGTCGTCGAAGGTTTCACTACGATGACGGGCGGAAGAGCGACGTGACGCCAATCCGTTTCGTGTGCGCATGTGATAAGGGGCATCTTCAGGATATCGACTGGCGCTGGGTCGTTCACGGTTCGGGAACGTGCCACGAGCCGATGTGGGTGGAAGAAAAGGGAACGAGCGCAGATCCCGCAGACACCAGCATCGTGTGCGGATGCGGTCTTCGGTTGTCCCTGCAAGACACCTTCCAACCGGGGCGTCTCGGTAAATGTCGAGGCGAGCGCCCTTGGCTGCTCGACCGGGATCCTGAAGGATGCGGTGATAATCTCAAGCTGCTGACGCGAACGGCGACCAACACCTATTTCCCGCAGGTTCATACGGTGATTTCGTTGCCGACCGAGGAGGATGAACTCACTCAGCTCGTCGATGAGCTATCAGGCGATCTTGCTGGCGTCCTAACAGAGCAGGATGTGGCTCAGGCCAAGAAATTCAATCCAAAGGTATCGGCGTCGCTCGGCCCTTATCGCGACGGTGACATTTTCGATAGGCTACAGCGCATTCGTGAGGGGGCAAGGACTGATGCCACGCGGTCACCAAAGCTGTCTGAGTTCGATACGTTTGCCAGTGGCCGTTCTGAAATCGGCGCGAACCATCCAAACGCAAAGCTCTACGCCCAGACGCTTCCGCGAGATGCTTGGGCTGACCCCGATGCCGAGATCGATTTATCCGGGATCAAAAACCTGGTGGCAGTGCATCGCCTAAGGGAGGTTTCATGCCTCTACGGGTTCACACGATTTGAAGCGGCACCGACAGGATCTGATGGCGACATCGAAGATGTTCAGCTGAGCGTTCGCGGCGCGCCTATATCGCGGGATGCGGACTGGCTACCAGCAATCGAGCAGTTTGGGGAAGGCATCTTCATCCATTTTGATGCCGCCGCGATTGCCGAATGGCTCCAAACCGATGCGACAGCTGCCCGGAAGCAAAAGCTGCTGGCTGGATATGGCCACTGGCAAAAGCGTTTTGCCGGGAAGGCACCGGCCTATCCGGGAACGGCCTACGTACTTCTTCACTCTATATCGCACGCCTTGATGGCCGAGATCGCCCTCGATTGCGGCTATCCCGCCAGTTCGCTCAAGGAACGTGTCTACGCGTTATCCGATAAGCGTGGAGGCGACGACTTCGACCGCTGTGGAATACTTATTTACACTGCGAGCGCGGGTGCGCAGGGCACTCTCGGAGGTCTCGTCGCAACGGCTCCAAGATTTGCTTCTATCCTTAAAAGCGCTTTAGATCGCCTGCGGATTTGCTCGAATGACCCGATTTGTGCCGATCACGAACCTGACGACCGAAGTGGAGATCGTGCTACCCATGGCGCCGCGTGCCATGGGTGTCTTCTGATCGCCGAAACGAGCTGCGAAATGAGAAATCTCTTTCTAGATCGGGAGCTTCTCGTGCGCACAATGGCGGGGAACAAGACAGCGTTCTTTGAATCCTAGATCCATTTGAAAGCAGCGATTTGGCATGCGTGTTGCAGTTTTTCTCAACATCGCGGTTCTCTGCGACGGCCACCGGAAGTCTCTCTTCTTATCCTCAACCCGTCACCGTCGAACTGACCTGCGCTCTCAATCTGTCATTCGGCTCCGAGCGTGCCATTCGGCTTCGAGCGGGGACCCCGCCAGAGCTGTTGAGGTATGTTGCACAGCAAGAGGATCGGCGTGGGGACCCCACGCCGATCGGCCTGCAACCCCGCGCCGATCCACACATACGTGGGAATCTAGGCCAGGTACCTTAGCCCGCAACCGGATTCCTTTGACAAAGCCCCATGAAGGGATCGGTCATAGTAATCTCCGTCAGTGGAAGGTGCGGCCGCCATCCACGGCCAGCGCGGAGCCGGTGACATGTGCAGACTCGGCGCAGGAGAGAAAGAGCGCCGCATGCGCGATGTCCTCCGGCCGCCCCACACGGCGAATGAGGTAGCGGTCGAGGATCGCGGAAAGCTCCGATTCAGGATCGTCGGAGCTCTCAAAAGACGCCCGGAAGAGCGGCGTGTCGATGATGCCGGGGCAAATGGCATTCACCCGTATACTAAAGGGGGCCAAGTCCACCGCGAGCGATTTTGCGAACATCACCAGCCCCGCCTTCGATGTGCAGTACGCCGTGCGCGACGGCAGGGGGCGCAGTGCAGCGCCCGACGCGATTTTCACGATCGTCCCCCCTCCGGCCTTCATCATGGGCAGCGCGGCGCGGCAAACGTTGAACGGGCCGTTCAGGTTCACGTTCAGAACCCCGCTCCACTCTGCGGGGCTCATCTCGTCGAACGGCTTGATGAGGTCGATTCCGGCGGCGGCGACGATACCATCTATGCCTCCCATGTCTTTCCCAAGCGCCGCAACAGCCGAGTCAACCGCGGCGGCGTCGCCGACATCGACCGCCATCGCATATACGCCCTTTCGCGCTTCTGACGCGATCTCGGCCCTAGCTTCCTCGAGCCGCGCGGCGTCGCGGTCGATCAGGGCCACGCGGGCTCCTTCGGCGCGGAAAAGCGCGGCGGTGGCGCGGCCTATGCCGGACGCCGCGCCCGTAATTACAATGCGTCTATCCTTCAGCCTCATGACAGCTCTCCCCTAGGGTTGCTCTGCACCGCAAGCCGGGCGGCGAGTATCGGGCGGATGGAGTCGGACCTCGTCGCATCGCGCTTGCCAAACGCCAGGATGCGGATGAAGCGGATAAGCGCGTCGAGGGCGGTGCGCCGGGAGTCGCGGCCGATGATCTGAGGATGCATGGCCAACGTGAACGCACGTCTTCCCGGTAGAGCGCTCAAACTCCGGCTTTCAAGTCTCGAAAACCGCGGACGGCGCTTGCATGGCACGGCCGGGAAGGGTGATCTTCTACTGAAAGTGGGGCGCATCCTCAAGGACTCATGCAAATGGAAACTCGACGAAGTTTGTAGGCTTGCCGTCGATCAAGTGTAGGTTGGGAGTGGCGTAGTCAAAAAATTTTGAAGAAAATCGAAAGCCTTTCTCGATATGCAAAAGCATCGTCAAGGAGCAGATTTCCGAATTCGGCGAGCGCCAGTCGGCTGGCTTCCTGCAAGTGACGCGGGTTATAAACTCAATGACGCGCTCCATTTCCCCTGCTCCTCGTCGGGTAAAAGGTTGATGATCCAAGCGTGCGACCAGCTATGGAAACCGATTTGGTAGCGGTCGGTAATGATGCGCTCCATGAGCCGCAATTGCGTCGCTGCACTTGCGGAGTGGCGGCTCTGCCTGAGCGCCAAGATGGCGAGCACGCTGAGGCTCGGTCAAGTCTGTCTAGCCACGACTTTGGGGGATTTTGCATCAGCCGCTTCGTTCAATCGGCTTGGTCAACCAGTCCAGTGATGGGGTTAAAATACCAAGGTGCTTTTCAAAGAGATCTGCAGTTGCCAGCACAATATCGTCATGGTGGACCGGCCCGACAATCTGCAGACCTACCGGCAGTCCCTCTGGCGTCAATCCACAGGGAACGCTGGCGGAAGGAGACCTCGTCAAATTGAATGGGTAGCAAAACGGTGCCCATTCGGGCCAGCCCCGAGAGCCGACGTTCCAAGGATGCTCCTTTCCAGCTTCGAAGGCTGTGATCGGAAGCGTTGGAAGAATCAACAAGTCGAAGCTCTCGAACAACACGCGTAGTTGATCGGCCATTTCCGCGCATTTCATCAACGCGCTAACATATGCAGCGCCTGAGACATTTTTGCCACGATTCGCAATTTCGATAAAACTCTCCTCCAATAGTTCATGCTCCCCTGGTGAAAAATTCTCAACTATAAAATGAGCGACTGAGGTCCAAATTGTATCAAAAACACAAGGAGCGTCAGAAAAAAATAATTCAATACCGGATAGATCGACACCGTTACTTATTAAACTCCGAACAGCCCCATCGATTACGCATTTCACGGCAGAATCTACTTCGACTCCGTCAAGCGTTTCTAGGTATCCCACGCGTAGGCCGTCTAGTGACAGCCTATCGCGCCGCCCCGACGTGCTTTGCGGAAAAGCCGCCCAATCACGCGTGTCGGAAAGCGAAATTATGTCCATCATGAGGCGGCTGTCGTTCACACGGCGCGTGATTGGCCCGTGCACAGCAAGGTGCCCGAACGGGCTGACGGGAAACATCGGCACCTTGTTTGCCGTAGGCTTAAATCCAAACACACCTGTAAACCCAGCCGGAATCCGTATTGAACCGCCACCATCGGTCGCCAAGTGAAGAATTCCCATACCAGTGGCCGCAGCAGCTGCTGCGCCACCCGATGAGCCTCCCGGGGTGAGATCTCGCCTCCAAGGATTCCGCGTGATGCCGACCAACGAACTATCTGTCACAGCCTTATGACCAAACTCAGAGGTCGAAGTCTTTCCTAAGATTACGGCACCCGCTTCCTTCAGTCGGGCTACCGCGGGAGCGTCAATCACACCCTCAAGCGAGGTTGACGTAGCCCGCGATCCTCGTCGAAAAGGAGAGCCGGCAACCGAAATCAAGTCCTTGACGGAAGTTGGAACTCCATCCAACGGTCCGATCGGACAACCCTTTAGCCATCTCTGTTCAGAAATTCTTGCAGCCTTTAACGCACCCTCCCAATCAACAAAGCAGAAAGCCCGAAGGTGCGGGTTATATGATTCAATACGCGCAAGACATAACTGTACAAATTCAACCGGAGAGATTGTCCTGCTGCGGAAATGATCGACTAGATCATTTGCAGAGACATCGAGCGGATCCATCGGAAACTCCTCTTGGGCGAATATCAGAGAATACTGGAAACTGCCGTCGATACGATTACACCAACGACATGAACTAGATCCGAATTACATACCAAAAAAATCCCGCATTCTGTAGTACGCGGCAGCGATCCTCATGGCGGGAATTCGAAAATTATGAAAAGGAAAAACGGTAAAGTTCTTAGAAGCTGTAATCGGTCCCAAATCGATACGCTTGCCCTCCACCAATTCAGCTAATAATCGGCCCATCAACGCAGACATAGCTACACCACGCCCGCCATAACCGACAGCATAATGCATCTTGGGGTGAAAACTCCCTAGATGATGCCAACCATCCCTTGTCACTGCAACTTTTCCTGACCAGCGATGAGTGATTTTTGTGTGTGCAACGAACGGAAAAGTCGTCTTCATAACTTGCTCTAACTCGCGATAACTATGAATACTATCCGACCGGCCGGTGATATCCCCGCGCCCGCCAAAAACCAGCCTGTTATCCGGTGTCAATCTAGCCCAATTTAGTAAATGCTTCGTGTCGGACACGGCCACGCCATTAGGGAAAATTTCAGACGGTATGCCCTGCAACAGCGGCTCAGTAGCAATTACAGACGATGACACCGCGACAATCCTTCTTGCAAGCGCCCCGGGAAAGCCGAAAGCCGGCGTATAGGCATTTGTCGCGAGGATTACATGCATTGAACTAATGTTAAATCCACCAGCGACAAGCCTGACGCCCGAAAGATCTTCGTCCATCCGTTCTACGTAGCAGTCGCCATAAATGCCAACGCCCCGTCTTCTCAAGCCGTCCGCCAACCCTTCCACATACGCTAGAGGCTGAACGGTAGCTCCTAAGGGATCGAAGTATCCTCCAACGTACGCCGTGCTCCCTATCATTTCTGCGATTTGCTCCCCAGAGAGACTACGAACGTCCACTTCACCAGCAATCTCGTGCAACCAATTAACATCTTCAGCAAGTTTCGCAAGGTAACGCGCGTTGTGTGCAGCAGCAACGTAGCCGCCTTTGCGAAAGGCGCAGTCAATACTGTAATAATCTATTAAATGCGAAACCGTATCAAGGGCAGAATGCAACAGCCGGCGTTGTTCTAAAGCCTCCGATCGCCCCCATGTTTGCTCGATACGAGAAGGCGCGATTTTCGTCCGAGGGACAAGCATTCCGCCGTTTCGCCCGCTGGCACCCCAGCCAGGCTCATGCTCATCGATGACGATGCACTCGATACCACGTTCTGCTAAATGATGTGCGGCGGAGAGGCCCGTGAAGCCAGCCCCAACGATAACCACTTCTGTACTCAAGCTCCGTTTCAATTTCTCGAACGGTGGGAGGGAGGGAGCAGTTTCCCGCCAGACAGAAGCCGGTTTCCGTTTTGTCTCATCATTATTAGACAGCTGCATGACACTTCCTTCTAGTAGATCGCAGGGGAGACGACCCATAATGCCTCGCACTGCTCATCACCCACGCACCAAAAGGAATGCGCGCAATTGGCGTAAAAGGCGAAGGAATCCCCCCTTGAGAGGCTGAAGATCCTCCCGTCGAGCTCCAGCCCGAGTTCGCCGGAGAGAACTAGCCCCGCCTTAGCACCCGAAGGGTGACTGACGTTATCTACCGAGCGCCCCCCCGGCTCAATCATCATCCGCATCATCTGGAGCGGAAGAATGTCATCCGGAGAAAGAAGCTCCTTCAATATACCGGACTGCGGGAAGCGCAGCAATCGTCTATTGTCTTTACGAATAATGTTTGCCCCCTCAGCCCTGTCGGAAGACTCGGTTAAATCAAATAACCACTTAATTGGCATGTCGAGAGCTGTGCATATCTGTTGAAGCGAACGCAGCGTTGGCATAGTAACGCCACGTTCGATTTGACTGATCAAGCCGATTGAGAGGCCGGATGCTTCAGAAATCTGTCGCAAAGAAAAACCACGCACCTTCCTACGCGAACGCAGCTTTCCACCGATATCAGACCCCGCAGCTTGTGCATCTTGATTCTCAGCAGTCATCTTAACCTCGAACAACGCCAGAGCCGTAGTTTGTACTTAGTCATCGATAGATGCGCCTCTTTCGCTCTTCGTCTTTATTCCGCGAAAGAAGTAACTGTAATTATCTTCTGCCGCAACTGGAGAGATGAAGCCTTGTCGTAGGTCCTCTTCCACACTTCGCTGAGGTCGATCGCCGGCATCCCCATACCCACCACCGCCAGCGGTATATACCGTCAAAATGTCGCCTTTATGCAGCATAGCAGCATCCTTACTCTTTAAGTAGGTTACGCTCCCGTTTCGAGATAATTCGCATCGGGCTCTCATTCCGGACGTCCCACCGAATAAACCATACGGCGATAAGGTAAATCTATCTGCATAAAGCGCAAAATTTACATCATCCTCTAAGACAAGAAACGATCGTAAAAAACCGAGGCCCCCTCGATACATTCCGTGACCGCACGAGTCCGGTATGAGTTCGTAACGTATGATCCTAAAATGGGTAAAATCCATGTCCGTCGCTTCAACAGGTGTGTTAGTGCAATTTGAAAGCGGGGAATCTACGGCGTCGCATCCATCGCCATATGCTGAAGCACCGAAACCTCCACCGTAAACTTCAAGATATACGCTGTACTTTTCACCGTTCAGCTTGGACAAAGAGGTAACGTAGGTCGTATCGGCCCCGCCTGCAATAATTTGTTTTGGAGCGACGCCTCCGAGAGCCTTTAAGACCGCATTAAAGCATCTATAAGCAGCTTCATTGCGCGCGCGCACAGGAGCCGGATACTCCGGATTAACCAGACTACCTGATGGTGCAGTTATTTCTACGGCTCTTTTTACGCCGTCATTAAATGGAATATCAGAACTGGTTAAGGCTGCCTTAATTGCGGTTAAAGCTGCGGACTTAGTTGACGCAAGTGGGCAATTTAAATTTCGCAGGACCTGCTTGTCGGTATTAGCAAAGTCGATCGATATTGATTCGTCTATAACGGTGAGCTTTACTCTGACCGCAACGGGAGTATTTCCAATACCATCGTCATCGATGGCATCATCCCCAAAATAAACACCATTGGGTATTTGAGACAAAGCAGCGCGAAAACGTCGTTCCGAGTAAGCCAAAAGTTCTGTCATTGTCGTCTCTAAACGGCGAACACCGTACTTTAAACATAATTGTCGAACGCGCTCCGCGCCAATCGCGTTCGCTGCAAACTGAGCATAAAAATCGCCGATTGTCTGCTGTGGAACGCGGATATTGGCCGCTATCAGACGCTGCAACGGGCCAGGGTATGTGTCGTCGTGCCAATCTGTACTATACCTGTAGCGGGACGGTGGAATGATGAGGCCCTCTGCATGGATGTCGACCGCTTCTGTGGTCAACCCAGGGCTACCGCCGCCAAGATCAAGATGATGAGCTACTGTTCCGGCAAATCCGACTAGCTTTGCCTCGAAGTAGATCGGAGAAAAAATAAACACATCCGGAAGATGCTGCCCGCCGGAGTATGGATCGTTGGTGATGTAGAAATAATCTTCACAGACGTCGCGCCGATGATCCTCGCGAATGCAAGTCTGTAATATTTCCGACATAGTCCCTAGGTGCATCGGAATCAGTTCCGCCTGCGCCACGCATCGCCCATCCGAATCAAAGAGAGAAGCAGAAGCGTCACCTGCCTCTCGGATGATGGTCGAGTACGCGGATCGGATAAGTTTTACTCCCATTTCTTTCGCCGTAGCAAGAAGCCCTTGGCTAATCACCGCATAGTCAACTGCGTTCAAGCTTCCGTCAGTCATGGCGTTCCTCCCGAGTCAGCAGAATGTTGTCATGCTCGTCGCGGCTTAAACGCCAAGGCTCCGGAACAAGCAGCGTTGAAGTTGTGTCCTCGAAAATCGCAAGGCCCGATATTTCTCTGTTTCTTGGCAACGAGGAGCGCTGCATCAGTTTCCCATCACGCCAAGCGCCCCGGATAAAGGCTTTTACAGCATAACTGCTGCTTCCAGCGCCGGCCGGTTCCGTTAAAACTGGCTTAACTGCTCCACCTGACATCAGACCTAGGCGGAAAGAGACCATTTCCACCGGCCGATTACTGTTCGTACCAAAATGAAAGACAGCATGATGAGCTCGCTGAAAGGAGGACCTCAGATCGAAATCAGTACAAGTTTCCACCGAGCCCAGATCTATCTCTACCGGTATTTCATAGGCTTGCCCGACAAAGCGCATGCCGATAGTAAAAGAGACAGCACAATCTCGGCCAATCCCCATTGCGTCAGACCTCAAGAAGGCCCGCTCCTTCATCTCTGATAGCAGTTTTAGAACGACGATCGGAGAAGCCGGGTCTAGAGGTACCCGTCGGGTGAGACTTTCATATGTCGCGAAGTCGCTCGCTAGCAGCCCGAACGCGGAAATCACTCCAGAGTTCGGCGGGACTAAAATTCGGCAGATGCCGAGTTCCTCTGCCACAGCTGTGGCATGTAACGGGCCCGCCCCGCCAAATGGAACCAGGACAAAATCACGAGGATCCAGACCGCGTTCCGTCGAGATAAGCTGAATAGCTCGAACGATGTTGGCATCAGCAAGCCTTATGGCACTATCTGCAGTCTCCTCAACCGTCATGCCCAACTTTTCTGCAATCGACTCCATTGAACTAAAGGCCGCAGCCGTGCTGAGCGCCATCCGTCCGCCAAGGAGGGCCTCTGCCCTAATCGTTTTCCGAACAACGTGCGCGTCCGTGATGGTGGGAAGCCTGCCTCCGCGACCATAACATGCCGGACCAGGATCGGCACCGGCAGAGTGCGGACCAACACGAAGCATACCGCCTTCATCAAGCCAAATGATGCTGCCTCCGCCCGCGCCCACAGTATTGATGTCGGTCACGGGAATTCGAACTGGGAGACCCCCGATCTCGTATTCCTGAGTGAGTTGAGCTTTCCCGTTGGCGATGACACATACGTCGGTAGATGTGCCACCCATATCAAGCGTTATCAAGTTTTCAAAACCGGACCTCTTCGCTTGATGCAACGCACCAGTCACACCTGCAGCCGGCCCTGATAGCAGAGCTGTGATTGCTTGGTTCCGCATCGCTCCGCCTGGAACCCGGCCCCCATTCGACTGCATGATGCTGAATTTACCGCTGAAGCCTTCGCGCGATAGGAGCTCTTCAAAGTTGGTAATATAACGTTCCATAACAGGTTGAACATAAGCCGAAAGTGTGGTTGTTGATGCCCGTTCGTATTCGCGAAATTCTCGCGAAATATCACTTGAGACGGTTACGAAAATATCGGGCGCGCACTCCTTCAATATGTCTCGCAACAAAATTTCGTGCGTCGGATTGACGTATGAGTTGAGAAGACATATTGCAACGGCTACGTATCCGCTGCCAAGTAGTTCTGGAATCAAATGAAGTCGGACATCCTCTTGATCTAAAAGCTCTATAACAGATCCATCAGCCAGCACTCTCTCACTGACTTCATAGCTCGAAGCTCTATCTACAACTGGAACCGGTTTTTGATACGCAAGATCGTAGATTCTGGTTCTTCCGTGTCTTTGAAGAAGGAGAATATCGCGAAAGCCAGAAGTTGTGATAAAGGCCGTTTTACCTCCCTTGCGCTCAAGCACTGCGTTAGTTGCCACGGTAGAACCGTGGGCGAGTTCCTTAATACTCCTGATATCTATTCCGGAAAAGCGCAGTGCGTCCATAGCTCCTATTTCGGGAGAGGAAGGAGTGCTCGGCACCTTAATTACTTGAACGCGATCTTCCTCGATCGCGATGAGATCTGTGAAAGTTCCACCAACTTCAATGCCAACCCGCATTTGATAATCCTCCCGGTGATGCTGATGCGGTAAGACAGATCTAGGTCACTGGAGAGACATTCACCCAGGCCTTCAGCCTCGCAGACTCTATAATGGCGTCCGTTGTTGCAACACCATTTAATGCCTGTTCATAGCTTACAAAATAATTCTCGACTTTCGAGATCGCTCTTGAGAAAGCTTCGAGCTCTAAACGTTCGAGGTCGACAGCCGGAAATCTTTTTTCGGTAACGACGCCCTCAAGCGAACATATGCGAAGCGAAGTCTCTCCATCCGCCATGGCCCAGCCCTTACTTCCAAACACCTCTAACCGAAATATTGGACCAGTCGTCGTAATCGTCTTCAAAGTGCCGGTAATGCCGCATCTGAAGCGAGCAGTTACAATCGTCGTGTCATCTTGATCAATTTTTAAGATGCGCCTTTCAGAGCTAGTTTGTACCGCTTCGATTGGTCCCGCTAGTGACAGCATCGCGTCGAGTACGTGAATACCCATCGGCATCAATCCTCCCACCGGCGACTCTTCTTTGCTAGCCCGCCACATGCCGCCCATGTACCGATAAGCGTAACTGCCCGAAAAATTTCCATCGATGTACTGGAGCGTTCCTAATTCACCCGACGTCAAGACGCGCTCCAATTCTCGTATGGACGGAGCAAGGCGACGATTAAAACCTAAAGCTACGACCAAGCCTCGTTCGCGCGCAGCCTCCACAACCCGTAGGGCGCCCGAAAACGACATCGCGAACGGTTTCTCGACGAACACAGGGAGGCCGGCATGCAGTACCGTAAGCGCCTGAGCCTCATGTTCTGAATGAGGAGTAGCAAGAACGACACCATCTAATTGTTCGTTTGCTAGTACCGCATCTAGCGAGGTATACAGTTGGACTTTAGGACAGCAACAAAAATTTGACTCAAGTTTAGTCGAACGCGCGACTGCAGCAGTGAATTGAACCTCTTCGCTGATCCCCTGAACCGAGCGTACAAGTGTCCGTCCCCACCTGCCGAGGCCGACGATCGCCAGATTTTTTAATTTCTTCGGTTTATATTCCATTGCGCCTCACATGTAGCTGGGGAGAAGGAGAGTTAGAACTGGAAAAGCGATCAGAAGAAGTAGCGTCGCAATGTCTGCGACAACGAACCACGCCACCCCGCGGAACATGACCGAGAGTGAAACTGCATCTCCCAGCGCGCTTTTCACCACGTATATGTTCAATCCCACTGGAGGCGTGATAAGACCTATCTCAAGCAATTTAATCATTATTATACCAAACCAAATTAGGTTTATCTCAGCACCGTTGACGACCGGAATGAGAATAGGAAGCGTTAACAACAAGATGCCGATCGAATCAATAAACATTCCCAGAATAATTATTATAATCGCGATTTGCAAAATAATTAATAAGTCGTTGTCGGTGTTTCCTAATAGCCAGCCTGAAAGAAAATCGGGCACTGCAGTAAGAGCCATAAATCTTGTAAAAAGGACAGCGCCTATGGCGATGACGAAGATCGCGCACGTGCTAACAGCTGTATCTATGATCGCATCTTTGATGTTGAGTAAACTTAAGTGCCCCCGAAACCCGGCGATGGCAGAAGCGAGAACAGCACCAACAGCGCCGGCTTCAGTGGGGCTAAATAATCCATAAAAGATGCCGCCAAGAACACCCGCTATGAGTACGGGAAGCGGCCAGACTTCACGAAAAGCGGATCGAACATCGTCAGCCGTCGGTTTCTCTGCCAAAGTTGGCGCGATTGAGGGTCTCGCAGTTGCTCGCGCAACAATCATGGCGACGTAGATGAGCGCAGATATCAGGCCGGGTATAACACCCGCGAGGAATAGTTGGCCAATTGAAACCTGCGCAAAAACACCGTAGATCACCAAAAGTATTGAGGGTGGGATCAGCGAGCCCAAGGTTCCAGCGCTAGCCACGACCCCGCATGCCAAGCCCGGATCGTAACGATAGCGTAGCATTTCCGGGATGGATATCCGGGCCATAGCGGCAGACGTTGCAATGCTCGAGCCCGAAGCTGCGGCAAAAAGTGAGCAAGCTCCCACGCTTGCTACTGCTAAGCCAGCAGGCACACGATGGAATACGATCCTCATCGCACGGTATAAGCCGTCGGTGAGGCCAGTTCGAGACGTAATGAAGCCCATCAAGAGAAACATTGGGATTGCCGAAAGCGACCAATCACCGATAAAGTTGAATGGAACGGCAGATAGCATACCCCAAGCGGCTCGCATCGAGGTCGCTGCAGCGATACCGAAAAAAGAAACAAGTCCAAGTGCAACAGCGATCGGGACTCGAAAAGCAAGGAGTAATAACAATGACCCTATGCCCAAAAAGCCAATCAGCAGGTTGCTCATTTTTCGCCTCCTAGCCTTTCGTCTGCTGCCGATTCGACTGGGGGAACAGAACCTCGCGACAAGGCGACAACAAGATTGAAGATTGTTACGAGCGTCATGATTGCGAAACTAATGGGCAAAATAAACCTGCTCGGCCAAATTTGTATCGCGGCGGCTCCCATGACGACCTCGCGGCTGTTAAAGGCGCGAACGGCATCAAGCCAGCTCTGGTAGGCAAAAATCGCGAAAAATGCAGCTGTTAAAGATGAAGAAACAACGTAGCTAGCCGCCTTCAACGGCTTGGGATACCAATCGTAAAAAAGATCGACCGTTATGTGCTGATTTTTGATTTGAAGATAAGCGATGGGTAAAATGACTGCCGATACCATATAGTAAAACGAGACGATCTCTAGCGTTCCGCGGATAGGACTGTTAAAAAATAACCTAAAACTTACGTCAAGCGTGACATGGAAGGCCATCAACACGATAGCCGTTCCCGAAAGAAAAAGCATTGCTGCCACTAAAACACGAATGGCGCCGCTTAAACTTGAAATGAGTGATGTTTTCATGACCAGTCTTCGGATTGCGCTGTTAGCCTCCCCCAAAGGGAGAGGCTATTTGCGGCTTTCATAGGCCGTAGTTTTCTGCATCTATTTTATCGTAGATTTCAGACATTATTACTCTGCGGATGTCATCAACGCTACTGACATCGACATCGTCCAAAATACGTTCCCATTTCTCGATAAGTTCGAGATATATCTCAATGTATTTTTCCGGATCATCAACGTTGTACTTACTTCTACCAAGATCAGCAAGTCCAGCCCTGTCAACTTCAACAAAACGCAGGTGCGCCTCTTCCAATTCTGCTGCCGGAGGATGGAACGTCACACCTCGAGCTTGCGCTTCTTGTACGACAGCCTCTGTTTCACTCTTGAATTCGACCGCTGTTTTCGCGATCGCCCATGCCATGTTTTCGTGCAAAATCCTCCGGTGTTCTAAAGACAGGCCTCTCCAGAAATTAGCGTCATATCCCCAATGGAAGCCAGAAAAATACACCCCAAGTGGTAGATCTAGGACATGTGGGGCAACATCCCAGAAGCTAAGGCTTTTAAGTCCCTCCACTGGATTCACCCCGCAATCAAGGGTTCCTCTGTCAAGCCCGGTGTAGATTTCAGTGGAGGGTACATTCACGGGCACCGCACCCATTTCTGCTGCCCATCTGTCCCAAACTCCGCCTGGCATTCTTATCCGCTTTCCCTGCAAATGTGAAAGGTCGGCAACTTCAGCATTACAGAGCAATTGATACGGCGCCGTCGCGTAGCCCCCACCATAAACAACGCCGTTCGAGCGCCACTCATCCTCTAGTTCGGGAACAACAAAATTTAGTTCAGTGGAAGCGATTGCTACCACCAAATTATCTGGATGAACGAGCGACAACTCGGAGATCATGTTGTGCTTCGGCAACTTGTCAGGCGTATATGTTCCTGCATGGTACCCCACCTGAGCAATTCCGTCGGCTAACCCCTCCATCGAAGCTCGAGGCGGCAACAGTACGCCGCCTGTGTACACGCGAAATTGAATCTCTCCGTTAGTCGCCTCGTCTACACGGCGGGCGAACTCGTTGTAGGCATAACGAGTCATCGTTGCCTCGGAGCTTAAAAATATGTTTGCTGCATATTCTTCGGCATGGGCAGAGAACGAAGCCGCGGCCACGAGCAACGCGCCCGATGCTACACTGATGCTAAATCCTTGCATTGTTCGTGTCCCTTCTCAGATGCGCTTACGCACAGTTTGTAAGCCCTCATCGCTTAATCATCGCGTCGGCTTTCAATTTTGTCAACATCGTTTCATTCCGACTGAAATATTTGCCAGTATTTTCTAGTGAAGGCCGGTTGAACTGTGTCAGGTCGCCATCTCGACCGCCTTGCCCAGCTTCTTGCATCCGGCGCACGTTTCTGCGAGCAGCTCGTCCTTCTTTCTGCGTTGAAGGATCCGGAGCGTTCGGGAGCTTTCTCGTGCAAGCGCATCGGGGGCGCTCCTGTTCGGCCACCGGGACGCCTCCAAAAACCTCCCCGAATCTGCTTCTTTCTGATTCAATCGTCTTGTGGGTTTTGGGAGACGGTCGATGCGGGGACAGCCGGGTTTCTGGGACGTCGAGGAGCGGCATGGGCGGTTGAGCAAGGCGGGCGATCCGCTGGAGCAGCTGAATGGTGTGGTGCCGTGGGAGATCTTTCGGGAGCCTCTGGTCAAGGCTCTGAAGCGGTCGGACGGCGCGAGGGGCGGCAGGCCGCCCTGCGATCCGGTGTTGATGTTCAACGTCCTGGTGCTGCAGGCGCTCTATGGGCTCTCGGACGACCAGGCCGAATTCCAGATCCAGGACCGCCTTGTCACTGGTCGCGCAATTCTCCCTGTTTATGGGCATTGAAAATTTCCTGGTTGGCACGCCCTGTCGACCATCTGCCGGGGCG
>Ga0208490_100619_pt1 | contig 19705 bp, 21 predicted proteins | sample SubbioAug_CSWold_FD_184818 | JGI IMG/M metagenome (GOLD analysis project Ga0208490, IMG submission 184818) | Serpentinite rock and fluid subsurface biosphere microbial communities from McLaughlin Reserve, California, USA - CR11Aug_CSWold (SPAdes) | ecosystem: Environmental > Terrestrial > Deep...
GGCAGCCGGGTCATGCAGTTCGGCAAGGCCAAGGCCAAGCAGTGGAACAAGGACCAGCCCACGGTCACCTTCGACGACGTGGCCGGCTGCGACGAGGCCATCGAGGAGCTCCACGAGATCAAGGAGTTCCTCCAGAGCCCGGCCAAGTTCCAGGCCATCGGCGCCAAGATCCCCAAGGGCGTGCTGCTGGTCGGCCCGCCCGGCACCGGCAAGACCCTGCTGGCCCGGGCCGTCGCCGGTGAGGCCGGCGCACCGTTCTTCTCCATCTCGGGCTCGGACTTCGTCGAGATGTTCGTCGGCGTCGGTGCCTCACGCGTGCGCGACCTGTTCGAGCAGGCCAAGGCCCAGGCTCCCGCCATCGTGTTCGTCGACGAGATCGACGCCGTCGGCCGCCATCGCGGTGCCGGCATGGGTGGGGGCCACGACGAGCGGGAGCAGACGCTCAACCAGCTGCTCGTCGAGATGGACGGCTTCGACGGCAACACCGGCGTGATCCTCATCGCCGCCACGAACCGCCCCGACATCCTCGATCCCGCCCTGCTGCGCCCGGGCCGCTTCGACCGCCAGATCGTGGTCGACCGCCCCGACCTCGAGGGCCGCAAGGCCATCCTCGAGGTGCACGCCAAGGGCAAGCCGCTGGCCGACGACGTCGACGCCGCGGTCATCGCCCGTCGTACCCCCGGCTTCACCGGCGCCGACCTGGCCAACCTGATGAACGAATCCGCGCTGATGGCCGCTCGCCGCTCGGTGGACACCATCGACATGCGCACGGTCGAGTCCGCCATCGACCGGGTGCTGGCCGGCCCGGAGCGCAAGACCCGCGTCATGTCCGAGAAGGAGCGCCGGGTCACCGCCTACCACGAGGGCGGCCACGCCCTCGTCGGCCACCTGCTCGAGCACTGCGACCCGATCCACAAGGTGTCCATCGTCGCCCGGGGTCGGGCCCTGGGCTGGACCCTCGCCCTGCCCACCGAGGACCGGTACACGCACACCAAGTCCGAGCTCGTCGACCGCCTCGCCATGCTGCTGGGCGGCCGGACGGCCGAGGAGGTCGTCTTCGGCGACGTCACGACGGGCGCCGCGGACGACATCGACAAGGCCACCGACATCGCCCGGGCGATGGTCACCACGTACGGCATGAGCGAGGCCGTCGGGCCCATCGCCCTCGGCGCCAAGCAGGGCGAGGTGTTCCTCGGCAAGGACTACGGGCACGAGGCGAACTACTCCGACTCGGTCGCGGCCACCATCGACACCGAGGTCCGCCTGCTCGTGAACGACGCCCACGCACGGGCTCGCGCCATCCTCACGACCTACCGCGCCACGCTCGACAAGCTCGCCGACGCCATGCTCGAGCACGAGACGCTGGGCGACAAGGAGCTGCTGGAGATCTTCGGCGACATCGAGACCTGGGTCGATCCGGATCCGTCCGGCCTCGCCGACGCACCCCCGGCCCCGCCGGAGCCCCTGCCGATCACCGAGCCCGAGCGGGCACCGGTCACCGCCAGCGAGGCCGTGCCCGCCCCCGTCGCCGAGCCGGCCGCGGCGCGACCGGCGCCGGTGCGCGACCGGTGGCGCCCCCGCTGGCGGGTCCGCCCCGGGACCTCCGGCACGTGAGCGTCATCCCGGCCGACGCAGACGACGCGCGCCCGGCGCTCGCACCGGAGGTCGATCAGGAGCGCATCGCCGCGGCGGTGCGCGAGATCCTCGAGGCGATCGGCGAGGACCCCGACCGCGACGGCCTGCTGGACACGCCCGCGCGCGTCGCGCGCATGTACGCCGAGATCTTCGCCGGCCTCCACGACATGCCGGAGAAGCACCTCAAGACCACCTTCGAGGCCGATCACGACGAGATGGTCATGGTGCGAGACATCCCGATCTACTCGGCGTGCGAGCACCACCTGATCCCGTTCATCGGCAAGGCCCACATCGCCTACATCCCCGGCGAAGACGGCCGCATCACCGGCCTGTCCAAGCTGGCCCGCCTGGCCGACGTCTACGCCCGGCGCCCCCAGGTCCAGGAGCGCCTCACCGTGCAGGTCGCCGACGCACTCGAGCGGGTGCTCAACCCTCGGGGCGTGCTGGTGGTCGTGCAGGCCGAGCACCTGTGCATGTCGATGCGCGGCGTGCGCAAGGCCGGGACCACCACGGTGACCTCGGCGGTGCGCGGGCTGTTCCGCACGAACGCCGCCACCCGCTACGAAGCGATGCGCCTCATCGACATGTGACCACCGCTGTCAGGCGGCGCATGTAGGAGCCGAGCCGCCAGGCGAGGCGACCCGTGTGACGGAGCCCTGTGGCGGCGAAGCCGCCGACGGAATCCGCGAGGCGTGATCTACCCGCGCCGACTCGTCCCCGGGAAGAGCAGGTCGAGGTAGCGCTGCGCGGTGGGCTGCGGCTCGTGGTTGGCCAGGCCAGGCTGCTCGTTCACCTCGATGAACACGTGCTCGGGACCCTCCGGGCTCGGGACCATCAGGTCGATGCCGGCCACCGGGAGGCCGACGGCCGCCGCGCCGCGCACCGCCGCCTCGGCGAGCGTCGGGTGCAGCCGCTCGGTCAGGTCCTCGATCGTGCCGCCGGTGTGCAGGTTGGCGGTGCGCCGCACCTCGAGCCGGACGCCCTCGGGCAGCACATCGTCGAGGTCGTGGCCGGCGGCCTGCACGCAGGCGGCGGTGATGTCGTCGAGGGGGGTGACCATTGCCCCGCCCAGCTCGCGGGCCCGGTGCTCGTTGCGCGCTTCGACGAGGGCGCGCACCGTGCGGGAGCCGTCGCCCGTGACCACCGGTGGGCGGCGCACGGACGCGGCGACCACGGCGCCGTCGATGACGAGCACCCGCAGGTCGTCGCCCGGGGCCATGGCCTCGAGGAGGACCTGCGCGCACGTCGCCCGGGCGCTCTCGATCGCGGACCGCAGGGCGTCCGTGTCGGCCACGCCGACCGAGATGCCGGCGCCGCCCTCACCCCGGCACGGCTTGACCACGATGGGGGCGTGCTCGGCCAGGAACGCCTCGTCGTCCTCGTCGTCGGTGGCGATGCGGCCCGCGGGTACGGACAGGCCCGCGTCGGTGAGCACCCGCCGGGTCATGGCCTTGTCGTCGCAGCGACGGAACGCGATCGCGGAGGTCAGCTCGCTCAGCGACTGGATCACGGTCTGGGTCCGCCCGTGGTGGGTCAGCGACAGCTCGCCGATCTCCGCGTCGTGGATCACGACCTCGATGCCCCGGGCCAGCGCCTCGTCGACGATGATCCGCGTGTACTCGTTGCAGGCGTCATAGCCGGCGGGTCGCGCCGTGGCGGTCATCGCGCCGATCGGTGGTCGTCGCCACCGGCCTGCTGGACGAGCCAGGTGAACAGGCGGTGGTGCGGCTCGAGATGGGCGATCAGCTCGGGGTGCCACTGCACGCCGAGGATCGGCTCGTCGGGGTGCTCGACCGCCTCGATGATGCCGTGCTCCTCGATGCCGACGACGACGAGGTCGTCGGCGCAGCGGTCGATGGCCTGGTGGTGGAGGCTGTTCACGTCGATGGCGTCGGTGTCGAGCACCTTGGCCATGGTGCTGCCGGGCGTGATCTCCACGTGGTGGGATGCGGCGTCGAAGCTGCCGGGGACCAGGTGCGGATGCCCGTCGTCGTGGTCGGGGAGGTGCTGGATGAGCGTCCCGCCCAGTGCGACGTTGAGGATCTGCATCCCTCGGCAGATGGCGAGGACCGGCAGCGAGCGCTGGCGGGCCTGGGCGATGAGCGCGACCTCCCAGGCGTCGCGGGCCTCGTCGACGCCACCGACCGCCGGGTGGCGCGTCGCGCCGTAGCGCTCGGGAGCGACGTCACCGCCGCCCGAGAGGATCAGCGCGTCGAGGCGCTCCACGACGGCCTCGGCGCCACCCGGCGACTGCACCGGGAGGATCACCGGGACGCCCTCGGCGGTGGTGACCGCGTCGACGTAGGCCCGGTCGAGGGTCGTGAGCGACCGGTCGACCTCGAGGATCGGTGAGCGCCGGAGCGCGGGCGAGCTGGTGATGCCGACGAGTGGGGGCACGAACCGACCGTATCCACCCCAGTCCGCCACCAGACACCCCCGGGTCGCGCCCGCTGGTCCTACCGAGCCCCTTCGTCGGGAAGGAACCCTCGATGCTCACGCCCTCCCCGCAGCCGGCGAACGGCAGCGCGCCCCCGCTCCCCACCGCAGCGCCGCCGACCCCTCCTGCTCGCCCGGCGGTTCGACGCACCACCGGCGGCGTGGAGGTCACCGAGACCATCGGGGTCGAGGAGGAGTTCCTCGTGGTCGACCAGGAGACCGGCGAGCTGGTCCCCCGCGGACCCGAGCTGATCGCCGAGGTGCAGGACCTGGGGGAGCACGTCAGCGCCGAGCTGAACCGCTGCCAGGTCGAGGTCGACACGCCGGTGTGCACCGACCTCGAGTCGCTGCGGCGCGAGGTGGTCGCCAAGCGCGACCGACTCCGGACTGCCGGCGACGCCCTGGGTCTCGCGGCGGCCGCGGTCGCGACCCATCCGTTCTCGAGCTGGCGGGAGCAGGCCGTCGACACCGACGAGGAGCGCTACGAGGTCATGGAGGACCGGTTCCGGCTCCTGGCCAGCGAGCACGTGATCTGCGGTTGCCACGTCCACGTCGGCATCTCCGATCCCGAGGACCGCGTGGCGGTGCTGGCTGCGGCTGGTTCCTGGTTGCCGACGCTGCTCGCCCTGTCCACCAACTCCCCGTACTGGCAGGGCGAGGACACCGGCTACGCCAGCTACCGCACGGTGATCTGGTCGCGCTGGCCCACCTCGGGCATGCCGCCGTCGATCTCCTCGCCGGAGGAGCTGCAGGCGATCGTCGACGACCTCATCGCCATCGGCGCCATCGAGGACGAGACGCACCTCTACTGGTGGGTGCGACCCTCGTTGCGCCACCCCACCGTCGAGTTCCGCGTGTGCGACACGTTCCTGTTCGTCGATGACGTCGTGGCCGTGACCGGCCTCATCCGGGCCCTGTGCTGGACCGCGCTGAACGCGCCCGAAACCCTGCCGTCCGTGCCCCGTCGGCAGGTCCTGCGGGCTGCCGTCTGGCACGCCGCCAGGTACGGCATGCGCCGCAACCTCATGGACCCGGCCGAGATGCGGCAGCGGCCCGCCGCCGACGTCGTCCGTTCGCTGGTCGACTCGGCCCGCCCCGGTCTCGAGCACTACGGCGACGATGACGTCGTGCCCCAGCTCATCGAGCAGATCGTCGCCCGCGGCACCGGCGCCAGCGCCCAGCGCCTGACCCGGGCCGAGGAGACCTCCGGCGTGCCCGTGGTCGACATGGTCCTCGACCGCATGCACCGCTAGGCAGCGCGTCGGGCGAGCTCGGGGGCCGACCCGCCCGGCGTCAGGTCGGCAGGTCGGCCAGGTCCCGCAGCGCTCGGCAGGCGGCCTGGACGAGCGGGATGGCGAGGCACGCGCCGGTGCCCTCGCCGAGGCGAAGGTCGAGCGCCAGCAGCGGTTCGAGGCCGAGGTGCTCGAGGGCCGCGGTGGCGGCGGGCTCGGTCGAGCGGTGCCCACCGAGCGCGTGCGCGGCCGTGCCGGGCGCGATCGCCTCGGCGACGCACAGGGCCGCGCCGCCGATGACCCCGTCGACGATGGTCGGGACGTGTCGGGTCGCGGCGGCCAGGTGCAGCCCGGCGAGCGCGGCGATCTCGAGACCGCCGACCTCGGCGAGCACGTCGACCGGATCCGCCAGGCCGACCGCCCGGCCGACGCCGGCCCGGACGAGCGCCTGCTTGTGCGAGAGGCCGTCTGCGGGCAGGCCCGCGCCCGGCCCGACGAGCGGATCGGGATCGAGACCGGCCAGGGTGGCGATGAGCGCCACCGACGGCGTCGTGTTGCCGATGCCCATGTCGCCGCCGACGAGCAGGTCGGCGCCGGCGGCGATGCGCTCGTCGGCTGCGGCGATTCCGACCGCGAGGGCGGCCAGCGCGTCGGCCCGGCTCATCGCCGGGCCCCTCGCCAGGCTGTCGGTGCCGGCCCGCACCCGCCGGTCGAGCACGTCGGCTCGACCCTCGGCGTGGAGGTCACCCAGGTCGGACGACACGCCCACGTCCACCAGCGTCACCGTTGCGCCGGCCTGGGCGGCGAAGGCGTTGATCGCAGCGCCGCCCGCAGCCATGGTCCGCACCATCGCGGCGGTGATCTCGCTCGGCCAGGCGCTCGCCCCGTCGGCCACGACACCGTGGTCGCCGGCGAACACGATCACGGCCGGGTCGGCCGGCACCACGGGAGGGCACGTCCCCGTGATGGCGGCCAGCTTCGTGGCCACGGCCTCGAGCCGGCCGAGCGATCCGGGCGGCTTGGCCCGGGTGCCCCACCGCTCGGCCGCGAGGCGGGCTGCCTCGGCGCGCTCGGGGTCATCGGCCGGGTCCGTGATGCGCCGGCGCAGCTCGTCGAGCAGGTCTGGGGTCATGGTCGGTCCTGTGGCTCTGTGGCGGTGAGGGCATGGTCGAGGCGCTGGAGGCCGTCGGCGTCGGGCACCGCGATGCGCACCGCGTCGGGATGCCCGAAGGAGCCGCCGTGGCGCACGACGACGCCGTGGGGCAGGAGCCGGTCGCGCACGCCGCGTGCCTCGGGCACCCAGACGTAGGGGGCGTCGCTCGGACCGGCGTGGAGCCCGTGGCGGGCGAGCAGGTCGACGAGCTCCCGTCGCAGGGCGGCGATGCCGTCGCGCCAGGCGATCGGGTCGGCGGTGTCGAGCACGGCGGGGAGCGCGGCGCACGCCAACCCGTTCACCGACCAGCGAGGGCGCAGCGCGCGGATGGCGTGGGCCTCGGCGTCGTCGCGCGCCAGCACGTAGCCGATGCGCACGCCGGGGATCGCCCAGGCCTTGGTGAGCGAGCCGAGTGCGGTGACGTCGTCGCCTCGGGTCCAGGTGCCGGTGGCGAGCAGGTAGAAGGCCTCGTCCCGCACGTCGGCCACATCGTCGGGCGCCGCCAGCCGTCCGGTGGGGTTGTGCGGATCCGACTGCCAGCGAGGGCCGGTCGGGTCGAGGTGGTCGAGGTGGCGGCGGTAGAGGGAGAAGTCGCACTCGTCGGCCCAACCCACCGGTCGGTGGTGCGCCACCAGTGCGATCGCCTCGGCGCCGCCGTTCGTCAGCACGAGGCGGCTCGGGTCCACGCCGATGACCTCGGCGAGCGCAGCGGTGGCCTTGCGGTCGTCGGGGTAGCGGTCGACCTCGTCCAGCGCGTCCCGCAGGAGCGGGCGGACGTCGGGCGCCACCGGGTTCAGGCTGGCGGAGAGGTCGAGCAGATCCGAGACCGGTCGACCGAGGGCGGTGGCGATGCGGTCGACGTCACCACCGTGGGGACCCGGTGCGGAGGGGTCGGTCACCGGCGACGCCGCCGCCGAGGGGCACCGAGGATGCCGAGCAGCACGAGCGAGCCGATGAGCACGAGCTCGGTGTGCTCGGCCAGCCGGACGGCGCGAGCGATGTCGGCCGGCACGGGACGGTCGCCACGACCGAGGACCGGGCGGTCCTCGGCCCGGTCGCCGTAGCGGAGCGGACCGCCCAGGGACAGTCCGAGCGCACCGGCGACGGCAGCCTCGGCGACGCCGGCGTTCGGCGACGGGTGCGCCGGCGCGTCGTCCCGGACGGCGCGCACGGCCTCCGCCCGCCGTTCGGGGGGTGCGAGGGCGACGACGGCCAGGGCGAACAGCCGGGCCGGGACGAGGTTGGCGAGGTCGTCGGCCCGGGCGGCGGCCCAGCCGAAGCGCTCGTAGCGGTCGCTGCGGTGCCCGACCATGGCATCCATGGTGTTGAGCGCCCGGTAGAGCCCGGCGCCGGCGGCCCCGCCGAGCAGCGCCCACACCGCCGGCGCGTAGACCGCGTCGACCATGTTCTCGGCCACCGACTCGACCACGGCGGCGGCCACGCCCGACTCGTCGAGGGTGCTCGGGTCCCGGCCGACCAACGACGGCAGCGCGGCACGAGCGGCCTCGAGGTCGCCGGCCTCCAGGTGGGCGCCGACGGTGGTGGCGACCTCGCGGAGCTGGCGTCCGGCGGTGGTCACCGAGACCGCGGCCGCGGTCGATCCGAGCAGCCGTCCGCCGACGGCGCCGATGGCCGCGCCGACGGCGGCGTAGCGGACGCCGGCGTCGCGGTCGTCCTCCCACATGACGTCCTCGACGCTGGTCATGACCGACCCGAACCGGGCGACGGGGTGGGCCCGGTCGGGCACGGGAGGGGCGACCTGGGCCAGCACCAGCCCGATGGCGGTGCCACGGGCCCGGGCGGCGAGACGGCGTCTCATGGTCGGGCCGCCAGGGCGAGCAGGGCGACCGTCTCGGACAGCACGGCGACGGCGCCGAGCACGTCGCCGGTGAACCCCCCGAGGCGCTGCCGGGCGAGCAGCACCACGCCGGCGGCGGTGGCGAGGAGCGCGCCGAGGGCGGCGGCGCCGGTCGGGCCCTGGACGACCACGAGCAGCGCGGCCACCGGCACCAGCCACAGGGCGGTCCAGGCGCGAGCGCCCGGCAGCATCGCCGACGCGAGGCCGCCGTCCCTGGCGTAGGGCACCAGCGTCGGGACCACCGCGAGCACGGTCCGGCTGGCCGCCCACACGCCGATGAGGGACAGCGGATCCACGAGATCGGTGGCCAGGGCGGCCCAGCGGGCGAGGAGCACGGTCGGCACGACGGCGAGGGCGAACGCCCCGACGTCGGGGGCCGCCATCACGGCCAGCCGTCGCGGTCGGTCGAGGTGGGGCAGGAGCCCGTCCGCGGAGTCGGCGAGGCCGTCGGCGTGGAGCATGCCGGTGATGGCCAGGTCGGCGGCGACGACGAGCACGGCGGCCACGCCGGGCGACCACAGCTCGGTGGCGATCACCCACACGCCGGCGAGGACGCCGCCGATGAGGGCGCCGACGAGCGGGAAGGACGCGAACGTGCGGCGGTCCGGGGTGCGCGCGCCACCGAAGACCGTCAGGAAGGCGAGTGCGCTCAGCACGGCAGGTCGCCCGGGGCGGGCAGGACCACGGCGCGACCCGCCACGACCAGCAGGGCGTGGTCCGCGACCCTCGACACCGCGTGGTTCACCTCGCCGAGCGCATCGGCGAACCGCCGTCCGAGCTCGCTCGGCGCGTGCGGGGCGAGGCCGACCTCCTCGCTGACGAGGATCGTGGCCCCCGGCCGGGCCCGCAGGGCGCCCACGAGCGGGCCCACATCCGGGTCGAGCGCGGGGTGGCCGGTCACCCAGGTCCCGAGCGAGTCGACGAGTGCGACGCCGTCGGTCTGGCGCAGCACGTCGGGGACGGTGGTCGGGTCGGGGCACTCCACGGTCGTCCACGACGACGGCCGCCGCGCCCGGTGCGCGTCGATGCGGGCGGCGTGATCGGCGTCGGACGGATCGAGGTGGGCGGTCGCGAGGTAGGTGACGGCACCCCCGACGCCGGCGAGGCGTGCCGCCATCGACTCGGCCACCGCCGACTTGCCCGACCGGGTGCCGCCGAGGACGAGGACGATCACGGGTGGCGCTCCAGTCCGTCGCGCACGGCGGCGTGTACGGCCCGTGCGATGCGGGCGCCCCAGCTCGACCGGGGCCCGGCGAAGGGCTCCGTCGGCAGCACCGGTGGCCACACGACCGTGACCGCGTCGCTCGCCGTGCCCGTGCCGGGGACGCCCGCTTCGACCAGCGCCTGGGTCTTGGCCTCGGTCACGGTCATCACCGCGTTCACGGCCGCTGCCGGCGACAGCGCCACCGGCAGCTGCACGACGATGTTGATGGTGCCGGGTTCCCAGCCGCCGTCGATCCGGTGACCGTGCGCGTCGTCGGCATCGGCGGCCCAGGTCGGCTTGGTCACGCCGACGGTGGCGTCCACGACGACGTCGCCGTCGCTCGCCCGCACCATGCGGTGCACGTCGACGGCGGTGAGCATCGCCGCGCCGGTCCCGGTGAGGCCGAGCCGGTGGGCGATGTCGCGGGCGTGCTCGGCCAGGTCGGTGCGGTGGTAGCCGGCGGCGACGCCGACGTTCAGGAGCCAGTCGATGGCGGCACTGCCTCCGCCGACGGGCGCTGACGACAGCGAAGCCCGCGGCGCATCGAACACCCAGCTCGACACCGCCCGGGCATCTGCCGTGGCGGGCATGTCGTGGGTCGACGGGTGCGCCGGTCGGAACGGGCGGGGGAGGAGGTCGCTCACCAGCCGGGCGCGTCTTCCGCTGGGACCGCGGCAGCGGCGAGGTCTCGGACGGTGCGCACGTCGAGGTGCAGGTCCAGCCAGTCGGACAGCCGGTCGTGCTGCGCCTCGAGGCGGTCCGCGAACGCGACGGGATGTGCCTCGAAGGTCCTGCCTCGTCGGTCGGCCACGTCGGAGAGGATGGCAGCGCGGACGGCGTCAACGTCGAAGAGCCCGTGCAGGCTGGTGCCGCGGACCCGACCGTCCGCCGACACGCTGCCCTCCGCCTCCGGTCGGGTGCCCCCGTGGTCCGGGTCGAGCTCGAGCCACGGGTCGCCGCCCCGCACCCGTCCGAGGTGGATCTGGTAGCCCACCACGTGGCGGTCGCCGTCGATCGTCCGCCCGGTCCGGCGGCGCACCACCTTGTCCGGCTCGAACACGGTCTCGACGTCCAGCAGGCCCAGCCCGTCGACCGTGCCCGCCCGGGATTCGATCTCGTCCACGATCGTCCGGCCGAGCACCTGCTGCCCGGCGCAGATGCCGATCACGTCGATGCCTCGTCCGACCGCGGCGGACACGGCGTCGGCCATCCCGGTCCGGCGGAGCCACGCCAGGTCCGAGACGGTGGCCCGGCTCCCGGGCACCACGACGAGGTCGGCGTCGGCGAGCTCGCCGGGTCGGGTGACCCAGCGCACCAGCGCGTCGGCCTCGGTGAGGAGCGGGTCGAGGTCCGAGGGGTTGGCGAGGTGGGGGAGTCGCACCGCGGCGATCCGGACGGGGTCGGATGAACCCGGTCGGTCCATGTCGACAGCCGTCCCGACGTCGAGGGAGTCCTCCGTGCCGAGCAGCGGCGCCGGGCCGAGGTGGGGCAGGACCCCGAGCACGGGCACGCCGGTCCGGCCCTCGAGGTCGATGAGCCCCTTCTCCAGGAGGGACGGGTCGCCGCGGAAGCGGTTGAAGACGATGCCGCGGATGCAGCCGGCGAGGTCCCGCGACAGGAGGTCGACGGTGCCGTGGGCGGCGGCGAAGGCTCCGCCCCGCTCGATGTCGACCACCAGGATCGCGGGCATCCCCGCCGCTCGGGCGAGGGGCAGGTTGACGAGGTCGCGGTCGAGCAGGTTGATCTCGGCTGCCCCGCCTGCGCCCTCGGCCACCACGACGTCGAAGCGCTGCCGCAGCGAGCGCAGCGAGTCGAGCACCACCGGCCGCAGGCCACGGGCCTGGTCCCCCCAGCCCGGCGCATCCGTGGTGCCGATCTCCCGGCCCAGCACGACCACGTGGCTCCCGGTGGCGCTCGAGGGCTTGAGCAGGATGGGGTTCATGACCGACTCGACGTCGGTGCGTGCCGCCCCGGCCTGCATCGCCTGGGCCCGACCGACCTCGCCGCCGTCGACCGACACGGCCGAGTGGTTCGACATGTTCTGCGCCTTGAACGGCGCCACGCTCGCGCCGGCGCGGGCGAACCAGCGGCACAGCCCGGCGGCGACGGTCGACTTGCCGGCGCCGCTCGTGGCGCCGACCACGAGCAGGGCGCCGCTCGGCGACCCGCCCATCTAGTAGTCGATGCCCTTCATCGCCCGGATGCCGGACTGGTACGCGTGCTTGAGCACCCGCATCTCGGTCGCCGTGTCGGCGAGCTCGAGCAGCGCATCCGGCGCGTTCCGGCCGGTGCAGACGACGTTGACCTTCGGCGAGCGGTCCCGGATGGCGGCGACGACCTCATCGGTGTCGAACCACCCCCAGTTCATCGGGTACGTGATCTCGTCGAGGACGACCAGGCGGTGCGTGCCCGAGGCGAGCAGCGCCGCAGCCTGGCGCCATGCCTCCCGGGCGACGGCTTCGTCCCGGCTGAGGTCCTCGCTGTCCCAGGTGAAGCCCTCGCCGAGGGCGAACCACTCGACGCCGAGGTCGCGGGCGACCTTCTCCTCGCCGGTGTTCCACTTGCCGGACTTGAGGAACTGCACGACCGCCACCGGCCAGCCTCGTGCGACGGACCGGATCATGGTGCCGAACGCCGCGGTGGACTTGCCCTTGCCGTTGCCCGTGTTGACGAGCACGAGCGAGTCGGCGCGGCGCAGCTCGGGAGGCTCCTGGTGCTCGGTGGGCGGTGCATCGGTGGGGGTGTCGCTCATGGCTGGTCTCCCTCGCTCGCATGGGTGGTGGCGGGTCGGGCCGTGGTGGACGCCGACCGCCGGCGCTGCTCCTTGCGGCGACGGACCGTCACCGTCACCGAGCCGTCGTCGTCGACGTCGCAGGCGGCGTCCACGCCCCAGTGCATGCCGATCAGGTCAGGGGTGAGCACCGCGCTCGGCGCTCCGTCGGCCACGAGGCGGCCGTCGGCCATGACGGCGACCACGTCGGCGAACTGCCCGGCGACGGTGAGGTCGTGCACCGTCGTGACGATGGTGAGCTCGCGCTCGGTGCGCAGGTCGGCGATCAGCTCGAGGACCTCGAGCTGGTGGCCGACGTCGAGGGCCGCAGTGGGTTCGTCGAGCACGAGCAGGGGCGTGTCCTGCACGAGCGCCCGGGCCAGGACCACCCGCTGGCGCTCGCCACCCGACAGCGTGTCGACCCGACGGTCGGTGAAGGTCTCGAGCCCGAGCCGCTGCAGCACGGCCAGCGCCCGCCGGCGGTCCTGCACCGACGACGAGCAGCGCAGCCCCTGGTGGGGCGCCCGCCCGAGCAGGACGTAGTCGAAGGCCCGCATGCCGGGCGGGATCACCGGGTGCTGGGGGACCACCGCGAGGTGCCGGGCCCGGTCGCGCACCCCGAGGTCGGCGGCATCGCGGCCGAGGAGGGTGACGTCCCCGCGGTAGCCGACGCCGCGGCTGAGCGTCCGGACGAGGGTCGTCTTGCCGGCGCCGTTCGGGCCGATGAGCGAGAGCCACGCGCCCGCCGGGACATCGAGCGTCACGTCGCGCACGACGTCGTGCCCGCCGAGCGCCACGCTGACCCCTCGCCACGAGATGGTGGTCGCCGTCATGCCGTCGACCTCGAGCGGAGGATGATGAGGAAGAAGGGGGCGCCGATGAAGGCCGTGATGACCCCGATCGGCAGCTCGGCCGGTGATTGGACCGTGCGGGCCAGCACGTCGGCGAGGGCGAGGAACGCGCCCCCGAACAGGAACGACAGCGGCACCACCCGGCGGTTGCTCACCCCGGCGACCAGGCGGACGCCGTGGGGCACGACCAGGCCGACGAAGCCGATCAGGCCGCTGACGGCGACGGCGGCTGCGGTGGCGAGGGAGGCGGCGACGAGCACGGCCATCCGGATCCGGCGCGGGTGCATGCCGAGCGCACGGGCTTCGTCGTCGCCGACGGCCAGCACGTCGAGGGCCCCGACGGCGAACACGAGCACGGCACCGCAGACGACGGCGTAGGGGAGCAGCAGCAGCACCTCGTCCCAGCCGCTGGTCGACAGCGCGCCGAGGATCCAGGCGTACACCTGGCGCAGCGTGTCGGCGTGGCGCTGCTGGACGTAGGTCTGGGCCGCGGTGAAGAACGCGGCCACGGCCACGCCAGCCAGGATCAGCGTCGCCGGCGTGTCGGAGCCGTCCCGCCGCACGCTCAAGGTCGCAGCCATGGCGACCGCGACGAGGGCACCGATGAAGGCGAACATCGGGATGGCATCGAAGGGGCCGACCCCGTCGCCGGCGCCGGTGACGATGGCCAGCGTGGCGCCGAGGCCGGCACCGGCGGCGATGCCGAGCAGGTACGGGTCGGCCAGCGGGTTGCGGAACACGCCCTGGTAGCCGGCGCCGGAACCGGCGAGGAGCGCACCCACCAGGAGGCCGAGCACGACCCGAGGGGTGCGGATCTCCCACACGATCGCCTGCTGGGTGGCCGACAGCCCGGAGTCGACGGCGACGAGCGGGAGGCGGTCGAGCAGCTCGAGCGCCACGCCTCGCAGCGGCAGGGAGACCGGCCCGGTGGCGATGCCGATCACCGCCGCCACGAGCACCGCCAGCAGGCCGGCAGCGAGCCAGGCCGCGGTGAGCCGCGTCGCCTCGGGGACCTCGTCGACGACGTCGTCGGAGCCCGGCGGCTCGGCGAGCGCGACCGACGGATCGGTGGTGGTGAGCCCCCGTCCGTCGGTCGCTGCGGTCACGACCCGCTCGAGATCTGCGCGGATGGGTCAGGTCCTCGCGCGGTCCGGTCTGGCGGCTCCGCCGCCACAGGGCCCGTGCTCATGGGTCGCCCCAGCTCCTCAGCCGGCCACGCCGGCGTCGACGTCCGCCGTCGCCTCGACGATGGACGCCAGGAAGTCCACGATGCGCGGGCCCCAGCGGGAGGCGATGTCGTCGTCGAGCTCGATCACGTTGCCGCCCTGGACGGCGGACATGCCGGACCAGCCCGGGCGGGCGGCGACGGTCGCGGCGTCCTGGCCGCAGCACTTCGTGTCGGCCAGGAAGACGAGGTCGGGATCGGCGTCGATCAGGAACTCGGCGGACAGCTGGGGGTAGCCGCCGGCGTCGGCTGCGCCCTCGGCGGCGTCGGCCACGTTCTCGAGGCCGACGAGGGCGTAGATCTCGCCGATGAAGGTCTCGGAGGTGACGCTGAAGTACGTGTCGTCGAGCTCGTGGTAGTAGGTCAGCGGCTCGTCGCGCTCGGGGACCTGGGCGACGAGCTCCTCGATGTCGGACTGCATGTTCGCCACGACCTCGGCGGCGTCGCCGACGCGCCCGGTGGCGGCGCCGAGCACCTCGATCTGGGTGTAGGTGTCGTCGATGGTGGTGGCCGAGCCGAGCACGATCGTGGGCACGTCCACGGCGGCGAGGCCGGCCACGACGTCGTTGCGGTCGCCGGAGAGGATGACCAGGTCGGGCTCGTAGCCGATGATCGCCTCGACGTTCGGGTCGAAGCCGGAGAGGTCGGTGACGGGCGCCTCCTCCGGGAAGTAGGAGTAGTCGTCCACGGCGATGACCTGGTCGCCGGCGCCGATGGCGAAGAGCATCTCGGTGGCGGTCGGTGACAGCGACACGATGGCCTGGGGCTCGGCGTCGATGGTGGTGTCGGTGCCGTCGACGGTGACCGTGACCGGGAACGCGGCCTCGTCGTCGCCGTCCGTCGCCTCGGTGCCGGTCTCCGTCTCGGTGGTGACCTCGGCGGGTTCACCGCTGGTGGCCACGCCGCCGTCGTCGTCGTCGCTGCACGAGGCCAGGACGAGGGCGAGCGCGGCCAGGATGGCGAGCAGCGTGGTGCGGAAGGGTGTTCTCATCGGGTTTCCTCCTGTCGTCGAGGTCTGGTGCGCTCGATCGACAGGGGCTGCCGGTCGAACCAACCCCTTGCCTCGAGGGTCACATGGTTCGTCGGAGGAGGGTTCGACCGGACTCGACCACGGCCCGGGGGCCGTGGGCATCACCGTTGCGGGTCAGTGCCGGGATCTCACCGGACTTCGTCACTCCACCGGGCGACGACCATAGCCGGGCGGCTGCTCGCCAGGTCCAGCCCGGCTCGGTCCGAGGAGCCGTCGGTAGGCTGGCCGTCCGATGCGACCGCTGGTCATGGGCGTCCTGAACGTCACCCCGGACTCCTTCTCCGACGGTGGTTCGTGGGCGGACCCGGACGCCGCGGTGCGCCGGGGGGTGGAGCTGCTGGCCGAGGGCGCCGACATCGTCGACGTCGGCGGCGAGTCCACCCGGCCGGGCGCGGAGCCGGTCGGGATCGAGACCGAGCTGGCCCGGGTGGTGCCCACGATCGAGGCGCTGGTCGGCGAGGTCGCCGCCGCCGGGGCCCGCCTGTCGGTCGACACCCGCCACGCCGAGGTCGCCAGGGCCGCCGTCGAGGCCGGCGCGTCCATCGTGAACGACGTGTCGGCGTCGCTCGAGCACGTCGCCGCGGAGACGGGCGCCGGCTGGATCGCCATGCACATGCGAGGCGAGCCGGGCTCGATGCAGGACGCCCCCCACTACGACGACGTGGTCGGCGAGGTGCTCGCGTACCTCGTCGCGGCCGATCGGCGGGGTCGCGAAGCCGGCATCGGGGAGATCTGGGTCGATCCCGGCATCGGCTTCGGGAAGACCTTCGCGCACAACTGGACGCTGCTGGGGGCGCTCGAGACCCTGGTGGCGACGGGCATCCCGGTGGCCATCGGCGCCAGCCGGAAGGGCTTCCTCGGGGCGGTGCTGGCCGACGCCGACGGCACCGAGGACCGTCCCGGACCCGACGACCGGCTGGAAGGATCGATCACGACCGCCTGCTGGGCTGCCACGATGGGTGCCGCCATGATCCGAGTGCACGACGTCCGCGACACGGTGGCTGCGCTCGACGCGGCCCTCGCTCCGCCTGTCCCGGGACCCGCCTGATGGTGCTGCGCGGCAAGTGGGCCCAGGGCATCGAGCCCCGCAACTTCACCTGGATCCTGCAGGGCAAGCTCGCCGTGTGCGAGCGGCCCGGCGGCTACGGCGGGAACCACCGCAAGGTCCGCCGCCAGGAGGAGATCATCTGGCTGCGCGAGCAGGGCTTCACGATGGTCGTCTCGCTCGCCGTCTCCCCCCACAACCTGCACAACTACGACGAGATGGGCATGCCGTGGCGGCACCGGCCCTTCACCCGCAGCGAGGACCAGGAGGCCTACCTGAGCCGCCTGTTCCCCGAGCTGCGCCAGCTGCTGCTCGAGGGCGGCAAGCTCGTGCTCCACCAGAACGAGCTCGGCGACCGCCTCAGCGGGCTGATGGCCGCCTACGTGCTGTGGAACAACCTGGTCCCCGCCGGTCCCCAAGCGATCTCGGTCGTCGAGCAGCTCCTGCACCGCCAGCTCGGCCCGGACGCCCGCAGCCTCGTCGCCCTCGTGCCGCGCCTGCCGGCGCCCGGGACCACCACGGTGTCGGTCGACAAGCCCGACCCGCTCCCGGCCGTCGCGCTCGACGACGAATGACCAGCGGCGCCATCGAGATCCGGGGCCTGCGGGTGCTGGCCAACGTCGGCGTGCCCGAGGCGGAGCGGGTGCACGCCCAGCCGCTGTCGATCGACCTCGTGCTCACCGTCGACCTCGATGCGGCCGGGCAGTCCGACGACGTGGCCGACACCGTCGACTACGGGGCGGTGGCCATCGCGGTCGCCGATGCCGTGGCCGATGCCCCGGTCGCCCTGCTCGAGCGGGTCGCGTCGCTCGCCGCCGATGCCGTGCTGGCTCTCGACGGGCGCACCGAGGCGGTCACGGTCACCATCACCAAGCTGCGCCCCCCGATCCCCCGAGACGTCGAGGCCACGGCGGTGACCCTGCACCGCACCCGGGCGTGACGGCGGCCGGCCCGTGACCCGCGTGCTGCTCGGGCTGGGCTCGAACCTGGGCGACCGCCGTGCCCACCTGCGCGATGCCGTCGCGTCGCTGCCGGGTGTGACGGCGGTGTCCGACGTGTACGAGACCGACCCCGTCGGCGGCCCGGACCAGCAGCGGTACCTCAACATCGTGGTCGCTCTCGACGTCCCGATCGTCGTGGCCGGCGGCGCACCCCGGCCCGCCGCCGAGCTCGAGGCCGAGGACGCCCCGACCCCGATCACCCCGCTCGAGCTGCTCGCCATCTGCCAGCGCATCGAGTCGGCTGCCGGTCGCGTCCGCGACGTCCGGTGGGGGCCTCGCACGCTCGACGTCGACGTGCTGTGGATCGACGGCGTGGAGATGGGAGAGACCGACCTCACGGTGCCGCACCCCCGCATGTTCGAGCGGCGCTTCGTCCTGGCCCCGCTGTCCGAGGTCGCGCCCGACGTGGCGCCGGAGGGCTGGGAGCGCGACGCCGAGGGGCGGGTCGATCGGCTCGGGCCGCTAACCTCAACTGCCTGACCGGCACCCGTTCGGGGCTGGATCCATCGAAGGAATCGGAGCGAGCATGTCCGCTGTCGACGCGCGCGTCGTCGGCCCCGGGAGGGCCGGCAGCGCCCTGGCCGCTGCGCTGCGCAGCGCCGGTTGGCGCGTCGACGGCCCGCTCGGCCGCGATCACGACCCCACCCTCGTGACGAGCGGAGCCCGGGTCGTGCTGCTCGCCGTGCCCGACGGGGCCGTGGCCGACGTCGCCGCCTCGCTGAGCCCGGGCGACGCCGTGGTCGCCCACCTCGCCGGCTCGCTCGGGCTCGACGTGCTCGCGCCGCACGAGCGGGTCGCCTCGGTCCATCCGCTGGTGTCGCTGCCCGACGCCGAGCTCGGTGCCCGCCGGCTCACCGGTGCCTGGTTCGCGGTCGCCGGCGACCCGATCGCCTCCGAGGTCGTCGCGCTCCTCGGTGGACGGGCGGTCGAGGTGGCTGACGCCGACCGCACGACCTACCACGCCGCTGCTGCGGTGGCGGCCAACCACCTCGTGGCCCTGCTGGGGCAGGTCGAGCGGTTGGCGGGCTCGGTCGGCGTGCCGCTGGAGGCCTACCTCGACCTCGCCCGTGGCGCACTCGACAACGTCGCCGAGGTCGGACCCGCCGCCGCCCTCACCGGACCGGTGGCGCGTGGCGATCGGGCGACCGTGGCCCGACACCTGGCCGCCATCCCGCAGGACGAGCGCGCCGCGTACGCGCTGCTGGCCGAGCTCGCCCAGCGGTTGGTCGACGAGCGCGCGGCCGTCGGCTCGGGGGCGTCGTGAAGCGCGTCGACACCATCGTCGAGCTGCGGGCGGTGCTCGACGCCGAGCGGGCGGCCGGTCGCCGCGTGGGCTTCGTGCCCACCATGGGCTACCTCCACGAGGGCCACGTCTCGCTCATGCGCGCCGCCCGCACGGTGACGGACGTGGTCGTCACCTCCATCTTCGTCAACCCGCTCCAGTTCGCCGCGCACGAGGACCTCGACGACTACCCCCGCGACCTCGAGCGGGACGCCACCCTGGCCGAGGGCGCCGGCGTCGACCTGCTCTTCGTCCCGTCGGTGCGCGAGATGTACCCCGACCCGGTCGCCGGCGGCCTCCTCGCCACCACGGTGTCGATCGCCGGCGTGTCCGAGGGGATGGAGGGGGCCTCCCGCCCGACCCACTTCGCCGGCGTCGCCACGGTCGTCGCCAAGCTCTTCTCCATCGTCGGGCCGTGCCGGGCGTTCTTCGGCGAGAAGGACTTCCAGCAGCTGGCCGTCGTGCGGCGCATGGTCGCCGACCTGTCCATGCCGATCGAGGTGGTGGGCTGCGAGACCGTTCGCGAGCCCGACGGCCTGGCCCTGTCCAGCCGCAACGCCTACCTGTCACCCGAGCAGCGAGCCGCGGCGCCGGTGGTCCACCGAGCGCTGCGCGCCGGCGCCGCCGTCGTCCTCGCCGGCGAGCGCGACCCCGCCGCCGTCCGGGCCACCATCGCCGCCGTCGTCGCCGAGGAGCCGCTCGGCGAGCTCGACTACGCCGAGGTCGTCCGCGCCTCGGACCTCACCGTCCCGTCCACCCTCGACCCCTCCGATGCGCCCGGCGACTTGCGCCTGCTCGCCGCCGTGCGCTTCGGTACCACCCGTCTGATCGACAACCTGGGGGTGACCGCTCCGGCGGCGCCCACCGATAGGAGCTGATCCCGTGCGCCGTCGCATGATGAAGTCCAAGATCCACCGCGCCACCGTCACCGACGCCAACCTCCACTACGTGGGGTCGGTCACCGTCGACGAGGACCTCCTCGA
>Ga0208490_100621_pt1 | contig 19688 bp, 15 predicted proteins | sample SubbioAug_CSWold_FD_184818 | JGI IMG/M metagenome (GOLD analysis project Ga0208490, IMG submission 184818) | Serpentinite rock and fluid subsurface biosphere microbial communities from McLaughlin Reserve, California, USA - CR11Aug_CSWold (SPAdes) | ecosystem: Environmental > Terrestrial > Deep...
GCGGCTCGAGCCGATCCTGGCCCGCCACCGCGTCGACCTCGTCCTGGCCGGCCACGACCACCACTACGAGCGGACCCACCCCCAACAGGGGGTGACCTACGTCGTCAGCGGCGGCGGCTGCAAGCTCACCGCGGTCGGGAGCAGCCGGTTCACGGCGGCGGCAGCGTCGGTGCTGCAGTTCCTGCTCGTCGACATCGACGGCGACCGGTTGACCGCCACCTGTGTGGCGGTCGACGGCACGATCGTGGACCGCTTCGAGCTGCGAGCCCGTGAAGGCCGATGAGGCGCGCGCTGCTCGACGCCATCGCGCCTGCCGTCTATGGCGCGGTGGACTTCCTCGTGATCCTCGCTCCCGCGCTGGTGGTCAAGGTGGCCGCCGATCGGGGTGGCATGGGCGACACCCACGGGCTCGACCTCGTCGTCGCCAGCGCCGCCCTCGGGACCGTGCACGCGGTGGTCGCCGGGGCGAGGCTCCGCGGCGAGGCACGATCCGCCCTCCGCCGTGGCGACATGTGGGTCGCGGCGGTCGACGCGCTGGTCGTGCTCGGCCTCGCCGCGACGGTCCTGCCCGTGGTGGTGCTGTGGGGGCTCGCCGACGAGCACGCGTCGGTCGCCAACCACGGGTACCCGGTCGTCGCGCTGTGGGCCGGGGTGCAAGCCGCCGCGATCGTGGCCGCGGAGACGACCGGCCGAGTCGTGTTCTGGTGGCTCGAGCCCCACCCGCGCAGCCGCTTCCGCATCGGCGGCCATCTCGTTGGGCTTCGTTCCCCGTGGCGTCACGTCGAGCCCTCAGGCGACCACCGGCGGTGAGCGCACCGTTGTGCGGTCGCGCACGGGCAGGCGGCGGCCGGTCCCTCAGCTGGGCCCCCCGGTGACCAACGCGCGGGTGCGGGTCGAGTGCTGGCGCTCGCCGTCGGGGAGGGCCACCGCACCACCAGCGGCGAGCATCGACGCCACGGCCCCGGCGATGAACACCGGTACGTAGGAGCCGGTGGCGTCGAGCACGGCGCCGCCCAGCGGTGGTCCGAGGAGCCCCCCGGCCCCGATGCCGATGACGTAGACGACGCCGAAGATGCGGGCGACGAACGATGCGCCGAAGAGCGCCACGGTCATCGTCGGGTTCAGGGCGAGGATGCTCCCGAAGGCCAAGCCGGTGATCATCACCCCGGGTAGGACGAGCGGCGCCCAGGCCGTGGCGGCGGCGAGCACGAGCATGCCCGCGGCCATGAGCAGGTAGCAGCCGAGCGTCGCGTGTCGAAGGCCGGCGCGGGCGGAAGCCCAGCCCGACAGCGGGCGGCCGAGCCCGTTGTGGAGCGAGAAGACCACGATGAGCGCCGCTGCCGTTCCCGGTGTCGCGCCGAGGCCTGTGGGTTCGGCGGATTCGATGAACGGCGCGAGCTCGCTGATGGTGGTCAGGCCGCCGATGATGGCGAGGAAGAACGTGATGCTGAGCAGCCACAGCGCGCGGCTGTCCAGCGCTTCTCGCAGCGTCAGGTCAGCCGGATCGGGCGCGTTCTGCGCCTGCCTGCCGAGCTGAGCCCGGTCGTGCCCTGACAGGTGCTGCCAACCTCGGTCCCCGTCGAAGGTCCAATCAGGTGGCGGGAACCGCACGAGCGTCGTCAGGGCGAGGTAGACGACGATGAAGACGACCCCCGTGATCACGTACGTGGAGCGCCAGCCAACGGTCTCGATGCCGACCGTCCACAACGGGGCCGCGACGGTGGCCCCGAGACCGAACCCGACGACCGACCACCCGATCGCGGTGCCGCGCCATCTCGCGTCGGGGAACCAGCGGGCCGCGAGAGCAATCGTCGTGGCCGAGTAGACGAGACCGATGCCGGTGCCGACCATCACCCCGAAGGTCACCACCAGCTCGCCCACGTGGTCGGCTGCCCCGGACGCGGCCATGCCCGCGCCCGCCAGCGTGCCACCCCCGCCGAGGGTCCAGCGGGGGCCGAACCGGTCCACCAAGGCGCCGCCCCCGAAGACGGCCAGCGCCAGGCAGACGAGCGCGACCGCGAACGCGAGCACCGTCTGGGATCGGGACCAGCCGAACTCGGCCTCGAGCGGGGTGATGAAGACGCTGAAGGCGTAGATCGAGCCGCCCAGGGCGGTGGCGACGAGCCCGGCCGCCGGGAAGAGCCATCGCTGCGCGACCAGGTCGATGCCGAGCCACTGCGGCCCACGCGGCCTCGTGTCGGAGCCGGGGGTCGGCGGGTCGGGCCTTCTTGCGGCCCCTGCTCGCACCACATCGCGTCCGTTCGCCGCTCCGGGCGCCGGGAACGGCCCGCAGGTCACCGGTTCGGGCGCGTCCCGGATGGTGCCGGAAGGCCCGCCGGTGCGTCGCGGCCCCCCTGGCCCGGAGGTCGTCGTCGGGTCATCACGACCTGCCCGTGCTGGCAGCTCGACGTCGAGACACCAGCTTGCGAAGCTCTTCGGCCACGAGGATGGTGGTCGCGACGGCGGCGCAGGTCGCCCACTGAGCGAGCGAGAGGGGCGTCGTGTCGAAGACCCCGTTGAGCGCTGCGAGCTCGACGGCGGCGACCTGCAGGGCCACGACGCCGACGGTCGCCAGCCACAGGAAGCGGTTCGTCAGCGACTGCCGGCCGAACGCCGTTGAACGTTCGCTGCGGACGTTGAACGCGTTGGCCGCCTGCGCGAACACGAAGGTCGTGAACGCCATCGTCACGGCCGTGTCGGTGCCGTAGCGATCCCGTGCCCACCCGAACAACGTGATCACTGATGCGGCGATCACGCTGCCGAGGAACCCGACCCGGGCGAGGCGTTGCCGGGTGATGACGGCCTCGTCGGTCGCTCGGGGTGGACGCTGCATCACGTCGGGGGCGGGCGGGTCGAGGCCGAGCGCCACGGCGGGAGGGCCGTCGGTGATCAGGTTCACCCACAGCATCTGGATCGGCGTGAACGGCGTCGGCAGTCCCAGGAGTCGTGCCCCGAGGATCGTGCCGATGGCGCCGACGTTGGTCGAGAGCTGGCGCAGGACGAACTTGAGGATGTTGTCGTAGATCGTGCGGCCGCGCTCGACGGCGTGCACGATGGTGGCGAAGTTGTCATCCGCGAGCACCATCTCCGCGGCTTCCTTGGTGACGTCGGTGCCCGCGATGCCCATGGCCACACCGATGTCGGCTGCCTTGAGGCTCGGCGCGTCGTTGACACCGTCACCGGTCATCGCCACGACGTGACCGTTGCGGCGCAACGCTTCGACGATCGCGACCTTGTGCTCGGGCGCGACGCGGGCGAACACGCCGACCGAGCCGATGCGTGCGGCGAGGTCCTCGACCGTCATGGCATCGAGGTCCGCGCCCGTGAGCACATCACCGGAGATGCCGAGCGCGCGGGCGACGGAGCGGGCCGTGACCGCGTGATCGCCGGTGATCATCTTCACGTCGATCCCGGCGGTGTGGCACACCCCGATCGCGTCGCGGGCCTCGGGGCGCGGCGGGTCGAGGATCCCGACCAGCGCGTCGAGCTCCAGCCCGTCGATCAGCTCGAAGAGGCCCTGGTCGTCGAGCCGCTCCTGGTACTCCTCGTCGCCGAGGCGCCGGTGGGCGATCGCGAGCACGCGCAGGCCACGTGCCGTGAGCTCGTCGAGCTCGCTCGCCAGCGTCGCCGCTCGGCTCTCGTCGAGGGGGCGGAGCCCGTCGTCGTCATGCACCGCGGTGCAGCGACCGATCAGCACCTCGGGCGCTCCCTTGACGCACAACAGCACACCGGCCGCGGGGGAAGCCTCTTCGCGATGGAAGGTGGCCATGAACTTGTGCGCGGAGTCGAAGGGGACCTCGGCGCAGCGAGGGAAGCGATCGGCGAGCGCGTCGAGGTCGATGCCCGCCTTGTGGGCCAGGACGATCAGCGCGGCCTCGGTCGGGTCGCCCACGACATCGGCGTCGACGATGGAGGTGTCGTTGCAGAGGACCCCGGGGACGAGGCGCTGGGCGAGGTCTTCGATGGGTCTGCCGGCGCTGGAGATCGCGCCGGACAGCTCGTATCCGTGCCCCTCGACCTCGGCCCGCTGCTGGCCGACGACGACAGCTCGTGCGGTCATCTGGTTGAGGGTGAGCGTCCCGGTCTTGTCGGTGCACACGACGGACGCGCATCCGAGCGTCTCGACCGATGCGAGCCGCTTCACGATCGCGTTGCGCTGGGCCATCCGGTGGGCGCCGACCGCGAGGGTCACCGCCACGACCGCAGGCAGGCCTTCGGGGATGGCTGCGACCGCGAGTGCGACAGCGGTCAGCACCGCATCTGACCACGCATCGCCTTGGGCCAGCACGACGCCGAGCACCGTGGCGCTCGCGAGCCCAGCGATGACCGCGATGCGTCGGCCCGCGGCATCGAGTCGACGTTGCAGCGGCGTCGACTGCTGCCCGACGCTCGCGAGCAGCCCAGCCACCTTGCCGATCTCCGTCGCCATGCCGGTGCGGGTGACGAGGAGCTCTCCCCGACCCCTCGCCACGGCCGTGTTCATGAACGCCAGGTTCACGTGCTCGGAGATCGGCAGATCCAGGTCGGCGATGGGCTCGGCGACCTTCTCGACGGGAACTGACTCGCCGGTGAGCGCAGACTCGTCGATGGAGAGGCTGGCTGCCAGCGCGAGACGCCCGTCGGCGGGCACCCGGTCGCCGGCATCGAGCAGGACGACATCGCCGGGCACGAGCTCCTCGCTCGGCAGGGAGACGAGCCGGCCGTCGCGGCGCACCTGTGCATGCACGACGAGCATGCGCTTGAGCGCTTCCATGCTGCGCTCGGCCCGGTGTGTCTGCACGAACCCGATGACGCCGTTGACCAGGAGCACCGCGGCGATGGCGATCGGGTCCTTGAAGTCACCGACCGCCGCAGCGAGCACCGCGGCAGCGACCAGCACGTACACGATGAGGCTGCGGAACTGGTCGAGGAACAGCAGGATCCGCGGCCGGCGAGGCGGCTGCGCCAACGCGTTGGGCCCGTGTTCGCTGATCCGGCGGGCTGCCTCGGCGCTGGTCAAGCCCGTCGCGACGTCCGTCGCGAGCCGTTCGGCCACGGCCTCGGCGGAGAGCGCGTACCAGCGTTCGCCCCTCGTGGCAGGTCCCGGCGCCGTTGCGTCGGCGCCGCTGCCTTCGGGACCACCGACGACCAACGATGTCCGGTCGTCCGTCACGCCTGCACCGTGGCGAACACCGCGCAGGCCAGCACGAGCAGGGCTGCGATCGCGATCACGAGGCGAGTGACCTGTTGGTGGCGCATCAACGGACCTCCATCAGACCCAGCCGAAGCGCTCGGTGTGGATGTGCTCGCCGGGAACTCCGAGCGCTTCGAGCGCGTGTTCCATGGCGTCCATCATCGGGTTCGGACCGCAGATGAAGAACTGCCACCGGCGATGTCCGGGCGGGAGGTGACGCTGGAGCGTGGCTACGTCGATGCGCCCGGTCTCGCCGCTCCACTCCGGCGGCGGATGCTCCAGCACGTACACGATGTCGAGGTCGAGGCGATCCTTCAGGCATTCGAACTCCTCCCGGAAGGTGACGCCTTCCCACTCACGGTCGGCGACGAAGGCAACGAGGGGCCGGCGGTCGCCGCGGTCCGCGAGCGTCCGCAGGATGCTCACGATCGGCGTCACCCCGACACCCCCGGCGATGAAGCAGAAGCCGGGCCCCTCGTGCTGGTCGGGCGTGAACGCGCCGTACGGTCCTTCGACGTACACCTTCGTTCCGGGCGTCAGGTCGGCCACGCCGGCCGTGAAGTCACCCAGCGCCTTCACCGTCACCTCGATCTCGCCGTCGGCCTCGGCGCTGGACGAGAACGAGAACGGATGCTGGGTGAAGGCGAACGGAGCCCGGTCGATCACGAACCAGGCGAACTGGCCGGGTTCGAACGACATGCCCCGATGCCCGGATGGGCGCATGGTCAGCGTCGTGCAGCGGCCTCGCTCGGGCGTCACCTTGTCGATCGTCCACGGCCGGCGCCACAGCATCAACGGCTTGGCGACGCGCACCCAGCCGAGCAGGGCGACGAACGCGGCGGTCATGAGGAGCCAGAGTGCCTGCTTCCACCGGGAATCGATGTAGTGGTCGACGAGCAGCACATGCACGAGGGCGGTGCCGACACAGGTGACGGCCAGCAGCCCGTGCAGGACGTGCCACACCTCGTAGGAGAGGCGGAGCCGACGCCGCCAGATCGATGTGGTGACGAGCGCCACCAGCGCGAGGAGCGCGGCCACACCGAACCGGACCCGCCATGGCGTGTCCCAGCTGGGAAGCCGTGCCACCATCTCCCACTGCGCGGACAGGGCGACGTGGACGACCACGAAGACGAAGCCGACGAGCCCGATCTGGCGGTGGAACTGCGCGAGCGCGTCGGTGCCGAACGGCGCGGCGACCCCACGGAACCGCGCCACCAGGGCGAACTGGAGGCCCATGAGCGCGAGGCCGACGAAGCCGAGCGCGACGGAGAACTCGGTCACGAAACCGCGGCCGGGTCCCTGGACGCCGATGACGGCGAAGACCAGCGGCGCCACCGCGACACCGACGAAGAGGCCGATCCAGCCCGAACCCTCGACGACGGACTTCACTCGGCGCCGCCGGTGCTTCCGGGGGCACTCGGGTCCTGTCGAGGCGAGCAGCCCGCAGCGTCGGTACGACGGTGCGCCCCTCTTCGGTAGACGACACCGCCAGAGGACGGCCCGATCGACGCGATCTGCGGCGCGGTGTACCGGGGCATGGTGCCACTCTGCTGGCTCGCGCCGATCTCGAAGTAGGGGCCAAAGTCCTCTGGGGCCGCCCACGGCGAGCCCGAGGCGCCGACGGCCCGAGGGGTAGCGCCAGCGTGTTCGCGCGAGGGGACCTTCGGCACTGACGCCTGCACCCCGCGGTCTGCATCCTGGCGAGGTGAGCGAGCGCATGAGCCTCGGCCCCGGCGCTCGACACGCCGCGTGCGCTCGAGCGCGCGCCCGACGGGCACCTGCTGCCTGATGCGTGAGCTCGTCGAGGCGGCCGCCCGCGTGGGCACGCTCGCGTTGGTCGCGGTCGCGTTCGGACTCGGCTTCGGCGAGGCCGCGGTGGGCTTGGACCTCCTGGTCCCCGGCGAGGTCGGGATGGTGTTGGCGGGAGCGGTCGCGGCGGCCGGCGACGCACCACTCCCACTGGTCATCGCGGCTGGTGCAGCCGGGGCGGCGGCCGGCGACAGCGCCGGGTACTGGCTCGGCCGCCGCTACGGCCTGACCCTCGTGCGGCGCTGGCGCTGGACCCGGCGGCGGCTGGCGCCGTCCGCTGAACGTGCCCGGCGGTACTTCGAGCGGCGCGGGGGTGCTGCGGTCTTCGCCGCCCGCTTCGTCGGCGCGCTGCGCGCCGTGGTGCCCGTCGTGGCGGGGACCGCGAGGATGCCCTACGGCCGCTTCCTCGCCTGGGACCTGCCTGCGGCCCTGCTCTGGGCGACGGCGGTGGTGAGCCTGGGCTACTTCGTCGGCGAGGAGGTCGCCGCAGCCGTGGACCGCGTCGGGCTCGTCATCTCGATCGTGGTCATCGCTGCGCTCGCAGGCGTCTTCATCCTCGGCCGGCGACGCAGTCGGAATCGCGTCGCGGCCGCGGACGTGGAAGAAGCGGCGGGACCTTCGGCCCTGCCGGCGGGCGGCAGCCGGCGCGACCTTGGCGCCAAGGGGCGGCGCGTGGTGTCCCCGGGAGGCACTGTGAGGCGCAGCGATGGCTCGACACCCCTGAACGGCAGGCGCGATGACCGGTACTGACGAGCTCGCCCGACCCGCCGCGTCCGAGCCGGCACCGGGGCCCGAGCCGGCCCCGGGGCCCGAGACCAGCGCCCTGCGCCGCTTCCGCGACCTCAGCCGGGTCGGGCCCTTCCGGGGGCTGGTGCTCGCGCAGATGGCGGGCCAGGCCGGCGACGGCTTCGCCCAGATCGCGTTCGCGCAGCTCGTGCTGTTCGAGGTCGGCGACGGCGCAACACCGGGAGCGCTGGCGGCACTGCTCGCGGTGACGTTGCTGCCCTTCTCGCTGGTGGGGCCGGTGGCCGATGCGCTCATCGACCGCTTCGACCGGCGGCGCGTGCTGGTGGTGGCGTCCCTGGCCCGCATCGGCATCGTGCTGTCGGCGCTGCCGATGCTGGCCGCCGAGGCGGTCGTACCGGCGTACGTTGCAGTGCTGCTGCTGCTGTCGACGTCGCGGTTCGTGCTCGTCGGCAAGGGCGCTGCGCTGCCTCGCACGATCGGCGGAGACCTCCTGGTCTCGGCCAACGCGCTCTCCGCCATCGCAGGCATATCGGCATGGTTCATCGGTGCCGTCGCCGGGGCCACGTTCGTGCACCGGGTACCCGCCGCCGGTTTCGTGGTCGCCGGGTGCCTGTACGCGGCCGCGGTCCTGGCCTGGTCGCGCCTCGACGGGCTCGGCGGCGGGTACCGGCTCGAGTCGGCCGGGCGCGCGGTGCGCCGAGCCATGGCCAACATGGCCGACGGGGTCCGCGTCCTCGCCCGGTCGCGCGCCGTGCGGCAACCGCTCCTGGCCGTGGCCGCGCATCGCCTGCTGCTCGGTGGCGGCTTCGTCGTGCTGGTCCTGCTGGCCGATGAGCGCTACGAGCTGGAGGCCCCAGCGTACGGGCTCGCCATCTTCGTGACCGGCGTCGGTGTGTTCGCCGGCAGCGTCCTGGCACCTCGCCTGGCCCGCCGCTACGAGCCGGCGGATCTGTTGCCCGCTGCGTTCCCGGCGGCGGCAGCACCGGCGCTCGTCGCCGGCTTCGCTCCGTCGCTGCCGATGCTGATCGTCGCGCTGGGTCTGGTCGCCTTGACCTCCCAGACCCTGAAGATCCTCGCCGACGCCGTGATCCAGCGAGGCAGTCCCCACGAGGTCCGCGGCCGGGTGTTCTCGGTCTGTGCCGTCGTCTACAACGTCGCGTTCGTCGGGGCCGCACTGCTCCTCATGCCGCTGTGGAGCCCGGCGCGGGACAACGCCCTGCTGTGGGGCACCGGCTTCGGGTTCGCCGTCACCGGCCTGCTCGTCGCCCGGAGCCGACGGACGTGGCCGTTCACCGCCGAGCCCGCCTCGCGGCCTCCCAAGGACCGGCATCGCTGGCGGGGCCGAGCCCTGGCCCTGATCGTGGCGGCACCGCTGTCGCTCGCGTTCCCGGAGCCGGGCTGGTGGTGGCTGGGCTGGGTCGGTCTCGTGCCGCTCTTCCTCGTGGTCCGGGCCGCCCCGACGGTGCGGGAGGCGGGTTGGCGCGCCTGGGCGGGTGGGTTCGGGTTCGTGGTGGCGGCCCAACACTGGCTCGTGCCCAACATCGGGCCCGGGCTCGTGCTCCTCGGGCTGGCGCTGGGCGCGGTGTGGGTGCCGTGGGGCTGGGCGCTTCGTGGGCTGTTGGGCGAGCGGCCCACGGTCGGCAAGGCCGCCGCCGCGTGCGCGCTGGTCCCGGCGGCGTGGACCGCCGCGGAGTTCGTACGGTCCTGGGACGGCTTCGGCGGGCCGTGGGCGCTGCTGGGCGCCAGCCAGTGGGAGCGGGACTCGGTCCTTTCGCTGGCGTCGCTCGGCGGGGTGTGGCTGGTGAGCACCGTCCTGGTCGCGGCAAACGTCACCGTGGCGGCCGCGTGGGCGGTCCGCGGGCACCCTCGGGCATTGGCCGTCGTCGGACTGATCGCGCTGGGCACCGTCGCCCTCGGTCCGCTGTGGACGGCCGCGCGCCCCTCGCCCGAACCGGCAGGGACGGTGGTGGTGCTGGGCGCGCAGCCGGGGGTGATCCACGACGAGCAAGCCCGCTTCGACGCCAGTGAGGCCGCCACGCTCGCCGCCGCGCAGGCGCGGCCCGACCTCGTCGTCTGGGGGGAGAGCAGCGTCGGCTTCGACTTCGCTGACCGGCCCGACCTGCTCGCCCGCGTCGTCGCGGTCGCCGAGGCCACGGGCGCCGACGTGCTGGTCAACACCGACGCCCGCCGTGTCGGCGTCGGGGGCATCTACAAGGCCAGCGTCCTCATCGGCCCCGAGGGCATACGCGGCCGCTACGACAAGATCCGGCTCGTGCCCTTCGGCGAGTACATACCCTTGCGCCCCCTGTTCGGCTGGTTGGGGCCCATCACCGGGGCGGCGGACGAAGACCGGGGCCGCGGCGACCGCCTCGTGATCCTCGAGAGCGCCGGCATCAACGTCGGGCCCCTGGTGTGCTTCGAGCTCACGTTCCCGGACATGTCGCGCCGCCTCGCCGCCGACGGCGCCGACCTGATCGTCGTGCAGTCCTCGACCTCGACCTTCCAGGGCAGCTGGGCACCCGAACAGCACTCGAGCCTCGCCGCGCTGCGCGCCGTCGAGACCGGCCGGCCGGTGCTGCACTCGACGCTCACCGGCGTGTCCTCGGGGTTCGACGCGACCGGCCAGCAGCTCGGCTGGTTCGGGACGGACCACACGGGGTCGTACCTGGTGGAGCTGCCGCTGGGCCAGCTCCGCACGCCGTACGTGGTGCTGGGTGACTGGGTGCCGGCGGCGGCGCTCGCGGGGTTGGTGGTGGCGCTCGCGCTGGGGATGCTCGGCGCAGCACGGATGAAGTCGCCGGAGGTGGCTGGTCATGAGAGCTGAGGAGCACCGAGACCGGGTTCGGTGGCTGCGCGGTCACGCCGTGTACGGCGCCTACCGGCTCGCCGCCGCCCTGGCGTGCGCCCTTCCCGCCCGGGCCGTGGAACCGGTCGCCGGTGTCCTCGGGTGGAAGGCGGCGCGCCTGCTGCGCCGCCGACGACGGATCGTGGCCCGGACGATGTCGCGCATCACGCATGGCGCGCTCGAGGGCAGGGCTCTCGCGAACGCCGTCGATGCCGTGTTCATCTCCTACGCCCGCTACTGGCTGGAGACCTTCCGGCTGCGTGGGGCGACCCGCGAGTTCCTCGAGCAGGGCATGCAGGTGGAGGGTCTCGCGCATCTCGACGCCGCGTGCTCCTCGGGACGTGGCCTCGTGCTGGTCACCGCCCATCTCGGGGGCTGGGACTTCGGGGGCGCGTGGTTGGCGGCGCAGGGATACCCGGTGACGGTCGTCGTGGAGACGCTGGACTCCCCTCCGCTCCTCGAGTGGTTCGCCCGGCTCAGGGCCGGGCTGGGCGTCGAGGTGGTCCCCCACGACAGCCGGACGCTCGATGCCATGCGGGCGGCCCTGGCATCGGGGCGGATCGTCGCGCTGGTCTGCGACCGCGACCTCGGCCGCCGCGGCGTCCCCGTCGAGCTCTTCGGGGAGGCGACCTCGCTGCCGGCCGGGCCGGCGCGGCTGGCGATCGAGGCCGACGTGCCGGTGCTGCCCGCCGCGATCTACTTCCGGCCCGACGGCGGGCACCACGCGGTCGTGCGGCCGCCGATCGCGGCCCCCCGCTCGGGCGACTTCCGCACCGACGTGTCGGCGCTGACCCAGGCGATCGCCGCCGAGCTCGAGACGTTGATCGGGGCCGAGCCGACGCAGTGGCACATCATGCAGCCGAACTGGCCGTCCGACGAGGAAGCCGCGCCGCGCGCTCGGGGCGCCGGGAGCGATGGCGGCTGAGCGGGCGCCGAACCCGGCCGCCTGGCGCATCCTGCGAGGCGGAGGCTTCCGGCGCTTGTGGGTCGCGCAGCTCGTCGCCGGGCTCGGCGACTGGATCGCCATGCTCGCGATCATCGAGTTCGCGGTGCGCGTCTCGGCCCGGCCGGAGATCGGGATCTCGGCGGTGATGTCCGCCCGTTTGGTGGCCGGTCTGCTCTTCGCTGCTCCTGCTGGTGCCATCGCCGATCGCCAGAGCCGCCGTCGCACCATGATGGCCTGTCACGTGGGGCGCGCCGCCATCCTCGCCGCGGTTCCCTTCAGCGAGTCGCTGTTGATGCTGGTGATCGCGTCGTTCGGGCTCGAGATCTTCGCGACCCTCTGGGCTCCGGCCAAGGAGGCATCGGTCCCGAACCTGGTGGCTGTCGACGAGCTTCCGGCGGCCAACGCCCTGTCGCTCGCCGCCGCCTACGGCACCTTCCCCATCGGTGCGCTCGCCTTCGCCGCGCTCGTGTATCCAGGCCGCTGGCTCAGCGAGCGCGCCCCCGTCGTCGGTCTCGAAGCGCCCGCCCTGTGGGCGGCGGGATCGCTGTTCGTCCTCGGCGCCTACACGCTCCGCCGGTTGCACCTGCCGAACCGGCCCCGGTCCACCCCGCCGCCCCCGCGGCAGCGTCGCCGTCGAGGCGGCGGGCGGGCGGCCCTCACCCGAGCGCTGCCCCTGCACGTGCGGGCGGTGTTCGCTGGCCTCGCCGTCGGGCTGCTGGCGGCGGGCTCGCTCATCCCGCTGGGCCCGGTCTACGTGCATTACGTGCTGGGCGCAGGTGAGGGAACGTTCGGCCTGCTCATGGCCGGCCTCGGCTTCGGGGTCGCCGGTGCGGTGATCGTGTTGGCGCTGACCCCGTTGCGGCTTCCGCCGACCGGCGCGTTCCTGACGGCGACCGTCGTGTCCGGGGTGGCGATCTTCGCCGCGGCGTCGTCACCCTCGCCGGCCGTGGCGCTGGTGGCGCTCCTGGTCCTCGGCGTGGGTGCCGGCGTCGTGTACCTCACCAGCTTCAGCATCGTGCAGAAGGAGGTGCCGGATGATCTGCGGGGCCGTGCGTTCGCCGCGCTGTACGCGACGGTCCGGGTCGCGCTGCTCGGCGCGCTCACCCTGTGGCCTCTGGCCTCTGTCGGGCTCGACGCGCTCTCGGAGCGCGTCTTCGACGATGCCCGCGTGCACGTCGGGCCCTGGGTGGTCGCGCTGCCCGGAGTGCGGCTGGCCCTGTGGCTCGCCGCCGTCGCCGTGCTCGTCACGGCGTTGATCGTGCACCGCATGCTGCGCCGCGCCCACGCGCCCGCGGCGCCCCACGGCACCGCGGAGCACACTGCCAGCGAACCCCCGCACAGGCTCCTGGCGGATCGCCGCGCACCGGTCGCACCGGACGACGGCACCACCGCACTCCGATGAAGACGACGGTCCGTCACCATCGGGCGGGAGCGGTAGAGGGGCTCGGGACCCCGACGGGACCTTGGACCCTACTGCGGGATCGAGATCGGCGACACGGTTGGTCGTGTGTCGTCGTTGCGGCTGCCCCACCGCGGGACCATGCGCGCCGCGGACGGCGTGTTCGAGCGTCTGCGGGTGCCGAGGGAGCCGTGGGCGGCTGACGCCGCGAGCCTGGCTCGTGCACTGCTGACGGACGCGGAGGCGGGTCTGCCCGCGGCGAGGGCGGCGGTTCGGTTGCGCCGCGCGCGCCGGCGGGCTGGCCCGGAGGGATTCGAGTCACCGGCGCGATCGACGGGCCGGCTGTTCGGTTCGTTCCGCGCGGTGCTGGTGGGCTTGGCCGTCGCGGTTGCGTTGTGGGCCGGGGAGCTGATCCTCGCCGCGATCTTCGCGATGTTCCTGGGGGTCTGGTCGCTCTTCGATGCTGTGCTGGGACGCACCGCCCGCCGGGCGTTCCACGAGGTGGCCCGCCTGGGCGTCGGGCAGGTCTGGGTGGTGCGCGGCGGCAGAGCTTCGGCGATCCCCACGACAGATGTGGTGATCGGCGATCTCCTCGAGCTTGCAGCTGGGCAGATCGTGCCCGCCGATGTCCGCCTGGTGACCGCGCACGACCTGGTGGTCGGGGCCGGTGATGCGTCCTTGCGGGTCGTCGGCGACGTGGCTGCGCCGGCCGCGCGACCCAGCAACGTCGTGCCCTGCGGGGCGCGGGTGGTCGCCGGGCGGGGCCGCGGGATCGCGTTGTCGAACGGGGTGGGGCCGCACCCGCTGCGCGCGCGATTGGAGACGCGACCGGGACCATGAGTGCGCCGCCGGTGGCACGGGCGGCAGGGCTGATCCCCGCCGAGGCCTGGGCGGCAAGGGCCCGCCGCATCGTCGGGCAGATCGACATCCTCGACCTCCACGACCGTGACCTTCGCCCCCGGGGTCCGTCAGGGACGCGAGCACCCGTGGGTTCGCCGCCCGGATCGGGCACGGGAAGTCGATGAGGTCACGGCGCGGGCGCCGGGACGACGATGACGGGAACGGGGGCGTGGCGGGCGCAGGTGTCGGCGACCGAGCCGACCAGCAGTCCCCGGAACCCGCCGGCGCCGCGGGTGCCCACCACGAGCACGTCGACCTCGCCGGCGGCGTCGATGAGTGCCCGCGCCGCGTGCTCGTGGGACACGACGTGCTCGATGCTGACCCCGCCGGGGCCTCCGGCGTCTTCGAGGCAGCGGTCGATGAGCGCCTGTGCATCCTCGGCGAGCTGCTCGGGGGTGGGGACATCGCGTGCGAAGGGCAGCATGGTCAGGAAAGGGAACGTCCAGGCGTGCATCACCCGCAGGCCGGCTCCCCGACGCGCGGCCTCATCGAGCGCGAAGCGCAACGCTTGGACCGACGCGGCCGAACCGTCCACGCCGACCAGAAGGCGGCCGTGGGCCGAGGCTGGTGCGGGTCGGGGGAGGTGGATGATCGCAACGGGTCGCGGCGAGTGGTGGGCGACCTGGCGGCCGACCGAGCCCAGCCACAGGCCGGCGAAGCCGCCCAGCCCACGGGCGCCGACCACGACCAGCTCGGCGTCGGCGGCCGCCTCCAGCAGGGCACGGGCGGGTGAGCCGTGCCCGAGGACGCCGGCGACATCGACGTTCGGGTCCTGGTCGTGGGCGGCGGCGACGGCCGCGTCCAGCACGGCCTGAGCCGCGTCCTCGAGGCGGGAGAGCTCACGCTGGCCCATGGCCCAGGCGTCCCCGGCGTGGGGGTACTCCAAGGCGTGGACGATCGAGAGCCTCGCCCGATGCAGACGGGCCTCGGTCACGGCCCATGCCAGGGCCTCACGGGCGGGGTCGGATCCGTCGACGCCGACGACGATGGTGGTCATGGCTGGTTCCTCGAGGTTCAACACGCCCCGCTGACGGGCGATCGGGGTGGCGGCGCCGGCGCGGCGGCAGTCGGCCGCAGCGCCGCCAGCTCGAGGATGCGGGCCAGGTCGGTGGGTGACACGATGCCGACGAGCCGGTCGCCGTCCAGGACCAGGGCCCGGCCGTCGGCGCAGGGCGTCATGCGGTCGAGCAGGTCGACGAGCGGGTCGTCCGGCGCCGCGGTGGGCACCTCGGTGATCGGGCACGCCAGCGCCCCGACCGTCGTCCGCCGGCGCTGATCGGGGGGCACGGTCTTCAGCCGGGCCAGCGTGATCAAGCCGACCAGGCGGCCGCCTGCGTCGGCGAGCGGGAACGCCGAGAAGCGGTGGCGCAGGGCGTAGGCCTCGAGCAGCTCGTCGACGGTCGCCGACGCCGGCGCGACGACGGGGTCGGGGGACATGACGTCGCGGACCACGAGCCCACCGAGGGCGTCGCGCATCTGTACGCCGGTCTCCTCGGTGCGGGCGGCCGAGAGCAGGAACCACCCGATGAACACGAACCACAGCCCGCCCACGGTGCTGCCCGCGGCGAACTCGACCAGTCCCAATCCGATGAGCAGGTAGCCGAAGGCCCGACCGGCGCGGGCCGCGGTGGCGGTGGCCCGGAGGCGGTCGCCGTGGCGCCCCCACAGCAGGGCTCGCAGCACCCGACCCCCGTCGAGGGGGTAGGCGGGGACGAGGTTGAACGCGGCGAGCACCAGGTTGATGCGGGCCAGCCACGCCGGTACACCCACGAGCAGCTCGGGGGCGCCGACGGCGTCGAACACGAACGCAACCACTGCGAACAGCCCCGCCGCCCCCACGCTGATCGCGGGTCCGATCGCGGCGACGCGCAGCTCCACCCGCGCCGTGGCCGCGTCACCGACGAGGCGGGCCATGCCGCCGAACATCCACAAGGTGATGCCCTCGACCTTCATGCCGAGGCGCCGGGCGACCACGGCGTGGCCGAGCTCGTGGGCGAGCAGCGACGCGAAGAACACCACGGCGGTGGCCCCACCGGCGATCCAGTAGGTGGCAGCGGCGTGGCCGGGGTACTCGGTCGGGAAGCGCCCGGCGGCCAGACCCCAGGCGATGAGCCAGAAGATGACCAGCACGCTCCAGTTGAACCCCACGGGGATCCCCGCGATGCGCCCGATGCGGATGCTCTCGTTCACTGCGACCTTCTCTCGTTCCGGGCTGACGCGGTGCGCCTCGTCCGCCGGGGCGCGGTTCCAGCGTCCTGCGATTCGAGCAGTGTGGCCATGCTCCTGCAGGTGTCGATGGTGTGGCGCGGCGGGACCGGCGCGTGCACCTCGTAGGTATTGCGCCGTCCGACTCGGCGGCGGGTCAGGTAGCCGGCGTCGACGAGATCGGTGACGATGCGCTGGGTGGCCCGCTCGGTGATCCCGACCCGTTCGGCCACGTCCCGCAGCCGCGCCTCGGGGTCGCACGCGATGCACAGCAGCACCTCTGCGTGGTTGGTGAGAAGCGTCCACGCTGGCGCGGGTCGAGGTACCGGTCCGGTCATCGCCGCCCCCCAGCGCGGGATGCGAGCCGTGTCGCGGAACGCTGCGGGAGCCGGCTAGCCACCACGGGCCTCTGCGGGTTCGTCCGGGGCGCACGCCACCAGCGCCGAGCACCCGGCAGCGCGCACGACGGCGCTGGCGGTCGAGCCGAGCCGCAGGGGCCGCCACGCGCTGAGGCCGCGGGTGCCCAGCACGATCAGCTGCGGGTCGATCTCGTCGACATGTCCGAGAATGGCGTGGGTCGCCTTCCCCCACACGTCGAGGGTGGAAGCTCGGACACCGCTGGCGGCCAGGGTCTTCATCGCGGCCGCCTGCCCGGCGTCGGCCGCAGACCAGCCGTCGTAGACGCCCAGCACGGTCACCGCGGTGTCGACGGCCCACGGGAGCCGGCAGAACGCGCTGACGGCGGCTTGCGCGTGGGCGGACCCGTCGACGCAGGCCAGCACGCGTCGCACCGGTGTCGCTGAGCGGATGATCGCCGTGGGAGCGGGCGGATGGTGCAGGAGCCACTCCGTGGTGCTGCCCACGAGCAGGGCCCGGACGCGGCCGACCCCGCGGGGGCCGACCACCAGCAGGTCAGCGGGGCGCGGGGCGCTCAGGAGCACGCGCGGATCGGTGGCGTCCACCAGATGGCGGACCGACACCAGCTCGGACTGCGCGACGAGGAGGCGGGGGTGCGGTGAGTCCCACTCGTGCGGCTCGGAGACGATGTCCCGGGATGGCGGGATCGGGGGCGGGGTCGCGGTCAGGACCTCGGCTCGCCATCCTGGCCAGCGGTGGTTGCAGACCCACAGCCAGGCCACGTCTGCGCCCGGGGAGCCGTCGTCTCCCACCACCAGCAGGTGTTCCTGTCCCGCCGGCGGCACCTGTGCGTTCATCGACCTGCCTCCGCGGGGTGCTGCGCAACGCCGCCCACCCGAGCTGCGGCCTGAGCGGCAGTCGCGCCGAGGGCCAGCGACTCGCCGATCCCGATCGCCCAGAGCGCGATGCCCAACATCTGATGAGCGTGTCGCCGATCGGAGCATCGGGTGTAGGGCCGAAGGTCCTGGCTGGCGAACCGGTCGTTCCTTGTCGCCCCACGCCAGGACCTTGGACCCTATCGAGCCGGCCCCGATGCCGCGACGTTGGCCGAACGGCTACCCGAGGAGGACATCATGCGCGCTGCTGTGGTCCACGACTTCGCGGAACCGCTCCGCATCGAGGAGCGTCCCACGCCCGAACCAGGCCCCGGACAGGTGCGCGTGAAGGTCGAGACCTCCGGGCTCTGCCACACCGACATCCACGCCGCGCACGGCGACTGGCCGGTGAAGCCAACGCTGCCCTTCGTACCCGGACACGAGGGGGTCGGCGTCGTCGATGCGGTCGGTTCCGGCGTGAACCGCCTGCACGAGGGCGATCGTGTGGCCGTCCCGTGGCTCGGATGGGCATGCGGCACGTGCGAGTACTGCACCTCCGGTTGGGAGACGCTGTGCCTGCAGCAGCGGAACACGGGCTACTCGATCGACGGCGGCCACGCAGAGTACGTGGTGGCCGACGCCGGCTTCGTCGGAGCCGTTCCCGACAGCGTCGACCCCCTGGACGCCGCGCCGCTCACCTGCGCGGGGGTCACGACGTACAAGGCCGTGAAGGTGGCACAGACCCGGCCCTCGGATCTCGTCGCCGTGTTCGGCATCGGCGGGCTCGGTCACCTCGCGATGCAGTACGCGCAGATCGCAGGCGGCACGGTGGTCGCCGTCGACGTCGTCGACCACAAGCTCGACCTCGCCAAGCGTCTGGGTGCGGCACACACCGTCAACGCGCTCCACGAGGACCCGGCCGAGACGATCCAGCAGCTCGGAGGTGCCGATGCTGCCATCGTGCTCGCCGTGTCGCCCAAGGCGTGCGAGCAGGCGTACCGGAGTCTCCGTCGGAACGGCCGGCTCGTCCTCGTCGGCCTGCCGGCCGACAACTTCGTGCAGCTCCCGATCTTCGAGACCGTGCTCAACGGCATCACGGTCACCGGTTCCATCGTCGGGACGCGGCTCGATCTCGCCGAGACCTTCGAGCTGCACGCCGACGGTCGGACGACGGTCACCCGCGAGACGCGCCGCCTCGACGACATCAACGACGCCTTCGAGGAGGTCGAGCAGGGCCACATCGACGCCCGGCTCGTGTTCGACATGCGCTGAGGCATCGGCGCTGACCAGTGCGCAGGCACCGCCTGGTTGCTCGCGGCGCGTCGCTCGTCGCGGTCGCCGTCGGTCGCCGACTGCTGGCACTCCGAGGGTGTCGGCGCCGCCGGCGACGCGCCCGTCAGCCCACGTACCGGGTCTCGATGACCTGGAGCAGACGTTGCCGCGTCGTGCCGGGGTCGCCGCTCGTGGCGTGATCGTCCTCAATCCCGGCGAGGGAGGTCGCGAGGGCGCCGTCTCGCAGCGCCTGGAGCGCCCACCGGGAGAAATCGTGATGGCCGCTGTGGTGGGCGATGACGTCGTCGCCGCACTGGCGCAGGATGCGGTGGAACTGCTCGAGGTTGGACGCCACACGGCCCGTCATCTCGTGCGGGCCGCGCCGGAAGTGGAACCGTTGCGGGGCGGGCAGCTGCACGCTGGTGTACTTGTGCCGGTGGCGGACGTGGCCGGTCCGGCGATCGGCGAGCGTGACGAGCGCCGGGCCGGGTCGGGGACCGCCCCAGAGGAGCGCGTGGCCGGGTTGCACTGCTGCGAACGTGTCGAGGAGGTCGTCGTCGGCCCAGGTGGACAGGAACTCGCCCACGGTCCGGTTGTCGCGATCCGGGGAGACCAGGGCGAGCACGATGTCGACCTCGCGCACGATCTCGGGGAAGAGCTGGTCCGGTCGCCACGTGATGAGGCAGTGGCCCTTGCCCGACGTGTTCCCGAAGGCACGGATGGCATCGGAGAACGGCCGGTGGGCCTCGTCGACGATCACCCAGTGGGGCAGACCGCAGTCGTCGCGGCTGGCGCTGACCGCGGCTGCGGCTTCGTCGACATAGACATCCTGGTCCTCGGCGGGGAGCAAGGAGACGTCGAGCACGACGCAACCGAAGCGATGCCGGAGGATGCGGGGCAGGTCGGCGGCCGCGGGCAGGGGCGTGGTGTCACCGAACACGAGCACGCCGCGCAGGTCACCGAGCCCTACGTGGTCGCCTTCGAAGTCGACGACCAGCACCGAGTAGCCGAGCTGGACCAGTCCCTCGGCGAAGAGCCCACCGGCGTAGGACTTGCCTGCGCCGCTGCCGCCGGTGATGAGCACGTTGATCTGGGAGGCGGGCAGGATCGCCCGCTCCCCGTCGGCATACCAGCCGACCTCGAGCTTCCAGCGGCGGGGA
>Ga0208490_100622_pt1 | contig 19658 bp, 20 predicted proteins | sample SubbioAug_CSWold_FD_184818 | JGI IMG/M metagenome (GOLD analysis project Ga0208490, IMG submission 184818) | Serpentinite rock and fluid subsurface biosphere microbial communities from McLaughlin Reserve, California, USA - CR11Aug_CSWold (SPAdes) | ecosystem: Environmental > Terrestrial > Deep...
TTGGGGGTTGAGTTGCTGGAGGGGCTTCGGTACGTTGCCGTCACTTCCGAGCGGGCGGAGACCGCAGGAGGCAATTGCACGTGCGCGTCCCCCTTCGCCTACGAGAGATCGTTGCGCTGACCACCGTCGGCGTGTTCGCCATCGCCGCTTCTGGCACCCACGTGGTGCGCAGCGGCGACACCCTCGGCGCCATCGCCAAGAGCAACGGCACCACGGTGCAAGCTCTGGTCGAGGCCAACGGCATCGCGAACCCGAACCTGATCATCGCCGGCTCCACCCTGAAGATCCCTGGGAGCGAGGGTGGTGCCGGTGGCGGATCGGCAGGAACCCACACCGTCCGAGCCGGTGACACGCTCGCCAAGATCGCGGCCCGCTACGGCACGACCGTCTCGGCGCTGGCCAGCGCCAACGGCATCGCCAACCCCAACCTGATCGTGGTCGGTCGGTCGCTCCAGCTCCAGGGCGGCTCAGGCGCAGGCTCCAGCGCCGCGCCCGCGGCCCCGTCCGGCGGTGGCACGCAGCTCCCGGGCCAGCGCCACACGGTGCAGCGCGGCGACACCATCGCCGGCATCGCCGCCCGCTACGGCATCCGCACGGCCGACCTCATCGCCTGGAACGGCCTGGTCGACGGCAAGATCTACGCCACGACCCGCCTCATGCTGTTCAACCCCGGCTCCCTGCCGGCCATCGGCGGGTCCACGACCACGCCCGGGGGGACCCACGTGGTGCAGTCCGGCCAGACGCTGGGCTCCATCGCCGGCCGCTACGGGGTGTCGTCCAGGTCGATCGCCGACGCCAACGGCATCTCCGACCCGAACCGCATCCGCGTGGGCCAGACCCTGACCATCCCCGGCTCGGGCGGGTCGGGCGGCGGTGGGTTCGTCTGCCCCGTCCCCGGCGCCACGTTCTTCAACGACTGGGGCTTCCCCCGCAGCGGCGGTCGCTCCCACGCCGGCACCGACCTGTTCGCGCCTCGCGGCACCCCCGTCCGGGCCCCGGCCAGCGGGCTGGTGGAGGTCGCCAACGGCGCCATCGGCGGCAAGCAGTTCCGCCTCACCACGCCGGCCGGCGTGCTGTTCTTCGGCAGCCACCTCGACGACTTCGGTGCCACCGGTCAGGTCCGCGCCGGCGACGTGATCGGCTACGTCGGCGACACGGGCAACGCCCGGGGCAGCCGCCCGCACCTGCACTTCGAGGTCCACCCGAGCGGCACGGCGGTCAACCCCTTCCCGCTGGTCCACAGCTCCTGCTGAGCGGCGCCTGGGCCGCCTCGCGCCCAGGGCAGGGAAAGCCGCCGACGGCGGCGAAGGCTCCATCGGTTCGAACCGGGTTCGACCGTTCCCCCCGAGCAGTACGTCCCAAACGCGCAGTGCTTGGCGCGCCACGGACGGGTGCCGTACCGTCACGCCCCCGGGAGTGTCGTGCGTCACTGGGGACGCGGCGCCCGGATCGTCGCCGAACACGCCGGACCACCCGAGGTGCCCCATGGATGCTGCGATCTCGCTGCGCAACGTGACGAAGAGCTTCGGGTCGCACACGGTCCTGCAGGACATCTCCTTCGACATCCCCCGCGGCAAGATCTCCGCGGTCATGGGCCCCTCCGGCACGGGCAAGTCCGTGCTGCTGAAGAACGTCATCGGCCTGCTGCGCCCCGACAACGGGGAGATCTGGGTCGACGGCGAGGAGACCGTGTCGATGGGGGAGAAGGACCTCTACCGGGTCCGCCGCAAGTTCGGCGTGCTGTTCCAGGACGGCGCCCTGTTCGGCTCGATGAACATGTTCGACAACATCGCCTTCCCGCTCCGCGAGCACACGAAGAAGTCGGAGAAGGAGATCAAGGAGCTGGTGCTCGAGAAGGCCAGCCTCGTCGGCCTGCTCGACCACATGAAGAAGTTCCCCGGCGAGGTCTCCGGCGGCATGAAGAAGCGCGCCGGCCTGGCCCGGGCGCTGGCCATGGACCCCGAGATCATCCTCTTCGACGAGCCCGACTCGGGCCTCGACCCGGTGCGCGTGTCCTTCCTGGACGAGCTGGTGAAGAAGATCCAGGAGGAGACGGGCGCCACCTTCCTCATCATCACGCACAACATCGCCTCGGTGATGCGGACCTCGGACTACATCGCCGTGCTGTACCAGGCGAACCTGGTGAAGTTCGCGTCCAAGGAGGAGATGCGCACCACGGACAACCCCCTGATCCGCCAGTTCCTCGCCGGCCGGGCCATGGGGCCCATCGGCATGGACGAGATGGCCGACGAGCGCACCGACGTCGAGAAGGAGCTGATGGAGCGCGAGCGCCGCCGCCTCGAGGCCGACGGGCGAGACGTCGACGACTACGGCGTCATGACGGTCTGAGGGCGCTCGACCGATGGGGATCAGCCGGTGATCGGCAAGGTGCAGTTCGTCGTCCGCGAGACGGGGAACATGTTCGCGATCTCCCTCGAGGGGTTCCGCCGCACGTGGGACTTCCGGTCGTGGTGGCGCGAGTACCTGGGCCAGTGCTGGTTCATCGCCAAGGTCTGCTCGATCCCGGTGGTGCTCATCAGCATCCCCTTCGGCGCGGTCATCGCCCTCCACGTCGGCACGTTCTCCCGCCAGCTCGGGGCGGAGTCCACCACCGGTGCCGCCATGGTGCTGGCCATCGTGCGCGAGGCCGCCCCGGTGGCCACCGCCCTGCTCATCGCCGGCGCCGGCGGGTCGGCCATGACGGCCGACCTCGGCTCACGCAAGATCCGCGACGAGCTCGCCGCCATGGAGGTCATGGCCATCAACCCGGTGCACCGGCTGGTGACGCCGCGCCTCTACGCCGCCGCCACCGTCGGGTTGTTCATGGTGTCGCTCGTCTCCATCGCCGGCATCTCCGGCGGCTACTTCTTCAACGTGATCATCCAGAAGGTCACGCCCGGCGCCTACTTCCAGGGCTTCACGTCGCTCGTGCAGCTCCCCGACCTGTACTCGTCGCTGTTCAAGGCCGTCGTCTTCGGGTTCATCGCAGCCACGGTGTCCTGCTACAAGGGCATCTACGCCAAGGGTGGGCCCAAGGGCGTGGGCGACGCGGTGAACCAGGGCGTGGTCATCACCTTCATCCTCATCTTCTTCACCAACCTCGTCATGACGTCCCTCTACTTCGCGCTCGTGCCGCCGAAGTTCTGAACGGTCCCTCCGATGGCAGCAGTCACCAGGCTCACCAGACCGGTCCAGGACCTCGGTCGCTCCGTGGGCGACGGGTTCGAGGACGTCGGCAAGCAGCTGTCGTTCTACGGCCGGGTGCTGTGGGACGTGCTGACCACCCTCATCCTGCGCCTGAAGTACAAGAACGTCGTCTTCAGCCTGGTGTCGGACATCACCGTCGGTGCCGGGGCGCTCATCGTGGGCGCCGGCATGGTCTTCGTCATCTTCTCGATGTCGTTCTTCACCGGCGCCAACGTGGGCCTGCAGGGCTACGCCGGCCTGGAGCAGATCGGCGCCGAGGCCTTCACCGGGCTGATCGGGTCCTTCGCCAACACCCGCGAGGTCACCCCCCTCATCGCCGGCGTCGCCTTCGCCGCCCAGGTCGGCGCCGGCTTCACCGCCGAGCTCGGCGCCATGCGGATCTCCGAGGAGATCGACGCGCTCGAGGTCATGTCGGTCCGGCCGATCAGCTACCTGGTCGGCACCCGGGTGCTGGCCGCGCTCGTCGCCATCATCCCGCTGTACCTGATCGCCCTGTTCGCCAGCTTCTTCGCCACCAAGCTGGTCACCACCGAGTTCTTCGGGCTCTCTCCGGGCGTCTACGACTACTACTTCCGCCTCTACCTGCCGCCGATCGACATCTTCTACAGCCTGGTGAAGGCCTGCGTCTTCGCCGTCATCGTCGCCCTCATCCACTGCTACTACGGCTTCTACGCCAGCGGTGGACCGGCCGGCGTCGGTGTGGCGGTCGGCCGGGCCATCCGGCTCTCGATCGTGGCCGTGGTCATCTTCAACCTCGTGCTCTCGCTGATCTTCTGGGGCGGCGGCAACACCGTGAGCCTCACCGGATGACGCCATGACGCTGACCACCGAGCGCAACCGCAACATGATCTCCGGTGCCGTCGGGCTGATCATCGTGATCAGCCTGGTCACCATCGGCATCAAGGCCAGCTTCGGCGCCTTCGACGGCGGCTACGAGCTGCGCGGCACCTTCGCCGCCGCGGGCCAGGGCCTGCTGTCGGGCAGCGACGTGAAGATCCGGGGCGTCAACGTGGGCGAGGTCTCCAACATCCGCCTGGTCGACAACCGTGCCCTCATCCGCCTCCGCATCGAGGACGGCACGCAGATCCCGGAGCGGGCCCAGGCGGTCATCCGGCCCAAGACGCTCTTCGGCGAGAAGTTCGTCGACATCCTCCCCGGCGACGACGAGCTCAGCGGCCCCTACCTCGACGACGGCGACGAGATCGTCGACACCCTAGGCGGCTTCGAGCTCGAGCAGGTCCTCACCGACGCCTACCCCGTGCTCGAAGCGGTGAACCCCGCCGAGCTGGCCGTCGTCCTCGACGAGCTAGCCACGGCCGGACGCGGCCTCGGGCCCAACATCAACCGCTCCATCGTCAACAGCGCCACCCTCGCCGAGCTGGGCGCGTCGAACGACGCCGAGTTCCGCCAGTTCACCAGCGACCTCGCCCTGCTGGCCGAGGAGCTGGACATCATCGCCCCCGACCTGGTTGCCGGCGCCCGGGACCTGAACGTGGCCCTGCCCACGCTCAACACCCGCAGCGACCGGCTCGACGAGGCCCTCACCCAGACCGCGCGGCTCGCCACCGACGTGGCCGACCTGCTCGAGGCCAACGAGTCCTTCACCACCAGCGCGCTCACCGACGGATCCCGGGCCCTGCAGACGATCTTCGACCGGCGCAGCCAGATCCAGCCGCTGCTGCTCGGCATCACCCGCTACACCCGCACCCTCGCCGAGGCGGTCCGCTTCGAGGTGGGCGACGGCACGATGATGGCCGCCGTCAAGGGCGTGGTGAGCGTGCAGGGCCTCATCGCCGGCCACGAGGAGCCGCCCCCGGACGACGATCCCCGGACCCCCGTCGAGGAGCTGCTGGACGGCGAGGTGCCCGAGCTGCCGCTACCCGAGCTGCCGACCGATCCGCTCGACGACCTGCTCGGCGGCTCCGGCAGCACCCGCACCGACGAGGGCGGAGGCGGCGGCGGGCTGCTCGACCTGCTGACGGGAGGTCGTGAGCGATGACCCGGACCGCGATCAAGTTCGGCCTCTTCGTGGCCGTCTGCCTCCTCTTCACCGTCTACCTCGCGGCCACGATCGGCAACACCACCTTCGGCGGGCTGATCGGGCGCGGGCCGGCCACCTACACGCTCGCGGCCAGCTTCGACGACGTCACCGGCCTGCTGGTCGACGACAACGTCAAGGTGGCCGGCGTCCCCGTGGGCAAGGTCACCCAGGTGCGGGTCGAGGAGGGCAAGGCCCTCGTGCGCATGGAGATCGACAGCGACCACCCGCTGCCCTCGGACTCGGCCGCCGCCATCCGGTGGCGCAACCTCATCGGCCAGCGCTACGTGTACCTCTTCCCCGGAGACGCGCCGACCACGTTCGCGGACGGCGACGTCGTGGGCGAGACCGCCGACGTCATCGACCTCGGTGAGCTGTTCAACCGCCTCGGCCCGGTGGTCGCGACCATCGACGAGGGCCAGGTGAACGAGTTCCTCGAGACCGTCACGTCCGCGCTCGAGGGCAACGAGGCCGACATCAGCCAGGCCCTCGACGACCTGGCCACGGTGGTCAAGGGCCTCGGCGAGCGGGACGAGGCCATCGGGAACCTCATCGACAACCTCGAGGTGGTGTCGCGCACCATCGCCGACCGCGACGCCCAGATCGAGACCATGCTCGACAACCTCGCCGCCCTGGCCCGCACGTTCAGCGACAACACCCAGCTGCTCGACAGCGCCATCGTGGAGATCGGGTCCTTCAACCGGGACCTGTCGGGCCTGCTCACCACCAACCGCGACGAGCTCGACCGCATCGTGGCCAACCTCGACGGCACGCTCGACACCGTGGAGGGCCAGCTCGGGCCGGTGCAGCTCGCCCTCGACCGCCTCGACGAGAACGGTCGCGCCGCCTTCCTGGCCTCCCGGAACGGCGAGTTCCTGAACCAGACGATCCTGTGCGTCACCGCCCTGCCGCCGCCCTGCCCCACGCCGATCGTGCCGGGCCTCGACGGGGTCGTCGGCAACTCGGCCGACCCGCAACCGGTGGCCTACACGCCGAACCGCCGCAGCGGCGGGGCCGCCGTGCTCTCGCTCGTGGGAGGGGCGCGATGAAGTCCTTCCGCGACCGCAACCCCTACGTCGTCGGCATCATCTCGGTGCTGCTGCTCGGCGGCGCCACCGGCTTCGCCTTCCTCGTCGGCACGCTCAACCTGCTCGAGGACGCCTACCCCATGCGGGGCGAGTTCGTCGACGCCTCCGGCCTGCGCGTCGGCGACGACATCAAGCTCGCGGGCGTGAAGGTGGGTCGGGTCACCGGCATCGACGTCGACCGCGATGCCGGGTCGGTCGATGTGTCCTGGGTCGTCGACGAGGGCACCGAGATCCGCGACGACGCCCGGGCCGAGATCGCCCTGTCCTCGCTGCTCGGCGCCAAGGAGATCCGCATCCTCGACGCCATGGACGGCGACGTCGAGATGTCTGAGCTGCCCGAGGAGCAGCGCGTCATCCCGGTCGAGCGCACCACGGTGCCCTTCGACCTGTTCGAGCTCACGCGCGAGGCCACCGAGGGCGTCCAGGAGCTCGACACCGACGCCCTCAACGCCCTGCTCGTCGACCTGGCCGACATCTCCGAGGGCAAGGCCGGCACCGTCGAGGACCTGGTCGAGGGCATCAACCGGGTGGGCGCGGCGGTCAACCAGCGCGAGGCCGAGTTCGACGCCCTGCTCGAGCAGGCCGACCGGCTCAGCGGGACCCTTGCGGACAAAGACGACGAGATCCTGACGCTGCTGGACTCCTCCCAGCAGATCCTCCAGCTCATCGTCGCCCGCCGCAACGACCTCGCCGTCGCCCTCGGCGAGTCGGCCTCGACGGTGCAGGAGCTCGACCGGCTGATCTCGACGAACAAGCAGCGACTGGACTCGACCCTGGACTCCCTGGCACCCACGCTCGACGTGGTCGCCGCCGAGCAGGACGACATCGACCGGGCGCTGGCGTGGCTCGGCCCCGGCATCCTGCAGCAGTCCCGCGGCGGCCAGCACGGCCCGTGGCAGGACATCTTCGTGCGGGGCATGGGCCCCGACGTCCTGCAGGGGCTCCAGGACGTGTACTCCATCCTGCTGGGGGTGGAGGAATGAGGCGCTCGCTGGCGATGCTCCTGGCCTCGGCGCTGGCCCTCTCGGGCTGCGGCCTCGTCGGCGGCGGCGACACCTACGAGGTCGTCGCCTACTTCCCGCGCGCCGTCTCGCTCTACGAGTCCGGCGCCGTGCAGGTGCTGGGCCTGCCCGCCGGGGAGGTCGCCGACATCGAGATCATGGGCGACCAGGTCAAGGTCACCCTCGCCGTCGACAGCGACATCCCGCTCCCCGTCGACGTGCGGGCTGCGATCGCCCCCCAGTCGCTCATCGGTGAGCGCCGCGTCCAGCTGTTCCCCCCGTTCCAGGCGGGGGACCAGCAGGCCCAGGACGGCCACGAGATCCCGATCGAGGACACCATCGTCCCCGTCGAGCCCGACGAGGCCCTGGCCTCGCTCAAGGAGTTCCTCGACGCCCTCGACCCCAACGGCGCCGGTCGCCTCATCGACAACGCCTCGGCCTCGCTCGACGGCCAGGGCGAGCAGCTCGGCTCCGCCCTCGACGAGCTGTCCGACCTGGTCGGCAACATCGAGGACAACGACGACGCCATCATCAGCATCGCCGAGCGCTTCGACGAGTTCACCTCGACGCTGCTCACCCGCGAGAGCCAGCTCGCCCAGGTCCTCGACGACTTCGCCGTCGTGGCCGAGGTGCTGGCCGAGGAGCGCGGCGAGATCGAGTCCCTCATCTCGGGGCTGGCGAACCTGTCGGGCGACGGGCTCGACCTGGTGTCCGAGCACGCCGTCCGCCTCCGCACCGACGTCTCGATCCTGCAACGGCTGACCGAGAGCATCGAGCAGAACCTCCCGGGCATCGAAGCGCTCATCCAGGGCGGATCCCAGCAGATCGACGGCTTCATCGGCGCCTACAACCCGGTCAGCCGGTCCCTGAACCTGCGCAACAGCTTCTCGCCGCTGGTCGAGGAGGCCCTCGCCCCCATCTTCGACGAGGTCGGCCTGCCGTTCCCCTGCCTGCCCGTCGACGTCAACTGCGCGTCGGGCGACCTCGCCCCCCTCGACGGCGAGCGGACGGGTGCGGTCGAGGCCGACCTGCCCGCGCCGTCCACGCCCGTCGACGACGTCCTCGAGCTGCTGGCCTCACCCACCGTCGCCCGCTCGGCCGGCGGTCCCGCCGATGGCGAGCGGCCCGGGAGGCCCGGCCTGCTCGACCGGTTCCTCGGCACGCTCCTGGGGGTCGGCTCGTGAGGCGCCACACGCTGCTCCGTGCCGCCGCCGTCGTGGTCGTCTCCCTGCTGGCGAGCGCCTGCACCCTGCCCGGCACCATCCGGGGCTCGCGCGAGGTCAGCGCCGTGTTCGACGACGTCGGCGACCTCGTGGTCGGCCACTCGGTGCAGGTCGCCGACGTTCGCATCGGGTCGGTCGTGGGCATCGAGCTCACCGACGACTACCAGGCCGAGATCACGATGTCGATCAAGGACGGCGTCTTCGTGCCGGTCGAGTCCCGGGCCCTGCTGCGCACCACCTCGCTGCTCGGCGAGAAGTTCATCGAGCTGCGTCCCCTCGACGAGGACGACCCCACGGCCGGCACCGACCTGGCCGACGGGGACGTGATCGCCGAGACCGCGACGGCGCCCGAGCTCGAGTTCGTGACCGAGCAGGCCGTGGAGATCCTCGGCGCGGTCGTCTCCACCGACGTGGCGACGCTGGTCGAGACCGGCGCCGTCGGCTTCGGCGGTCGGGCTGCGGAGCTGACCTCGCTGGTGGAGGACCTCTCGACGGTGTCGGGCACGCTGGCCGACCAGACCGACGAGCTGGTGCGCATCATCGACGCGCTCGACGGGGCGACCTCCACCCTCGCGGCCTCGTCCGGCGACCTCGACGAGCTGCTCGGCAACCTCGCCGAGACCGCCACGGTGCTGGCCGACAACCGGGACGTCGCCATCGACGCCATCCGGGAGCTGACCCGCCTGGCCCGCGTCCAGAACGAGAACGTGTTCGAGCCCTACCTCGCCGAGGTCGACACCCAGATCAAGCAGGTCGACGCGATCCTCGCCGAGGTCGGGCGCAACCAGGCCCAGGTCGCCGAGCTGCTCCAGTGGGTCAGCCGCTTCGCCGACCAGCTGCCGAAGGCCGTCGCCAACGACTTCGCCCAGGTGTTCCTGCTCCTGGAGGTCGAGGACTGATGTCCCGTCGCGTCGCCGTCAACCTCATCGCCTTCATGGCCGTCTTCGTCCTCATGCTGTGGTGGGCGGTCAACAACATCATCACCTTCGACTTCATCGAACGGCCCTACGAGATCTCCGGTGAGTTCGCCGCCACGGCCGGCGTCGCCAGCAACTCCGAGGTCGCCTACCTGGGCGTCAACCACGGCTCGGTGCGCTCGGTCGAGTCCGTCGACGGCAAGGTCCGCATCACCATGAGCATCGACCGGGACAAGCAGATCCCCGCCGGTTCGACGGCCCGCATCTTCCGCAAGTCCGCGATCGGCGAGCCCTACATCGACTTCGAGCCCCCCGACGACTACGGCGGCGACGGCCCCTACCTGTCGCCGGGCGACGTCGTCCCCCTCGAGCGCACCTCGGTGCCCCTCGAGTTCTCCGAGCTGCTGCGCTCGGCATCCCGGGTGCTCGGCTCGGTCGAGCCGGAGGCGACCCGCACCCTCATCCACGAGCTCGCCGTGGCCCTGAACGGCCGGGGTGAGGCGCTCCGCGACCTCACCGTCGACTCCGACGCGCTCCTCGCGACCTTCGCCGAGCGGGCGGACCTCCTCGACAGCCTCAGCTCGAACAGCACGCGGCTCACCCGCACCGTCACCGAGCGACGGGCGTCGCTGTCATCGGCCATCAGCGACCTCGCCGCCGTCGGCGAGTCCCTCCGCATCGTCGAGCCCGACACGCGGATCCTGCTCGACCGGGGGACCGAGCTGCTGCAGACCACCGCCGACCTCGTGGGCGACGTCAAGCAGGACCTCGACTGCGTGCTGTCGGACCTGGACTCGGTGATCGAGGTGACCACCACCGATGCGAACCTCGGGTACCTGGCCAACACCCTCGACAACGGCCCCACCGGCTTCGACTACGTCTGGCTCACCCGCGACGACGGCCCCGGTGGCCTGTGGGTGCGGGTGAGCATCCTCGTCGACACCAACAACCCCGCCCAGCAGTACGTGCCGCCGACCGAGCTGCCCGCCGTGCCCGAGATCCCGGCCTGCGTGTCCCCGCTGACCTCGGCGCCCGCGGGTGGGGCGCTGGCCGCCGAGGGTCCCGTCGAGGGGCAGGCCATCGCGGCGGTCCCCTTCGGCACGGGGACGACTCCGGACCGGTCCGCAGCGGCCCTCGCGGTGTTCCTGCTGAGCGGCGTGGCGCTCGGGCTGCTCGCCCGGCGCGGAGCCCGAGCATGACCGATCCCGATCCCGACCTCGAGCCCCGGCCCGAGGCGCCCGAGCCGCCGGAGCGACGGACCGTGCCCGCCGGGGCCTTCGTCATCGCCGTCCTGGTGGCCGGCGCCCTCGCCGTCCTGGCCGCCTTCGCGATCGCCTCGGGCGGAGACGACGGCGGGAGCGGCGGCGAGGACACCGAGGTCCGGCTGGCGGCCGGGCGCTTCGCCGAGCGGTTCCTGACCTTCGAGCACGACCAGCTCGACTCGTGGAAGGACGACGTCCTCGCCCTGGCCACCGGCGGCTTCGCCGGGGAGGTCGAGGAGGTCGAGTCGGGGCTGCGCACCCTGATCGCCGAGAGCGAGCTCGACGCCGTCACCCAGGTCACCGACATCTTCGTCGGCGAGGTCGAGCGGGGTGCCGTCGAGGTCGTCATCGTGTACGACCGCGAGCTCCGCGGGGGTGGGCAGGGCCGCACCGAGTCCGACCGCTACCTGCAGCTGGCCATGCTCCGCGTGGACGGGGAGTGGCTGGTCGACAACGTCGTCGACATCGCCTCCGCGGGCGACCCGGGCGGGCCGGTGGCACCCGTCGAGGAGACGTCCGACACGTCGGCGCCGCCCACCTCGGCGGGTGGCTGAGCACCCCCCGGACCGGTGTTGTGGATTCCCGGTCCGGTGCCGGTAGGTTCCCGCGACCCGGCAACCCTCCTGCGGTGGACGCTGTCTATGATCCGCCGCCACGCCTCACTCGGTTGGAGCGCCAATGGCTGACGAAGAAGAAGACGTGGTCGACGAGGACCTCGAGACCGACGACCTGGACGAGGACCTCGACGAGGACCTCGACACCGACGACATCGGCGAGGACTTCGAGGAAGACGACGATGCGGTGGTCGACGACGTCGACGAGGACGCCATCGTCGAGGACGAGGCGACCCCGGACGCTGCGGAGGAGGACGAGCCCCGTCGCCCCCGACGCCGTGGTGAGGACGAGGAGGAGGACGAGGACGAAGACGCCGACCCCGACGACGTCGAGGCCGACCTGGACGAGATCCTCAAGGACCGCATCGCGGCCACCGACGACGAGGACGAGGACGAGGAGGAGGACGACGGCGAGGCCGGCAAGGCCGCGCCGACGGGAAAGATCCAGCCTCGACGCGAGGACGAGTTCCTCTGCCAGTCCTGCTTCATCCTGAAGCCGATGGGCCAGCTGGCCGACGGCGAGACCGCCCTCTGCGTCGACTGCGTCTGAGCACGTGGCCTACCGCACGATCGTGGTCGGCACCGACGGCTCGGCGTCCGCCGAGCGCGCCGTCGAGCAGTCGGTCGACCTCGCAGCCGTCGACGGGGCCCGGCTCGTCGTCGTGACGGCCTACCAGCGCAGCGGGACCCGACCCGACGAGCGGGTCCCCGCCGACGTCCGCTGGATGATGGCCGATCCCAACGCGGCCGAGCGCCACGCCCGCCACGCCCGCACCCTGGCCGCCGCGCGCGGCGTGGGCGACGTCGTGGTGCAGGCCCTCGAGGGCGACCCGTCCGACGAGCTGCTCGAAGCGGCCGACACCTTCGACGCCGACCTCATCGTGGTCGGCTCGGTCGGCCTCACCGGCAGCACGCGGTTCCTCCTCGGCAGCGTCGCCAGCAGCGTGCTGCACCACGCCCCCTGCGATGTGCTCGTGGTCCACACCCACGGCGCAGCGCCCACCGCACCGTCCCAATAGGGATGAACTGGCGCGACCATGGACCCGGCCGCGAACATGGCCGATCGTGACCGCTGCTGACAAGACCCCCATCGAAGAGGCCGTCGACCAGGCGCTCGATGCCTTCGTGTACGCGCCGATCGGGCTCCTGTTCGACGGCCCCGCCCGGCTCCCGAAGCTGATCCGCAACGGTCGCAACCAGGTCACGAACGCCCGGATGATGGGCCAGTTCGCCGTGCAGATGGGCCGCACCGAGATGACCAAGCGCGCCGCCGAGCTCGACGGCCCCGTCGTCGACCTGCTGCGCGGGCTGGGCTTCGTCGACGGCCCCCCGCCGGGGCCGGCCCCGGCCCCCACGCCCACCGCGGTGCCGGACAAGCCGGCCGCGCCGGCGGCCAAGGAGGGCAGCGCCAAGGCACCGGCGCCGAAGAAGCCCACCGCCACGAAGGCCACCAAGAAGGCGACCAAGAAGCGTTCGGCGGCCAAGGCGACGAAGAAGCCGGCCACGAAGAGGGCGGCCGCCCCAGCGCCGGACGCCGCCGGCCTCGCCATCACCGACTACGACAGCCTGTCCGCCAGCCAGGTGGTCAGCCGCCTCCAGGGGCTCAGCGCCGCTGAGCTGGAGGCGGTCCGCAGCTACGAGGCAGCCACCCGGGGACGCAAGACCATCCTCAACAGGGTCCAGCAGCTGCAGAAGCCGTAGGCGTGGACGTCTCCGCCCGGCCGGCGACGGCCGAGGACCTCCCGGCCCTGGTGACCCTCGCCACCGCCGCCATCGAGGAGCTGACCCCGCACCGGGGCGGCGAGGTGTGGCGGCGCCAGCAGGCCCGACCGATGCCTCCCGGGGACTCCCTGCGCGACGACCTCGCCGACCCGGACGCCTTCGTCGCGGTCGGGACCATCGACGGCACCGCCATCGGCTACGGGGTCGTGCGACTCGAGCGCCTGCGGGACGGGTCGGTGCTCGGTGTCATCTCCGACCTGTTCACCCTGGAGGGCGCTCGCGGGGTGTCGGTGGGGGAGGAGGTCATGGACTCGCTGATCGACTGGGCCACCGAGCAGGGCTGCTTCGGCGTGGACTCGGTGGCGCTGCCCGGGGACCGCCACACCAAGAACTTCTTCGAGTCCTTCGGCCTCGTGGCCCGGGCCATCGTGGTGCACCGCCCCATCGGCACCGGAGACGTCACGTGAGCGAGCCCAGCGCCGAGCACGGGGCGTCGCGCCCACCCCAGGTCGCCGTCGGCGCCGTCGTCGTGGTGGACGAGCGCGTCCTGCTGATCCGGCGGGGCCGGGGCGTGGCGGTGGGGCAGTGGTCCCTCCCCGGCGGCGTGGTGGAGGCCGGTGAGCTGCTGGCCGAGGCGGTCGTGCGCGAGCTGGCCGAGGAGACGGGCCTGGAGGGGGTGTGCGGACCCCTGGTCGGGGTCGTCGAGCGCTTCATCGAGGGCCACCACTACGTGATCCTGGACCACCGGGTGACCCTGCTCGAGCCCGACGCGACCCCGACCGCCGGCGACGACGCCGCCGAGGTGGCGTGGGCGCCCCTCGCCGAGGTCGCCGACTGGCCGCTGGTGGAGGGCCTGGCCGAGTTCCTCCACGACCACGGCATCCTCGCCACCATCACCTGAACCGACCGCGGTGGGGCGTGCCCCTCAGCGGCCCTGCCACTGCGGCTTGCGCTTCTCGATGAAGGCGGCGAGGCCCTCCTTGGTGTCCTCGCTGGACATGACCTCCGCGATCGCCCGGCCCGAGGCAGCGAAGGCCTCCTCGTCGGAGTCGAAGGACCGCAGGGCCACCTCCCGGCTCTTGCGCACGGCGAGGGGGGCGTTCTCGCTGATCTGGGCGGCCAGCTCGAGGGCCACGTCCACGGCCTGGCCCGACCCGGCCATCCGGTTCACGAACCCGAGGGCGTGGGCGCGCTCGGCGTCGATCGGGTCCCCTGTGAGCAGCATCTCCATGGCCACGTTCTTCGGCAGCGCCGCCGGCAGCCGGAACAGGGCGCCGGCGGCCGCCACGAGGTTCCGCTTGACCTCGGGGACGCTGAAGGTCACGTCCGGGGTCGCGACCACCAGGTCGCACGCCAGGACGATCTCGCAGCCACCTGCGTAGGCCGGGCCGTTGCACGCCGCGATGATCGGCTTGGTGCGGGCCTTGGCCGTGATGCCGCCGAAGCCGCCGGTGGGGGTGTTGAGCCGGGCGGCATCGCCGCTGTTGATGGCCTTCAGGTCGGCGCCGGCGCAGAACACCGGTCCCTCGTGCGTGAGGACGCCGATCCAGACGTCGTCGTCGGCCTCCATGCGGTCGATGGCGGCTTCGATGCCCTCGGCCACGTCGCCGTTCACGGCGTTGCGCGCCTCGGGGCGGTCGATGGTGATGACGGCGACGTTGCCGCGGGTCTCGTACTCGATCATGGGCGCACAGTATCCAGGGGGTCGCTGCGGTCACGGGTTGCCGGCGATACCCTGCCGCCGTGTCCGTCGACCCGGGACAGGGGCGCCTGCAGTGCCCCTACTGCGACTCCTACGAGATCGAGCGCCTCTACCTGGCGTCGCTGAGGGTCGACTCCTGCGTCTGCACCTCGTGCGGCGCCCGCTGGGACGAGGACGCGTCGACGGGTGAGTTCCGGGGCCGGCAGAGCCAGGCCCGCACCTCCCGCACCGAGTCGCGCTGACCCGGCACCGGGAGGGGCCTCAGCTGGTGGCGCCCTCGCCGGCGTCGTCGTCGCCCGACGCCTGCTCGGCCTCGAGCGCCTCGGCCGCGGGGATCTCCGGGGCCGGCGCGTCCGTGGGTGCCTGCTCGACGGCGTCGGGAACCTCAGCCGTGGGCTCCTCGGCCTCGGGCTCCTCGACCGTGGGCTCCTCGGCCTCGGGCTCCTGGCCCTTGGGCTCGTCGGCCTTGCGCTCGCCCTTGGCGTCGCCGGGCTTGGCGTCGCCCGGCTTGGCGTCCTTCTTGGGCTTGCCGCCGCTGCGGCGCTTGCGCCGGGTGGCGTCCCGGCCGGCCTTCGGGTCGGGCTCGACGCCGAAGATCTGGGCGATCTCGGGCAGGCGGCTGCCGTGGCGGGCGATGGTCGCCTTCAGCTCGTCGGACACCGTGCCCGGCAGGGACACGGGGACGACCTGGCGCCGGACGGGGGAGTGGGCCAGGGCCTCGAGGATGTAGCTCCACCGGTCGGGTGAGGTCTCGCTGCTCATGGAGGCGTTGGCGGCCTCGACGAGGCGCAGCGCCACCGGGGCGGGGAGGGGCGCGCCGGCCTTGGGCGGACGCGATGACAGGTGCAGGGCCCGCACGACGCGGTCGTCGTCGAGCATCTCGACGACCTCGGCCACCCAGGCCTGCTGGTCGGCGTCGAGGCGCTCGTTCAGGGCGGTGCGCACCTTGGCGGCCAGCGCCCGGGTCTCGTCGTCCTTGGCGGCGCCGTCGGCGGCGGTGACCACCGAGCGCAGGTCGCGCAGGTCGACCGTCTCGGACTGCTCGAGCGCAGCCTCGGCCCGGTCGCGCCACTCGGCGGCGCGCACCTTCACCAGCAGCTGCTCGGCGAGGGTGACGATGGGGCCCTCGTCGATGGGATCCTGGCCCTCCACCTTGCGCTGCTCGTTCTGCTTCTCGAGACCGGTGCGGACGGCCTGCAGGCCCCCGCGCAGCAGCTCCTGGGCGACGGCCTTCTGCTCCTCGGGGAGCGAGTCGATGAGGGCGTTGCGATGGGCCTTGCCGGCCCGCAGGCGCGGCGGCTTGGGCTTGGGAGGCAGCTTGGGCTTGGCCGGCGTGCGGGGCCGGTCGTGGCCACCGCCCCGACGCCCCTCACCGCGAGCTCCACGCTCGCCGCGCTCGCCGCCCTCACCGCGGGGACCACGGTCGCCGTCCTTGCGGCCACGACCACCGTCACGACCACCGTCGCGGCCGCCGCGACGGGGACCACGGTCGCCACGGTCGCCACGACCGCGGCCCTTCTCGGCGAGCACCTGGGTCACCAGCGGCTCGTCGTCGCGGGCGATGAGCTCGAGGGTCTCGGCCTTCTTCTCGCGCTCCTTGGCCTTGGTCGGCACGACCTGGGTGACCCGGATCCCGTCGACGTCCATCTCGGCCTCGACGCGGAACTCGTCACCGACCTGCGCGGTCTCCGGGAACAGCGATGCCTCGGCCGCGCCCTTGGGCTGACGAGCCCCCGCGGCCCGCCAGGTGAAGGTGTTGCCCTCGTCCTGGCGGCTGGTGAGCTCGATGTCGATCCGGGTGGCCATAGCGGGTTGCCAGGCTAACCGAGCCGTCCCGACACCGACGATTGCCCGTCACCCCTGCTCGAAGGCCTCCGGTGGCGGGCAGGCGCACACGAGGTTGCGGTCGCCGGCGGCACCGTCGATGCGGCTCACCGGCGGCCAGTACTTGGACTGGCGCAGGCCTGCGACCGGGTAGGCCGCCCGCTCCCGCGAGTAGGGGCGGTCCCAGTCGGCGACCAGGAGGTCCTCGGCGGTGTGCGGGGCATGGGCCAGGGCGGAGTCGTCGTGGGCGACCGCCCCGGACTCGATCTCGGCGATCTCGTCCGCGATCGCCAGCATGGCCTCGCAGAAGCGGTCGATCTCGGCCAGGGACTCCGACTCGGTCGGCTCGATCATGAGGGTGCCGGCCACCGGGAAGCTCATGGTGGGGGCGTGGAAGCCGTAGTCGACGAGGCGCTTGGCCACGTCGTCCACGGTGACGCCGGTGCGTCGCGTGATGTCGCGGACGTCGACGATGCACTCGTGGGCCACGCGGCCGTGCTCGCCTGCGTAGAGCACCGGGTAGCGCTCGCCGAGGCGGGCGGCGATGTAGTTGGCGTTGAGGATGGCCAGGTGCGTGGCCTCCGTGAGGCCCGGCCCGCCCATCATCCGCACGTAGGCCCACGAGATCGGCAGGATCCCGGCCGAGCCGTAGGGCGCCGCCGAGACCGGGCCGGGACCGGTGGCCGGCCCCGCGGCGTCGTCGAGGGGGTGGTTCGGCAGGTACGGGGCGAGGTGCGATCGCACCGCCACCGGGCCGACGCCCGGGCCGCCACCGCCGTGGGGGATGCAGAACGTCTTGTGCAGGTTCAGGTGGCTCACGTCGGCGCCGAACTCGCCGGGCTTGGCCACCCCCACGAGGGCGTTGAGGTTGGCGCCGTCGAGGTACACCTGGCCGCCGTGGTCGTGGACCAGGTCGCAGATCTCGCCGATGCGGGTCTCGAACACGCCGTGGGTGGAGGGGTAGGTCACCATCAGCCCGGCGAGGGTGTCGGCGTGGTCGGTGACCTTGGCCTTCAGGTCGTCGACGTCGACGTTGCCGTCGTCGTCGCAGGCCACCACCACGACCCGCATGCCCGCCATGACCGCGGACGCGGCGTTGGTGCCGTGGGCCGAGGACGGGATGAGGCAGACCCGGCGGTCGGTGTCGCCGTTGGCGTCGTGGAACGAGCGGATGGCCAGCAGCCCGGCCAGCTCGCCCTGGGAGCCCGCGTTGGGCTGGAAGCTCACGGCGTCGTAGCCGGTGACCTCCACCAGCCACGCCTCGAGCTGGTCGATGAGCGTCCGGTAGCCCTCGCTGCTCGTCGCCGGGACGAAGGGGTGGAGGTCGGCGAAGCCCGGCCAGGAGATGGGCTCCATCTCGGCAGTGGCGTTGAGCTTCATGGTGCAGGAGCCGAGCGGGATCATCGCCCGGTCCAGGGCGACGTCCTTGTCCGAGAGCCGGCGCAGGTAGCGCAGCATCTCGGTCTCGGACCGGTACGAGTGGAAGGTGGGGTGGGTCAGGTACTCCGTCGTCCGGCGCAGCTCCTCCGGCAGCACCTCCCCCCGTTCTGGCAGTTCCCCTGTCGCGGCACCGAAGGCCGGCGCGAGGCGATCCAGGGTGGTCTCGGTGCAGGTCTCGTCGAAGGCGAGGGACACGGTGTCGGCGTCGACCAGGCGGATGTCGATGCCCTCCTCGGCGGCCCGCTCGACGACGGCGGTTGCCTCGCCGGGGACCTCGACGGTGAGGGTGTCGAACCACGCCCCGTTGCGGACGGTCCGGCCGGCCTGCTCCAGCCGGGTGGCGAAGGCGCTGGTCAGCCCGTGGACGCGCTCGGCGATGGCCCGCAGCCCCTCCGGACCGTGGTACACGGCGTACATCGAGGCGATGACGGCCAGCAGCACCTGGGCGGTGCAGATGTTCGACGTCGCCTTCTCGCGGCGGATGTGCTGCTCTCGCGTCTGCAGCGCGAGGCGGGTGGCGGGTCGGCCGGCGGCGTCCACGGACACCCCGACGAGGCGGCCGGGCAGGGTCCGCTTGTACTCCTCGCGGCAGCCCATGAACCCGGCGTGGGGGCCGCCGAAGCCGAGGGGCACGCCGAAGCGCTGGGAGGAGCCGACGACGATGTCGGCGCCGAGCTCGCCCGGCGGGGTCAGGAGCGTGCAGGCCAGCAGGTCGGTGGCGACGACGGCGAGCGCACCGGCGGCGTGGGCGGCCTCGATGGCGGGGGAGGGGTCGACCACGGCGCCGGACGCGCCCGGGTACTGCACGAGCACCCCGCAGGCACCGCCCAGGTCGGTGGCGGCCACGTCCTCGACGACCTCGACGGCGATGCCGATCGCCTCCGCTCGCGCCTGGAGCACCGCGACGGTCTGGGGGAAGGTGTCGGCACCGACGACGAAGCGGGGCCGGTCGCCCTTCACCAGCCGGCCGCACATGGCCATGGCCTCGGCGGCCGCGGTGCCCTCGTCGAGCAGCGAGGAGCTGGCCAGCTCGGTGCCGGTCAGCTCGGTGACGACGGTCTGGAAGTTGAGCAGCGCCTCCAACCGACCCTGGGAGATCTCGGGCTGGTAGGGCGTGTAGGCCGTGTACCAGGCCGGGCTCTCCAGCACGTTGCGGCGGATCACCGGCGGGGTGTGGGTGCCGTGGTAGCCGAGGCCGATCATCGCGGTGCGCACCACGTTGCGGTCGGCGAGGGCCCGCAGCTCGGCCAGGGCCTCCTCCTCGGACGCGGCCGGCGGCAGGTCCAGGGGCTCGGAGGACCGGATCGAGGACGGGACCGCCTGGTCGATCAGCTCCTCGAGCGAGCCGGCCTCGACTGCCTCGAGCATGGTGGCGATGTCGTCACCCCGGGGCCCGATGTGGCGGCTCCGGAAGCCCTGGCTGGCGTCTGCGGGCGTGGTCATGGCTGGCTCCCTGGTGCGCGTCGGCGTGGAGCCCCTTCTGTTCCGTGACCTGAGAGATTCACACCGGCAGCTGCCGGGGCTTGCTCCTTCGGTGAGCCCGCAGGCTGCTCTCCAGAGGTGCCTCGTCCCGGCGGTCCGGTGGCCTGAGAGGTTCCGGGGCGGTTGCTCCTTCGGCGC
>Ga0208490_100623_pt1 | contig 19631 bp, 25 predicted proteins | sample SubbioAug_CSWold_FD_184818 | JGI IMG/M metagenome (GOLD analysis project Ga0208490, IMG submission 184818) | Serpentinite rock and fluid subsurface biosphere microbial communities from McLaughlin Reserve, California, USA - CR11Aug_CSWold (SPAdes) | ecosystem: Environmental > Terrestrial > Deep...
GGTCTCGCCCCAGAGCCACGCCACCAGCTCGACCAGCCGGTCGGACGCGGAGGTCGCCGACGGGACCGATGGCCGGTCCGAGGAGAGCCGCTGCCCGTAGCGGCGCTCCTCGATGACGGCCCGGAGCAGCGCCGCCTTGGACTCGAAGTGGTGGTAGATCGTGGCCACGTTCAGCTCGGCCCCGGCCGCCACCTGGCGCATGGAGACGGCGGCCGAGCCCTGCTCGCTCATGAGAGCGAGCGCCACGTCCAGGATGCGGCGTCGGGCATCCGCCATGGACCCGAGGGATGCTGCACCCGGCGGGTCGGCGCTCGCCGGCGGCTGCGGGGCGCCGATGAGGTCGAGCTCGGGGCTCGTCACGCCGAGACCGGTGTGAAGACGGCGGGGAGGTGCTCGAGGGAGAGCACGAGCGAGGAGTGGCCCCGCACGGGGCGGGCGCCGTCGGGGACGTGGATGTCGCCGAGCCGCTTGAAGAGCTCCTCGAACACCACCCGGACCTCGGCCCGGGCCAGGTTGGCGCCCATGCAGTAGTGGGTGCCGATCCCGAAGGCGAGGTGCGGGTTCGGGTCCCGGTCCACCCGCAGCTCGTCGGGCGCCTCGAACACGTCCTCGTCCCGGTTGGCGGACTGGTAGAGCATGAACACCTTGTCCCCGGCCTTCAGGTCGACGCCCTTGTAGGTGTGGTCCTCGGTGACGGTGCGCGAGAACGACAGCACCGGTGAGACGTAGCGGATGATCTCGTCCACTGCGGTGTCCCACAGGGACGGGTCCTCGATGACCCGCTGCTTCTGCTCGGGGAACCGCGAGAAGGCGATCAGGCCCCCGGTGAGCGCGTTGCGGGTGGTCTCGTTGCCCGCCACCACGATGAGGACGAGGAACATGATCAGCTCGTCGTCGGTGAGCGAGGCGTTGGAGGTGTCGACCTCATCGGCGCCCCCGCGGTCCTCCCGGCTCAGCTCGCCCTCGTCGTAGGCGCGGGTCAGCACGCTGATGATGTCCTCGGCCCGGTCGGGGTGGGCTCGACGTTCCTGGATGAGCTCGACGCACAGCGCCGCGTACTCCCCGAACGCCTCGGCGGCCGCCAGCATGAGCGGATCGTCGGCGGAGTCGGCGGCACTGTCCCCGGCCATCATCGCGTCGCTCCACTTGTAGAGGCGGTGCCGCTGGTCGGGGTCGAGGCCCATCATCTCGGCGATCACGATGAGCGGGACGTGGATGGCGAAGTCCTCCACGAAGTCGACGGTGCCCCGCTCCTGGACCTCGTCGACGATCTGGTTCGAGAGGTCTCGGATGTGGTCGGTCAGTGCCCGCACCTTGGCCGGCGTGAACCCTCGGCTGACGATGCGCCGCTGTCGGGTGTGCTCGGGGTCGTCCATCGAGATGATCGACATCGGCGCCTGCACGCGGGGGCGGACGCCGTCGGCGGCCGAGTAGCGCTCCTGGTGGCGCGAGATGTGCGACACGTCCTCGTGCTTGGAGAGCACCCACAGCTGGTTCTTGGCGTCCCAGTGGATGGGGCTGTGGTGGCGGAGCCACCGGTACGCCTCCCAGGGGTCGTCGTAGAAGCGGGGATCGAGGACGTCGATCTCGCAGGGCGGGGGCGGGGTGGTGGACGTCGACATCGCTCCAGTGTCCATCAAACGCTCGTTTGGCTCAAGCAGAGTTGGATGTCCGTTGCGTTGCGAATGAGCCGCTATGTTGCGATCGGGCGACGATCTGATGGAGGAGATGACATGGAACAGATGGTCCGCTCGACTCGAGCGCGCCTCGGGGTGGGAATCGCGGTGCTCGCGGTGCTGGCCACGATCGTGGCCGGGTGCATGCCCGACGACGCCCGCACCTTCCTGGACCGGACGAACTCGCTGCGGGCGAGCCGTGGGCTGCCGGCGCTGCAGGAGCACGGCCAGCTGACCGACAAGGCCGAGGCCTGGGCGCAGCACATGGCCCGCACGGGCCGCCTCGCCCACTCGGACCTCTCGGCGGGGTTGGACGGACTGGCCTGGAGGGCGCTGGGTGAGAACGTCGGGGTCAGCACCCCCACCGCGGACACGCTGCGGACCATCCACGAACGCTTCGTGGCGTCGTCCACCCACCGGGCCAACCTGCTGAACAGCCGGTTCACCCACATGGGCGTCGGCGTGGCCACCAGCGCCGACGGACGGGTGTGGGTGGCGGAGGTCTTCGCCACGCTCTGAGCCCTCGCCGGTGGGGCCGGCGCGACCGGCCCCACTGGCGGCGGCCTCTAGCCTGAGGGGTGTGAGCGACTGGGACCGCTACGACTCCTACGAAGGCAGCGCCCGTCACCGGGCCCGTCGGCGGCGCCTGGCCGTCGTGGCGGTGATCGCCGCGCTGGCGATGCTCGTGCCCATCGTGGTGGTGGCGCTCGACGCGATCTCGGCCTGAACCGGCCCGCCTCGACGCCGGGGCCGAAGAGGCCCTTTGCTAGGGTGACCGCTCCCTGGTGGCGTGGCCGAGTGGCTTAGGCAAGGGCCTGCAAAGCCCTGTACGCGGGTTCGATTCCCGCCGCCACCTCCATCCAGCTCCAGCCAGGACGTGTCACGGTGGCCTCGAAGCCTCACCGAGCACGCGGCCCGGTCGGCTTCGGACCCTGACCCGGCAGTGCCGCTCGGGGCACCAACATCGGACGTGGCGGAGCGCGAGACTCCTCCGCCGTGCCCGGTGAGACCGACCTGTCGAAGATGCTCGCCTCGCTCCGGATCGAGCGACGTCAAGAACCCGTGACCGTCGTACATCTCGCGGAGCCCGTCTCCCTCGGAGCAGGGGTGATGGCCGTCATCGAAGAGGATGAGGGCACGACGGCGGTCGTGACGGTCACGGAGGCGGAGCGTCGAGGTTGGCCGGTCGGCCTGCGCGCTGCGTGGCTGACCGTGGCGGTCCACAGCTCTCTCGAGGCCGTCGGCCTGACCGCTGCGGTGGCCGAGGTGCTCGCTGACGTCGGCATCCCGTGCAACGTGCTCGCTGGGTACTTCCACGACCACCTGCTCGTGCCGTGGGACCTGGTGGACAGGGCGATCGAGCGCCTGGAGTCACTCGCGATGTGACGTGGTGGTCCCGACGTGTCCGCCGGAGAGCACAGATCAGCTGCCACCTAGGACCGCGCGGTCGAGGCGGGTGGGCGAGCGAGCGATGCGGAGTAGGTTTCGCCGGTGCAGGTCCTCTTCACGTGCGTGCCTGGGCACGGTCACCTCAACCCCATGGTTCCGCTGGCGCGCGAGCTGGTGAGCCGGGGATGCGACGTGCGGTTCGCCACCGGCGACGAGCTGGCCGCGCGAGTCGAGGCACTGGGCTTCCGCTGCCACGCGGCCGGTCCGACCCTCGCCGCCATGCAGTCGAACGCAATCGCTGACCCCCGGGTCCGAGCTGCACTCGACGCCGAGCCGTGGGTCGCGGCTGCCGCGATCTTCGGTGGGCGGGTGGGCGCGGTGGCGGAGGGCCTCGACGACGCTGATCTGTCGCCCGACCTCGTGGTCCACGACGCCATGGAGCTGGCGGGCCCGTTCATCGCCGCGCGCTACGGCGTTCCCTGGGTGACCCATGGGCTGGGTCCGAGGTGGCCGAGCCTGGTGGAGGATGCGATCCCGTCCAACACGAACGCAGAGGTGTTCCGCACGCTCATCGAGGCGGTCGGCTCACTGGACCTCGATGTGCTCATCACCACGGGATGGGGCGTTGGACGCGACGAGCTGGGGCCAGTCCCAGCGAACGTCCTGGTCGAGGAGTACGTGCCGCAAGGCCAAGTGCTCGATCAGGTCTCCCTTGTCGTCTGCCACGGCGGCTCCGGGACGATGCTGGCCTCGCTGGGCGCAGGACTCCCGGTCGTTGCGCTTCCCCAAGGTGCGGATCAGTTCGTCAACGCGCCGTGCTGGCTGCGGTCCGGCGCGGTTGCGGTGCTCCAGCCGTCGGGACTCGATGTGGCGTCGATCGCCTCGACCGTCGCGTCCACGCTGCACAGCGCTGAGATGCGGGCCGCAGCCGAGCTCGCTTCGCAGGCCATGGCCGCCATGCCTCCGCCATCGGAGTCTGCGGATGCAGTCCTCGCGCTGGCTGAGCCGTGACGGACGCTCCGCGCCGCTCGCAACGCTCGGCGACGACGAGCTCCCCTCGTAGCGCGCTCTCGCCCTGGCGCTGCGCAGGAGCGGGGCGGGGGCCCTCCGTCCCCGATCCGTCGTCGAGCGGACGAGGTGGTGCGATGATCGGGGCAGCCGCACGAGCGGGCTCGAAGGGACGCGCATGTTCTTCCCCTACCGGTTCGACCTTCGCTACGTCCCGCTCTGGGCGCCCTTCGCGGCCTGGCCCGGCCGAGACGGCGTGACGCTGACCGAGGAGGGGTTCCGCGCCACGCTCGGCCCGCTGAAGGTCGAGACGTCCCGCGCCAACGTGGTCGGGGGTCACGTGACGGAGGGGTACCGCTGGTACAAGGCGATCGGTCCACGCCTGTCACGGGTCGACGACGGCCTGACCTTCGGCACCAACGCGGACCGTGGCGTGTGCGTGCACTTCCGCACCCCGGTGCCGCGGGTGATCGGCTTCAAGCCCCACTCGGCGCTCACCGTCACGGTCGCCGACTGCGAGGGGCTGGTGCGGGCCATCGGCGAGGACACCCCCAGGGGCGATCCCGACCTCTAGCCGCGGGCGTCGGTCGGTAGCGGCACCACGCCGCTCCGGCCCGGCCGGCGATCGGGCTGGTCGTACGATCCGCCCATGTCCGCCTCCGTCCCTCCCTCGCCTCGGCGCGACGGCGTCGAGCCCGTCTTCAGGCACCTCGACGACGCCGACGTCCCGTGGCAGCCGGTCAAGGCGCAGCGCAACGCGGACGGAAGCACCGCCCACGTGTGGGAGAAGTGGCTCGCCTTCTCGCCCGATCCTCCGTACCTCACGCTCTACGCGAGGTACGACCCCGGGATGATCGTGCGGCGCCACGGCCACTTCTCGCCCCACATCGTGTTCGTCCTCGAGGGCGAGGCGAGCTTCGGGGGCAGGTCCTGCCCCGCTGGCACCCACATCGAGCTGCCGCTCGGCGCCGCGTTCGGCCCGGTCGTCGCCGGGCCCGAGGGGGTCGTGATGTTCGAGGTGATGATGGGCGACCCCCGCAGCTGGGGCGACGAGCCGGAGGCCTTCGACGCGGCCCTCGCCGCCCACGGGGCCGAGCGCCTGCCCGATCCGCCCCTCGAGTACCCCGAGTGGCTCACGGACCTGCGGTCCCACTGGGACGGTTCCGCGCCAGGGCCCGGGGCCGGCGGGGACGGCTGAGCCGAGCAGCGGGCGCTCGGCCGGTCCGGGAGCCCCCGCTGCGGGCCGTGGTCACGCCGGGCTCTCTCGGTCGTGGTGCGTGTGGGCGCGCTGGCCATCGCGGTCGAAGATCATGATGACCTCGGCCGGCTCGCCGTCGGCCTCGAACCCGTGGGGGGTCATGGTCTCGAACTCCGCCGCCTCGCCAGCCTGGACGAGGATCTCGCGGTCCCCGAGCCGGAGCCGGACCCGTCCGGACAGGACGAAGAACCAGTCGTGACCGGGGTGGACCGCCTGCTGGGGAGGTTCGTCCGTGGGTTCGAGCCGGATCTTGAGGGCATGGGTCGTGCCGGTGGGACGGCTGAGCAGCCAGGTGGTCCGCGACGGAGACGTGCTCGGAACGGGGCGGATGACGACGTCGTCGTGGTCCGCGACGGAGAGCAGCCCGTCGAGGTCCACCTGCAGGGCGCGGGCGAGGGGCACCAGGACGTCGAGGCTGATCGCGCGCTTGCCGGTCTCGACGCGACTGATCGTCGATGCTGAGAGGTTCGCCGCGGCGGCGAGCGCGTCCAGCGACCACCCGCGCGTCGTCCGCAGCGCACGGAGCCTGGCGCGGACGAGCGCGTCGATGTCAGTGAGCGGTGTGGTCATGGCCCCTCGGATCTTGCGAATGCTGCAAGACGGGTTGCGGAACGCCCAACGAACTCTACCGTCGGCCCCATGCCCGACACACGCCGCCCACCCCGAGCCCTCTGGGACGTCGCCATCGTCGGCGGCTCTGCCGCCGGTCTGGCGGCCGCCCTCCAGCTCGCCCGCCAGCGACGGGCGGTCGTCGTCGTCGATGCGGGCGAGCCACGCAACGCCCCCGCCGAGCACATGCACGGGTACCTGGGCCACGACGGTCTCCCACCGGCCGAGCTGCTCGCCATCGGCCGCGCCGAGGTCGGTGCCTACGGCGCCGAGATCATCTCCGGCCGGGTGCTGGAGGTGGGTGGGGAGGTCACCGACGGCTTCCACCTCACCCTCGACCACGGTCCGACGATCGCCGCTCGGCGCGTCATCGCCGCCACGGGGTTGGTCGACGAGCTGCCCGACATCGAGGGGCTGGCCGAGCACTGGGGCCGCGACGTCATCCACTGCCCGTTCTGCCACGGCTTCGAGGTCCGTGGAGAGCGGCTCGTCCAGATCGTGACCCACCCCGCGGGGCTCCACCAGAGCGTGCTGCTCCGCCAGCTCACCGACGACCTGACCACCGTGGTCCACGGTGAGGTGGCCGTGGCCCTCGACGCGCTCGACGGCCTGGTGCGTGACGGCATCCGGGTGCACGTCGCCGACGTGGGCCGGGTCCTCGCCGAGGGCGGTCACGTGCGGGGCGTCGAGCTGGCGGACGGCACCACGGTGGAAGCCCAGCGCATCGTGGTCGGTCCGAGATTCCGGGCCCGCACGAGCGCCTTCACGGGTGTCGGCCTCGCGCCGGTCTCGCACCCGAGCGGGCTCGGTGCCCACCTCGTCACCGACGAGGCGGGGCAGACGACGACGAAGGGCGTGTACGCAGCCGGCAACGTGACCGATCCCAGCCACCAGGTGCTCCACGCCGCGGCCGATGGGAGCAGGGTCGGCGCGAGGGTCGCCGCCGACCTCGCCCACGAGGACCACCAGCGGCGCATCGAGCACCGCACCGGCGACCACGCCTTCGACCGCGCCTACTGGGACCGGCACTGGTCAGGCGTGGGCACCGCGGGCGAGGGCCCCGGCGCCAACCCCCACCTCACCCGGGAGCTCGCCCACCTCGAGCCGGGCACAGCCCTCGACGCGGGGTGCGGCGCCGGCGCCGAGGCCATCTGGCTGGCCGAGGCGGGGTGGGTCGTGCACGGCGTCGACATCAGTGCGGGCCCGCTCGACCGCGCCCGGCGCCGCAGCGCTGAGCTCGCTCTGGCCGACCGGCTCCACTGGCACGAGGCCGACCTCACGACCTGGGATCCGCCCCGGCGCTTCGACCTCGTCGTGACCAGCTACGCGCACGCCGCGATCCCGCAGCTCGAGCTCTACGCCCGGATCCAGCACTGGGTCGCCCCCGGCGGCACCCTGCTCGTCGTCGCCCACGGTCGACACGCCCACGACGACCCCGGGCACCGGCCTGGTCTCGCCGACCGTGACGAGCCGCCGGGCGAGGCCACGGTGACCGCCGACGCGGTCACCGCCGTGCTGGCCCCCGGTGACTGGGTCGTCGCGTCAGCTTACGAGGCCAGCCGCACCGCCATCCGCCCCGGCGGCACCGTCACGCTCCACGACGTCGTCGTCCGCGCCACCCGCCGGAGCTGACGCAACGTCGACCGAGCCGGCCGAGAGCCTCGGTCCTCCGCCCGCCGAGCCTCAGCCCGGTGGGGGCGGTGCGTTCCAGAGGACGAGCTTCTCGGGGTTGACGACCGCCCAGATGTTGCGGACCCGCTCACCTTCGATCCCGAACGCGAGGACCACCACCGTCTCGCCGCCGATGCGGCCGACGAGCCCAGGACGGCCGTTGACCATCGTCTCCACGATCTGCACCCCGAGCTCGCCTCCCTTGCCGGCCAGGTTGGCGAGGTAGCGGGCCAGCCGCGGACCCCCGGTGATCGGCTGGCGGGCCGCGCTGACGAGCCCGCCGCTGTCGGCCACCACGCTGGCTTCGGGATCCAGCAGATCGACGAGCGCTTCGACGTCCTGCGCCTCCCAGGCCCGTCTGAACTCGGCCACCAGGCGGGCCTGCTCGGCCGCCGGGGTGGCGACGCCCGCAGACGTGTCGATGCGCCGGCGAGCCGAGGTCGCCAGCTGGCGGCACGCCTCGGCCGATCGGCCCACGATCGTGGCGATCTCGGCGAAGGGGTAGCGGAAGACGTCATGGAGGATGAAGGCCACCCGTTCGGCCGGCGTCATCGCCTCCAGGACCACCAGCATGGCCATGTTCACCGACTCGTCGAGGGTGACGCGGTCGGCCGGATCGACATCGCCGGGGCCTCGGTGAGCGGTCGGTGGGCCGACGGACGGCAGGGGCTCGGGGATCCGCTCGCCGACGTAGCGCTCCCGGCGCACCCGCGCCGACTTGAGCTGGTCGAGGCAGACCCGGCTCGTCACGGTGGTCAGCCATGCGACGGGGGACTCGATGCGCTGCCGCTGCTCGGGCGAGAGGGCGTACCAGCGGGCGTAGGTCTCCTGGACGGCGTCCTCCGCCTCGGTCAGCGATCCCAGCAGTCGGTAGGCGACGTCGAGGAGGTGCCGCCGCTCGCGCACCACCGCCGTCCGGTCATCGAGCGCGTCGATGTCGTCGTTCTCGTCGGTCATCTCGGCTCCTCACCTCGACCCTGCTCTGACGAGCGATGCACGGGAAACGTGATCTCGTGCGCCGACCTCACGTTTCGCCATCGTGCCTCGTCAAGGGTCGTCGATCAGATCCCCCCGACCCCCAGGAGGCCCACGGCCATGAACACCGCACTCTGGATCCTCGCCGGGTTCCTCGGAACCGCCTTCGCCTTCGCCGGCGCCACCCTGCTGGCGCTGGGCAAGGAGCGCTACCGGAACCTGCACGAGACCCAGCAGTGGGTCGACGACTTCACTGCCGGCCAGGTGAAGCTCATCGCCACCCTCAAGCTGCTCGGCGGCCTCGGCCTGCTCCTGCCCGCCATCGGCGACGTCGCGCCTGGCCTGGTGCCGGTGGCCGCCTGCGGCCTGGCGCTGTTCATGGCGGGCGCGGGCACGACCCGCTTCCGGCGAGGGGAGGTCGTCCCGCTCGTCAGCGATGTCGTGTTCATCGGCCTGTTCGCCCTCCTGGCCTGGGGCCGGTTCGCCCTCGAGCCCTTCGTCTGATCCCGCGCGTTCGACCGCTCGCTCAGCGGCGGGCCTCGGCGGGCTGGAACAGCTCGACCACGTTGCCCGCCGGGTCCTGGAGCAGGATCTGCTTGCCGCCCGGTCCCACGACGATGTCGTTGCGGAACGGCACCCCCGCATCCCGGAGCCGGGTGACCTCCGCCTCGAGATCCTCGACGATGAGGTGGATGCGGTTCCAGCCCCCCGGTGCTGGCACGGCGCCGTTGGGACCCTGGTCGGGGGCGCGTCGCTACCGTGGATCGCACGCATGCGACGAAGGAGCGCCACCATGGACAAGGCACGCAAGGGGCCGTCGACGCGCAAGCCTCCGGAGCCGTCGGGCAGCCACGCCGAGATCGACGACTGGATGAGCGGGGCCATGCCGGCCCTGCAGCCCACCCTCGGCCGCCTCGACGAGCTCATCACCAAGACGCTGCCGGACCCCCAGTACGCGGTGAAGTGGAAAGAAGGCCCACTACGGGGTGGCCGACCAGGGCTGGGTCATCGAGGTGGTGGCCTACGACGTGTCGGTGAACGTGGTGTTCCACGGCGGGGCCGACTTCGACTCACCCCCACCTCTGGGGGATCGAGACCGCTCCCGCTACATCAAGGTGACGTCCCTCGAGGAGCTCGACGAGGACGAGCTCGTCGGCTGGATCGAGAACGCGGCCCGCGTCCCCGGCTGGAGCTGATCCCGGTCACCTCCGGGCTCCCCGGAGGCCGGCGGCGGCACCCGGCTCACATCTGGCCATGGCGGACCGGGCCCGCGAGGTCGTAGGTGGCGAGGACGGTGCCGCCCTCGGTGGTCCGCAGGTCCACGGCCCGCAGGGTCGACGGGAGGAGACCGTCGACGAACAGGCGGCGCCCCGAACCGAGCAGCAGCGGGTAGGTCATCAACCGGAACCGATCCACCAGCCCGTGCTGCAGGAGCGTCCCGACGAGCTGCCCGCTGCCCCACACCTGGAGCTCGTCGCCTGGTTGGTCCTTCAACGCCCGGACGGCGTCCACGACGTCGCCGACGACCAGGTGCGCCGTGTCGGGGTGCTCGCCGCGCCAGGAGACCTCGTTCTCGGACAGCGAGCGGGAGACGACGTGCTTGGGCAGCGAGTTGATCGCCGTGGCGATGGCATCTCCGGGGTCGGTGTGATCGGGCCAGTGGTGGCGGAAGATGTCGAAGGTGCGGCGGCCCAGGAGGAAGGCGCTGGCGTGGCGGTTCAGGTCCAGGACGAAGTCGCCCACGGCCGGGTCCGAGAATGGCGCCTGCCAGCCTCCGTGGGCGAACCCGTCGCTCGGGTCCTCCTCCGGGCCACCGGGGGCCTGCATCACGCCGTCGAGGGTCAGGAACGTCTGCACGGTGAGCTTCATGCCGGTGGAGACGGTACGCCCGTCCGAAAATCAGCGCGCCGTCGGCAGGTTCGCGTCGCTAGGTTCCGGGCGGTGGACGCAGGCACCCGGTTCATGGAGCTGCACCGCGACGGCACCTTCGTGATGGTGAACGTCGCCGACGCTGGGACGGCGGCGGCCGTGAGCGAGGCGGGGGCGCTCGCCGTGGCCACGACGAGCAGCGGGCACGCCACGACGATCGGACGCCGCGACGCAGCCGGCGACGTCACGATGGAGGAGCACGCGCAGCACACGGAGGCGATCGTGCGCGCCGCGCCGGTGCCGTGCAACGTCGACGCGGAGAACGGCTACGGCCACGAGCCGGAGGACATGGCGGCCGCGGTGCGCCGCTTCGCCGCCACCGGGGCGGCCGGCATGGGCATCGAGGACTGGTCCGGTGACGCCCAGCGCGGGCTCTACGACCGTGCCCTCGCCGTCGCCCGGATCGAGGCCGCCGTGGAGGCCGCCCGGGAGCGCGATCGGCCCTTCGTCATCACGGGGCGGACCGAGGTCCTCCTCTACGGGCTCGACGGAGGCATGGCCGAGGCTCTGGCCCGCCTCCAGGCCTTCGCCGCCGTCGGCGCCCACTGCCTCTACGCGCCCGGCACCTGGGACCTCCCGACGATCGCGACGGTGGCCCGGGAGGCCGGAGGCCCCGTGAACGTCCTGGCGCCGCTCTCGGCTGCCGGCGCTCGCGGTCCGGCGCCGCTCCGCCTGCCGGACCTCGTCGAGCTCGGCGTGCGTCGGGTCAGCCTCGGCGGATCGCTGTACCAAGCCCAGGTGGCGCACGCCGCCCACCGGGTCCGGTCGCTGCTCGAAGACGAGTCCTTCTGAGGAGCCGGCTGCACCTGCGGCGCGAGGAGCCACCATGGGGGCGATGGACCTCCGGACGGCGACGGCGAAGGACCGCTCGTTCCTCGAGCAGATGCTGGTCGTGGCGGTTCACTGGCGGCCGGGGGCGGTGCTCCCGCCGGTGGAGGAGGTGCTGGCCGACGCGGCGCTGGCGCGCTACGTCGAGGGGTGGCCGAGAGGGGGAGAGCCCGGTGTGGTCGCCGAGGAGGACGGCGAGCCGGTCGGGGCGGCGTGGTGCCGCTCCTTCACGGCGGATGGCCCGGGCTACGGCTTCGTCGGCGAGGACGTGCCCGAGGTCTCGGTCGGCGTGGTCGAAGCCGCCCGAGGTCGCGGAGTCGGGCGCGCCCTGATGACGGCGGTCATCGACGCGGCGAGGCAGCAGGGGTTCGACCGCCTCAGCCTCAGCGTCGAGGACGACAACCGAGCCAAGCGGCTCTACGAGGAGCTCGGGTTCGTCACCGTGGGCCGGTCCGACGGAGCCTCCACGATGGTGCGGGTCCTCGGCTGAGCCGTCGTAACGTGGCCCGCCGTGGTCGCACCCCAGCACGGCATCGTCGCCCTCGGCACGAAGGCGCTCCTTCCCCTCCGGCCCTTCGACGAGGCGGGGGAGGGCTGATGGGCGAGACCTTCGCCCCGCACCCCGAGTCGCCTGACTGGTTCCGGCGTGCCTTGGCCGTCCCGTTCGAGGACGGCACCGTCGAGGTCCGCGGCACGCCGATCCACTACCTGGCCTGGGGTGAGCCCCATCGGCGGGGGATCGTGTTCGTGCACGGCGGCGGCGCGCACGCCCACTGGTGGACCCATGTGGCCGCCACCTTCGCCGAGGACCTGCGGGTCGTCGCCATCGACCTGTCCGGGCACGGCGACAGCGGTCACCGCGACGCCTACGACATCGAGCTGTGGGCCACCGAGGTGATGGCCGTGGCCGCCGCCGGCCGGATCGTCGGACGCCCCGTCGTCGTCGGGCACTCGATGGGCGGGTTCGTCACGATCGCCACGGCCGCCATCCACGCCGAGGACCTCGCCGGCGCCATCGTGTGCGACTCCCCGGTGACCCAGCCCGACCCGGAGGTCGAGTCGTACCACCTGAAGGAGGCCTTCGGCCGGTTGCGGACGTACCGCAGCGTCGACGAGGCCCTCGCCCGGTTCCGCACCGTGCCGCCGCAGGATCACTACCTGGGCTACGTGATGGACCACGTGGGCCGCCGCTCCCTCCGCGCGGTCGAGGGAGGGTTCCAGTGGAAGTTCGACCAGGGTGTCTTCGAGCAGTTCGCCGGCGGCATGCGGGGCATCGCCTTCCCGTACCTGAGCGAGGTGCGCTGCCGGCTGGCCCTCCTGCGCTCCGAGCACGGCCTGATCACCGACGACATCCGGGCGGACATGTACGAGGGCATGGGCCGGGTCACGCCGATCATCGAGATCCCCGAGGCCGGCCACCACCCGATGCTCGACCAGCCGCTCGTGCTGCTCACCGCCATCAGGGCGCTGCTGGCCGACTGGGACCACAGCGAACCCCACCGGCCGCTGCGTCCGTAGACCACGCCTCGCCACCGGTCGGTGCGCCGTGGTGCAGCGCGACGCCCGGGGCCTCGTGATCGAAGGTGACCCGTAGGCTCCCCGGGATGGACGTGGAGCTCACCGAGGCCCGCAGCACGGAGGTGGGCGGCCTCCCGGTGCGCCGGGCCCTGCCGAGGCGGGGCCGCCGGACGGTGGGGGCCTGGTGCTTCATCGACCACTTCGGTCCCGTCGGCGCGGACCGGTCCGACTCGATGCAGGTCGGTCCGCACCCCCACATCGGCCTGCAGACCGTCACCTGGCTGCTCCGAGGTGAGGTGCTGCACACCGACAGCCTCGGCACCGAGCAGCCGATCCGGCCCGGGCAGCTCAACCTGATGACCGCGGGCCGGGGCATCGCCCACGCTGAGTCGGCTCGTCGCACCGACGGCACCCACGGCATCCAGCTCTGGGTGGCCCAGCCCGACGCCACCCGCCACGGCGACCCCGCCTTCGAGCACCACGCCGAGCTCCCTCGGGCGGCGGTCGGGGATGCGGAGGCGACGGTCTTGGTGGGCGAGATGGCGGGTGCCCGCAGCCCGGCTCGCCACGACACCCCGCTCGTCGGCGTCGACCTGGCCCTCCCGCCCGGCGCGACCGGCATCCCGCTCGAGGCCCGCTGGGAGCACGCGCTCGTCGTGGCCGACGGCGAGGTCGTGATCGACGGCCGTCCGGTGACCCCCGGCGTGCTCGCCTACCTGACCCCCGGGCGGACCGAGCTGGAGCTCCGGACCGACCGTCCGGCCCGGGCCCTGCTCGTCGGCGGCGAGCCCTTCCCCGGTGAGGTCCTGATGTGGTGGAACTTCGTCGCCCGCACCCGCGACGAGATCGACGCCGCCCGCACCGAGTGGAACGCGGGGTCCGATCGCTTCGGCACCGTCCCGACCCCGCTGGAGCGCATCCCCGCCCCCGACACCCCCTGGCCCGAGCCCACCATCCTCTGATCCCGCAGGGGTCGAAAAGGTGCTGGCGGACCTGGCGCCAAACGGGCAGGCTGCGCCGCCATGGGGGACCTGGGCGAGGACACGACGATCACCGCGCTCGACGACGGCCGGTACACGGCCACGCCGTCGCAGGACTGGGAGATCTGGGGGCCGATGGGCGGCTACATCGCGTCCTTCGCGCTGCGGGCTGCCGGCGCGGCCAGCCCGCACGAGCGCCCGGCGGCGTTCTCCTGCCACTACCTCGGAGTGGCCCGCTTCGAGCCGATCGACGTCCGGGTCGAGGCCCGCAAGGAGGGTCGGGCGGCGGCATCGCACCGGGTGGAGATCACCCAGGAGGGCAAGCCGATCCTCGACGCCATGGTGTGGAGCGCGCCCGAGGGGGAGGGCCTCGAGCACGACGAGACCACGCCACCGGCCGTCCCCGGCCCCGACGAGCTGCCCTCTGTCCAGGAGCTGCTCCCGCCCGAGGCCCAGCCGCCGTTCCCGTTCTGGCTCAACTTCGACGAGCGGCCGCTGCACTTCGAGGTCGACTGGCCGCCGGACGGCCCACGTCCCCCGGAGTGGCAGGCCTGGCTGCGGTTCCTGCCCACCTCGACCTTCGAGGACCCGTGGCTCGACGCCGCCCGCTCCGTGATCCTGGTCGACCTCCCGTCGTGGCCGTCGGCCCACAAGCCCCACGCCTGGCAGCAGCCGCCGTTCACCGCCCCCACGCTCGACCTCAACGTCGCCTTCCACCAGCCGTCGACGAACGAGCCGTGGCTGCTCTGCGACGGGCGGGCCCCGCTGTCGACGGGCGGGCTCTTCGGCTGGACGGCGCAGGTGTGGTCGCCCGGCGGCGCCCTCCACGCCTCCGGCGGCGGCCAGTGCCTCTACCGCAAGCTCCGCACCCCCTGACCCCGACAAGATCTGTGGACTGATTCCTGCGCCATGCGCAGCGAGCCGTCCACAGACCTCGTCAGAGCACGTCGTGGCCCGGGTGGGGTTCGGCGGGGACGCGGCCGAGGCGGCCGGCGTTGAAGTCGTCGAAGGCCTGCTGGAGCTCTTCCCGGGTGTTCATCACGAACGGGCCGTAGGCCGCGATCGGCTCCCGGATCGGGAGGCCGCCGAGCACGAGCACCTCGAGCGCCGGCGTGTGGCCGTCCTGCGCCGCCGATGCCGTGACCGGCACGACGTCGCCGCCGCCGAGCACGGCCAGCTGCCCGCCCTGCAGCGGCGCGGCGTCGGCCCCGACGGTGCCGGAGCCGGAGAAGGCCCACACGAGGGCGTTGAAGTCCGAGCGCCACGGCAGCCGCAGCTCGGCGCCGGGGGAGACGGTGGCGTGCAGCAGGGCGATCGGCGTGTGGGTGATGCCCGGGCCCTCGAAGCCGCCGACCTCGCCGGCGATGACCCGCACGAGGGCGCCGCCGTCGTGGGAGCTGAGCAGCTTCACCTCGGTGCCGCGGATGTCCTGGTAGCGGGGCGGGGCCATCTTCAGCCGGGCGGGGAGGTTCACCCACAGCTGCACGCCCTGGAACAGCCCGCCGCGGGCCACGACCTCGATGGGCGGCGCCTCCTTGTGCAGGATCCCGCCGCCGGCGGTCATCCACTGCGTGTCGCCGTCGGTGATGACGCCGCCGCCACCGTTGGAGTCCTCGTGCTGGAAGACGCCGTCGAGCATGTAGGTGACGGTCTCGAAGCCTCGGTGGGGGTGCCACGACGTGCCCTTGGCCTCGCCCGGCTCCCACTCCACCTCGCCCATCTGGTCCATGTGGATGAACGGGTCGAGGTCGCGCAGGTCGACACCAGCGAAGGCCCGCTTCACCGGGAAGCCCTCGCCTTCGAAGCCACGGGGCGCGGTGGTGACCGACCGGGTCGGTCGCGCGGCGGTGAGGGCAGGGTCCGGGGCCGCGATGCGGGGGAGGACGAGGACGTCATCGACGGTGATGGCGGGCATGGCGGGGCCTCCTCAGGCTCACGCGGTGGCGTTCACCCCGCCCAACATGGTTGCGGGTGCAACTATTCCAGGACGGCCTGCAGGACGGCGGCGCGGAGCTGGCGTCGGATGGGGTAGGTGCTGCTCGGCAGGAGCTGGGTCATGAACACCACGCAGAGCTCATCGGCCGGGTCCACCCAGAAGGCGGTGCTGGCGGCACCGCCCCAGGAGTACTCGCCCTCGTTGGCCAGGTTCAGCTGGGCGGCGGCGTCCTCCACCGTGCCGAAGCCGAGCCCGAACCCGGTGCCCTCCATGGCCACCTCGGCGAAGGTCGACTGACCCATCTCGTTCAGGAGCCGCCCGCCCGGGAGGTGGTTGCGGGCCATGTAGGCCACGGTGCGAGGCGAGAGCAGGCGCACCCCGTCGAGCTCGCCGCCGTTCAGGAGCATGTGAGCGAAGCGCAGGTAGTCCCGACCGGTGCCCACGAGGCCTCCGCCGCCGGAGAGGAAGCCGGGCGGCCGGACCATCGTCTTCGGGCCGGCCATCTTCTGGAGCTTCCCGTCGGCGCCGCGGACGTAGAGCACCGAGCAGCGGTCCAGGTCCTCCTCAGGGGCGGCGAAGGCGGTGTCGACCATGCCGAGCGGACCGAGGATCCGCTCCCGGAGGAACTGGTCGAGGGGCTGGCCGCTCAGCACCTCGATGAGCCGCCCGCACACGTCGGTCGACATCGAGTAGTTCCACCGCGTGCCGGGGTCGAACAGCAGCGGCAGCGAGGCGAGGCGCTCGATGCCCTCAGCCAGGTCGTAGTCCGGCTCCTTGCCGAAGTCGCCGAGCCCATGGCGGCGGTAGAGCTCGTCGAGCGGGTGCTGGAAGTGGAACCCGTAGGTGAGCCCGGACAGGTGGGTCAGCACGTCGTGCACCGTGATGGGCCGCTCGGCGGGGCGCTTCTCCGGGGCATCGGCGGTCCCGCCCGCCCACACCTGGGCGCCGGCGAACTCGGGCAGGTACCGGCTCAGCGGGTTCTCGAGCAGGAAGGCGCCCTCCTCGTAGAGCATCATCAGCCCGACGCTCGTGATCGGCTTGGTCATCGAGTAGATGCGGTAGATCGTGTCGTCCCGCACCGGGGTCCCGGCCTCGACGTCGGTCCAGCCGTAGCAGTCCTGGTGGACGAGCTGACCCCGCCGGCTGACGAGCACCTGCACGCCCGGCAGCTTCCCCCGGTCGACGTAGGCGTGGGTGACGTCGTCGATGCGGCGAAGCCGCTCACCGGAGAGGCCGAGGTCTTCAGGGCGGGTCGTCATCGGCGCATGCTGCCACGCCACCCCCACCCCATCGGGCGCATGGATCGCGAGGTCGGGGGAAGATGGAGCCGATGCGCGTCTCCACCGATCGCCGTTTCGTGCTCCCGGTGCCACCGGCCACGCTCTGGGCGCACGTCTCCCAGGTCGATCGGTTCCAGGACTGGTGGCCGTGGCTGCGCCGGTTCGAGGGGCAGGCCTTGGCGGCTGATCAGCGATGGCGCTGCACCGTGCAGCCGCCGCTGCCCTACCAGGTGCGCTTCCGCATCGACCTCGACGAGGTCGATGCACCGGTCTCGGCCCGGGGCCGGGTCTCCGGCGACATCGAGGGTTGGGCCCAGCTCGCCATCGGCCCGCACGCCGAGGGCAGCGACGTCCGGCTCCTGGCCGACCTCGCCCCGAGCAACGGGTTCCTGCGCCTGGCCGGCCGCCTCGCCGGCCCCCTGGTGCGCTTCGGCCACGACTGGGTGCTCGACTCGGCGGTGCGCCAATTCCGCGAGCGGGCCCTGTGAGCGCGCTCGTACGGTGGACCCATGTGCCGGAACATCACGACCCTGCGCGGCCTCGAGCCGCCGGCCACGCCTGAGGAGATCGAGGCGGCGGCCCGCCAGTACGTCCGCAAGATCAGCGGCGTGCAGAAGACGAGCGAGCGCACCGAAGCGGCCTTCGAGGCGGCGGTCCGCAAGGTGACGGCTGCCTCCGAGGAGCTGCTGGCCACCCTGCCGCCGAGGCAGCAGCCGCCTCCCACCGAGCCGCCCCTGCGCCGGCTCGCCCGGCGCTGACCCAGGTCACGCCGGCTGGGTCCGATTAGCTCGTCGGCGGCTAGAACCAGGCGGTGCCCCGGACCGCGCTCCTGCTGAAGGCGAACGCCAACCGCGTGTACGGCGAGGCCGCCTTCGCGCTCGGCCAGGCCGAGCTGGCCGTCCTCGACGAGGGCGCACTGCACCTCGGGTTGTCGGTCGAGCGCACGACCCTCGGGGGCGTCGACTACCTGGTGGCCGAGCACGACGCACCCCTCACCGACGAGGCGGTCGCCGCCATGTCGAACCTGTCGTCCCTCCACGCGCTCTACGGGGTCGAAGGGGCGCTGCTGCGGCCCTTCGAGGTGCGCCCGTTGGGCGTCGTCGGGGAGGACCTCACCACGATCCAGCGGTACCAGGGCAAGACCAACGAGGCGTTCACCCACCTCCTCGTCAACCTCGCCCTGGCGGCGGGCGGGCGCGTCGGCGACCTGCTGGCGGGGGGGCGGCTGCAGCTCCTCGACCCGGCGTGCGGCCGCGGCACCACGCTCAACCGCGCCGCCGTCTACGGCCTGGACGCCTGCGGCGTCGAGCTCGACCAGCGAGACGTCGAGGCCTACACGGTCTTCCTGCTGACCTACCTGAAGGACCACCGGTACAAGCACAAGCTCGACCAGGCCAAGCTGCGCAAGGGGCGGGACCGCCCCGCCCACCGGATCACCGTCACCTACGGCGCCTCGAAGGACCGCAGCACCCACCGCGTGATCGACGTCATCCACGACGACACCCGCCAGGCCCGAACGCACCTCAAGGACCGCTCGATGGACCTCCTCGTGTGCGACCTTCCCTACGGGGTGCAGCACAGCGCCCACGGCGAGGGGACCCGCCCCAGCCGCGGGCCGGCCCGGCTGCTCGAGGAGGCGTTGCCCGTGTGGTTCGCCCTCTGCCGCCCCGGGGCCGGGGTCGCCCTGGCCTGGAACCGGCGGACGCTCGACCGGAGCGACCTGGAGCACCTGGTGCTCGAGGCCGGCTTCGAGCTCGCCGCCCCCGAAGGCGACGACCGCTTCGTCCACCGGGTCGACCACGCCATCCAGCGCGACGTGCTCCTCGCCCGCCGCCCCAGCGGGCGCGCCGCGCGTCCCGGGTAGGTTCGGATCCGTGCTCGGCCGCCGCCGCCCGTCGGACCCGCTGGCCGACATCCGTCCCGAAGCCGCCCCACCTCACCTCCGGACGCTCGTCGAGGACGCCCTCGCGGCACGACGGCGCTGGACGGCCACCGCGGATCGCTTCGCGACCGGACCGCTGCAGGGGCGGGTACGGGAGCTCGGGGGCCAGATCGACACCGGGGTCCGAGCCATCTGGGAGGCGGCCTTGCGGCTCGGCGAGCTGGAACGGGTCACGGCCTCGATCGATGCCGGCCAGATCACCGCCGACTACAAGGCGGCCAAGCGCGACCCGCGGGCGCAACCGGGGCTCATCGAGGCGCTGGAGGCGAAGCACCGGGCCGCGCACCGCCTGCTCAACGCCGTCGACGACGCCGCCGCCCGGCTCCGGCTCCTGGACGTCCGGCTGGACGCCGCCGTCCTGCAAGCCACGGAGCTGCTGCTCACCGGCCGCGAGGAGCCCACCACCGAGCTGGCGTCGGTGCTCGAGGAGCTCGACCTCCTGCAGCGCTCGCTGGACCAGCTCGGCTGACCCGGCGAGGCACCGGCCGATCAGTCGAAGTCGAAGAGGTCCTCGAGGAAGCTCATCTTCTTCTTGCGGCGTCGCCGACGGTCGTCATCGTCGTCGTAGCGCTCCTGACGGGGTGGGCGCTCCCGCAGGTCGTAGCGGTCCTGGCGAGGGGCGTGCATCGGCT
>Ga0208490_100625_pt1 | contig 19557 bp, 19 predicted proteins | sample SubbioAug_CSWold_FD_184818 | JGI IMG/M metagenome (GOLD analysis project Ga0208490, IMG submission 184818) | Serpentinite rock and fluid subsurface biosphere microbial communities from McLaughlin Reserve, California, USA - CR11Aug_CSWold (SPAdes) | ecosystem: Environmental > Terrestrial > Deep...
AACCCGGCCGTCGCCCCGCTGGCGGCGATCGTGGCCCTCGGCAACGACGCCCCGTTGGGACGGGGGTTCCAGATCCTGGGCGAGCAGCGCTGGGGCGGCCACGGGGGCCTCGTCGTCGTGCCGTCCCGCAACGTCGTCCCCAAGCCCGCCGACCGCTCCTGGGAGGAGTGCGCCGCCTACCCGCTGGCCACGCTCACGGCCTGGCGGATGCTTCGCCGCGCCCGGCTGTCGGCGGGGGAGCGCTGCCTCATCGTCGGGATCGGCGGCGGCGTGAGCACCGCCGCGCTCCACCTCGCGGTCCGCATGGGTGCCGAGGTGCACGTCACCTCCCGCGATGCCGACAAGTGCGCCGCCGCCCTCGCCCTCGGCGCGGTGGCCGCCTACGACTCCGGGGCCGACTGGCCGGTGAAGGTCCACGTCGTGGTGGAGAGCGTCGGCCCCGCCACCTGGGACCGCTCCGTCGGTGCCCTGCTGCCCGGGGGGCGCCTGGCCGTGTGCGGCGGCACCTCGGGCCAGCGGGTCGAGCTGGACCTGCCGAAGCTGTTCTTCAAGCAGATCGAGGTCATCGGCTCGACGATGGGCAGCTACGAGGAGTTCGCGGAGGTCACCACCCTCGTCGGCCAGGGCCTGCCGGTCAGCGTCGACGAGGTGCTCCCCCTCGCCGAGTACCCGAGGGCGCTGGAGCGGCTGGCCGCCGGCGCGCAGCTCGGCAAGATCGTCCTCGATCACCGGTAGGGTCGCCGAGGTGGACGCTGCCCTGCTGAAGGACCGCCTGCGGGCCGAGGTCGAGGCTCGGCGCACGCTGCTGCTCGACGCCTCCCACCAGATCCACCAGCACCCCGAGACCAACTACGAGGAGCGCTTCGCCCACGACCTCCTCACCGGCATCCTCGAGGAGGCGGGCCTCGAGGTCACCCGGCGCGCCTACGGCGTCGAGACCGCGTTCGCAGCTCGGGCCGGCTCGAGCGGGCCCACGGTGGCCGTGCTGTGCGAGTACGACGCCCTTCCCGGGATCGGGCACGCCTGCGGGCACAACATCATCGCCGCGGCCGGGCTCGGCGCCGGGCTGGCCGCGGCGGCGCTGGCCGCCGAGGCCGGTGGTCAGGTGCTCGTGCTCGGAACCCCCGCCGAGGAGGGCGGCGGCGGCAAGATCCCACTCGTGCGCGAGGGTGCCCTCGACGGGGTCGACGCCGCGCTCATGGTCCACCCCGCAGGGGCCGAGCTGACCCGCATGAGCACCATCGCCGTGCAGGAGGTCTTCGCCACCTACCGAGGGCGCTCGGCCCATGCTGCAGCGGCGCCTCACCAGGGACGCAACGCCCTCGACGCCGCCGTCCTCGGCTACAGCGCCGTGGCCGCCCTCCGCCAGCACATCCGGCCCACCGAGCGGGTCCACGGGATCTTCACCGAAGGCGGCGACAAGCCCAACATCGTGCCGGGCCGGGCCCGCACCGAGTGGATGGTGCGGTCCGACACCATCGCCACGCTCGCCGCCCTGAAGCCACGGGTCGAGGCCGCCCTCCGAGCCGGGGCCCCGGCGACGGGGTGCGAGGTGGAGATCGAGTGGAAGGACGTCGTGTACGCCGACATGCTCGACAGCGAGCCCCTCGTGCAGCGCTGGGTCGACAACGCCCGAGCGCTCGGCCGGGAGCCGGTCGAGCCGTCGGCGGACCAGCAGGTGGTCGGCAGCACCGACATGGGCAACGTCAGCTACGTCGTCCCGTCCATCCACCCGATGATCCAGGCGGCCCCCGGCGGAACCCCGATCCACACCGAGGACTTCGAGCGGGCGGCGGCCGACGGCTCGGGCGACCAGGCGGTGCTCGACGGCGCCACCGCCCTCGCCTGGACGGTCGCCGACCTCTGGATCGACGAGGAGCTCCGCGGCGCCGCGCACCAGGAGCACGAGGCCACCCTGGAGCGGCTCGGGACCGACGCCCGCCGATCCGCGATCTGGGGGTGACCCGGGCGTACGCTCGTGGTCCCCACCGCCCCGCAGGCAGGCCCATGACCGTCTACATCGCCGAGGAGTTCACCGCCGACGAGGCCGACGTCCTCCGGCGCTACTTCACGAACCTCGACGGCCCGGTCTTCGCCCTCGTCAACCTGCCCGAGGTGGTGAAGGGGGCGCTCTTCGCCCGCTACTCCCGCAGCTCGAAGAGCCTCCGCCGCCTGTTCCTCGACGAGTTCGTGGGCGACCTCGACATCGCCGGGGACACCACGATCGACGCCACCGTCGGCCTCCGGCGGGCCGAAGAGCTCTACGACCGCGTGTTCTTCGAGTACGGCGACGACTCCGTGGCGCAGCTCGGTGGGGTGCACCTGGCCTGCGAGCAGGCGTCGAACCTGCTCACGAAGGTCCTCGAGTGGGGCCGGCTGATGTCGTACCTCGAGCAGTCGACCCGCTACATCGCCTACGACACCCGCATCGGTGGTCGGTTCCGCTACTACCGGGACCCGGAGGTCCTCGGCTCGAACCTCGGCCTCCGGTACATCGGCGACATGGACCGGCTGTTCGACTCCTACGCCGAGCTGGTCCCGCTCATGGCCGACTTCTACCGGGAGCGGTTCCCGAAGGACCCGGCTGACTCGGACTTCGTCTACCGGCAGGCCATCCGGGCCAAGGCCTTCGACGCCGTGCGGGGGGTGCTGCCGGCGGCGTCGATCTCCAACGTCGGCATCTACGGGACGGGCCAGGGCTACGAGGCCCTCCTCCTGCGGATGCGGGCCCACCCGCTGCCCGAGGCCCGGGCCTACGCCGACCTCATGCTCAGCGAGCTGCGCAAGGTCATCCCCAGCTTCCTGAAGCGCGTCGACCTCGACGACCGCGGCGTCGCCTGGAGCACCTACCTGGCCACCACCCGCTCGGCGGTGGAGGACCTAGCGGCTCGGATCTTCCCGGAGCCCGCCTCGGGGCTGAGCGGTGGGGACGAGCCCGCCGTCCGGCTGCTCGACTGGGATCCCGACGGCGAGGTGAAGCTCGTCGCCTCGATCCTCTACCCGCACACCTCGGTCAGCGAGGCCGTGGTCGAGGAGCGGGTGCGGCGCATGACCGCCGAGGAGCGGTTGGAGGTGATCCGGGCGTACGTGGGGGAGCGGGCCAACCGCCGCCACAAGCCCGGCCGGGCGCTCGAGCGCGTCTTCTACCGCTTCGACGTCCTCGCCGACTACGGCGCCTTCCGCGACCTCCAGCGCCACCGGATGCTCAGCATCGAGTGGCAGCAGCTCAGCCCCCGGCACGGCTACACCCGGCCCGAGGCGGTCGACCTCGCCGGCGCCCAGCCCCGCTTCGACGAGGCGATGGAGCGCTCCGCGTCGCTCCACGACGCGCTGGCCGAGCGCTTCCCCGCCCAGGCCGCCTACGCCGTGTCGCTGGCCTACAAGATCCGCTTCTACCTCCACCTGAACGCCCGCGAGGCGATGCACCTCCTCGAGCTGCGCACGACGCCGCAGGGCCACCCCGCCTACCGGGTGGTGGGCCAGGAGATGCACCGCCTGATCGCCGAGCAGGCCGGGCACCACGCCGTCGCCGAGGCGATGCGCTTCGTGGACCACTCGCCCGAGCCCACCCTCGAGCGCCTCGACGCCGAGCGCCGCGCCGAGGTCCGCCGCCAGACCCGCTGACCCCGACCCCGACCACCGAGCGTGTTGCTGGTGGTGCACAGGGGGAGATCGGGGCTTGTGGGGCTGGTGTGGCAGCGGTAGGTTCCCGGCCAGGCGGGCGGAGGACCCGGAGGATCCCCATGCGCGCCCATCGAACCATCGCTGCCACGGCCGCCGTCGTCTCCCTGGCCTTCCTGTCGCTCCTCGGCACCGGCGACCACACGGTGCGCCGAGGCGAGACGCTCGGCGCGATCGCCAGCCGCTACGGCACCACCACCGCCGCCATCGCCAAGGCCAACGGCATCGCCAACCCCGACCGCATCGTGGCCGGAGCCCGGCTCACCATCCCGGGCGGCGGCAGCGCCCCGGCGGCCCCCGCCTCCGGCAGCTACACGGTGGTGCGGGGGGACACGCTGGGTCGCATCGCGGCCCGCCACGGCACCACGATCTCGGCGCTCGTGGCCGCCAACAAGATCGCCAACCCGAACCTGATCCGGGCGGGGCAGGTCCTCACGGTCCCCGCAGGCAGCGGCGGTGGCAGCTACTCAGGCGGTGCCGCGCCGTCGACGCCTCCTGCCGGTGGCGCGACCCACCACGTCGTGGCCAAGGGCGACACCATCGGGCGCATCGCGGCTCGCTACGGCATCCCGCAGAAGCAGCTGATCGAGGCCAACGGCCTGACCGGCGGGGTGGTGTACCTCGGCCAGCGCCTCAGCCTCCTGCCGCCCACGAGCGCCCCGAGCACCCCCGCCGCGGGGACCACCGCCCACACGGTGGTGGCCGGGGAGACGCTCTCGACCATCGCCCGCCGCCACGGCACCACGATCCGGGCCATCGTCGACGCCAACGGCATCAGCGACCCGAACCGGGTCCGGGTGGGCCAGCGCCTCACCATCCCCTCGTCGGCCGGCGGCACGACCGCGCTGCGGTGCCCGGTCCAGGGCGGCGCCAAGGTCATGAACGACTGGGGCTTCCCCCGTTCCGGCGGCCGCTTCCACGCGGGCAACGACTTCTTCGCCCCCCGGGGCACGCCGGCGGTCGCCGTCGTGAGCGGCACGGCCACGCAGACGGTGGGTCGCCTGGGCGGGAACCAGGTCAAGCTCTTCGGCGACGACGGCGTCGCGTACTACTACACGCACCTCGACAGCTTCGGGAAGAGCGGCAGGGTGGCCGCGGGCGATGTCATCGGCACCGTCGGCAGCACCGGGAACGCGGCGGGTGGCCCCCCGCACGTGCACTTCGAGGTCCACCCCGGCGGTGGGGCGGCCGTGAACCCGTACCCGCTGATCGCTCCGCACTGCTGACGGGTCGCCCCGCGACCGGGCCAGATGCCCGGTTCGGGTGGTTCCTCCGACCTCACAGCAAGGGCTAGGGTTCTGTGCCCCGCGTCACATCGGGAGGAGCCAGAGGCGTCGCCGCCGAAGGTTCCGTCCAGTCGTCGCACCCTTGCGTTGCTGCCCTGAGGAGGATCCGCTGGACGCTGTCATCTCACTGCGAGGCGTCACGAAGTCCTTCGGCTCCCACACCGTCTTGAAGGACATCAGCTTCGACATCCCGCGGGGACAGATCACCGCGGTGATGGGCCCGTCGGGCACCGGCAAGTCCGTGCTCCTCAAGAACGTCATCGGGCTGCTCCGTCCCGACGCCGGAGAGATCTGGGTCGACGGCGAGGAGACCGTCGGGATGGGCGAGCGGGACCTCTACCGCGTGCGCCGCAAGTTCGGGGTGCTCTTCCAGGACGGCGCGCTGTTCGGCTCGATGAACATGTTCGACAACATCGCCTTCCCGCTGCGGGAGCACACCCGCAAGAGCGAGAAGGAGATCCGGGAGATCGTCCTCTCGAAGGCGGAGATGGTCGGGCTGCTCGACCACATGAAGAAGTTCCCCGGCGAGGTCTCAGGCGGCATGAAGAAGCGGGCCGGTCTGGCCCGAGCGCTCGCCATGGACCCGGAGATCATCCTCTTCGACGAGCCGGACTCCGGCCTCGATCCGGTCCGCGTCTCCTACCTCGACGAGCTGGTCCGCAAGATCCAGGAGGAGACCGGCGCCACCTTCGTCATCATCACCCACAACATCGCGTCGGTGATGCGCACGTCCGACCACATCGCCGTGCTGTTCCGGGCGGGGCTCGTGAAGTTCGCCTCCAAGGAGGAGATGCGCACCACCGACCACCCGATCATCCGGCAGTTCCTGGCCGGCCGTGCCCTCGGCCCGATCGGGATGGACGAGCTGGCCACCGAGCAGAGCGAGATCGAGAAGGACCTGGTGGCCCGCGAGGTCTCCCGCATGGGAGAGCCCGAGCCGGGCGAGATCCTCACCGTCTGATGGGCCGGGGTCGGAGCATCCGATGATCGGCAAGGTCCAGTTCCTGCTCCGGGAGACGGGGAACCTCTTCGCCATCTCGCTCGAGGGGCTGCGCAAGACGCCGGACGTGCGCTCCTGGTGGAAGGAGTACCTGCGCCAGTGCTGGTTCATCGCCAAGGTGACCAGCATCCCGGTGGTCCTCATCTCGATCCCGTTCGGCGCGGTGATCGCGCTGCACGTGGGTGCCTTCTCCCGCCAGCTCGGCGCGGAGTCCACCACCGGCGCCGCCATGGTGCTGGCCATCGTCCGCGAGGCCGCCCCCGTGGCCACGGCGCTGCTCATCGCCGGCGCGGGCGGCTCGGCCATGACCGCCGACCTCGGGGCCCGCAAGATCCGTGACGAGCTCGCCGCCATGGAGGTCATGTCCGTCAACCCGGTGCACCGGCTCGTCACGCCCCGCCTGTGGGCGGCCAGCACCGTCGGGCTGTTCCTGGTGTCGCTGGTGTCGGTGGCGGGCATCGCCGGCGGGTACTTCTTCAACGTCGTGATCCAGAAGGTCACCCCCGGCGCCTACTTCCAGGGCTTCACGTCCCTCGTCCAGCTCCCGGACCTCTACTCGTCGCTGGCCAAGGCCTGGGTCTTCGGGTTCATCGCCGCGATGGTCGCCTGCTACAAGGGCATCTACGCGAAGGGCGGGCCCAAGGGGGTGGGCGACGCCGTGAACCAGGCCGTCGTCATCACCTTCATCCTCATCTTCTTCGCCAACTTCATCATGACGTCGCTGTACTTCGCGCTCGTCCCCCAGAAGTTCTGATGGCTGCCGTCACCCGCCTCACCCGCCCCGTGCGCAGCACCGGCCGAGCCGTGGGCGACGCGCTGGCCGACATCGGCCAGCAGCTCGTCTTCTACGCCGAGGTGCTCTACGAGATCGTCACCCAGGTCATCCTGCGCCTGAAGTACCGCAACGTCGTGTTCAACCTCGTGTCGGACATCACGATCGGCGCCGGGGCGATGATCGTGGGCGGCGGGATGATCTTCGTGATCTTCTCGATGTCCTTCTTCACCGGAACCGAGGTCGGCCTCCAGGGCTTCAAGGGCCTGGAGCAGATCGGTGCCGAGGCGTTCACCGGTCTGATCGGCAGCTTCGCCAACACCCGCGAGGTCACGCCGCTCATCGCCGGCGTGGCCTTCGCCGCCCAGGTGGGAGCCGGGTTCACGGCCGAGCTCGGGGCGATGCGGATCTCCGAGGAGATCGACGCCCTCGAGGTGATGTCGGTGCCGTCGAAGGCCTACCTCGTGGCCACCCGGGTGGTGGCGGCCCTGCTGGCCATCATCCCGCTGTACCTCATCTCGCTGTTCGCGAGCTTCTTCGCCACGAAGCTCGTGTCGACGATGTTCTTCGGGCTCTCGAGCGGCGTCTACGACTACTACTTCCGCCTCTACCTGCCGCCCATCGACGTGTTCTACAGCCTGGTCAAAGCGGGCATGTTCGCCGTCGTGGTGGCCCTGATCCACTGCTACTACGGCTACTACGCCTCGGGCGGCCCCGCCGGCGTCGGCGTCGCCGTGGGCCGGGCCATCCGGCTCTCGATCGTGGCCGTCGTCGTGCTCAACCTCGTCCTGTCCCTCATCTTCTGGGGCGGTGGCAACACCGTCAGCCTCACGGGTTGATCGCCATGGGGACCATCAGCCAGCGCCAGCAGCACATCCTCACCGGGGCGATCGCCATCGTCCTCGCGGTCGCGCTCATGACCGTCGGGATCAAGGGGGCCTTCGGGGCGTTCAAGGGCGGCTACGAGCTCGTCGGGAGCTTCGACGCGGCTGGCCAGGGGCTGCTGCCCGGGTCGGACGTCAAGATCCGAGGGGTCAACGTCGGCGAGGTCAAGGGGATCCGGCTCGTGGACGGGCGGGCCGAGGTCACGCTGCGCATGGACAGCAGCGAGGAGATCCCCGTCGACGCCACGGCCACGATCCGCCCGAAGACCCTCTTCGGGGAGAAGTTCGTCGACATCGAACCCGGCCCGAACGAGGAGCGCGGCCCGTACCTGGAGGACGGCGAGGAGATCCGCGACACCCTCGGCGGCTTCGAGCTGGAGGCCGTCCTCACCGACCTCTACCCGGTCCTCCAAGCCGTCGACCCGGCCGACCTCACCACGGTGCTGGCCGAGCTGGCCGAGGGCGGCCGGGGGCTCGGTGAGCAGATCAACCGCTCCATCGTGAACGGCGAGGAGCTGAGCGCGATGTTCGCCGACAACGCCGAGCTCACCACCGAGTTCCTCACCGACCTGGCGGCCCTCTCGGACCAGCTGGCCGCCTCCGCCGACGACCTGATCGGGATCGCGGAGGCCGGCAACGCCGTCCTGCCGACGTTGGTGGAGAGCGAGGCGGAGCTCATCGACCTGCTGCAGCAGGCGGGCCGGCTCTCCAACGACGTGGCCGACCTCCTCGAGGCCAACCCGGGCTTCGTCGAGGCCAGCTTCGTCGACGGGTCCCGCACCCTGCAGGTGCTCACCGACCAGCGGGGCCAGGTGGTCCCCCTCGTGGTCGGGCTTCGCCAGTACCTGCAGAGCCTGGCCGCGATCATCCGCATCGACGTCGGCGACGGCAGCCTCATGGCCGCCGTGAAGGGCATCCTCGGCGGTGAGCTCTGCACGGTGGTGGGGTGCCCCGGAGCCGGTGAGACCGACCCGCTCCTGCCCATCGATCCCCCCTCGGTCACGGTGCCGCCGATCACGGCGCCGCTCGACCTCGACGGCGCCCTCGAGGATCCGGTGGCCGCCATCGACGGGGCGACCCAGGGGGTCCTCGACGTCATCGGCGGGGTGCTGGGACGATGATCAAGGTCGCGCTCAAGTTCGGCGCCTTCGTGGCGGTCTGCCTGGCCTTCACCGCCTACCTGGCGTTCACGATCGGCAACATCGACCTGCGCGACCCGCTCGGCCGGAACACCTACCAGCTCACCGCCTCCTTCGACGACGTCACGGGGCTGATCCCCGACGACAACGTCAAGGTGGCCGGCGTGGTCGTGGGGAAGGTGACCAAGGTCCGCACCGAGGCGGGTCGGGCGGTCGTGACCTTCCGGATCGACGACGACAAGGGCCCCATCCCGAAGGACTCCACCGCGGCGATCCGTTGGCGGAACCTGATCGGGCAGCGCTACCTGTACCTGTACCCCGGCGACTCGGCCGAGGCCCTCGAGGACGGCGACGTCATCGAGGACACCACCTCGGTGGTCGACCTCGGCGAGCTCTTCGACCGGCTCGGGCCGATCGTGGCCTCCATCGACCCGTCGGAGGTGAACGCCTTCCTCGACACGATCACCCAGGCCCTCGACGGGCGAGAGGACATGGTCGGCACGGCTCTCGACGACCTGGCCACGCTCATGACCGGGCTGGCCAGCCGGGACGATGCCATCCAGCGCCTCATCACGAACCTCGACACCGTGGCCGACACGGTCAACGCGCGTGACGCACAGATCGCCGTGATGCTCGAGAACCTCATCACGCTGGCCGACGCGTTCGGGGACAACACCGCCACCCTCGACGCCGCGCTGACCCACCTCGGTGCCTTCGGATCGGAGGTGGACGCGCTGCTCGCCTCGAGCTCCGACGAGATCGACCGCCTGCTCGGAAGCCTGGCCCAGGTCACCGACACGGTGCACAGCAAGCTGCCGCAGCTCGACGTGGCGCTGGCCAACCTCGGCAAGGCCGGCGAGGCCGCCTTCCGGGCCGGGAACCGGGGCGAGTTCCTGAACCAGAAGATCCTCTGCGCGCACGTCGGCCCCCCTGTCGACGGGAAGTGCCCCACCGGTGACCCGATCCTGGGGCTCTCCGGTGGCGAGGCGCAGCCCCTCAGCACCGAGCCCACCTCCGGGGCCGCCGCGGTCAGCTCGCTCTTGCGGGGGGTGCTGCAGCCGTGAAGTCCTTCCGCGACCGGAACCCCTACGCGGTGGGCCTGGTCAGCCTCCTCATCCTCGGCGCGCTGACCGGTGCCGCGTTCATGGTGGGGCTCCTCCACCTCCTCGAGGACACCTACGAGATGGAGGCCACCTTCACCGATGCCGCCGGGCTCCGCACCGGCGACGAGGTCAAGGTGGCGGGCGTGAAGGTCGGTCGGGTGACCGGGATCCACGCCGACCGGGAGAACGGGCTGGTCGACGTGACCTGGGTCATCGACCGGGGTGTCGACATCGGGGAGGACGCCGGCGCCGACATCGCCCTCGAGACGCTGCTCGGCGCCAAGTACATCCGCATCACGGACCCGATCGCCGGCGACCGGCTGATGGCCGACCTGCCCCGGGAGGAGCGGACCATCCCCCACGAGGAGTGCGACGCCGACGGCCTGTGCACCGCCCGCACCACCACCCCCGTGGACGTGTTCGACCTCACCCGCGACGCCACGGAGCGCATCGAGGAGACCGACAACGACAAGCTGAACCAGCTGATCGACCAGCTGACCCGGATCACCGATGGCAAGCGGGGCACCGTCACCGACCTCATCGAGGGCATCGACCAGGTGGCGACGGCCATCAACGAGCGCGAGGGGGAGCTGGCCGACCTGCTCGACAGCGCCGACGAGCTCGCCGGCAACCTGGCCACCAAGGACCAGACCCTCGTGCAGCTCATCGACTCGTCGCGCTCGATCCTCGACTTCCTCAGCCAGCGTCGAGCGGAGCTGGCCGCAGCACTGGGGGAGGGGAGCGACGCCGTGCGCTCCCTGTCGGTCCTGATCGACACCAACCGAGCCAACCTCGACGCCGTCCTCGACGACCTCCACCCCACGCTGGCCACGGTCGAGGCGAACCTGCCCGAGGTGAACCGGGCCCTGGCCGTCCTCGGCCCCGCCTTCTACGGCCAGGCCCAGGCCGGCACCCACGGACCGTGGCTCGACATCTACGTCGCCGCCCTCGGGCCCGACATCATCGGCATCCTCGAGGACGGGCTCGGGACGGTGTCCCCATGAGGCGCGCCCTGCTCGCCCTGGTGGTGGTGGTCGGGGCTGCCGCCCTCCCGGGGTGCGGCCTCCTCGGCGGCGGGGGCACCTACCGCGTGACCGCGCACTTCGACCGCGCGGTGTCGGTGTTCCCGTCTTCGGACGTGCGCGTGCTGGGCCTGCCCGCCGGGACCGTGGCCGAGGTGGAGATCGACGGCCCGCGCGTGCGGGTCGCCATGGACATCGACGACGACGTCCAGATCCCGGTCGACGCCACCGCCCAGATCGTCCCCCAGTCCCTCATCGGCGAGCGCTACATCCAGATCACGCCGGCCTTCCAGGAGGGCATGACGGCGTTGGAGGACGGCGCCACGATCGACGACACGATCATCCCCGTGGAGCCCGACGAGGCCCTTGCCGCCCTGAAGGAGTTCATGGACAGCCTCGACCCCGACGGCATCGGCAACCTGGTCGCCAACCTCGAGGAGGGCCTGGCGGGGAACGGGGCCGGTCTGAACGACGCCCTCGGGTCGCTGTCGCAGCTCGTCGAGACCTTCGCCGAGAAGGACGACGTCCTGCTGCGCATCGTCGACAGCTTCGATCGGCTGACCGCCACCTTGGTGACCCGCGAGCAGCAGCTCGGCGAGGTGATCGACGCGTTCGCCGAGGCCACCTCGGTCCTCGCCGACGAGCGGGAGAGCCTGGAGGCGCTCGTGTCCGGTCTCGCTGACCTCTCGCGGAACGGCCTGGCGCTGCTGTCCGACCACGCCGGGCCGCTGCGGGCCGACATCGAGACCCTCGCCGGGGCGGCGGCCACGATCGACGCCAACCTGGCTGCGGTCACCCAGCTGCTCGCCTCTGGGCCGATCCTGTCAGAGGGGCTCATCGGGGCCTACAACCCCGGCCTGCGGGCGATGAACCTGCGCAACAACTTCGGACCGCTCGTCCCCGAGCTCACTGACCTCCTGGGCATCGACTACTGCTCCCTGTTCCCCGAGGGCGAGTGCCCGACCTTGCCGCTCGGGGCTGCCCCGGCCGCTCCGGCGGCGCTGGGTGCGCCGGCGACGCCCGTGGCGGCCCTCGCCCAGCTCCTGGCGGCGCCGACGGAGCCTGCGCCCCCGGCCGAGCCGGGCCTGCTCGAGCGAGCCGGCCGCTCCCTCGTCGACGGGGCCGGCGCGCTCCTGGGGGTGGACCGGTGACCCGGGTCGGGCGAGCGATCGCCGCCGGCCTGGTCGGCGCCCTGGTCGCCGCCGGATGCACGCTGCCGGGCCGGGTGGAGGGACCGGTGGAGCTGACCGCCACCTTCGATGACGTCGGCGACCTCGTCACCGGCCACTCCGTCCAGGTGGCCGACGTGCGGGTCGGCTCGATCACCCGCATCGAGCTCACCGAGGACTACCAGGCTCGGGTCACCATGAAGGTCAAGGACCACCTCGAGCTCCCGGCCAACAGCCAGGCCGTGCTGCGGACGACGTCGCTCCTCGGGGAGAAGTTCATCGAGCTCCGGCCCCTCCGTGACGCCGACCGCGAGCTGGTCGCGACCGCGGACGTCCTGACCGACGGCGACGTGATCGAGGACGCCATCGAGGCCCCCGAGCTCGAGTTCGTGGCCGAGGAGGCCGTGCAGGTCCTGGCCGGGGTCGTCACCAACGACCTCGCCACCATCATCGAGACCGGCGCCGTCGGCTTCGGCGGGCGGGCGGCCGAGCTCGGGTCGCTCATCGACAGCCTCTCGGTCGTCAGCGCCACCATGGCCGACCAGACCGCCAACATCGTGAGCATCATCGACGCCCTCGACCGCGCCTCGGCCACCCTCGCCGGGGGGTCGGGGGCCATCGACCAGCTGCTCCTGAACCTGGCCGACACCACGACCGTCCTGGCCGAGAACCGGGACCTCACCCTGCAGACGCTCCGGGACCTGACCCGCTTGGCGAAGAGCCAGAACGAGATGGTCTTCCAGCCCTTCCGCGACGACCTCGAGCGCCAGCTGGCCCAGCTCGACGGGCTCCTGGCCGTCGTCGCGGCGCAGCGAGGTGAGGTCGCCACCCTCGTCGACTGGCTGGCCGAGTTCACGGTCAAGGCCCAGAAGGGCATCCCGGGCGACTTCGCCCAGGTCTACGGCTGGTTCCAGCCCGCACCCCTGGACGACGAGCAATGAGCCGGCGCGTCCTGGTCAACCTGGTGTTCTTCAACGCCGTGTTCCTGGTCATGCTCATCTGGGCGGCCCAGAACATCATCACGATCGACGCCATCGAACGGCCCTACGAGATCACCGGCGACTTCGCCGGCACCTCCGGCGTCCTGCCCGACGCCGAGGTCACCTACCTCGGCGTGCACCACGGCCGGGTGTCGACGGTGGAGCGGATCCCCGAGGGCGTCCGGATCACGATGAAGATCGACCGCGGCAAGGAGATCCCGTCCGAGTCCATCGCCCGGATCTTCCGGAAGTCCGCGATCGGCGAGCCGTACATCGACTTCGTGCCCAGCGACGAGTACGACGAGCGCACCACGACGCCGATCGAACCAGGCGACCACGTGCCGATCGAGCGGACCACCGTCCCCCTCGAGTTCTCCGAGCTGCTCCGCTCCGCCAGCGACCTCATCGCCAGCATCGAGCCCGAGACCGTCAGCAGCCTGCTCCACGAGCTGTCCGCCGCGCTCGACGGACGTGGTGAGGCGCTCCGGACCATCACGACGTCCATGGACGACCTCACCTCCACCTTCGTCGAGCGGACCGAGCAGCTCGACCGGCTGGCCGAGAACAACACCCGGCTCGTCAGCGTCCTGGCCGACCACCGGCTGAGCCTCGGCGCCTCCATGAGCGACCTGCGGGCGCTCACCGAGACCCTCCAGCGCATCGACGGCGAGATCGACGCCCTCCTCGCCGAGGGCCCCGAGTTCCTTCGCACCACCGCTGACCTCGTGGCCGACCAGAAGCAGAACCTGGACTGCCTCCTGAGCGACCTCGACCCGATCCTGCGGACCCTGGCCGGGCCCGACCAGCTGGACCAGCTCTCCCACGTGCTGGCCCGGGGCCCGCTCGCGTTCGGCTACGCAGCCGCCTCCATCGACCAGGAGGCTGACGGGCCCTGGGTCCGGGTCAACCTGCTGGCCGGCCTCGAGGGGGAGCCGGCGGAGCAGTACGTACCGCCCCGCTCGCTCCCGGCCGTCCCCACCGTCCCGGCCTGCGACTCCCCGCTCGTCGCCGCCAGCGTCACCCCGGCGACCCCCAGCCGCCCCGGCCACGCCGCGGGCGCAGCTCCGGACCGGCCGGCCGCCGAGCCGGGCGACGAGGCAGCGGCCCCTGAGCCGGCCACCGCCGGCGAGGACCGCAGCCCCGGACCGCTGGCGGTCACCGGGGCGGCCGTGGCCCTGGCGCTGGCCGTCGTCGCGATCGTCGGGGGGCTGGCCCTCTGGCGGGCCCGGCGGCTGCCCGACCCCACCGGGCGCTAGACCGTGCCGGTGGCCGAGAACGACCTGTCCCAGGAGGATCCGCCGGCGCCCTCGGGCCCCGAAGGACCGACACCGCCCGCGGCCGATCCGAGGGCGCGCCGAGGTCCCCTCGTGGCCGCGGTGGCGGCTGCGGTCGTGTTCGCCGCCGTCGCGGCCGTCCTCGCCGTGCTCCTGGCCTCCGAGGACGACACCTCCGAGGACCTGCGGACGGCGGCGGGCCAGTTCGCCGAGGTGCTCGTCACCTACGACCACACGGATCCGGACTTGCACCGCGAGGCCGTGGTGGAGCGCACGACCGCCTCGTTCGCCTCGGAGTACGAGAGCGCCTTCGAGCAGGGCCTCGGGCAGCTCATCACCGACCTCGAGGCGTCCTCTCGGGGGTTCGTGAAGGACGTGTTCGTCACCGACGTCCAGCAGGGCCAGGCACTGGCCATCGTCGTGCTCGACGTCGAGAGCGACGGCAGCGCGGGCCCTCGGCGACTCTTCGACGTGTACGTGCGCCTCACCATGATCGAGGTCGAGGGTGCCTGGCTGATCGACGACGTCACCGACCTGTCCTTCGGGGCTGGCTCGGGGACCGGGCCCGACGTGACCTCCGACACCACGGCATCGACCTCGACCTCGGTACCCTGACGCGCCCTGATCCGACCCCGGCCCCTGACGTTCCCACCGAGGGCCGGGCCGGGCCTATGATCCCGCCGCACTCCCCCCGAGACCCCCTGCGAGGACCCCATGGCTGACGATGACGTCATCGAAGACGACCTCGACGAAGAGCTCGACGACGAGATCGAGGACGACGAGCCGGAGGACCTCGAGGAGGACCTCGACGAGGACCTCGACGACGACGCCCTCCTCGACGATGACGACGACGACGCCGTCGTGGTCGACGAAGAGGACGAGGAGGAGGAAGACGACGTTGCGCCGGTCAAGGCCAAGCGCGACGACGAGGGCGACGACGAGGAGGACGACGAGGAGGCCGACCCCGACGACGTCGAGGCCGACCTCGACGCCATCCTGAAGGACCGGATCGCGGCCGCCGAGGAGGAAGAGGACGACGAAGAGGACGAGCAGCCGGAGCCCGAGGAGCGCGCCGACGGCGCCGGGCGCATCCAGCCGAAGCGCCCAGGCGAGTTCGTGTGCCAGTCGTGCTTCCTCGTGAAGCACCCGAGCCAGCTGGCCGACGCCGACCACCAGCTCTGCTCGGACTGCGTCTAGGGGGATCGGTGGCCTACACCAGCATCGTGGTGGGGACCGATGGATCTCCGTCGGCGGAGCGGGCCGTCGAGCAAGCCGCCGCCCTGGCCGCGGCCGACGGTGCCCGGCTGGTGATCGTGACCGCCTACCACGAGGGCGAGGGGCCCACCCACGGCGTCCCGGCCGATGCCCTGCCGCAGGACATCCGGTTCGTGCTCACCGACCGGATCCAGGCCGAGGAGCTGGTCGCTCGGGGGCGTGACGCAGCCCACGAGGCCGGCGCCCGCTCCGTCGTCGTGCACGCGCTGTCGGGGGAGCCCGCCCACGCCATCCTCGAGGCGGCGGCCGACTTCGGGGCGGACCTCATCGTCGTCGGCTCGCGCGGCATCGACCGCCACGCCCACTTCATCCTCGGGAGCGTGGCGTCGTCGGTCGCCCACCACGCACCGTGTGACGTGCTGGTCGCCCACACGACCTGATCTGGCGTCGCTCGGGTGTCGATCCGGTGCCCGGATCGACCACAATGGACGGATGACCGACCAGCCCGCCCCCCCGGACGCCAAGTCGCCTGTCGACACGGCGCTGGAGACGTTCGTCTACGCCCCGATCGGCCTGCTCTTCGAGGGCTCCACGCTCTTCCCGCAGCTGGTGGAGAAGGGTCGGAACCAGGTCACCATGGCCCGGATGATCGGCCAGTTCGCGCTGCAGCAGGCCGGTGAGGAGGCGAGCAAGGCGGCATCGAAGCTCTCCGACCAGGCGGCCGGCGTCCTCGACTTCATCGGTGGCAGCGTCACGCCGATCTCCGAGCCCCCGCCTCCGCCCGCCGCGCCGCCCCTCCCGGCCAAGCCGGCCCGCGCCCGCCGGCCGAAGGGCGAGAGCCCGGCCCGAGCGGCGGCGCGGAAGGTCGCCGCGGGGGGCGAGTCGACCACCCGGCCCGATCCGACCAGCGTCGAGCCCGGGGTGGTCGCCACCTCCCTGGCCATCCCGGACTACGACGGCCTCTCGGCCTCCCACGTCGTGAACCGGCTGGCCGGCCTCGACCCCGAGGAGCTCGACGCGGTGCGCCGCTACGAGCTCGCCAACCGGGGCCGCAAGACGATCCTCTCGAAGATCGCGCAGCTCCAGTCCTCCTGATGGGGGCCGCTCCCGAGGAGGCCTGCCGCCCGGCCGTCGAGCCCGACGTGCCCCGGCTCGTGGAGCTGGCGGAGTCGGCGGTGGCCGAGCTGAGCGCGGGACGGGGAGGGCTCGTGTGGGCTCGCACGCGACCTCGGCGAGCACCGTACGGACCGGGGTTCGCCGCCGCCCTGTCCGACCCCGAGGCCCGTGTCGTCGTGGGCACGCTCGACGGCACGGTGATGGGCTATGGGGCGGCACGGGTCGAGCACCTCGAGGACGGCGGCCGGCTCGGCGTCGTCGAGGACCTCTACACCGAGCCGGGCTGCCGGGAGGTCGGTCTGGGCGAGCTGATGATGGAGGCGCTCATCGGGTGGTGCCGCGAGCAGGGGTGCTTCGGCGTCGACAGCCTCGCCTTGCCCGGCGACCGGCACACCAAGAACTTCTTCGAGTCGTTCGGGCTGGTGGCGAGAGCGATCATCGTGCACCGGAGCCTGTCCTGAGCGACCGGCCTGTCCTCGCGGTCGGCGCGGTGGTGGTGGACCACGACCGGCTCCTCCTCGTCCGCCGTGGGCGCGGCCCGGCCGCCGGCCGGTGGGCGGTGCCGGGCGGCCACGTCGAGCGAGGGGAGGCGATCGTCGAGGCCGTCACCCGGGAGCTGCGGGAGGAGACCGGGCTCGAGGGGGTGTGCGGGCGCCTGCTGGGCGTCGTCGAGCGCATCGAGGCCGACCACCACTTCGTGATCCTCGACTACGAGGTCACCCTGGTGGGGGGCGACGAGCCGGTCGCCGGCGACGACGCGGCCGAGGCCCGCTGGGTGGAGCTGCACGAGGTCGCCGAGCTCGACCTCGCGGAGGGCATGGCGGAGCTCCTCCACGACACGGGGATCATCTCCACCTTCACCTAGGTCTCGTCCCGGTCAGGTCGTCAGCGGCCCTTCCACTGGGGAGCGCGCTTCTCGATGAAGGCGGTGAGGCCCTCCGAGAAGTCCTCCGAGCTCATGGCCTTCGCCATGCCCTCGGCCGACATCTTCCAGCCGACGTCGTCGGGGGCGTTGGTGGCCTCGAGCACGATCCGGCGGGATTCGCGGACGGCGACGGGGGCGTTGGCGCAGATCTGCTCGGCCAGCGCGATCGCCTCGTCGAGCGCCTGGCCCGGCTCGACCAGCCGGTTCACGAGGCCGAAGTGGTGGGCTCGGGTGGCGTCGATCGGATCGCCGGTGAGCGCCAGCTCCATGGCCAGGTTCATCGGGATCTTGCGCCCCAGCCGGAACAGCCCACCGGCGGCTGCGACCAGCGAGCGCTTCACCTCCGGGACGCCGAAGGTGGCCGTGGTGGAGGCCACGACGAGGTCGGCGGCCAGCACGAGCTCCGTGCCACCAGCCAGCGCCGGGCCGTCGACGGCGGCGATGACGGGCTTGGTGCGCTCGCGCTGCACGAACCCGCCGAAGCCCCCCTTGGCGGTGGCCAGGCCCCCGGCGTTGCCCGAGTTGATCTCCTTCAGGTCGGCGCCGGCGCAGAACACCGGCGGCACGCCGGTGAGGATGCCGACCCAGATGGAGTCATCGGCCTCGATCCTGTCGATGGCGTCCTCGATCCCTTGGGCGACCGCGGCGTTGACGGCGTTCCGGGCTTCAGGGCGGTTGATCGTGACGACCGCGAAGGCGCCACGCTGCTCGTAGGTGACAGACATGTCCGGCACACTACCGATGCCCGACCGGCCCCCTGTCCAGGCGAGGCCGGACCCGGGCGAGCGGGTCAGCTGGAGGCGTCGGGCCCGGTGGTCGGCTCGCTGTGGGGCGGTGGCGGGGTGGCCTCGTCCGCGGGGGCCGGCTCTTGCTCGGCGGTCGCCTCAGCAGCGTCGACCTCGTCCGCGGGGGCCGGCTCCTGCTCGGCCGTCGCCGGGGTGGCGTCCACCTCGGGCTCGGTGGTGGGCTCGTCCGGGGCCGACGCCTCCGCCACGACGGGGGCCGGCTCTCGCTCGGCGGCCGCCTGGGCGTCGGTCACCGGGGATCCGGTGGCTGGTGCCTCGCTGGCCTCGTCCTTCGCCTCGGTGGAGCGCTCGACGGCGGCGGTCGCTCCAGGCCCGCGCTCGCGGCGGCCGCCGGGGCGATCTGTGGCCGCTGGCTTCTTCTTGGCCGGGCGGCGACGCTCGACCTTCGGGCGTGGAGCGGTGGGGTCGGGCTCGATCTCGAAGATGTGGGCGACCTTCGGGATCCGGGTGGCGAGACGGGCGATGGTGGCCCGAACGTCGGCATGGAGCTCCGCCGGCAGGGAGGTCGGGATGACCTTGTCGCGGACGGGGGAGAAGGCGAGCGCATCGAGCACCGCGATCCATCGCTCGGACGACGCGTCGGCCGTGAGCGCCTCGCTGGCCGTGGCGGTGAGCCGGGCGGCGAGCTCGGAGGGGAGGGGAGCGCCCGCCTTGGGAGGGCGCGAGCTGAGCCGCAGGGCTCGGACGACGCGACCGACCTCGACGGTGGCGGTGAGCTCCTCCAGCCAGAGCGTGTGCTCGGCGTCCACGCGCGCGGCGAGGCCGGCCTTGAGCTCGTCGGCGAGGGTGCGGGCCTCGGGGTCCTTGCCGGCGTCACCAGAGGCCGAGACCACGGAGCGAAGGTCTCGCAGGTCGATCACCTCGAGGTCCCGCCTGGCGGCCTCCGCCCGGTCGCGCCACTCGGCTGCCCGGACCTTGGGGATGAGCTTCTCGGCCATGTCCACCAGCGGCTGGGGCGCGATGGGCGGCTCGCTGGCCGCCTTGCGCTCGGCGTTCTGCTTGTCGATCGCCTGGCGCACGGCCGGGAGCCCGCCGAGGACCAGCTGCTCGGCGACCGGGCGCTGCTCCTCGGGGAGCGAGTCGAGCAGCGCGCTCCGGTGCGCCTTGGCCGCCCGGAGCCGCTTGGCCTTGGGCCGCTCCACCGCCGGCATGGGCGGCGGCGCCGGGCGCTCACGGCGGGGCGGG